>Ga0315288_10012334_pt1 | contig 10749 bp, 19 predicted proteins | sample YL17G11_20_MG_FD_203454 | JGI IMG/M metagenome (GOLD analysis project Ga0315288, IMG submission 203454) | Sediment microbial communities from Yellowstone Lake, YNP, Wyoming, USA - YL17G11_20 | ecosystem: Environmental > Aquatic > Freshwater > Lake > Sediment | place: USA: Wyoming | collected...
ACATTTGGTGGTGGTGCGGCAGTTGGTGCGGGAGTTAATATCTTAGCTATCCGTCGTATTCAGAATATGTGGCTCCGTAATGGTGCCCGTATTGCTGCTGCTGTTGTCGGCGCTGCTATGATGCCTGGTGAGTTTGGAGCAGCATATGCTGGTTCTACTCTTTACCCGCTTATGGCTGAACTTGCATTAATGACTAAGTTAGTTGCTCCGGCAGCTACCGAGGCAGACTTAATGGAAGTTGCGGCGGATTTGGAAGATGCGTTAGATGATATGGATAATGATGATGGTCTGTTCTGAGTTAACCCTTAAAAACTATTAAGTTAGAAAATAGGAAAATACAATGCCTTTAAGTTTACAACAGATGGTTAGTGCACAGGTTGACCGAGTTATTCGGCGTGGTAGTCGCGCTGAACGATTTGACCAACTTAGGTCGCGTCATTTTTGGAGTAGTTACTTATTTTTATCAGACCCAGTTACGAATTTAATTCAGGCTGGTCAGTATGATATCTTTAAGGTTATTCCAAGTGGTACTGGTCAGGGTTATCCTACCAACGTACCTCTTAGTTTGCGTGAAACAAACTGGTTAAATTCTGGGCGTGTGCCTGATAACCAGAACTTTGTTATCACGGAAATTGGAGTTACACTAAAGCGTCCTCCTTCTGTGGATGGATTTGGCCAGGGTCAAGACCCTGTTTTTGCACCTAGTAATGGTATTTGGGCTAATCTTCCGGCTGCGCAGCAAGCACATATTAATCGTGGTGCGCAGAATCGACAGATTTGTCCGGCAGATGCTATTGCTATTTTGTATGGAACCATCCTTGAGATGTCATTCCTTACTAATAACGTACCGCTTGGATTATGTGCTGATTTTAGTCAAAGCGCTGGTGGTTATAGTTTTGCTAATGCGAATTGGCCAGATGGTAATCCAGTGCCAGGTAGCGGGCGAGATGGCCAGGGTTATTTATCTGGTGACCCGCTTAATGGTATTCCGGCGGCTGCTTTTAGGCGTAAGCTAGAAGTACCGATTTTACTTCAGCATGGTGAGAATATGGGCATGCGCCTTAATATTCCTCGTAATATTGAAGTGGAACCTACTACGGCTGTTGCACCTATTGTTAATCCAGCACTTGGAACGGGTTGGTTTGAAATTCGTGTTGACTGGTGGGCACACGAATCCTTTACTGAGAAGTCCTGAAAAAACCTTAAATGGATAATAAGAGAGAATAAAGAATATGGCATTACCTAATAGTATTCGTCGTTCAGTTGGTAGGCAGTCTCAGCATGTCCTAGAAACAGGTAGTCGATTTACTCGATTTGACCAAATCCGGCAACGGCATTTTTGGTCAAGTTATTATTTCACTCCTGATGCTAATGGATATATTGGGGCGGGAACATTTCCGCTGTTTACTATTCCAGTTGGCCAGAATGGTCAGGGTTTTCCTTCCGGTGTATCAATGTCGGAACGAGAAACTAACTGGAAAAGTCAGAATCGTGTTCCTGATAATCAGAACTTTGAAATTACCGAAATTGGCGTTAGCATCGGTATGACAACTCCTGATATTGTGGCTATTACGGTTCCACCGATTGTACCAGACCGCCCTAGTTTAGTTGCGGTTGACCCCCAAGTTATGAATGAGTTTATTAACAATACTCTTGTTAATATTACTTATCTAACTAATAGTGTTCCACTGGGATTAGCTTGTGACTTTGGGCAAGCTAGTGCGCCGCATAATGGAACCTTTAGGTCGGGAGCTAATCCAGATAGCGCGCCGACTTGGGTACGAAGTAACGGATTTCCTGCTCCGGCTTTACGTCGCCGGTTCAAGATTCCGATTCTTTTGCAACATGGTGAAACATTTAGTTTCTCATTCCAGATTCCGCGTAGCTATTTTATTGGTCGAATTATTAATGGTGCACAACCGCCGGAAAATACTGGGGTAAGCCCCTTTATTGCTCGGTTTGACTTCTGGGCTACGGAATCCTTTGTCGAGTAAATAATAAGTTAGTGGACATAACCCGCCCCTTTAGTTACCCCTTCTAAGGGGGTGGGTTCTCTTATATTGTAATAGTTTAAGTAATAGAGATATTAAAGGCGACTTCTTTAGTAATATTATGGCATTTCCTCCCCGGATTAGCTATAAACATGCTAGAGAGGTCGCCTTTGTTATTGTCCAGGTCTTAGTTTAAGTTAAAGTCAAAGTCAAAGTCAAAGTCAAAGTGGATTTGTGCTTGTAATTAAGGAATAAAGATATGTTTTCATGGCCAACTTTAGAATTAACGGATTATGAGCGTAAGTTTGTTAGGATTTATAAAACCAAGGAATATCCTGGTGTTTTAAATCGCCGATATAAGGTTACATTAAATAGTCAGGCTAATCCAGAAGCTAATTTACCACAAATTCAGCTTGCCGGACAGATTCAGATTGCGCGTAGGTCAAGGGTTTATGCTCTTACTTTTGTAGGCAATACTGATAGGTGGCGATTAAATATTTCTAATGCTAGCGGTACTCAGTTTACACAAAAGAGTCCTCGTGGACAATTTGACCCGGTTGTTAGTTGTTTAGTTCCCGGTAATGTTCATAACGGACTATCTTTAGGTGGTCAGATTCCACCTCTTACTTTAGGTACGCCTGGATTTGGTGTTGGGCCTTCATTTCAACCTTCTGCTAATGCTTGGGCGGGAACACAGCCATATCCCTTACTATTAGACCCAAATTGGTTATTAATGCCCAATGAAACATTAATCTTTACTGGTACGCCTATTGACGTTACTATTTTAGATACTACACAAGAGCCGCCAGTTATCCTTACGCCCCCGCTTGTTTTAGATATTACTATCCATGTTTGGGAGTTTCCATTAATGGGAACTGCGCCGGCACCGACAAGGGGGGTTAGGTAATGTCACGCCATTATACTAAAAAGATTATGGAAATGGTAGATGATGGATATTTGAGTCCAAAAGACGTAATGAATATGTGTTTGCGTGCTATGTCAGAAGATGATGTAAAGCATATGTTTATTGCTGAAGAACTTTTGGAAGCTGAAGAAGATGAGGATGAGGATGAGGATAAGGATGAGGATTAATAATGGGAAAATATAGTAAACCATTACCCTCCCATATAACATTGTATGGGGTTACTACAGGCGGTATTCCTAATCTAAGGTATAATAAATTATCCGTTGAAATGGATATTTATCATGAAGATGATATATCCACGATTGCATCTGAAGCGTTAGTAGAGGTTAGTGCAGAATTTCCTAATGTTTCAGGTGTTGAACGAATGGTTATTGAAATTGATTTTACTGAATAATTGTCTGTTTTGCTGAATAGAAAGATAATAAATTATGTGGCCAAGATTCCGACTTACACCCGACGAAGCTAAATACTCATCTAAGTATGAGGACCCAGGTAAAACAACTACTCCTGTAACTCGCAGGATGTATTATGGTTTTGTGAATATGACTCCAAGTATTCGACAAGACCAAGAGACTTTCCAAATTAGTAGGCGTTCACGTTTGTTTGCTCTTACGGCAAGCGGCGATATTAATATGGTGGAAATCCAGATTTCTGATATTACTGGTGAACAATATACTACAGATTTTGTGCCGCTAGCTAACTTACTAGGTGGTAGTAATTATGACCCGCGAGGAGCGGAGGTATTTACTTTTCCTCCTGGTACTTTTCCTGGTGTCCCTACATTGATTCCTATTGGTTTTCAATTCAAAGATGAATACTTTACCCCTATTATCTTTGAACCTAATATTGCTTTAGCTCCTAACCAAACTATTACTGTTAATGCTCGGCCTATTAATCCTGCTATTACAGCGGATTTACATGTTAGCTTATGCTTCCATGTTTATGAGTTTCCTGGTATGCCGGGAAGTCCGTTCTGAGAATTGCTTGAATAAACAGGATTATTTGAGTGAAATATAAAAAGAATCCTAGTTCGGTTGAACAGTTGTGGCAGGTATTTCAGATTATATCTGTTATAGCTGCTCCTATTATACTGTATAATCAGATTAAGGATTTGAGTTTTAAAGAAGATGATGTAACCAGTAAGCTAAGAAAACTAGGATTGTAATGCCTTATTCTCTTGATTTTACTCGTAACGGAAAGGAGTATCATTACGATTTAACAAGTAATGATATTCTAAATCTATTACGAGCAACATATAGAGAAGGGCGACAAAAAGAAGCTGTAGCATATACATTATTAAATAGGTTTGCTTGGTTATATCCAACTAAACAATTTGATAGTTTATCTTCATTTATTATTGCTTACTCTCAGCCTTTGAATCCTAAGTGGTTTCCTACTGGTAGCGCTCATTTAGCTACAATACAAAGTTTAAAGAGTAAATATTCAGGAGTTGAGCTACAAAATAAGTTAGAATACGCTAAGAAGCTGGCAAATCAGCGTGTTATCAATGCTACTATGGATATTGATAAAATACCAGATACAACTAAGCAGGCTGTATATGGTGTTTTGAATGGGGATATAAAAAATCCTGTTAAGGGGGCTATGCACTTTATAGCATCGTCTGCTAATAAAAATGATAGCCAAAATACAGCATTAATAAAGCAACGTGAGTTTGCATCTAAGCGAAGTGACTTGGGTAGAGCAATAGTGTATAGTGATGCAACCGTTGGAAATAACTGGTTTTTTACAAGTCCTGCTAGCGATAATTTTGTATTGCATATTAGCCGAAATAATAAAGTAATAGAAGCTGGAATGGGGCTATCTGGTTATTTTGTATTGGTGGCTATTGCTGGATATTTATTATTGAAGTTTACGAGGAAATAATGCCTAATCCACAGATTCATTCTAGTTTGCATATTCAGCCTAAGTCTACATTTTTTGCTCCGGCAGTAAAACCGCTAGCTAATAGTAATATTAAATTACCAGGCGGAAAAGATAAGCCTTATTACTATTGTTTGGGAGCTGATTCTACTATTCCTTTTATTTCTATGCAGGGTGGTGGTGCTGCTCAAAAGATAGTTACTTGGGGAGAAATGATTGAGGTATTGCCTGGTCAAACTGTAACTGTAAAAAATGAAAGTTACATGGAAGGTGATATTAGTGTTAACTCGGGACATGATTTTGCTGCTAAACCGGCAAGAATTAGTTTACCGGTAAATACTACGGAAAAACTTATACCTATACCTTTCGGTGGTTTTGCAGTTCAATTGACAAGTACGTTTCCCGCTGATACTAGAACTTGTAGACGTGGATATTTAAAATTTCAAATTCAAACGGCTACTCAGATTGTACAGATTCAATTTACAGGAAAGCCACAAAAGCACTCGTTTATAGGAACTGATTTAGTAACAGGTTTAAAAACATATACTCAAGATTTTGAAATTCCGGCTTTTACTCAGGCGGGTAGTGCTCCTATGGGATATGGGGCACAAAATGGTTTAGGTAATTTAGAACCTATGGCTTTTACTGACCAAGTAGGTTGGCAACTAGTTTATCCGCAAGCTACTCCACCCGCCTTTATAAATTCTTTATTCTTTTATGTTTTGGAGTATTGATAATGCCTTTAGACCCTAAAGTAAAAAATTTAGAAAATACCCAGTTTGGACGGGTATGTACTGAACAAGGGCCATTTAATATACCGCCTGCTGGTAATAGAAGTAGCGGAAATGTACCTCCAGATACAGGGTTAGACCCTTTATTAGATAATAATGGGCGTATTATTGTTAGGATTGCTGGTCCTAATGGATTTATAGAAAATGCTGCCGTAGATTATTCGTCGGGAGCTGTTTATACTAATACTTTTGCCTTAGCTAGTGTTGTTGAAAAGAATATAGTCATTAATGGCTATAGTGATTTACCCGTGCCTGCATATTTATTATTCTTTAAGAATACATTTTTAGTTCCGGGTTCACTACCTGCTATAACAATACCGCTTGCTGCTGGTCCGGGGGCTTACTTTAAAGAAGTAGTTATCAAAAATGGTGAAAATGCTAGTTGGGAAGTAGCTATTTCATCTACAAAATTTTTATATACACCTATTGCAACTCCGGCTTTATATATTTATGCAACAGCGGAGATATGAATTATGATATTTCCTAATTTAAAATATTATTTTCTTCCGGTTATTGGTGGTGGTTCACTTATTGTAAATACCGCTCCGGTTACTCTATTGTTAACTTTTGGGCATAGTTTAAATGCTGCTGCTACTAGATACCTGCAATTCTTTAATCAAACTATTGCTCCTATTCCCAATCAGACTCCGTTTGTAGACTTAAAAGTTTCTGCCGGAGCTTCATTCTCATTAGAACCTTTTTATAGTAATAATAATGGTGGTTTATATTTTGATACTGGTTTGGTAATCGGTATTAGTACAACTCCTACTATTTTTACTCCGTCTGGTGTTGCTGAGTTTGAAGTAAGTATTCAATTTGGAGAATATTAATGTCTATAGGACACGGAGGATTAGTAGTAAGTTCACCGAGCGCTTTAAGTAGTGTCGGAACTACAAATTTAGCTTTACTTGATTCTATACTTGGAAATGATGCAACCGCTACAGTTGGCGGTATAATACCATTTAAAACAATGCAAGCTGCTGTAAATGCTTGTAAAGCCGCACATGATGCTTTAGGTCCCGTAGATTCACCATTACGCTTTAGAAGCGGATATGTTATTGAGCCTGCGCCTTTTACTCAATATGATGAAGAAGTAGTTATTGACGTAACTAATGGATTTCATTTACAAATTACTGGTAAAAGTGGATGGATGTTAGGTGTTTTCGATGGTGTAAATTGGGCACCTAATCCATTAAGTAATAGACGTATTTGGATTACAGGAGATTCTCGGGCTCTTGCTGATGATATTAGACCGTCTGTTATTATTGGTAGTTTGGATACTACCCCTTATTTTGGTACAAACCATTTAGGATGGTATGGCCCACGAATATCAGGACAGATAAAAATTGATTTAGTTTCTGGTGGTCAGCCTTTAGCTGGGCATTGTGAAATTGGGTTAAATTGCGAAATTTTTGGTAATACATATCCTGATTGTATAGATATGAGTGCCAAAACTCCAATTATTACTTTACAAATTGTTAATTCTAGATTCCGTAAAGACGCTTATTTTGGAAGCGCAAGTAATATTTTTGGTGCTTTACGCTCACGATTTAGCGGACTTCTTACCTGTAATACTTGGGCAACATTTGATATTTGTCGCTTTCAAGCGGGTTTTACTTGTTTAGGTGATGTAGCTGCTTTCCCGCCTGCTGGATTCTTTTCTTGTGGAATGGCTGGTACATTTACTGGTCCTGCTGGTAAGTTTTTGCGCTTAGACCTTGCTAGTAATACGTCTTTGGTTGAAGGTGGAAATGCTGTAGTTGGGTGGACTAAGAAGCTGTTGAATGATGCTACTCCATGAATAATAGTATATCACCCGAAACATATACTAAATTCAAATTGCGAGATTTGATATTATTAGGATTATTTATTGCCGGAGCTGCTTTTACAGCGGGCGGGGCTTGGATTAGTCTTAGTTTGCATGAAGTTTCGGGGCATCCACAGTATAATAGAGATATTGCAGATATAAAAGAGCGATTGATTAGGATTGAAACTTTATTAAAGGATAAATGATATGAGTGCTGTTAGAATGAATTATGAGCAGCCTAGAGGGCTATTGACTGCTGCTAGTTTTAATCCTAGAAAGAAAAAGAAGTCTAAACGTAAACAAAAAGAGTTTACTTGGGATGATTTTGACCGTAAATATGGTATTAAAAATCCTCCTGGTAATAATGGATTTTTAGTTTACGCTACTGATAGTAACGGGGATAGTAAGTTTATTGGGGCTTTTGCAAGCAAGAAAAAAGCCTTAGAAGTAGCTAAGAAATATAGGTCGGGGGAAGTTTATGCTGCTAAAAGTAGCGGATTATCTGAGATGATTCAGGTTAATCCTAAATATCATTATCCAAGTACAGAACGTGGTAGACCGCGCGGACCTGGTAGGCCAGCTAAACTTAAAGCATTACCAGAACGTATTTTTCCAGGTTTAACTAAAGGTCGCCCGCGTACTCCTGCTTTTTGGAAAGCAGATTTATATGCGGCAGATGGTTTTTTAGATAGTATTTTAGGCCAGGGAACTAAGCAAACTGCGATGGCGGAAGCTGCTAGTTTCGTTGGTAAACCGTTTAATACTCCTAATGGTAAAGTAAAAATTGCCAGAGTTGAGTTAAATGGTCCTTATGCTTCATTAGATGATATGGAAGCGGATATTACTGAGGATGATGTTCCTCAAGTTATTAGGGAAAAGAAGCCTAGAGGTAGGCCCCGTATTCATCCTATTCAGGCTGTTATTGAAGGGCCAAAGCGACCTAGAGGTAGGCCGAAGGGTAGCTTTGCTAAGAAGCATGCTGTTAGTATGGATGAAATGATGTCTGCTTTGCAAAAGTCTAAGCCTGAATCTCAGGAAGCATTTGAAGCAAGGGTATTATCAGATAGCCCTTATATTCCTAAAAAACGCGGTAGACCGCGAAAAGCTGCTACGCTAGTTACTGATGAATCAGCAGAAATGGCTAGGTTTAATCCTTATTCCCCTAAGTATTTAGTGGGAGGGGTTTATTAATATGAGCTATGATTCTTATTTAACAGATGCAGCTAATCATGCTTCTGATTTACAGTATTGTTTAGCAAGGCTTGCTGACAAAGCGTACCATAATAAAAATGAGTCTGATTTTAGGATGTATAATGAGTTAATGAAAGAAGCTACTCATATTGAACGTATATTAAACAGATTTATTGATTTTGAGGGAACGGAACCTAATCCCGCTGTTATTGCCCGTCCACTAAAAACAGCTAAAAAACTAAAATGGTGGGCTATCGGTTTATATGATGGAAATCGAGTTCTTATTAAACGTGTAGTCACTCAATATAGAACTAAAACTGAAGCTAAACTTTATGCCCGCTCTAGTCTACAAATGCACTCTATGGGAAAAGCTGTAGAAAATGCTTTGGTAGATGGTCCATTTAGTAGTATGAATGAAGCGCAAACTGCACCATTATTGTTTCCTGAGGAGGTTTAATGAGTAAATCTAGTGATAAAACATTAAAACATATTATGACTACATTAGGAGGAATTTTTCTTGTTATTTCTCCTATTGTTATCCATTCTAATCCCATATTAGCCGCTATATTTTCCGGCGTAGGTGGCCTTTTAGGTGGCGGCGCTTTGATAAATATTCCTAATAATGGAAACAAAAACTAAAATTATATTAGGTTTAGCTGCTGGCGCAGGAATATATTTAATGGTAAATAAGGTTATTTCTCCTAAACCGCCGGCAAAACCTAAATATAAGTCGGATGATATAAATCTATTATTGCCGGCTTTCCGTTCTAAAGTACAATTGCTTTTAAGTAATTTACAGGAAATGGGATTTGACCCTGTTCCTGTAGATACCGCAAGAACGCAAAAAGAGGCCGATGCTAATGCTAAAAAGGGGACTGGAATATCTAAATCTCTGCACATATATGGTGCGGCAACTGATATTATCAGTGGCAGTAAGGGCCGAAGCGATGGTAAATTTAATGCTGCTTTGATTAAAGAGTCAAAAAAGCTAGGATTAACCTCCGGGGCTAATAAAAAGTTTGGTGGGGATTTTCCTAATAAGCATGATGTCGCGCATGTTCAGGCTATTCCTATCAAGTTACAGCCTGCATTTAGGTCGCTGGTATCGGTAAATGCGCGAAATATGTTTATTTCGGAATATTATAAAACATTAAATAAGGCGGCGGATTATCCGATTGTTTAAATATGGAATATATTTTATTGGGAAAAGATTTATACTCGGGAGAATATAGGTGGATAGGCCGCTATGGTTTCTTCCCTAGCTATTTAGCCGCTGCTACCAAGTTTGTAAATGAAGATTTACCTTATTGTGACCCGACTAGTTCATATTATTTGGTGGGATTAAATCATTTACCTTTCATGGTTGTGGAGTAATAAATAATACTTTTTATTCCGCTTCATTTGATTTGATTTATTTTGGGCCTGAAAAAGACGCAAAAAAGCCCCCTACGGTTAGGTAGGGGGCTTTTTATTTTTATTTTAATATTTTATCTTATTACTTTTACCAAAGTAATTTCAAATTCTACCTCGTTTTGCTTTGTATTTTTGTAATTCAAGGCTTTTTCATCGGTAGACGCTGTAATAATATCCATTACTGAAAAAGAATCAGGGATATTCTCATCGGTAAGCACCATTAAAAAATAAATTTCCATTTCTTTTCTTTTCTTTTTGGTTTGATTTGGATAAAAAGAAACCCCGCTAGGCTCATAACCTAGCGGGGTATTCCCTAGTTTCTAATAACGATATTACTCGATATTAGTCACATCCTTATCACCGATGCTAACGAAAAACCACGTTTCCTTGCCCGGAATCAACTCGCCATCTTCGTCCTTGACGCCACGCTTGCGGATAGTATACATCTTGCCACGGAAGTTGAACGGTCCGTTATCACCACCGTTAGCGACCGAAACTGCCTTAACCGCGTTTGAGCGCTCGTCCATTGCAGCTTCAACGGCCAGCTTTGCAGCATCAACCTTAGCGTCAAGCACCATTGCCGCCTTGAAAAGTTGGCCAAGGTTAGCGGATTCTGATTTCTTGTCTTTTGCCATGATAAAGTATTCCCTTGTATTCTCGAACGGTTTTTTAGTAATGCGGCATTATTGCCGATTTACTATCTTATTGGGATTGTCAGAGAACCTTGCTACCGTCTCTTACTTACCCCTA
>Ga0315288_10012336_pt1 | contig 10748 bp, 7 predicted proteins | sample YL17G11_20_MG_FD_203454 | JGI IMG/M metagenome (GOLD analysis project Ga0315288, IMG submission 203454) | Sediment microbial communities from Yellowstone Lake, YNP, Wyoming, USA - YL17G11_20 | ecosystem: Environmental > Aquatic > Freshwater > Lake > Sediment | place: USA: Wyoming | collected...
CCCCCCCCTTGACACATGACACATTTTTTTTTGTCACTCCACCTTTTCCCAAAACACAGATCCCCGTCTACATCTTCGCCCCGGAGGAGGAAGGTCAATTCCAGCCCGGCCGGTGCTCCCGGTGGTGGCTGCGCCAGTCGCTGGCGGCGCTCAAAGCCGACCTGGCGTGCCTGGGCGGGGCGCTCGTGCTGCGGCGGGGCCCGGCGTCCCTGCCTGCCCTGCGGCAGCTCGCGGCCGAGGCGGGCGCGGGCGCGCTCGTCTTCAACCACCTGTACGACCCCATATCCCTGCTGCGGGACGACGAGGTGAAGGCAGGGCTGACAGCGGACGGGCTGTGGGTGCAGGTGAGGGACAAGAGGCGAGGCGGAGGAGAGAAAAATGGGGTGAAGGTTTTGATCTCAGGGCTCTCTCCACATGCCCGCGCACGGGGAGCTCTTTTTTCCATATGCCCCGCTCCTTTCCCCCCCTCTCTCTCTCTCTCTCCCCGCAGTCCTTCAATGGGGACGTCCTGCGAGAGCCCTGGGAGGTGCTGGCCCCCGGCGGCACCCCGCACGCGACGTTCGAGGGTTACTGGGCGGCCGCGTCCGGCCCGCAGGCGGGGCCCTGGCCGCCGCCAGCCCCGGCCCCCGCCTCCCCGCTCCCGCCGCCCCCGCCCGGCTTCGTCAGCGAGGACGCGGGCCTGGGGCTGGACGACCTGGGCCTCCTCACCCCCGAGGAAGCGCACTCCAACGCCCAGCTCGCCCACGCCTGGACGCCGGGCGCGCGCGGCGCGCACGCTGTGCTCCGCGCGTTTGTCACCAGCCGCCTGGCCGCCTTTGACTGCGACCGGGCCAAGGCGGACCGGGCCTCCACGTCCCGCCTGTCTCCGCACCTGCACTGGGGCGAGGTGTCGGTGCGGGCAGTTGTGCGGCTGGTGTGCCGGGCCGGGGCGCGCCTGGAAGGGAGTGGGGGCGGCGGCGGGGGGGGTGGCGGGGCCGCCACAGCTGGCGGCCCGCTCAACCCGGCGACGGCCGCGGGGTCGGCCGCCAGCCCGCGGACGCTGGACGACGCCACCGCAGCACCGACCGGGCTGGTGGGCGGCGGCGGGGCGGTGGCAGTGCCCGCCGGCTCGGCGGCGGGCCCGGGCCTCGCGTGCGGGGGCGGGGGCGGGGGCACCGGCGAGGCCGCCCCGCCCCCACCCCCACCCCCACCCCCCTCCCCGCCACCCCCGCCCGCCGACCCCGCGCTCACCCTCTGGCGGGCCTCCCCCGCCGCGTCCGCCTTCCTGCGCCAGGTCGGCTTCCGGGAATACGCCCGCTACCTCTGCTTCCATTACCCCTTCTCCCACGAGCGCGCGCTGCTCGCCCACCTGCGGGCCGCGCCCTGGCGGTACGACCAGCGCGCCTTCAAGGCGTGGCGCCAGGGGCGGACGGGCTACCCGCTGGTGGACGCGGGCATGCGGGAGCTATGGGCGACGGGCTGGCTGCACAACCGCGCGCGCGTCGTGTGCGCGTCCTTCCTGGTCAAGCACCTGCGCCTGCCCTGGCAGTGGGGCCTGAAACACTTTTGGGACGCGCTCGTCGACGCGGACCTGGAATGCTGCGTCCTGGGGTGGCAGTACGTGTCGGGCGGGCTGGCGGACGCGCACCCTTTCTACTACATGGTGGACGTGACGGGCGGGCTGGGCGGCGGGGACGCGGCGGCCGCCCTTTCGGCGCCGCAGGGGCGGCAGGCGGCGGCTGCCAAGGAGGGCGGAGCGCCCGCGTGCTCCCCACCAGGGACGGGCGGCGGCGGCGGCGGCGGGGGCCACACCAACGGCGGGCCCACCACCACCACCACGGCGGGCGGCGACCCGTCGACCATCGCGCGCGCGGTCGGCCGGGGGGAGGCCGGCCGGTACGACCCAGCCGGACGCTACGTCCGCCGCTGGCTGCCCGCCCTGGCCCGCCTGCCCGACGCCTGGATCCACGCGCCCTGGGCGGCCCCCGCGCGGGTCCTGGAGGACGCGGGCGTGGACCTGGGGCCGGACGGGTGTTACCCACTGCCCCTGATCTCGCCCGCGGCCGCCGCGGAGGGGCTGCTTGAAGCGGCGGCCGCCATCGCGGCCGCAGAGGCGGCGAGCGGGGGCGGCGGCGGCGGCCCGGCGTCCTCGCACCCGCCCGCCCAGGTGGGGCCCTTCCTGCTGTCGCTCGGTGGGGGTGGTGGGGGCGCAGGAGCGGGCAGCGGGCGGGGGACGGCGACGGCGGTCCCGGCCCAGGCGCCGGTTGGAGCGGCGGCGGCTACGGCAGCGACGACGGTGACTGTGGCCGCGGCCGCCCCGCCGGCCCTTCCACCTCCGCCCTCCCTCCCCCCCGCCGCCGCGACCGCCGCCGCGGCGGCGCGGCTGGTGGTCGAGGCAGGCGACGGGGCGCCGGCGCCCGCGCGCCCGGCTGCCACAGCCGCGTCCTGTGGGGACTCAAACGTGGGCGGCGGTGGTGGTGGCGGCGTGGGCGGCCCGACACCCGCCACCACCACGGCCGCCGCAAGTGGTGGTGATGGGCGTGGGCGTGGGCGTGGCGTCCGCCCACCGCCCGCGCCGGCGGCCACGACCGCGGAGGCGACGCTTGACGAACGGGCGGGTGGGGCGGTGGTTGATGATGAGGTGACGGAGGAGGGGCGCCGGTCTGCGCGCGTGCGGAAGCGGATGAAAAAATAGTTGTCTAATGCTTTTTTCATTCCCCATATTTTTCAATCGTGACCCACTCGCGCGCATCCCACATCACGAGCAGTAGTGCATCACACCATAACCTTGCGGCCAGGCAGCTCGGGAATCCGCTCACACGACCGAGCGTGGAGAGAAAGCGGAGAGTGGAGGAGAGGGGCTGGTGCGGCAATCGGGGGCTAGCTCCTCGACATCTTCTTCAACCTCCACCCACTCGCTCCCTCATTGGCCGGTTGGCGGCCGGCTTGCCCCTCATGAGAGAGCCGACGGCCGGCCTGCCCTACGGCTCGCCCGCCTACTGGGACGCCAGGTACGCCGGCCAGGCGGCGGACGACGCCTGCGATGAATGGTATGGGGGCGCGGCCCTCGAGGCAGTGCTGGGCGTGGCCCGGGCGCTCTGCCTGCGCCCGGGCACGCCCGCCCTGGAGATCGGGTGCGGCGGCAGCCGCCTGGCCGAGCGCCTGGCGGCCGAGATGCAGCTCGCCGTGACCGCCACCGACATCTCGCCCGCCGCGGTGGGGAGGTGCAGGCGGAGGGAAGGGGCGGCGGCGGCCGTGACCTGGGAAGTCGCCGACGCGGCCGCCCTCCCCTTCCCTCCCGCCTCCTTTTCCCTGGTGCTCGACAAGGGCGTGTGCGACGCGTTGGACTGCGACGATGGCGCCGACGGGACGCCCACCGCTGCCGCCGCCCTGGCTGAAGCGGCGCGCGTGCTCATGCCCGGGGGCGCCCTCATCCTCGCGTCCTGCCGGGAACCGGCCGACCGCGCGCCCCTGCTGGCCGGCCGCTTCGTGACGGCGGGCGTCCTTGAGGTGTGGGCGGCCGTGGAGGCGGGCAGGGCGCGGGCGCCCTGCCCGGAAGCGTATGTATACACGCTGGTGCCGGTGTCAGGCGCGGGCGCCCTGCCCGGAAGCGTATGAATACACGCTGGTGCCGGTCTCTAGAGGAGGGGTTAAAGAGTGTGTGCAAACCAAAAAAGAAAGGGAGGGGGAAAGACAGATCACGCTTTACACGCCACATCCCCCGCCGCCACGACCGCGTCCAGCATGCTCCCCACATCGGCCTCGCTCACCACGCCCCAGGCGGACGGGAAGACGAGGCGGAAGAAGGGCGGCCCCCCCTCGGGGCGCGGGGTGAAAGTGATCAACGGGCCGCCCGCCGCCTGGAGGGCGGCCTTCACGGCGGGCGCAGCGGCCGCGAGGCACGCCTCCGCGGCGTGGCCCAGGGTGCCGCCTTCCAGTGCCGCCGCCACGTCCAGGGGCCGCAACGCCCGCGGCACGTACCAGAAACAGGCGTTGGCGGCGGAGGGCGGGCAGACGGGCGCCAGGGCGGGGGCCCGGGCGGCGATGCCAGCGCCCGCCACGGCCGCCAGGTGGGCGCTCCAGGCCGCCCGCTCGCCGAGGCCGGCATCCCCCGCCCCCGCCCACAGCAGCCACAGCTTGAATGCGTCCGCCCGCCGCCCGCACCCGGGTCCCTTGTCTCCCAGGTCAAAGCCCGCGTGCAGGCGGGCGCCGGGTGTGCCGTACAGATAGGGCGCGGCGCCTGGAGGCGTGGTGGAGGGGGGTGGGGCGGGTGGGCGGGCGGTAGGCGGCACATCAGGCGGCACAGCACGCTCACCCCCCACCCCGCCACTGCTGCCACCACTGCACCCGTACGTGGCCACCATGGCCCCCGCATGCCTGGTCACCAGGGCCGCGCACGGCGGCGGAGCGCCAAGCAGCTTGTGGGCGGAGAGCGACCACGAGTCGGCCCGCTGGAGGCCGCCCAACCAGCGCTCCCGGTGGGGCGCCGAAAACAGGAACGCCCCGCCCCAGGCGCCGTCCACGTGCAGCCAGGCGCCGTGGGCCGCGGCCAGGTCGGCGCAGGCGGGCAGGGGGTCGAACGCGCCCAGCACCGTCGTCCCTGCCGTGGCGCCGATGAAGAAGGGGCGCCGCCCCTGGCTGGCCGCCTCCTCCATGGCGCCCGCCAGCGCCGCGGCGCACATCGCCCCGCCCGGCCTGGCCGCCACGGACACCAGGTTGTCACTGCCCAGCCCGGCCGCCTCGGCGGCTTTCGCAAAGGAGAAGTGGGCGTGGGCCGAGACGAACGCCACCAGCGGGGGGCCGCCCCGGCCGCCGCGGGCGCGCACGCCTGGGTCCGCCGCGACGCGGGCGAGGGCCAGGGCGGCCGCGTTGGCGGCCGCGCCCCCGGGCAGGAACAGGCCGTCATGTGACCTGCCATACGCCCCGCCCACCCGGTCCGCCAGGGCGGCCAGGACGGCCGTCTCGGCGAGCGTGAACACGGGCGCGGCCTCAAAGGTGTGCACGGCCGCGGCCGTCGCCCCCACCACCCACTCCGCCGCCAGGGCGGCCGGGTCCGGCCGGGCGTACAGCTGGTTGGCGTAATGCGGGTGGGCGGTGCGGACGGAAAGGCGGAGGGTGGCCGCCAAGGCGGCGCGGAGGGCGGCGGGCGGGGCGGGCGGCGCGCCGCGGGGCAGGTCGAGGGACGGCGCGCCCGCTGCCTGGAAAGCAGCCGCCAGGGCGGCGGGGGAGAGGACCGGCTCGCACACCGGGGCGGCGCGGTCGGTGGGCGTGGAGGCCGCGTACGCCGCGACGGTGGCGGCCGCGTCAGCCAGGAAGGCCGCGGCCGCGGGCGTGCCCGGGGCGAGGCCGCCGTGGCCGGAGGTCGGGGTCGGCGTCGAGGTCGAGGGCGCGGGTTCGCAGCAGCCACTCGCCGGCGGGCGGCCGCGCCCGCCCTCGCCGTTGGCGGGCTGGCCTGCCGTCATTCTCCTTCTTCTCCAGTCTACCCCAGGGAAGAAGGTCCTGGGGGCTGATGAGCCAGCCGTAGGCAGGCGGAACCGTGTCGGGCCCCTGGGCGCGCGGTGGAAAGTGTGTGTTGTGTGCTCCTCTTTGTCTCTGTGTCAATCGGCGCACTGCTCGAGAGACCTTCATCCTTCCCGTTCAAAAAAACACAAGCTCTAAAACCCCGCCCAACGCAAGCTACACGCACACACAAGGGACCTCTCAGGCCGTCTCCATTGCATCCCCACCTCCATTCCCAGCAGCAGCGCCCGCCCCACCACCACCACCACCACCGCACACCGCCGCCGCCGCCCCACCGCCGCCCAACAGCCCCCGGTTGAACAGCAGCGCTTTCACTACCTGGCTGGCCGCCCCCTTGGCCTGTTCGGCGGCCAGCTTGGATGCGGCGACACACGCGGACGCCAGGCGGGCGTGCGGGGTGGAGGCGGACGCGCCGCCAGGGCCGCCGCCGCCCTCCACCGCTGCCCGCCCAGGCGGGGCCGGCCCCCGCCCCAGGGCGCCGAACCGGTCGTCGTCGCTCTGCTTGGACGACGCCCCACCGCCCCACCCCCCGCCACCGCCGCCCACCCCGCCGGGCAGGACGAGGCCGGCCCCGCCGAGCGACGCGGAGGACGGCAGATCCGCCCCGCCCCGCCCCCAGGCAGCATCCGCGCCGCCCGCCGCGGCCAGCTTCCCGGCGACGTCCCCCGTCTGCCCTGCCGCCAAGGCCCGCGTGGCCGCCAGGGGCGACGCCGCCAGCGTGGCCGCCCAGTACCGGCCCCACAGCGCCGACAGCAGGGCAGCGTCGGAGGCGGACTTGAAGTACGAGACCTCCAGCGGGTAATAGGACTTGCAGTGGACGCCAAAGTCCTCGACCTTGGCCAGCGGTACCGCCTCGTAGCGGGCGCCGGAGGCCGGGTCGGTGCGGCCATCATCGCCCGGGGGGACGTACCCCTCCGGGTAGGTGCGGAAGGCGCCCAGCTCCACCCGGCCGGACGCCAGGGTGCGGTGCGGGTCGACGACGACAGCCACAAACGGGTCGGCCCACCGTTGCTGGGTGGCCTGGGTGGCCACGTCCACGCCGGACAGCCAGCACCCGTAGCCCGGGTGGGAGTGGTACCAGCCGACCGCGTGCTCCGGGTGGCCGGACCCGCCGGTCGACCCCGCCTCCAGCCAGTCGATCAAAAACTCGTTGGCCTCCGCCTGTGCGTTGACGCGGGTTTCGGTGCCCTCGACAGGGAGCGCGAACGCGTCCAGCACGATGAGGGACCGGCCCACCACCTTGCCTTGCAGGATGCCCATGACCTCCAGGTCGCCGCCTTTCGCGGCGTGCATGGCCATTTTGAGGAGCGCGATGGCCGAGATGTGGACGCTGTGGGAGGAGGAGGAGAGAAAAAGGATGAGAGGGGAGCAACGGAAAAGCAACGGAAAAAAACTCCCCATGCCCCTCCTCCTCCTCCTCCTCCTCCTCCTTCTCTTCTCCTCACACACAGCACTCACCGTTGGAACCAGTGCGGGTCCCGGGCCCACGGCTTGTCCCGCTGGGCGGCCGCCGCGGTCGCCGGGTCCCAGGTGTAGAGGGCGTCGACGCTCTCGGCCTCGGCATCAGCGGCGATGGGAGGCGGGGGGGCTCCCACCTCATTTTCCAGCTCCCACCGGGCCTGGGCGGCGGTGGCGGCCGCGGGGGGGGGTGGGGCTGGAGAGGCCATGGCTGCTGTGCGGCAGGTGTGTGTGTGTGTGATGTGATGTGTGGGCGAGACACACGGCCCGTGAGGGCTGGAAAAGAAAAATAAAAAGTGGAACAGTCGAGGTTGATGAATGAGCAAGGGTGAACCACTACTCCTTTTGTCCGCGCGCTGAAGCAAAACCCTTACACACACACACACGCACACGTCCTCCCAGGCCTGTCACACGTCCAGGCCTGCTAGCGGTGCACGCTGAGGCACGCGGCCACCAGAGCCGAGAGTCCTTGAGAGAGAAAAGACCCGTGCGCCCCTTTTTTTTTCTCCTTCTCGCGCGCCGTGCCTGCCCTCCTCGTGGCCGCCGCGCGCCTCTCCCCCCACCTTCCCTCCCGCCGCCCACACAACGATGCCCGGTTGGCGCGCCTGAACACACCTGGGAGTGCACCCGACCCCCCCTCCTTCCCCTCTCCTTTGCGGGTTTGTGCGGTTGCTGCCTGTTCTAGGTGAGTGGCGGTGGGTTGTGAAGGACGCGCCGCATCCCCTCGGCGCTGCCGAGCCCTCTCTCCCTCGGCGCGCGCGCCCCTTGGAGACCCGGCCCCGGCCTCCTCCATGCCCAGGGGCACAAGCAGGATGGTGCAGATCCATGCTGGCGTGTCCAGATTCGGGGCTGGGTCACTTGGGAGGTGCTGGGGCGTGCGCCAAAAAGGGGGGGCAGGGCGGCGGCGTGTTGCCATTGTTCGCCGCCTCACTCCTTGCCGCTCCTTGCCGCCCGGCCACGCGCCGCGCCTCCTCGCCTCATCCCTGCATCGATCCACCCCCACCCAGGCCTGCGGACCCATCTGATCAACCTGCTGGCCCGCGTGGCTGAGCAAACTCGGGCACAGGGTTGCGGCTTGAGAGAGAGAGACAACAGCGCCGCTTTTTCGCGGCCGCCGCTCGCTTTCAACCTCCTCCGTTCGTGCGGGGCCCTTTTCCCCTCCCCTTCCATCCCCCGCCCGTCCCGCGCCCTCTGCACCCATGGAGCCCGCGGACGCACCAGCCGCGCCGGCTGTCACTGCCCTACAGCCTGAGGGCGAGCTTGGCGCGGCCCCGCCCGCTCCGCCCCCACCCCCGCCTGCCCCTGCCCCACCCGCGCCCCCCGCCGCCGCCCCGAAAGCACAGCCCTCCTTCCGCACGGGGCGCTCCACCGTCGAAGAGGACGACGACGACGTGGTCGTCGAGATGGACCCGTCCGGCCGGTACGGCCGCTACGGCAGCGTCGTCGGGGCCGGCCGGTTCAAGACCGTGTACCGGGGCTTTGACGAGCGGGCCGGGATCGACGTCGCCTGGTCCAAGGTGGGCGCGGCCGCCAACGGCCTGGACGGCGCCGGCCGGGCGCGCGTGGCCGCGGAGATGGCGATCGGGCTGGAGCTGGACCACCCCAACATCATACGGTCGTACAAGTGCTGGGAGAGCACGCCGGGCGGTGGCGCGGCGGGCGCGCCCGCCGGGAGCGGGGGCGGGGTGGAGGGCGGCGGCACCGGCAGCATGCCCGGCGCCGGCCCTGCCAACCGTGGCCCCTCGCCCGCCCCTCCACCCTCCCCCGCCCCGCCCTCCCCCCAGCCCGCCGCCGCCGCCGCCTTCTTGTCCGGTGGGTGCGTCAACCTGATCACCGAATTCTTCACGTCCGGCAACCTGCGGGACTACCGGGCCCGCCACAAGCACCTCGACCTGCGGGCCGTCCGCAAGTGGGCGCGCCAGATCCTGGCGGGCCTGCACTATCTCCACACCGCGCCCGGCGGGCCCATCATCCACGGCGACCTGCGGTGCGACAAGATCTACATCAACGGCCACTCCGGCGAGATCAAGATCGGGGACGTGGGCCTGGCGACGCTGGCGCCCAAACGGTTTGCGCCCGGCATCCTGCCCGCGGGCGTGCTGGTCGCCCGCACCACCACCGACGGAGGCGGCGGCGGCGGCCGGGCGACGCCGCCGCCGTCGCCGCCGCCGCCGGCCGTGCCCGCCCCGCCCGCCTCCCCGCCCGCCTCGCCGCCCCAAAGGGCCTTCCCGGGCGCCTCCCCGCGCGCCGCGGCCGGCCAGTACACGCCCGCCGTCGACATCTTTGCGTTTGGCCTGTGCGTCCTGGAGCTGGCGACCTGCCGCCGGGTGGACGCCGCGTCCGCCGCCGCCTGGCCGTCCCTGCTGGAGGACGGGGTCGGGGATGAGGCCGCCCGGGCCTTCATCCGGCGGTGCCTGGCCCCGTCCCCGGGCTCCCGCCCCACGGCGGGCGAGCTGCTGGACGACGCGTTTTTGGCAAAGAGGCCGACCGCGGCCGTCGCGGCCCAAGCCGCGGCCGCGGCGGCGGCGGCGGCGGCCTCTGCTGCCGCGGCGGCCACGGCGGGCGAGGGCGGTGGCGGCCCGGACGCGGGCACGGCCAACGGGTCGGCGACGACCGCCCTGGCAGGCGGCACGGCGGCCGGCCCGCCCGCTGGGGGGCCGCCCGCCGACTTGGCCCGTGCCGGGTCGGGCGCGGCGGGCGCCACCGCCGCCGCCGCCGGCTCCAGCCCCGGGTCCTCCGCCGCGGGGGTGTGTGGCGGAGAGGGCGGCGGCCCGGGCAGCGATGGCGCCGCGCCGGCTGCCGCGCCCGGCCCTGCGGCCTCTGCGGCGGGCAGCGACGGCGGCGGCGCGGCCGCGGCCCCGCCCCAGCCCGCGCCCCAACCGCCCTCGCCCGCCACCGGCGGCGGCGGCCCCGCCCCCGCCATCGCGGCCCTGGCCACCCACCACCACCGCCACTCCTTCGACTCGGAGGCCGGCGGGCACGGCCAGGGCGGCGGCGCCCCCTCCGAGCCGGGCACCGCGGGCGGCGGCGGCGGCGCCGGCTCCGAGCACCACTTTTGCGCGGCCGGCACGGTCCGGGGCGAAGACTTTACGTTCCAATTCTCCGGCCGCATCCGGGGCGGCGCCCTCCACTTCCGCCTGGTCATGGCGCCCGAACGGTCGGACGAGGACGAGGGCGGCACGGCCGGCGGCGGGGATGGCGGCGGCGGCGGGGCCGGCGGCGGCGGCGGCGGCCCCGACCCGGCGACCCGGGCGGGCGCGACGACGATCGACTTCATTTACGACCCGGACGCCGACACGCCCGACGCGGTCGCGGGGGAGATCGGGTCCGAGTTCGGCCTGACCCCGACCGACCGGGACATTTGCGCGGCCGCGCTGAAGGAGTGGCTGGCCTCCCTGCCGGAGGACTTGTTAGGGGCGGACGGGCGATTAGGGGGCGGGGGCGGGGTCAGAGGGGGCGGGGGCGGGGGCAGCGATTAAGAGAGAGGGAGAGGCGCCCCTCCCCCCCCCTTTCTTTTTTTGAATGAGAGAGGAAAGGAAAGGAGGGAGCCGCGCTGTGTGGAGGGGAGAGAGGGCCCTGGCGCTCGACCTCTAGTGTGTAGACGCGGCGCGCGTGCGGGGCCCCGCCCCCTCTGCCATGAACAAAAAAAAATCACACGGTCGCTTGAATCTTGTTTTTCGAAAAGAGACTTTGGCGGGGGGGGGGGGGGGGGGGGGGGGGGGGGGGGGGGGGGGGGGGGGGGGGGGGGGGGGGGGGGGGGCGGGGGGCGGGGGGGGCGGGCGGGGGCCGGC
>Ga0315288_10012337_pt1 | contig 10748 bp, 11 predicted proteins | sample YL17G11_20_MG_FD_203454 | JGI IMG/M metagenome (GOLD analysis project Ga0315288, IMG submission 203454) | Sediment microbial communities from Yellowstone Lake, YNP, Wyoming, USA - YL17G11_20 | ecosystem: Environmental > Aquatic > Freshwater > Lake > Sediment | place: USA: Wyoming | collected...
AAGGAGACGGGGCTCTTCGTGACTGTCACGGAGGGGGAGATCGACGCCATGTCTGTCTCCCAGGTGCAAGGCAACAAGTACCCGGTGGTGTCGTTGCCCAACGGGGCACAGTCCGCGAAGAAGTACCTGGCTGCCAACGCCACATGGCTGGGTCAGTTCGCACGGATCGTCCTGTGTTTCGACTCCGACGAGCCGGGTGTCAAGGCTGCTGCTGAGTGCGTGGCGGTGTTGCCCTTGGGCAAAGTGGCCGTGTGTCAGTTGCCCCGCAAGGACGCCAACGACATGGTCATCGCCGGCGAGGGAGAGATCCTTCGTGAGCTGCTCTGGAAAGCAACGCCAACCAGGCCCGACGGGATCGTCAATGCCAACGATCTTTGGGACGAGCTGATCAAGCCTGGCTCTGACTCGGCCTGCCCTTACCCTTGGCCACAGCTTGATGCCATGACCCGTGGCTTCAGACGTGGCGAGATGGTGACCCTGTGCGCAGGCTCAGGCGTCGGCAAGTCGAGCGTGTGTCGGGAGTGGGCCCACCACTTCTTAAGAGCTGGGCTCCGTGTTGGGTACATCGCCCTCGAGGAGAGCACCAAGCGCACCATGCAGGGCATCGTCGGCATCGAACTCAACAAGCCGATACACCTGGACCCAAATGCAGCCGACGAGCATGAGATTCGAGAAGGCTTTGACCGTGTCTTTGGCACTGGTCGTTGCTATCTCTATGACCACTTCGGATCCATGGATCCGGACCACCTCATCGCCAAGATCAGATACCTGGCCGACGGTGAAGGGGTCGACGTCGTGGTTCTTGATCACCTCACGATCGTCATCTCGGGACTGACGGACCTAGATGAACGTCGTGCCATCGACGTCACATGCACCAAGCTGCGCCAAGTGGTGGAACAGACCGGCATCGGCCTGGTGCTGGTGTCGCACCTCAAGCGACCGGAAGGCCGCGGCCATGAGGAAGGAGCGCAGACCAGCCTGGGTCACCTACGTGGCAGCCATGCCATTGCACAACTCAGTGACATGGTCATCGGCTGCGAGCGCAACCAGCAAGGCGACGCTGCTGAGCGCAATGAAATGCAACTGCGTGTCCTGAAGAACCGGTTCTCCGGTACGACAGGGCCCTGCGACAAGTTGCTGTACGACCAGGACACCGGCCGACTCGTCGTGCCCATGTCCCATTACTTCGGAACCTGAACTCACACCAATGCTTTGCCCCAACTGCAACAACAAATACAACCGTGTCGTCAACACACGGCAAGAAGGACCAGAGACCACGATCCGTCAACGGCTTTGCCTGGGCTGTGCCCACACCTTCCACACCGTCGAGGTGCACCTGCCGCCCCTGTCTGTCCGCTGGGAAGGCAAGGTCATGAAGCGCGTTGATGGCTACCAAGGCATCCGGTTCTTCTGATGGCACGTCTCACCAAGATGAAGCCCCGCATCCAGATCGGGGTCCGCTGCACTGCCGCCGAAGCTGAGGCCGCCAAGGCCCTGGGCAACGGCAACATCAGCCAAGGGTTCCGCACTGCCCTGCGGTACGCCTCTGACCGCAACATCAAGCCCATGTCCCTTTACCTCACCCTCCGCGCCTGTGCGGAAATGGCCCGCATGCTGGAGCAACCCAAATGACCCTGCTCATCGACGCTGATTGGCTGCTGTACGCAGCTTGCTCAGCCTGTGAATACGACATCCGCTGGGACGAATGGATTCACACCCTGCACCTGGAGCAATCGGACGCCAAGAGTTACATGACCCACCAGGTGGGCAAGTGGCAAGACGCAACCGACCACAAGTCCGTGGTCATGTGCCTGTCGTCGTACCCGACCTTCAGGCACCAGCTGTCCCCTGCGTACAAGGCCAACCGGACTGGACGTCGCAAGCCCTTGGGCCTTCGTGACCTGAGGGCTTGGCTCGAGTCCGAGTACGAGGTCAAGTGTCACCAGAACCTGGAAGCCGACGACGTCATGGGGATTTTTATGACCAACGGCATGTATAAGGACCCGATCATGGTCACGGCTGACAAAGACATGCGCACGATCCCGGGGCCCTTGCTGCGCATGGACAAGATGGAGGTCAACAACATGGCGGACGCCAACAGGAACTGGATGATCCAGGCCCTGGTCGGTGACACCAGTGACAATTACCCCGGATTGAAAGGGTTCGGACCAGTGAAGGCTGAGAAGCTTTTGGCTGAGCACCACACCTTGCCAGCCATGTGGAACGCAGTGGTTGAGGCATACCGGAAGAACGGGGGCACCTTTGCTGATGCTTTGCTCAATGCCCGCATGGCCCGCATCCTGCGCTACGGGGACTACGACTTCACCGCCGCTACGGTGGAACTGTGGGACCCGGATCGTGACCCCGCCATGAAGACCGATGGATGATCTGTTCCCCCCGATTGACGAGGCCTTGATCAAGCGCCTCGACGACATCTATCCCGAGTCCTGTGCTGATCCAGCTTCGCCCGATCGAGAGATCTGGATCGCAGTGGGCGCCAGACAGGTGGTGCGCATGCTACGGGCCGTTTATCTTGAGCAACAAAACGAGGATTGATTCATGTGTGGAGGAGGCGGCAAGAAGCAGCAACAACAGCAAGCTCAAGCTGCAGCCCAGGCTCAAGAGCAGAGCATTGCGCTCCAGCGTGAGCAGATGGCCATGCAGCAGGAGCAGATGAACACCCAGCAAGCCCAGTACCGGGAGCAGCTGGCCATCAGCAACGCTCCCCCGCCACCCGCCCCGAACGAAGGGGCCATGGCACCAATGTCAGCCATCGAATCTGTTGATGCAGCCACCGGCCAAGCCATGCGGGCTGGCACCGGTCGTCGCAAGCTTCGGACCGACATGCCCCAGATGACGACCCTTGCGATACCGGGAGCGGCTTGATGGAGCTGAACCTGACCAGCAACGTCGACCGCCAAGCCAAGCCGTACGGGGAGGACGACGGCACGGCTGCGGCCAGGTACGGCCAACTGCAGACCAATCGGGATCCGTATCTGCAACGGGCCCGGGACTGCAGCAAGGTGACGATTCCGGGTCTCATTCCGGATGCCGGACAAGGGGACCGGGGTCGACTAAAGACCCCGTATCAAAGCCTTGGGGCGAGGGGTGTCAACTATCTCGCCAGCAAGTTGCTGATCACCTTGTTCCCCCCGAACTCCAGCTTCTTCAAGCTTGAGATCGACGACCTGGCACTCCGTGTTGCTGAGCAAGGGCCAGAGATCAAGACGGAACTCGACACCGCCTTGGTCCAGGTGGAGCGAGCCGGCATGTCTGCGTTCGAGGTGGCCAACGGCCGGGCCTCGATGCACGAAGCCTTCAAGCATCTGCTGGTTGGGGGCAACGTGCTCCTGTATGTGGCGGAAGACGGCGTCAAGGTGATTCACCTGAACCGCTACGTCGTGTGTCGTGACCCGATGGGATCCGTCACCGAGATCGTCGTCGAGGAAGAGGTCTACCCCGACGCCTTGCCGCCTGGCTTGTACGACGACATCGACGACGAGGACGGTGGATACGAGTCAGGTCGTAGCTCGAAGACGATCAAGCTCTACACCCACGTCGAGTACGAGGAAGGCAAGGTCCATTGGTACCAGGAGGCCAAGGGCAAGGAGATCCCTGGGTCCCATGGCATGTGCGATGGCGACGTGAATCCCTGGATCCCCCTGCGGTTCAACCGGGTGGATAGCGAGGAGTACGGCCGCTCGTACATCGAGGAGTACTACGGGGACCTGTTGGCTCTGGAGTCCCTGTACCAAGCCATCATCGAGGGGGCTGCGGCCGCGGCCAAGATCCTGTTCCTCGTCAACCCCAACGGCACGACCAGGCCCAGGACCCTGGCCAACGCTGAGAACGGAGCCATCGTCCAGGGCAACGCGGCTGACGTCACCGTCATCCAGACCCAGAAGGCCCAGGACCTGAGCATTGCCAACAGCACCATCGAGCGCATCGAAGCCCGGTTGCAGTTTGCGTTTCTGCTGAACACCGCCATCCAACGACGAGGGGAGCGGGTCACGGCGGAGGAGATCAGATACATGAGCCAGGAGCTCGAGGCTGGCATCGGTGGCCTGTACTCGATCCTTACTCAGGAGCTGCAGTTGCCACTGGTGCGTCGGTTGCTTCACGTCCTGCGCAAACAACGCAAGCTCCAAGCTTTCCCGAAGGGTCAAGGTGGTGTGCCACTGGTCAACCCAAGACCCGTGACTGGCCTTGAAGCCATTGGCCGCGGCGATGACCGCAACAAGTTGATCCAGTTCATCACCACTGCCACCCAAACCCTGGGCCCTGAAGCTGTCGCCAAGTTCGTGAACATTGACGAGGCACTGCGTCGTCTGGCCGCAAGTGAATCCATCGACACAACCAACCTGGTCAAGTCTCAGGACCAGCTACAACAGGAGGCAGCTGCTGCCCAAGCGGAACAACAGCAAGCTGCCCAACGTGAAATGCTGATGACTGGCCTCAAGTCATCAGCCATGGCGCAGGTCGCCAACAACTACACCCAAGAAGGAGCACCCTATGGCCCGCAATTCGCAGATGGCACGGACCCAGCCCAACCAGGAGCAATCCCCAACGCCCTCCCCAGCCCCCCAGGCGGACCCGGTATCCCTAGTGGGACCACCAGCCCGGGTGCCGCAGCCGGACCCGTATGAAGACATCGTCGTTGGCCACGTAAAGCCAAGGCCTAAGGCCGAGCCCAGCCCAGCACCTGTCGCCACATACGGTGACGACGGATCCATCACCATCCAATAAGCACCCAGCCATGCCTGAAGCCATCACTATCACCCAAAGCGAAAGCCCAGCACTGTCGCCCCAGAATGAGGAGATGCTTGCCGCCTTGGCAGGCGAAGGAGACGACAAGCCAGCTGAACTTCTAGCCGGCAAGTACAAGTCCGTCGAGGATTTGGAGAAGGCTTACAAGGAACTCCAGTCCAAGCTCAGCCGTGGTGAATCACTCCCGCCAAAAGCTGAAGACGACAACACTGCTGACGACCAGGACGGTGGCGACGACGAGGAGGATGACAAGCCCGCTGGTGACGCCCGTGAAATCTACGGGGACCTGATCGGCGGAAAGCTTGACGATGCTGGTATCGACTTCCAGGACATGAACGTCCGCTGGCAACAGTCGGGCACCTTGGAGTCCGGGGACTACGACCAGCTGGCCGAGGCTGGCTTCAACCGGGACATGGTCGATGCGTACTTGTCTGGGCTCCAGTACAAGGCAGCTCAAGACACAGCATTGAGTGTCAAGGAGGTGGCATCCATCAAGGAGTCCCTTGGTGGTGAGGCCGAGTACAACAAGATGATTCAGTGGGCCGGTGCCAACCTGCCACCTGAGGAGGTTGAAGGCTTCAACCAGATCATCAATAGCCAGCCCATGGCTGCGGTGAAGATGGCGGTGTCTGGCCTGCATGCCCGGTACACAGCAGTCGAGGGTCGCGAACCCAAGCTCATTGGTGGCCGTGCCTCCAAGGGCAACAGCGACAAGTTTGAGAGCACAGCTCAGCTGGTCGAAGCCATGTCGGATCCGCGCTACAGCAAGGACCCCGCGTACCAAAGAAAGATCCAAGAGAAACTCGGGCGATCGAGTATCTTCTGATCGGTGTGTTTGTTCGGGGCCCTCCATTTTCTTGGGGGGCTTTTTTATGGCTTGCATTTATCCGTACACTGATTGCACCTAGACCCACTCACAATCAGCGACGGCCCACTGCGGTGGACACCCGCTCGTGAACGGGAGCCCGGCGTCGGGGTAACCCCCAACCCTTTCTTTATCTAGGAGCCCAGCAATGGCCGCCCCCGATTTCACAGCTTCACGCCTTGGCCTAGTAAACGCCGCTGGTGGCGGTTCTTGGGCCGGTGACAACGCACTGTTCCTTCAGGTCTGGGCCGGTGAAGTTCTCACCGCGTTCCGTAAGGCCACCATCTTTGAACCCCTTCACACTGTTCGGACCATTGCCTCTGGCAAGTCCGCGTCGTTCCCGATCGTTGGTCTCAACTCTGCTGCGTACCACACCCCCGGCACCATGCTGACGGGCACCGCAGTCAAGAACGCTGAGGCTGTCATCAAGATCGACGACAAGCTCGTCTCCAACGTGTTTATCGCTGACATCGACGAGGCTAAGAACCACTGGGACGTCCGCTCTCCGTACTCCGCGGAGATGGGCAACGCCCTGGCGTACACCTTTGACCGCAACATTGCGGCAACGATCGCCAAGGCTGCACGTACCGCCACCAACTTCAACACTGACCTGCCCGGTGGTACCCGCATCAAGATCGTGGCAGCCACCAAGGCTGCCATCACTGGTGCTCAACTGGCCACCGCTTTGTTCTCTGCCGCTCAGCGGATGGATGAGAACAACTTGCCCGAGAACGACCGCTATTGCGTTCTGGCTCCTGCCGAGTACTACAAGCTCGTCCAAGAGACCGACGTAATCAACCGGGATTGGGGCGGTGCTGGTGCGTACTCCGACGGCACCGTGCTGAAGGTTGCTGGCATCACCATCCTGAAGTCGAACCACCTCCCCACTACCAACCGCTCTGCGGCCACCGGGGAGAACAACGACTACGCCGCCAACTTCACCGACTCCGTCGCCCTTGCTTTCAACAAGCAAGCCGTCGGCACCGTGAAGCTGATGGACCTCCGGATGGAGCAGACCGGTGCTGACGTGCATGCCCTGTGGCAAGGCACCTTCATGGTTGCCTCTATGGCCCTGGGCTCTGCCGTCCTCCGTCCTGACTGTGCCGTTGAGATCTACACCGCAACCAGCTGATCGCGGTCAATATGGGGGGAGCATCGGCTTCCCCTTTTTTTCTTTCTTCAGAGCTTTGCCATGACTCTTGCTCGCACCTCGTTTCTGGAAGCCGTGAACCGGGTGCTGCAGATGCTTGGTGAGGCACCAGTCAACGGTTTGGATGGGCAGTTCGGCTTGGCCCAGCAGGCACAAGATGCAATCAACGACGTCAGTCGCAAGATTCAGACAGAGGGGTGGTCGTTCAACACCGACTTTGAACGCCTGATGATGCGGGACTCCATCACGCAACACATCGGCGTGGGGTCCAATGTCAGCCGGGTCAAGGTTGACCCCTACTCCTACCCAGACGTCGACGTCGTGCTGCGAGGCCCCAAGTTGTATGACCGCAGGGCCGGCAGCTACGAGTTTGAGGAGGACCTACGTGCTGATGTCACCTACATCCTGGAGTGGGATGAGGTGCCTGAGTACGCCCACCAGTACTTCATGATCAAGGCTGGCCGCCAGTTGCAGGAGGCGATCTTGGGATCAGCTGACCTGTCAAGAATCAACGCAGCTGCTGAAGCTGAAGCCCGCAGCCTGTTCCTCGAGGAAGAGACCACCTGCGGGGACCACAGCTGGCTACGTGGCAATCCCAACCACACCAATGTTTTCATGACCTATAAGCCTGCTTGGGCCCTGCGTCGCTAGCCATGCCACTGATCAGTAGCTCCATACCCAACCTGATCAACGGCATCAGTCAGCAACCATCGGCATTGCGCCTGGCGTCCCAGTGCGAGCAGATGGTTAACTGCATGCCCAGCCCAGTGGAAGGGTTGAAGAAGCGGCCACCGTCGCAGCACATTGCCAAGCTGTTCTCCGGATCAGCTGGTGCCGGGTGCCCATTCACGACCATCGTGGATCGGGATGGGACCATCCAGTTCCTGGTCCTGATCCTCGACAACGACATCAAGGTCTTTGGTTTGGATGGATCCACCAAGACGGTGACCAAACCTGACGGCACGTCGTACCTCAACATCACTGGCGAACCCAGTGCCGTGTTCCGCGTGGCTTCGGTGGCTGACTACACGTTCATCGTGAGTCGTGAAAAGACGGTGGCCATGGCAGCCACGACGTCACCCACCTGGGGCACCAAGTCCATGGTGTTCATCAAGTCCGCTGACTACGCCACCACTTACAGCATCACCGTCAACGCCACCACGGCCACGTACACCACAGCCAACGCAGGTGGCAGTGTGCCGAGCACCGTGGACATCGCGCTCAACCTGCGCAACTCACTAAACGCAGCCCTTGGCGGAACCTTTACTTTCACGGCCAGCGACTACGTCGTGCGAATCACGAAGAACGACGGCACTGACTACACGCTGGGCAGCTCGGACACCAGGATTGGCACGGCAACGGTGCCCATCAAAGGCTCGGTGGACACCATCTCTGACCTGCCGACCAAGGCCGAGCATGGCTTCATCGTCAAGATCATTGGCTCCGCTGCGTCCGGGGCCGACGATTACTACGTGAAGTTCGTGACCACCGTCGGCTCAGGCTTTGGCCATGGCATCTGGCAGGAGACAGTGGCCCCCGGCATCCAGTACTTGTTCGATGCGACCACCATGCCCCACGTGCTGATCCGTAACAACGACGGCACGTTCACTTTCAGGAAGTTCGATTGGTCTGGCCGGGTAGCAGGTGACGCCATCACTGCAAAGGAGCCGAGCTTTGTTGGGTCCACGATCCAGAACGTCAACCTGTTCCGCAATCGGCTTGCGTTGTTGGCTGATGAAAACGTCATCATGTCGGCAGCTGATGCGTACGACAGGTTCTGGCCGGAGTCCGTGCAGACCGTGGTCGACTCGGACCCCATTGACCTCAGTGCCGGCAGCAGGAAGATCAACCTGCTGACGTCGAGCCTGGCCTTTGCCGACGTGTTGCTGGTCTTCAGTCGCAACGGGCAATTCAGGTTGAGTGGTGGCAATGCAGTCGCTGCGTCGTTGACACCCAAGACCGCGACCATCACGCAGATCACAGCGTTTGAGATGAGCAACGGCGTGGACCCGGTGATCGTGGGTCGCACCATGTACTTCCCGGTGCCCAGGGGTGAGTACGGCGGCTTGAGGGAGTTCTTCTTGCCGGATGCATCAGGCCCGGTGCCTACGTCGGAGGAAGTGACAGCAGCTGTGCCACGGTTCCTGCCGTCGGACCTGTCGAACCTGGTTGCGACAGCAGCTGAAGAGGCGGTCTACGCCGTGTCAAAGAGTCAACCCCGGCGCGTCTATCTCTACAAATTCCTGTTCCAGGGGGACAACAAGCTGCAAAGCGCCTGGAGTTACTGGGAGTTCAATGCCGGCAAGAGCGTGATCGGCGTGGACCTGGTCGACAGTGACCTGTATGTCGTGGTGCAGTACTCCGACGGTGTCTATCTGGAGCGCATCGTGACTCACCCTGAATCCGTGGATGCCGGTACGACGGTGGAGATGTTGGTGGATCGCAAGGCGACAGAGGCCAGTTGCACTGTGGCGTTGACGACGCCGAGTGGACTGGACACCCAAAGCACCATCACCCTGCCGTACCCCATCAACACCAGCACCAGCAACATGGCAGTGGTTGGCCGGTTCTTTGCGGGCAACAGCTTGGCCCACGGCCAGGTCGTTCAGCTCCTGTCGTCGACTGCTGCTGGTGGCGCCGGTGGCAACGGTACCCTTACGGTCCGTGGTGACCTGACTGGCGCTGAGTTCTTTGTGGGTGAGCTGTACCCCATGCTGTACGAGTTCAGCACCCAGTACCTGAAAGAGCAGCCGCCTGGTGGTGGCATGGCTGTGATCTCAGGACCCAAGCTGCAGCTCCGCACCTGGACCATGCTGTTTGACAAGACGTCGTTCTTCAACATCAACATCACCCCCCGTGGCCGGGACACCATGACGTACCCGTACACCGGTCTCGAGATTGGGGACCAGGAGATCAGCCTGGGTGAGTTGGCTCTCCGCACTTCCAAGTTCCGGGTGCCCGTCATGGCTCAGAACATCGAGGCCAAGATTGAGGTCACCAGCTCCTCGCCGCTGCCGTGTCGCCTCCAGTCGGCAGAGTGGGAAGGTTTCTACCACACCCGAGCGGCTCGCCTGTGACGTCTGCGTACACCAGGCCCACCAGGGTCGCTGATATTCCGTATGTGGCGGAGTTCATGCGGGAGGAGGACGTCGCAGAGGTGCGGGCACACTCAGGCCACACCCCTCAGGAGTCCCTGTTGCATAGCTTTTTTGCTGGGTCTCCTTGCATGACCATGATTGGGAGAGACGGCAGGCCTATGGGCATGTGGGGCGTCGTTCCACAAGACGGGAGCATCGGCACGATCTGGATGCTGTGCACCGACGACCTGGTGCGGGACCGTCTCAACTCCATGCGGTTCCTACGGGAAGCCAGGGGCCACTTGGATCTGGTGCAGCGTCGGTACAAGGTGCTTTTCAATCTCGCAGATGCTCGTAACGTGGTGCATATCAAATGGTTGCGGTGGATGGGGTTCACCTTCATCTCGTCGCACCCCAGATTCGGAACAGAAGGTCGGCTGTTCCATGAGTTCGTGAGGATCTAGGACCATGTGTGGACCAATCCCAATCATCATGGGCGTCGTCAGCGCCGGCCTGGGCATCGGCCAAGCGGTGGCTGGTGCCCAGGCCGCACAGCAGCAAGTCGACTTTGCCAATGCCCAGGCCCAGCAAGGGTTCCGGTTCCAGCAAATGCAAGCCAGCTCGCAGAGAAACTTTGAGCAGCTGCGGGCCAATCAACAGGAAGAGTTGATGCGGATCAATCGCCTGATGGCCGACAACGCCTACGCCAACGACATCGGGGCCCTGAACGCCCGGTTGATGCAAGAGCAAGCAGCTGCGAGCCAAGAGCAACAGAAGGGCGCGATCGCTGGGACCAAGGCCCGAGGCGAGATCATTGCCTCCGGTCGCTTGGGCAACACTGTCGACAACCTGGTGGCTGACTTCTACAGGCAGCAGGCCCAGTTCGACT
>Ga0315288_10012338_pt1 | contig 10747 bp, 10 predicted proteins | sample YL17G11_20_MG_FD_203454 | JGI IMG/M metagenome (GOLD analysis project Ga0315288, IMG submission 203454) | Sediment microbial communities from Yellowstone Lake, YNP, Wyoming, USA - YL17G11_20 | ecosystem: Environmental > Aquatic > Freshwater > Lake > Sediment | place: USA: Wyoming | collected...
GCTGGCAAAAGTCAAGGAGAGCACTCCGCCCATTGATAGCCCAAGCAGGAAGACCTGGTCGGTGCAGGAACGCAGCAGGTTGTAACCATCCTCGACTGAGAGCAGCCAGTCCTGCCAGCGCGAGCGCACCATGTCTTCAGGTTTGGTGGCGTGACCATTAAGGCGGATCCCGCAGACAGTGTAGCCCTGGCGGTTCAGGTATTCGCCAAGCCAGCGCATTTCCTTTGGCGTGCCGGTGAACCCGTGGGTGACCAGACAGCCGGTTCTGGCATTGGCACCTTTGCCGGGGAAGAAGAATGGTTCTGCTGTTGGAATGATTTGGGACATATGAGCCTCGAGAGGGTTCGTGGATGGTGAAGGTTTGTGCAACCAAATTATAACCTGACTAAACAAGGCGGGACGGCAGGTTCAGCGGGGTCCGGGTGGCGTCTCGTCTTCGTCGGAAACCAGGGCAACTTTCCTGAGACCCTTTGTCCAGGCGGGTTGTAGTTTCGCAATCTGCCAGTAGACCGGGCATTCCTGGTCATGGGCGCCAGGTAGGTATCCAGTGGATAGCAGTAATTCCTTGACGATCTCCCCACCGGTGAAGACGAAAGTCTTTTTGAACAGTTTCGTCCACTCTTCCAGGCTGAGCGGATGGTGCGCGTCCAGCCAGCCTCTGAAGGAGCCAAACTCGCCGCGCAGACCCTGGATGCGGTGCGCGTTCTCAATGGCTGCATGTACCTTGAGCCGGTTGCGGATAATGCCCGCCTCCGCCAGCAAACGGATAATTTCTTGCTCTCCATAGGCCGCGACCTTGTCCACATCGAAGCCATCGTAGGCTATTCGGAAGTTTGCCTTTTTCTTCAGAATGGTGATCCACGACAATCCTGCCTGGTTGATTTCGAGCACCAGACGCTCGAAGAGAGCGGAGTCATCTGTCAGCGGGAAACCGTACTCGGTATCGTGGTAATTCTTGTTAAAGGTGTCCTCCGGGTGTTCGCGCAGATATAGGCAGTAAGTCATCATGGCACACTTCCTGTTGTTGTGCGGGCATCCAGGAACTGTTCCAGTTGTGCCAGGGCTTGTGGCATATTCTTGCGCGCAAAACCCAGCCGGAAATGATTGCCCGGATGGTCATACATCGTTCCCGGCAGAAGCAGAACACCCGAACTGGTAACCAGTTCGTGGCAGAATTGCTCGACATCCTCACCGATAAGGCGCGGGAAAGCGATCGGACCAGCTTTGGGGCGCACCCACTCGAAACGATCCCCACGTGCCGCGAAGAATACATCCAACAGGGACAGGTTGTCTCGGATGATCTGCAAATTCCGCCCAGCGATCTGGCCGCGATGCCGCAGGGCCAGTTCAGACAGGTATTCACTGGGAGCGCTGCTGCAGATGGTGGTGTAATCCTTGAGCGCTGCCATGCGGGCATAGACCGATGCGTTGTGCGTGGCAATCCAGCCGATGCGCAGCCCGGCCAGCCCATAGGTCTTGGACATCACCCCCAGCGAGACGGCGCTCGGGTTGAGTTCACAGGCCGAGGGCAGCCGGTCTGCAGGATTATATTCCAGCTCACGATAGACCTCGTCGGAGAAGAGCAGCAGGCCGCGTTCCTGGGCAAGTTCGTTGAGCGTCCGGTAATCAGCCTGCGCCATCAGGGTACCGGTCGGGTTGTGTGGCGTGTTAATGATGACCGCGCGTGTATTAGATCGCAGGCCGCGCTTGAGTTCGTCTAGGTCGAGCGCCCACTCGTTTTGCAGGCGGGCTTCCCAGAAGGTCACCTCACAGCCTATGCTCCTGGCAACCTCGAACAGTGACTGGTAGCACGGCCAGTGGACTATGATGTGGTCACCAGGTTGCAGAACGGCGTGCATGAACAGGAAGATCGCTTCCTCCGCGCCGCTGTGGACCAGTACCTGCTCCGGCTGGATGTTGGTGTAGATGCGGCTGATCTCCTGCCGCAGCGATGGCGCACCGGTTGACTCGCTGTAACCCAGCCAGTGGCTTTTTAAGCCCTCCTCCGCCTCCGGTTCGAAGGCCAGCAGGTCCCCGACTGATAGTGATTCACAGTCGGAGCTGCACAGCAGGTACTTTGCATTGAACTCGTAACGGGCGAAGTAACGTTCCAGTTTGAAGGGGGTGAGTTGCATTGAGTGAATTTCCTTTGTGTTTCGGTGTGATTCTCTACCCTACCACTCGCAACCCGCGCGGCATATCGCTCAAACATTCCGCGCCGGTCTCGGTAATCACCACGTTATCCTCGATCCGCACACCATTGCGCTCCGGCAGGTAAATCCCCGGCTCCACCGTGTAGGCCATGCCCGGCTCCAGCACCTGCATATTGTCGCCGCGCATGTAAGGGTCCTCATGGCCTTCCATGCCGATGCCGTGACCCGTCCGGTGGGTGAAATATCTGCCATAGCCGGCTTTCTCGATTACTGTCCTGGCGGCGATATCTATATTGGCACACGGTACACCGGGTTTCCCCGCCGCCCGTCCGGCCGCGTTGGCTTCCAGCACGATCTGGTGGATTTCGCGGTACTCCGCCTCCACCTCCCCCACCGCCAACGTGCGCGTCAGGTCTGAGATGTAGCCATCCACTGCCGCACCCCAGTCCACCACCAGCAGGTCGCCGGGCCGGATTTTCCGGTCGGAGGGCGAGGCGTGCGGGTTGGCGCTGTTCGGCCCGGCAGATACAATTGGCGCGAACGGCATCTCGGACTGCGACCCGTGCCGCAGCAATTGGACAACCAATTCTGAGGCCAGTTCTTTTTCAGTCATACCAACTTTAATCAGCGGGATGGTCGCTTCCAGCGCGGACTGGGCCACCTTGACTGCCTTGCGCATGGCGGCAACTTCTTCCGCGTCCTTCCGGACCCGGAGACTGCTGACCACGTCGGAGGCATCCGGGAAGTCCGCTTCGGTCGCCCCGGACATGACGTAGCGGAACTCCAGCAAGCGCATCTGCCGCGGTTCCACACCGATGCGCTTGCCATCCAGGTTCAACGTGGTGACTGCCTTGCGGAAGACGCTGTCCCAATCGGCAGGATTTTCGCCATAGGGGAACGCCTTGATCTCGTACGGCAGATTGGTCACCTTGAGCATCTCCAGTTCAGGCAGGATAATGGTTGGTTCGTGGTCGGCGGTGAAGAGGGCGACGACCGGACGTTCCGAGAGATGGAAATGCAGCCCGGTTAGATAGACCAGGCTGGGACCGGCATTCAGGACCAGGGCATCCACGCCGGAGGCTTGGAGCGCAGCAGAAAGTTTGGAAAGACGGGGGGTGGTCATTTTTTCTCCAGATGATATTGGGTAGAGGCGGGGCGCCCCCTTCGGGGGGTGTCCCCGCCCAGGGCGCCCATACAGGTCGCCCCTACAATTTATGGAACCGCTTTACGAACACCACCTTCAATAACCAATCCACCAGGCCGGGGAAAAGCGTATCGAACCCGACGACGGGACGGAACCACCAAGGGAGGATCAGCGACCGGCAGGGATGGCGCGCCAGGCCGACCGTCCGGCGGGCGACGTATTCGGATGTCATATAGATCCAGCATGGCACCTTGATGTTCCGCTTGAGAGGGTTGTCACCAGATTGCTGGCCGATCTCGGTGGTTGCCGGACCCGGGTATATGCCGGAGACATGGATGCCGAAGGGCGCCACTTCGCGCCGCAGGGCGTCAGTAAATCCACGCATGCCGTACTTGGTGGCGGCGTAGATGCTGTACATCGGTGCAGCGATCAGACCTGCCATCGAGGACATATTGATGATATGCCCGGAGCGTTGGGCCAGCATGGACGGCAGGACAGCCCGCGTCATCTGGAGTACCCCGCGCAAGTTGACATCAATTTGCATGTCAATGTCGGCAGCAGGAGCGAGCATTTCCAGCCAGTCCAGGCGTGCAAGCCCGGCGTTGTTGAGAAGGATGTCAATGCGGCCAAAGGTGTCGAGCGCGGTCTGGACGGCTTCGTCAATCTGGGATTGCTCGGCCACGTCGAGCGGGACGACGAAGGCCTGCCCGCCGGTGAGATGGATTTCTTCGGCCAGTGCAGTGAGACGGTCCATGCGCCGGGCTGCCAGGACGACGATGGCGCCTTCCTTTGCGAAGAGCCGCGCCGCCTCTGCGCCAAATCCGGAGGAGGCACCGGTGATGAAGACAATACTATCTTTCAGGGATTTCAGCATTTTTTCCTTAACGGATTAATAAATGAATGACGCAAATATTGTATCCTATTCGCGTCATTCATTGTTTCGGTTGGATCTGTCTATTCTTCCGCCTGTTCGCCCGCCTCTTCCTGCCTGCGCCGCGGACGTGGAGGCACAAGGATTGGTGCTGTTGCAAGGGCAATTTCGAGCACCTGGTCCATGTGCTGGATGGGGACGATCCTCAAATCCTCGCGCACCTTCTTGGGCACATCCACCAGGTCTTTCATGTTCTTCTCCGGGAGCAGCACCACCTTCAGCCCGGTGCGGTGGGCAGCCAGCACCTTTTCGCGCAACCCTCCAATGGGCAGCACGCGCCCTCGCAGGGTGATCTCACCGGTCATGCCAACTTCCTTGTGGACCGGTCGCCCGGTCAGCGCGGAGATGAGCGCCGTCGCCAGCGTGATGCCCGCTGACGGTCCGTCCTTCGGGATGGCTCCCTCCGGCATGTGCACGTGGATATCCATGCGCTCGAATACTTCGAAGTCGATTCCTAGCAGGGCCGCCCGCGATTTGACGTAAGTCAGCGCGGCCTGACCCGATTCCTGCATCACGTCCCCGATCTGACCTGTCATCTGCAGGTTGCCCTTGCCATCCAGAACAGCCACTTCGATGGATATGATCTCACCGCCGTTCTCGGTCCAGGCCAGGCCTGTGGCCACGCCCACCTCGTCCTTGCGCTCGGCCTCCGTCTGGAAGAACTGCTGCGGGCCGAGGAACTTCTCGATTGTGTCTGGCAGGATGGCGGTGGGATAGCGCTTCTCTTCGGCTTTCCAGCGCGCCACCTTGCGGCAGATGCGTCCAATCTCGCGCTCCAGGTTGCGCACCCCCGCTTCGTAGGTATACTCGCGGACGATGCGTTGAAGCGCTTCGGTGGTGAAATTCAGGCCGAGGGTTTCAATGCCACTTTCTTCCAGCTGGCGCGGGATCAGGAAACGTTCGGCGATGATGAGTTTCTCTTCTTCGATATAGCCGGGGAACTCGATCACCTCCAACCGGTCCAGCAGAGCAGGCGGGATGGTCATCAGGGTGTTGGCGGTGGTGATGAACATGACCTTGGAAAGGTCGAAGTCCAGTTCGAGATAGTGGTCGCTGAAGGCGTGGTTCTGCTCGGGGTCGAGCACTTCCAACAAAGCAGATGATGGGTCACCGCGGAAATCCTGCCCGAGTTTGTCAATCTCGTCGAGCATAAAGAGCGGGTTCGAGGTCCCGGCCCGCTTCATCGTCTGGAGGATGCGACCAGGTAGTGCACCGATGTACGTCCGGCGGTGGCCGCGGATCTCCGCCTCATCCCTTACCCCGCCGAGCGAGACGCGCACGAACTTGCGTCCCAGCGATTCAGCGATGGACTGGCCGAGGGAGGTCTTGCCGGTCCCGGGTGGGCCGACGAAGCACAGGATGGGCTGGCGTTCCTTCTTGGGCTTGAGCGAGCGCACGGCAATGTATTCCAGTATGCGGTCTTTGGCCTTCTTCAGGCCGTAATGGTCGCGTTCCAGGATACGACCGGCATGTTTTACATCCAGGTTGTCTTCGGTGGATTCCTGCCAGGGCAGGTCGAGGATCCAATCCAGGTAGGTGCGGATGATGCCTACCTCAGGGGCCATGGGTGGCATCTGGTTCAGGCGTTCGAGTTCCTTGAGGGCCGTGGTGCGCGCCTCCTCCGGCAGCAAAGCTGCTTCGATTTTCTTTTTCAATTCGTTCAGGTCGCGCGTGAAGATGTCGCCTTCGCCCAGTTCAGTCTGGATCTGTTTCATCTGCTCGCGCAGGTAAAACTCGCGCTGACTTTTATCCACCTCGCCCTGAACACGGCTGTGGATTTCATCTTCCAATTCGAGCACGTCCAGTTCCTGGGCCAGCAATTTGTTGATCATTTGGAGACGCTGGCGCGGGTCCTTCATAAGAAGCAGTTGCTGGCGCTTGGTCAGGTTGATGGAGACTGCCGTGGCGATCATATCCGCCAGCCAGCCTGGTTCAGAAATGTTCATGGCGAAGAGATGGGCCTCTTCGGGAATGGCTCGATCGAGTTGGACGCAGCGGTCGAACAGGTCCAGGGCATTGCGCATCAGCGCCTGGGTGGTTTTGTCTGCGGTGGTCGGTTCGTCTATCACTCGCGCCCGCACCTTGAGCACCGGTGTCAGGCGGGTAAACTCTACCACCTCCACCCGCCGCCGTCCCTGCACCAGCGCCGAGGACGAGCCATCCGGCATCGAAAGCAGCCGTCCGACAGCCATTTCCACGCCGATGGGCATGAAATCATGCGGCCCGGGCTCTTCCACATCCGAGTCGCGCTGGGTCAGGCCTATGATGGTCCGGTCGTGTTCGTGGGCTTCCTGGATTGCCAGCAGGCTGGCCTCACGCGCCACAAAAACCGGCGTGACCATGTGCGGAAAAACAACGATGTCCCGCAGAGGCAGAACCAGCGATTCAATACAGCCATCCTCATCCAGCGCGGCATTGGAGACGCGGTAAAGCTCATCCGTCCGCTGTGAGAGCGCCACGTTGAAGGCATCTTCTTCCTGAAAAGACCAGTCCTTTTGATTCATAAAATCCTCTACCCCTCACCCTCACCCCTCTCCTAGCGCAGCACCCCCGAAGGGGGCATCGGGAGAGGGGTTGGGGGTGAGGGTAATATTATCGTTTCTCCCACGCCGTTTTTACTTCGGCAGTGACAAACATGCTGCCTGCTGATAAGACGATTTCTGCGCCGCCCGCTGCCAGCGCCAGAGCCCGGGCCAGGGCTGCCTCCACCGGGGCAGCCGCTTCTGCCCGGACCCCAATCCTGTTCGCCGTCTCGACGATTTTCTCCGGCTCGATGGCGCGCGGGTGGACGGCTTTGGTGGCAAGGACGAGTTTCAGCCGTCCTTTCAAGGCAGCCAGCATCCCGGCCACATCCTTGTCTTCAGACGAGCCAAATATCAGGATCACCGGACGGCCGGGGAAATAATCTTCCAGGGTCTGGGCCAGTTTTTCAAACGAATCCTGGTTGTGGGCTGAGTCCAGAATGACCGCCGGCTCGCGTGGTAGTCCCGGTTCCAGCGAGGTAGTCCCGGTTCTCGCACGGGGCACGGGACGGCGTACTATCTCGAACCGGCACGGCCAGGTCACATCCGCAAAGCCTTTGCGGATGGCCTTGTCGCTGGCTTTCAGCCCGCTGGCTCTGAGCGCGGCATATGCAGTCGCCGCGTTGACAACCTGGTGTTGCCCCAACAAAGGGACACGAAGTATAACCGATTCCTGACTGTTTTCCGCTTCCTGCTCCTTTCCTTCTGTCTCCTGCTTTCTGCTTACTGAAAGTGTCTGTCCATCCAATGAATGAGGACCGGCCTTAAACAGCACATCCCGCCCGACTAGTGTCAGTGGAGCATGCTGTTCTTTTGCCACCCGTTCCAGCACGACGCGTGCCTCGTCCTTTTGCAGCGAAGAGACCACCGGGATGCCGGGTTTGATGATGCCGGCTTTTTCCCTGGCGATCAGTGTCAATGTATTGCCGAGTACCGCCATATGGTCGTAGGAAAGCGAGGTGATGACCGAGACGATCGGCGTGACGACGTTGGTCGCGTCCAGCCGTCCGCCCAGCCCCACCTCGATGACCGCCGCCTCCACATTTTGTTGGGCAAAGTAAAGGAAGCCAATCGCTGTCGTAATCTCGAAAGTCGTCAGTTTTGGGATTTTCGCAACCGCCGGTTTAACCTGCTCGACCAGTTCGACCAGTTGGGCATGGGAAACTGGCCTGCGGTCGATTTGGATGCGTTCAACGTAATCCTGCAAGTGCGGCGAGGTATACAGCCCGGTTTTATATCCGGCGGCGGTCAGCGCTGAAGCCATTAATGCGCAAGTCGAGCCTTTGCCCTTCGTCCCGGCTACGTGGAGAATGGGATACTTCTGCTCCGGGCTGCCGAGCAAAACCATCAGTGCCCGCATCCGGTCGAGATTGAAATCCGCCTTGGCGAGTTCGGAGGATTTTTTCAGGCTATAATCTACAAAAGAGTAGAGGTAATCGAGAGCCTGGTTGTATGCGTTTTCGGTGTCCATAGGTGAAAGCATTGTAAATCGTAATGCCTAATTCGTAAATCATAATCCGTGAATTGATTAGCCTCCTCACCCTTCACCTCATCCTCCTCGGATGCGCTTCACTGAAAGAGAAGCTTATCGCGTTGTCCGAAGTTCTCTTGCGCACTTGACATTCTGTCTCCGGGAATGTACAATTTGTACAGATTGTACATTCTGTACAAAGGAGCAGATATGGTGACAACAATTGTCAAAAGCGGCGAGGCGCGCATCAAGTGGCGCGACCTTCTCGACCAGGTGTTGACCGGGAAAGGGGATGTGATGATCGAACGCAACGGTAAAAGCGTTGCCGTCATGATTCCAGCAGTGGACTACGAACAAATCCAAGATGTGCTCGAAGATCTGCGCGCCGCCCGTTCAGCCGCAGCCGCGTATGAGGAGTGGAAGCGAAATCCTTCCGTCGCCCGTCCATGGGATGAAGTGGACGCTGAATTGGGTAAAGCTGAATGAATAACACGCACTGGCAGGTCATCATCCATCGCAAGGCAGAGAAAATCCTCAAGCGATTGGATGGCGATGACCTGGAACGAATCCCCCGCGCCATCCGCGGGCTGGCAAGTGACCCGCGCCCAGCGGGAGTAAAAAAGTTAACTGGTTACGATAACCTGTACCGCATTCGTGTGGGTGATTGGCGTATCATTTACGCCATCGAAGATGACAGGTTGATCATCCTCGTGCTTGAAATCTCCACTCGTGGTGGCGCATACCGCGAACTTTAATGCTCGGCCTCCTCACCCTCCATCTTCACCTCCCCGGCTGCGCCTCGCTCAAAGAAAAGCGCGGACGGCTCAAGCCGCTGCTGGCGCGCCTGCATCGGCAGTTCAATGTCTCCGCGGCGGAGATGGACCTGCAGGATAGGTGGCAGGAAACAGTCATCGCCTGCGGGATGGTCAGCAACGATGCCGCGCACCTGCAATCCGCGCTGGAGACGGTGCGGAAGTGGGTGGAGGCCAACTGGCCGGATGGGGATGTTCTGGATTCGAAAATTGAAGTATTGTAGGAGCGACCACTAGGGTCGCCCTAGGCAGGGACAAACCCCGTCCCAACTGGAGGAAAATATGGACTTGCAACTCAAAGGCAAACGCGCCCTCGTCACCGGCTCAAGCCGCGGACTGGGCTACGCAACAGCTCTCACACTGGCGAAAGAAGGCTGTCGCCTCGCTGTCAACAGTCGCGACGAGGCGAAGATTTCCGCGGCGGCGCAGAAAATCGCTGTGGAAACTGGCGCAAAGGTGATCGGTCTCGCTGGGGACGTGACCGACCCCGAAGCACCGGAACGGATCATCGGTGAGGCCGTCCAGGCGCTGGGCGGGCTGGATATCCTGGTCACCAACGCCGGAGGCCCGCCCGCTGGTACGTTTGAGTCGTTCGACGATGCCGCCTGGCAAAAGGCAATTGACCTGTCGCTGATGAGTCACGTGCACCTGATCAAAGCCGCCCTGCCGCACCTTCGCCAGTCGAAAGCCGCCAGCGTGCTGACGGTCACCTCGTACTCGGTCAAACAGCCCATCCAGAACCTGGTTTTATCCAACAGCATCCGGGCCGCCACCGTCGGTTTGACCAAGTCGCTGGCGTTGGAACTGGGCCGGGACGGCATCCGTTTCAACTCCATTCTGCCCGCCTGGACCGAGACCGAGCGCGTGGCAGAGTTGATGACCTTCCGGGCCAAACAAAATGGCACCACCGTCGAGTATGAGATCGACAAACAGTCCAAGGACAGCCCGCTGGGCCGTATGGGCACGCCCGAGGAGTTCGCCAACGCAGCCGTGTTCCTGGTCTCACCAGCGGCAAGTTATATCACCGGCGTGATGCTGACCGTGGATGGGGGAATGTATAAAGGTACCCTGTAGATTTGCACTCAACCATTTTAGTGGAATTGGATAATAACCCATGGAAAAATGCCTGAACTGTAACCGCACCGAAGAACAAATTCCTCTGCTGGTGATGTAATTCCGCTGCGAGTCGGTCCACATCTGTCCACAGTGCCTGCCATTGCTCATCCACAAGTTGGAGAAGCTGGCTGACAAACTACCGGGGAGGGAGTTCGTCCAACCAGCCGAACACGAGCATTAATACTCCTCCCCCATGGGATGCCAAAACCCATAAAAACGAGTATCATTCCCTTACAATCAAATCATTCAGGAGTCTCCCATGCCAGATCCCCGCATCACCAAACTCGCCAAGATCCTGATCCACTACTCCCTGGAGCTCAAGCCCGGACAAACGCTGCAAATCCGCACGCATCCCATCGCCGAGGAATTGACCCTGGCCGCCTACGAAGAAGCCATCCAGGCCGGTGCGAACGTTTTCATCCAGAATGTTGTCCCCGGAACCGATGAAATCTTCTACAAATATGCCTCGGATGCCCAACTGGACTTTATCTCCCCCATCCGCAAACTTGTGGCAGAAACTTTCGACGCCAGCTTGAACCTGTGGACCGAGCATAATACCCGTGAACTGAGCGCCATCAACCCCGCGCGCCTGGCACGC
>Ga0315288_10012339_pt1 | contig 10746 bp, 6 predicted proteins | sample YL17G11_20_MG_FD_203454 | JGI IMG/M metagenome (GOLD analysis project Ga0315288, IMG submission 203454) | Sediment microbial communities from Yellowstone Lake, YNP, Wyoming, USA - YL17G11_20 | ecosystem: Environmental > Aquatic > Freshwater > Lake > Sediment | place: USA: Wyoming | collected...
AGAAGAAGGCCAAGAGGAAGGTCGTCAAGAAGAAGGCGAAGAGGAAGGTCGCCAAGAGGAGGATGGTCTGCTAAAGGCGATCGTGTAACAGTGCCGATTGGCTTGCGTTCCAGGCGACGCCACGAGGCCGACCACGTGCGGCCTGCCTGAACCGGGCACGCCGAAGCGTGTGTGCTCTTGGCTGCAACCTGGGGCGCTCGCGACATCTCGGGCACACGCAACACGCGAAGACCTTTGCCGGATGCGGCAACGGCCGCCGACCCGCGGAAAAGGACGTCCGTTGGTCTGCGGCCAGGGCGCGTGTCGTGTGTGCCTCTTTTTTTGCGCGCCGGACGACGCAAGATTGCGCGGCTCGGGACGCGATATGATGGAGCACGTAGCGGCCGGGCTCCGCCCCGGCCGTCGAAGGCCACGCGGGCTCTTACGGCCGGGACAGTCCGCCGCGGCGGACCGGCCGCTACCTGCTGGAGACCCACGCTGTGAGCGGTCGGTCGCGATCTTTCGCCTTCACGCTGATCGAGCTGCTCGTGGTGGTGGCGATCCTTGCGCTGCTACTCGCGATTCTGCTGCCGAGCCTGGCCAGCGCCCGCGAGCAGGGGAAGAAGGCCAAGTGCCTGGCGAACCTCCGCAGCATCGGACAGGCGCTGCACGAATACGCCCTGGAAGACCGCACCGAGCAGCTCGTCCCTATTCACGAAAGCATGCTGCAAGCGTGCGATTACTGGGAATGGCGGACCGTGATCTGGTTCGCATGGGGCGGGCGCTCGGGACAGACGCCCTTTCGCACAGGGCCGTCGAGCAGTATTCTGCTCTCGGCCGAGGGACCCGCGGCGCGGCCGCAGTACGATGCCCGCCGCCGGCCGCTGAACCGCTATATGCTCGGCCGCGTGAACCTTGCCGACACGCGGCAGCTCGATCTGTTCCACTGCCCGTCGGACCGCGGCTACCCCCAGCATCCGGACATCGACGATTCGCCGCTGGATAACGCCGAGCGGCCCTGCTACGACACGCTGGGCAACAGCTACCGGGCCAGCCTGGCGATGATCACGGTCATCGGCGGCGACTCGCACAGCCAGGGGCATTTTTCCAGTGGGCCGTGGGGGCACCGGCTGACGACGCTGCGGAGTGCGTCGATGCTCGCCCTGGTCGGCGAGCCGACGTTCTTCAACATGATCGGGCGCGACAGCGGCCACGACCCGGACCCGGTGCTGGTGACTGGCTGGCACAAGCAGTTCATGGTGGACAACCTGCTCTTCTGCGACGGCTCGGCCCGGCCGACGCGGGCCAGTGCACGGTACGAATTCCCCGCCGACGGGGCCACGGCGCTGAGCGTCTACGATCCGGGCCTGCTCTCGCATGGCAAGGGCTGGCAGCTCGACGACTACCCGGTGCCCGGCGCCCGTCTGTGGGGCAGCAACGAGCTGTGGCGGGCCACCTTCGGACCCGCGTACGACTCGAAATGGCCCTTCGCGGACCGGCAGGAAAACATGGCGGGGCATTGACCGTAGCGGCCGACGGCTCGTCGGCCGGCGATAAGGGATAAGGGATAGAGGGGCGGGGAAACCGCGTTTGCGGGGGCGGCGGGGGAAGGTTGCCAAGATTGCCAAGTTGCACACCCCCCGGTTGGCAATGTTCGGCTGGCGGGGCTGGGGAGCGGTTTCGGAGGCGTTGCGAGCGCGTGCAGGGGTTGGCAATCTTCGAAGATTGCCAAGCAAGATTGCCAGACGAACCGCCAAGGCGCCAAGACGCTGAGAACGCGCAGAGTTGGGGGAGAGTGGTGAATGGCGAGTAGCGAAGAGCGAATTGGGGGCGCGGAGCCATAAGGGGAGTGTAGGGCACGAAGGACGCGAAGGACACGAAGGCTGGGGGAGTTCGCAGGGATTGGCGGATTCTGGCGGGGAAACGCGATGATTGATAAGAGATGAAGGATAAGGGATGAGGGATGGCGGGGACGAGCCACGGATTACGCTGATGGACGCAGACCTGGGGCGGGAAAGATTCCGAGCGGCGACCGGCAGGGAGCGCTTGAGGGGCGACGAGGCGGTCGGCAGAACGGGGACGGCAAAAAAAGTGGCCGTCCTGCGTGAGCATGACGGCCGGTCGCTCCGTAGAGCGTGGCCTGCGAATCTTTCATCTTGTTGCGGAAAGACTCCCAGGCCGGGGTCGATTACACTATGCGTAGTTTCGCCGATGGGGGCGTTCGTGTCAAGACCTCCGGCGACGGGACGTGCGAGGCGGTCCTATGGCGGGTCGTGTACTCGGACTGGACGTCGGTGCAACATCCGTCGGGTGGGCATTGGTGCAGGAGGACGACGGCCGGATCATCGCGGCCGGCGTCCGCGTGTTTCCCGAGGGCGTGGACCGCGACCAACAGGGCGGCGAGCAATCCAAGACGGCTGCGCGCCGCACGGCGCGCGGGATGCGGCGCCAGCTCGCGCGTCGCGCCCGGCGTAAGCGTCAGCTTCAGGAAACCCTGATCGCATCCGGTCTCTTGCCTCGTGAGACGGCGGAACTCGCGCGGGTCTTCGCGCTGAATCCCTACGAACTCCGGTGCCGGTCGCTGGACGAGCGGTTAGAACCGTATGAGGTTGGGCGGGTACTCGTGCACCTCAATCAGCGGCGGGGGTTCCTTTCCAATCGCAAGACCGATAAGGCCCGCGCGGCAGACACCAAGGGCATGCTCGCCGAAATCAGCAAGCTCTCTGAGGCGATCACGGCAAACGGGTGTCGCACGCTGGGCGAGTATCTCGCGCTTGCGGCGCGCAGCTTCGACCGTGTGCGGTCAGCGCCTGAGCAGCGGCTGCGTCATCGGCACACGCGCCGGGACATGTACGAGCATGAGTTCGACGCAATTTGGGTCGCCCAGGGCCGGTACCACCCGCTGTTGCTCACCGACCCATTGCGGGAGCGCGTCCGGCGAATCATCTTCTTCCAGCGCCGGATGTACTGGCCCAAGAGCGTAGTGGGTCGCTGTGAGCTCGAGCCGAAGGAGAAGCGCTGCCCGCGTGCCGACCGGGCGGCGCAGCGCTTCCGCATGCTGTGCGAAGTGAACAACCTCCGCGTGCTCGACACCGCGTCGCGCCTGGAGCGCCCGTTGACAGCGGAGGAGCGGCAGGCCGTTCTCGACTATCTGGCGACGAGCAAGGAGCGCAAGTTCCAGGACATGCGCAAGCACCTGGGGTTCACAGACCACGTGCGTTTCACGCTTGAAGGACCGGAGCGCGACAAGCTCAAGGGTCACGAGACGGATGCCGCGCTGGGAAGTCCGAAGGCCCTGGGGAAGCGCTGGAAGGGACTATCGGAGGAGGCGAAGGACGCCATTGTCTCGGTGCTGGTCCATGAGGATCACGAAGAGGAGGCCCTGCGCTGCCTCACGGGGCAGAGTGGATTGAGCGCGCTGGAAGCCGAGCACGCCCTCGCGGTCAACCTGCCGGACGGCTACATCCGCTTCTGTCGGCGCGCGATCGACCGCCTGCTTCCCCACTTGGAGCGCGGGTTGCACCTGATGGCCGACGACGTGTCCAATTCCGCTCTCCACGCCGCCGGCTATCTCCGTCCCGATGAGCGCGAGGTGCGTCAGCGGGACTTCCTGCCATCCGCGCCGGACCTGCCCAACCCAATTGTCCGGCAGGCCATGGTCGAGGTGCGTAAGGTCGTCAACGCGATTATTCGGGAGTACGGCCGCCCGGATCGCATCCACGTCGAATTGGTGCGCGAAGCCAAGAGGAGCTTCGACGAGCGGCGCGAGATTCGTTTCGAGAACGCAAAGCGCCGGCGGGCCCGCGAGGACGCCGCGCGGCGCATTGAGGAATACGGCGATAAACCAACGGGCGGGAAGATCGAGAAGTATTTGCTCTGGGAAGAGCAGGGTCACGAATGTGTTTACTCGGGGCAGCCGATTAGCCTGGCCCAATTGCTCTCCGATGCTGTGAACGTCGACCACATCCTCCCGCGCTGGCGCAGCCTCGATGATTCGCGCGCCAACAAGGTCGTCGCGTTGCACGAGGAAAACGCGGCGAAGGGGGACCGCACGCCGCGCGAATGGCTCGAAGACGGCGACCCCCAGAAATACGACGCGGTCCTGCAACGGGCGAACAAGCTGCCCGGGAACAAGCGCCGCAAGTTCATTCAGAAGGACATCGTCCTGGACGACTTCGTAAACCGGCAGTTGACCGACACGGCCTACATCAGCCGGCTGGTGAGTCAGTACCTGCGCTGTCTGGGCGCGCCGATTGTGACGCCGCGCGGGCAGATGACCGCGGACCTGCGCCACTTCTGGGGCCTGGACAAGATCCTGGACCCGGACGGGCGCGGGGAGAAGAACCGCGCCGACCACCGACACCATGCGATTGACGCACTCGTCATCGCAATGACCAATCCACAGCGCCTCCACGCGCTGGCCAACGAGCGAGGGCACAACGTCCGTCCACCCTGGGAAGGTTTCTGGGAAGATGCCCGACGTGTCGTGGGGGCGATCAACGTTTCCCATCGCGTACAGCGCCGGCTGCACGGGGCGCTCCACGAAGACACGTTCTACGGGGCGACCCAGAAACGGACCGGGGCCCGGGTACCATCGGAGAACGTAACACGGCCATGGGCCCGGAGCTGGATCGAAGACACGCAGACCTACGTCCGTCGAAAAGATGTCGCCGAACTCACGGACACGAAACAGCTTGCCAAGGTTCGCGACGCCGCACTTCGCGAGCTCTTGCGGGAGCATCTCCGGCAGCGCGGCGTCGATCCGGACAAACCCGGCAGAATACCCGGGGACGCCTTCAGGGGCGTTGACGCCCCGCGCATGGCGTCCGGCGTGCCGGTTCGTCGCGTGCGGATGGTGGAGGAGAGCGAGACTTTCCGCCCCGTCAGCGCGCACCGCGCGTTTCAACACGTCAAGCCGGGGAGAAATCACCACGTCGTGTACCGCGCCATCGGAGAGGGCGACGCCTCGCGTTGGCAGGCGGAAGTGGTCACCATGTGGGAAGCCGCGCGCCGGGCGCGGGCTGGCGAACGACTGGTGGACCGTGCCGACGGACCCAATGGGCGGTTCGTGATGTCGCTGTCGATCAACGAAGCCTTCGAGGTTGACAGCGCCGATGGTGGGCGCTTGTTGTGCGTTGTGCGTAAGCTCGACCAGCGCAGTAAGCGCGTCAACTACAAGCTGCACACCGATGCTCGCAAGGCGGGCGAGATCAACAAGGAAAACCTGTACCTGTCGGCCGATGGCATGCACCAGAGACATGCGGAGAAGGTGGTACTCGACGCCCTGGGTCGTATCCGGCGAGCGAGGGATTGAACTCACCTCCGGCGTGCCGGCGGTAAGTCCGATAGCGGAGTTCGGCGGGCGTTATCAAACGCACCATCGAAATCTGGCAGCAGCCTGTCCCCTTACCTGACGACGGCGAGGTTCGCGTACTCGCGATCACCGACAAGCAGTTTGAGCGCATGCACGTTTTTTGGGGGAAAATGCACAAACCGACCGAGTCGGCCCCCCGTCAACTCGAACTTTTCTGACCAATTTCACCTCCAAGTGGCCTGCTCAGCGGCATTTGCGGGGGCGGCAGTGTAATCGACCCCGGCCTGCGAGCAAGCCGCAACGCCCTCGACAGGGATGTCGCCTGGCCCCTCAGTGTAATCGACCCCGGCCTGCGAGCAAGGCGCAACATCGTCGGCGACCACTACCAACTACCTAGCAGTGTAATCGACCACGGCCTGCGAGCAAGCCGCAACGTTCGTGCTCGACTGGATCGGCCGGCGCTTAGTGTAATCGACCCCGGCCTGCGAGCAAGCCGCAACAAACTTTACGACTACGACTTTGATCCGCCAAGTGTAATCGACCCGGGCCTGCGAGCAAGCCGCAACTCCATCCGCGAGCGCATCGAGCTGCTCTTCAGTGTAATCGACCCCAGCCTGCGAGCAAGCCGCAACGCGGGCAATCGACCACTGGTTCGCAGGAGCAGTGTAATCGACCCCGGCCTGCGAGCAAGGCGCAGCCGGCACAAGGTCGTCACCCGCATGAAGGTAGTGTAATCGACCCCGGCCTGCGAGCAAGCCGCAACTGAAACTCGACCACGCGCACTCGATGATGCAGTGTAATCGACCCCGGCCTGCGAGCAAGCCGCAACTGTGTCCGGCAAGCCAGGGCTAGGGGATGGAGTGTAATCGACCCCGGCCTGCGAGCAAGCCGCAACCGGTGCGAGGCGGGAACGGAGGTGACGCCCAGTGTAATCGACCCCGGCCTGCGAGCAAGCCGCAACGGCGGCGAGACCGGACCTGGCGCGCGGTCAGTGTAATCGACTCCGGCCTGCGAGCAAGCCGCAACGATGTCCACAAAGCACAGCCCGTCGGGCCGAGTGTAATCGACCCCAGCCTGCGAGCAAGCCGCAACAAGTGGCACATCCGGGCCACGTTCGACGTAGTGTAATCGACCCCGGCCTGCGAGCAAGCCGCAACCGGACCCGAACGGGCAGCGTACCTCAACTCAGTGTAATCGACCCCGGCCTGCGAGCAAGCCGCAACACCGCGGGGCGCCGGTGGCACACGCAGGGGACACTGCTCAAGAGCGGTGGCACACAGCTAGTCCATCGGCTCCAGCGGGGCCCGGTGTTGCAGGTAGCCCATGCGGACGAGCCGGCCCTGGGGGTCGTTCGTCACCGGGTCGTTGGGATCGAGGTAGTGGCCGTTCGAGACGAAACTCCCGCTCTGCAATTGGTAGAACATTTGCCAGGCGGTCGTGCGGATCGGCTGGTGGGCGAACACGCGGCCTTCCACGTGGCCCTTGCCGCGATGGCGGTCCGTGATGCTGTCGTCGTTGCTCCAGCCGCCGTCGCGGACCCACTCCAGCCAGTAACGCACGTCCTCCTCCACCAGCACCGGCAGCATGATCGAGTGCGCCGCACGCCGCCAACTGCGCTCGTGCGGGCTCTCGGCTGGGGCGGGTCTTCGTACACGACCCGGCGGACCAGGGTGACCGGCGCCCCCGTCAGCCCGAGTAGGGCGGTGTAGCTGTACCGGCGGACGGGCGTCGAGCCGGACTCGTCGAACCGCTCGTGCGTGGGACAGAAGTAAATCTTCTCGGATTGCCCGACATACTTGAAAAGCGTGCCCTTCTGCGGCGCGGTATCAACGTAGGTCGAATCGCCCCATTCGTGATTCGCCGTGCCGAGCCAGTCGCAGAAGTAATCGAACGCATTGCCGGGCAGGTACCCGTTCGACTCGGCCGTGTAGGAGTTGACACCCAGCGTGAGTTGCCGCAGGTTGGTCTGGCAGACGGTCTCGCGGGCCTGGGCCTTCGCCGCGGCCAGCGCCGGCAGGAGGACGGACACCAGTAGCCCGATGATGGCGACCACCACCAGCAGCTCGATCAGCGTGAAGGCACGGCGCATCCCGGTCACTCGCAGCGCGACCATGCCCAGCTTCGGCGCCGGGCGACGTTAGCCCCATTATATCCCCGCCGGCCGATGGACCGCGCGTATCCTACGTCCATGGGTCGCCAACACGGCCGACGAGCCGTCGGCCGCTACACGCGATGGGCCAGAATCACCGTGATGTCGTCGGGCTGCGAACCAGCCTCGGTGAAGTTGCGCAGGTCGGTCAGCATCTCCTTGAGCATCGTGCTGGCCAGTTGCCCGAACCCATCGCAGAGCAGGTTGACGAAGCGCTCCTCGCCGAACACTTCCTCGCGCCGGTTCTTCGCGGTGACCACGCCCGGCGTGAACAGGACGAGCGTTTCGCTGGACTCGAGCTGCTCGGGCAACAGGGGATAGACCGTGCTTTTGACCAACCCCAGGGCCGGCACAGGTTCCGCGCCGCCAAGCTGGCGCGGCTCGCCGCGCTGCCCGATGATGTAGGCCCCGAGGTGACCGGCGACGGAATAGCGCAGGACGCCGCTGTCGGGGTCGATCACGCCGATCAGGCATTCGAGGGGGTGGTCTTTTTGCCCGTCGTAGAGCATCCAGTTGAGCATGCGCAGGCAAGCGGCGGGGTTGTCCTGGTGGATGACCGCCGAGCGAAACGCGGTCTGGGCCTGGACCATCAGCATGCTGGGCAAGGCGCCGGCCGCGGGGGAGTGGGCGATCATGAAGCCCGCGAGGTTGTTGGAGAGGCGGACGACGTCGTACATGTTGCCGGTGCGCTCGCGGCCCGGTTCGCGGAAGGCCCCGAACACGAGCTGGCTTTCCCACTGGGGGAGCTTGCGTGGCGTGAGGCGGGCCTGGATCTCGTGGGCGACGCTGACCTGGCCGTCCATGAGGGCGGCGCGATTGCGGGCGACGATCTTGAAGATGGCATCGAGCTGGTAGGCGATGACGTTCAACTGGATGATGAAGTAGTCCAGGTCGCGCGGGTCGTAACGGCGCCCGGAATCGCCGCTGTCCAGGTACACCATGCCGAGCTTGCCGTCGGGGCCGAGCAGCGGCCCGGCCAGGGCGGAGGTCAGGTCCTCGCGGCTGACGGTGGGCACGAGGATGAACTGGGCCCGGTCGACGGCGCGCGGCTTGAGGTCGTTGCCCAGCTCGGGGAGGTCGGTCGGCTGGCCGGTGATGAGCCGGCCCTCTTCGTACTCCATCGGCCCGTAGTTGATGCGCCGCACGCCGATCCACGCCCGCTGGGCCGCAAAGATGCCCAGCAGGTGCTGCAAGGCGTTGTCCATCAGCTCTTCGACGGTCAGGCAGCCGGCGGCAGCCAGGCTGGCCCGGCTGATGCCATCGAGTTGACCGGGGGCCACGGTCAGCGCTTCCTCGGCCCGTTTGAGCGTGGCGCCGTAGGGCAACTTCGCCTGGGCGAACCGCTCCAGTTGCGCCCGGGAGGTCCCCATGGCGACGCGCTGGGCAGCGGACTCGTCATAATCGGGGTACACGCGGATGGAGTAATCGAGGAGCTGAATCTCGTCGCCCGTCTTCAGTTGCGCCCGGTCGACGATCGTGGTGCCGTTGACGAAAACCTCGCAGGTCGTGTCCAACTGCTCCAGCGACCAGGCGTTCTCCGCCTCCGGGTAAATCACCGCCTGCTGGGCGGCGATGCGCGAATCGGGCAACTGGATACGACAGCCCTCGCGCGAGCCGATGTAGACCGCCTCGCGCCCGCACACCACGTCGGCGATCATGGCCCCGCTTTGCAGCACAATAAAGCGCATGCTAAACAGCTCTCCCGGGGGTCACGCCGCGCGGCCGAGTTGAACATCCGCGGCGGCGTGGCCCGCACGCCGCGCGCGATTCGCCGGCGCCCGCAGCGCAGGGCTGCGAACCACTCCATGGGCAGACGGCATGGTACCGGCTGCCTGCCCGGGCGGCCAGTCCGTGGGTGCCGCTCCGTCCGGAAGATGATAGGCTTACGCCGGGGACGCGGCTCCGATGATGTTCTTGACCTTGGCGGCGAGCTGATCAGGCGAGAAGGGCTTGATCAGGTAATCGTTGGCTCCGCTCTTGATGGCTTCAATGACGCGGGATTTCTCGGCCTCGGTGGTGACCATGATGACCGGGGTCTTGTGGCCGCCCCGGCGGATGGCCCGGAGCGCTTCGATCCCGCTCATCTTGGGCATGTTCCAGTCCAGGAGGATCAGGTCAAATGCGCCGGCCTGGACCGCCTTGACCGCCTCCACGCCGTCCCCGGCTTCGGTCGCTTCGTGAATGCCCACCAGGTTCAAGGCCTTGATCACGATGCGCCGGATCGTCAGCGAGTCGTCGACCACCAGAGCCTTCATCAGGGGAACCTCTAGTTCGGGTTATAGGTGACTTCCATCGTGAAGCGGCCGGCGTTCGAGGTGAACGGCACCTCCAGCCACACGGACTTGCTCGGGTACTTCAGCCGATAGCCCGTGCCGTCCACGACCGTGGGCAGCCCTAACTGGAGCGGCGGCTCAAGATGGAACTTGGCCTTGGCGGAGCCGGCCACCATGTTCACCAGCTCGGCCACCGCGTCGATGACCTCGTCGTTGACGGCCGTCATCTCGGTACCCAGCATGCGTCCCGCCAATTGCAGGGCGGTCTCCGGCGGAAACCGCAGGGCCACCACGCCGCTCACCTGCCCGCTTAGTCCCACGAGCGATGTGATCGATGGGCCTTGGGCGTTGCCGTCGCTGACCTTGAGACCGTTGCGCTGCGGCTTCACGTTGAGCATGGTGGTGAACACGCTGTCAACGGCCTCGATGAACGGGTTGATGTAACTCGCGTCCACGGCTTGTCCTCCGCCGGAGCTGGGCTTCCGCGATGCTTCAAGCACGCGAGCCGCAGTTTGGGTTCGTCGCGGTGGCCCCGTTGCCGGCGGTCACCTGGTCGCACGCCGTGTCTGGTCCAGCAGGAAACATCGTCGTGTTCGGGCGACGGGTTGCGGAATTCACGAGCATGAGCGACCGTCCCTAAACCTGCGTCCGATATTCGCGTGCCAGTCGACGGCGTGACCGCTCATCCGGCCGCCGGCGTGGCGGACCGGCGCGGCGTGTTCAGCAGGCGCGCCACCGTCGCCGGGACTTGCGGCAGCGGGACGATGTGATCGACCTCGCCGGTCGCGGCGGCCGCCTTGGGCATGCCGTAGACATACGAGGTTTCCTCGTCCTGCGCGATTGTGTGCGCACCGGCCTGGTGCAGCTCGACGATGCCGGCGGCGCCGTCCCGCCCCATGCCCGTCATGATGACGCCGATCGTCCGCGGCCCACAGGCCTGGGCGAGGGACTTGAACATGACGTCCACCGCGGGGCAGTGGCCGGAGACCAGCGGTCCCGGCTCGAGCGCGGCGACCAGTTGCATGCCGCGA
>Ga0315288_10012340_pt1 | contig 10746 bp, 13 predicted proteins | sample YL17G11_20_MG_FD_203454 | JGI IMG/M metagenome (GOLD analysis project Ga0315288, IMG submission 203454) | Sediment microbial communities from Yellowstone Lake, YNP, Wyoming, USA - YL17G11_20 | ecosystem: Environmental > Aquatic > Freshwater > Lake > Sediment | place: USA: Wyoming | collected...
CGGAAATTCTTGTTGAGAAAGCGGGATATAAAGGGGCCTGCGTAACTAATCGAGGCGATGATATACTAAATAAACATAATGTTTATGAATTACACAGAATTTCAATTAGAAACGGCAATCCGTATTTTTCATTCTCTAACCTATGGGCTCCAATGAGATTTAGAGCTAAATTAACAGGTTATTATAATATTTTCAGAAAAACAAAAAATGGATATTAAGTAATCGTAGCCAGTTCTTTAGTTAATTTTTCGGCTTCTTCAGAACATAGCCAGTTGCGTCCCGCTAAAAAATAGCGGGATTTTGCACACTAAGTGCACACTTTCCAATCCTCTCCTCTATGGAAAGGTGCGCACAGTAAGTGTGCACTCGCCAATCCTATATGGCGAGCTGCGCTAAATAAAACATTAAGGTGCTCAAAAACTCGTCCACGAAGGGGAGCCATTGACTTCTTAACCCTCTGTGCTAAAATATATACAGAGGGTTTTTGCTTGTATTAAAAGAGGGTGGATAATAAAAAGGAAAACAAAATGACAATGGCAAATATAATAGGAGAAGCAAGAAAACTCGTAGATTTAGTAAGCTATCAAGATAGTTCAATTGTAAGCAAAGAGATTATTAAGAATGAAAAAGGAACGGTTACACTATTTGCTTTTGATAAAGGGCAGGGATTGAGTGAGCATACCGCTCCTTTTGATGCTTTAGTATATAATTTTGATGGTAAGGCAGAAGTTATTATTGCGGGGAAGACGCATCTCATGGAGACAGGAGAGATTATAATAATGCCGGCAAATAAGCCCCATGCCTTAAAAGCGATAGAGCGTTTCAAGATGCTTTTAGTAATGGTGAGGTCTTAAGTTTATGAAATTAGTAAAAATTAAGTTGTTTATGGTGTTAGTGGCAGGAATTATTACGTTATCGTCACTACTATTATTTGTAAATGATGTACATAGCCAGAGTGATGATAATATTCTACTGGATGCGGTAGCAGCGCTTGAACAATCTCATTCTGATTTAGCGGATAGGCTGCTTAAATATGCCAAAGAAGAAAGTATGCAACTAGTAGAATGGAGAGATGTGAAAATGGAAGATAAAACTAAGGAGCTAGCCAGGCAAAAGAATGGACTACAACTTTTGAAAGATGCAATAGCGGCTCTTCAGGATTCTCGGCCGGATTTAGTCGATCCTTTAACTAAATATCTGGATAAGAAAACCAAAGAGATAGATTTAAGCGAATAGGTTTATTTAAAAGTTAAAAAGGATACCGTTATGATTAAAATAACAATAATTTTTGTGGTTTTGTTATGCGGCATAATTGTAAATCCTATTGGTTATTGCCAGGATGTATCCCAAGAAGAGAATATAACAACTGTTAGCGGTGAAGTAGTTAATATTGATTGGGTCAGCAGAAAGATGGTAATAGCACTTTATAAGTCTGGCCCCTCTGATGAAGTAACTGTTATAGTTTCAAGAGATACAAAAATAACCAAAGGGACCGCGCCTATTACATTTGCCGATATTCATATAACAGATAGTGTTACTATTCAGTATTATTCCAATTCTTTTGCAGGTTTGCAGGCCACCCAGATTATAGTTCAATAATCCCCCCATACTACAATTTCGTTAAAGATAACCATTTTCCAAAATTCCCTTGACAAATCCCCCAAATCCGCTATATCATATTATTCATACCTAACATACATTTCATATTCAGAATAAAGCATATAATAAGGAGGTAGCAGATGTTTCCTATATTTAAGGCCAAGACTTACGGCTCAATTACAGTGGGGGAGCGTGGGCAGGTGGTGATACCGGCTAATCTACGCAAGGAGTTTAATATTGTACCCGGCGATCAGCTTATGGTTTTTGCCAAGCCCGATAAGAAAATAATCGCTATCATCAGTACGCGGGAATTAAGCCTTTTATTAGAGCGGGCGGAAAAAGCGATTACGAAGTTAGGAACCAAATTCCACAAAAAATAAAAATGATAAAAAGAGTTTTACCGGTATTTATTCTTTTTCTTTTATGCCTGCCTTTTGAAGCTAGGGCAGAGGAAGTGTTAACTTGGCAAAATTGCGTGCGCGAGGCAGCCAAGAACCATCCGGACTTAATTTCCTCTATTGAAGGGATTAATCAAGAGAAAGCTGCTAAGGCAGTAACAGCAAGCGGCCTTTATCCTCAGATAACCGGCACTGCCGGTGTCTCCACAGCAAAAACAAGTAGTAGTAGCGGTAGTGACGATTATTCTTACGGGGCTAGCGCATCACAGCTTGTCTTTGACGGTTTTAAAACTGCCAATGAAGTAAAGAGCGCTTCAGAAAATATTCAAGCAGCTAAAGAGAGTTACCGTTTTACCTCTTCACAGGTGAGGCTAAACCTACGCACGGCATTTATTAATTTATTAAAAGCACAAGAATTAATACAGGTAACAGAAGATATTACCAAGATTAGAAGAGATAATTTAGTTTTGATTACCTTAAGGTATGAATCGGGCCTGGAGCATAAAGGTGCTCTTTTAAAAGCAGAAGCAGATGTGGCACAGGCAAGCTTTGAAGCCTCGCAGGCAAAAAGGGATGTGGAGTTATCCCAAAGACAACTAACTAAAGAAATGGGCCGCAAGGAATTTAAACCGATGTATGTAAAGGCAGATTTCACTGTGAGCGATAGTGCAAAAGAGAAGCCCTCTTTTGAAGAGATTGTAAAAACTAATCCTTCCGTGCTTCAAACTGTGGCTAAGAAAAATTCCGCTGCCTATGGTATTAAATCCGCCTACGCCAATTTTGCCCCTGAAGTTTCCGGTGCTGCAGGAGCAAGTAAATCCAGTGCAAGCTGGCCCCCTGAAAATGAGCAATGGAACCTGGGGTTAAGTTTGAATCTACCTATATTTGAAGGAGGCTTAAGATTCGCTCAGGTCAATCAAGCCAAGGCTGCCTATAATCAGGCAGTGGCAAATGAACGCAGCACAAAAGATACCGCTATTGTTAGCCTTGAGCAGACATGGGTTTCGCTGCAGGATGCTATTGAAACAGTGGTAGTGCAACTTAAGACATTAGAGGCAGCACAGGAGCGTTCGAAAATAGCAGAGGCGCAGTATTCGGTAGGTTTTATCACTTTTGATAACTGGATTATTATTGAAGACGAATTGGTAAGAGCCAAGATAAATTATTTGAATGCTCAGGCAAACGCAGTTTTGGCCGAGGCAAATTGGATTCAGGCGAAAGGAGAGACGTTGGAATATGCGCAATAAAAAAGTTAAGATAATATCCGGTTTTTTGATTTTATTAGCTATCGGCATATTCGTGCAGTATAAAATAAAAAGCTCAAAGCCTAACGGTGAAATAATTCAAGAGATCAAGCCGACCTTAGGCAGTATTCAGAATATCATCTCTACAACAGGCACAGTCTTACCTAAAAATAGGCTGGAAGTAAAGCCTCCGGTTAACGGCAGGATTGAAGAAATACTGGTTAAAGAAGGGGAAAAAGTAAAGATTGGCCAAGTGTTGGCCCAGATGAGTTCTACAGAAAGAGCAGCATTACTTGATGCTGCACGCGGTAAAGGAGAAGAGAGCTTAACATATTGGAAAGAAGTATATAAGGCCATTCCCTTAATTTCTCCTATTGACGGAGAAGTTATTGTAGCGACCACCCAGCCCGGCCAAACAGTAACTACCAGTGATGCGGTAGTGGTTTTATCAGACCGGTTAATTGTCAGGGCCCAGGTAGATGAGACGGATATCGGTAAAGTTAAATTGGGCCAAAGGGGAACCATCATATTAGATGCCTATCCAGAGACGAAGATAAATGCAGAAGTAGACCATATTTATTATGAGTCCAAGACCGTCAATAATGTCACTATATATGAAGTGGATTTAAAGCCCGAAGAGGTGCCGGCGTTTTTCCGGTCAGGCATGAATACAACCGTAGATTTCATAGAACAGGACAAAGGGAATATTTTGCTTATTCCGCTAGAGGCGGTGTATAAGGAAAAAGAAGAGGCTTATTGTTTCGTAAAACTTAGCAACGGCGCAGAGCCATTGAAAACTGTCATCAAGCTGGGTATCTCGGACGACAAAAACGTGGAAGTGCTTTCGGGAATTTCTGAGAAAGACCGAATCATAGTAAAGTCAAAGAAATATAATCTCCCTAAGAGTAATGTGGGCAGGAATCCGTTTATGCCCGGCCACTAAAGACAATGATTGAGATAAAAAGTATTTACAAAACATATCAGATGGGTTCAGAAGAGGTCAGGGCCTTAGAGGACGTATCCTTGAAGATTACGCTGGGGGAGTTCGTAGCAATTATGGGGCCTTCGGGTTCTGGTAAATCTACGCTCATGCATGTACTGGGACTCCTCGACAGGCCGGATTCAGGCGAGTATTATATGGGGGAAAGGAAAATCAACGCTCTTTCCGACGAAGAATTAGCCGCAATACGCAACCGCTTGGTTGGCTTTGTATTCCAACAATTTCATCTTTTACCCAGAATGACTGCCTTGGAAAATGTAGAGCTGCCTTTGGTTTATGCGGGAAAACGGCATTTGAAAGAAAAAGCACAGCAGGAGATTAAAGAAGTTGGCCTCTTCGACAGAATGAATCACCGGCCAAATGAACTTTCCGGAGGCCAGCAGCAGCGGGTAGCCATTGCCCGATCGCTCGTGAATGACCCCTTGATTATTATGGCAGATGAACCGACAGGTAATCTTGATTCTAAAAGCCGGGAAGAAATAATTTCCATTCTAAAAGAGCTGAACCAAAAAGGTAAAACCGTTATCATTGTCACCCACGAAAAAGAAATTGCCGCTTGCGCCAGGCGCGTCATCCGTATGCTCGACGGTAAAATTATTTCTGACGAAAAGTTAAAAATTACGCCGCAACCATCACAGGAAAACCAGGCGGATAAGTTAATCGATATTATTTTATCTAAATCCGAAAGACTTGCCAGGCAAACCGAATTCTTTGATTATCTTCGCCAGGCAGCTGGTGCAATGGTGTCTCATAAAATGCGTTCGTTTTTATCTATTCTTGGTATCTTAATCGGTGTAGCTGCGGTCATCGCCATGCTGGCATTAGGTCAGGGAGCAAAAGAATCAATCGAGAAACAGCTGGCATCTTTGGGTTCCAATCTTCTGGTGGTCAGGCCCGGATCTACCAGGCTTCACGGAGTGGCCATGGAAACCGGTACGGTGACGCGTTTGACCTTAGAGGATGTTTCCGCTATTGCAAACCTCTCCGAGTTAGTAAAAAGTGTCAGTCCTTCGGTAAGAGGTAGGGCTCAAATGGTCTATGGAAATAAAAACTGGAATACTCAGGTTGAAGGCGTAGGGGTTGATTATGCTAGTATGCGCGCATCAAGCCCTGAGGTAGGAAGATTTTTCAGTGAAGTCGAAGTCAAGATGAGGGATAAAGTCATAGTGCTTGGCCCGACTGTGGCGCGTGAGCTTTTTGGGGAGGCCAATCCGGTTGGTCAGACTTTAAAGCTTAATCTGATTAATTTTAAAGTAATCGGTGTTTTGCCCAGCAAAGGGGCAGATACTTTTCACGACCAGGATGATACGGCAATTATTCCGATTACCACAGCTATGTTTAGAGTCTTTGGAAAAGAATACGTCGATAGTATTTCTGTGGAAGCGAAGAGCCCGGATTTAATTGACCCGGCGCAAAAGGCTATAACCAATCTTATTATAAAGCAACACCATCTTCTTGCTAAAGAAGCGGAAGATGCATTTCAAATCCGCAACATGACTGACATTAAGAATACGCTGGAAGCCACCACTGAAACAATGTCTTTATTGCTGGGCTCGATTGCTGCCATCTCGCTTTTGGTCGGAGGCATAGGCATTATGAACATTATGCTTGTTTCGGTATCTGAGCGCACCCGCGAAATCGGGTTACGTAAGGCAATAGGTGCAAATAATAAAGACATCATGGTACAATTTCTTATTGAGGCTATATTGATGTCGTTCATCGGCGGAGTGGCCGGTGTTTTGTTAGGAACCGGAGTATCAATTTTAATCACTTTTTTTGCCGGATGGGCAGTGAGAGTTTCTTCGTCTTCGATAATTCTTGCTACGGCGTTTTCATTAGCTGTGGGGATAGTTTTCGGAATTTGGCCAGCCCAAAAAGCCTCCAAGCTTGATCCTATCGAGGCATTAAGATATGAGTAGAAATTTATTTTTTCATCCGCCTTCGCAGGAGACCACGCCCATGGGTGTGGAGGAATGCGAAGAAGAAGCTGCTTTAAGGGGATGTCACTGTATGGGCAAGCCTTAAGCATGTCAGCGGATGACCCTTGACATTGTTTTATAATGTCAAGGGTCTATTAAGGTACCACGGGCTTGCCCGTGGGGGTGTTTTCCATGGTACAGAAAAGTATACTCCTGCGGAGCATTAGGTAAAACACTTTCCTAATACCACTTGCGAAAATCGCCTAAAGTTATGGCTTTGGCTAAAGGAAGCCAAACCATTGTTCCCCAACTTATCGCCGAAGGCAATTTTCTTGTTGAAATTTTTTTATGTTATGTTAAGATTAAAGATAATAAAATCATTTTATATATAAAAGGAGGGGAATATGCGGAAAATATGGTTGAATTATTTGGTATTAGTGGCCATAATCTTAACCCTAGGCTTAGTAAAAATTGAAGCTGCAACTGAAACTAGCCCTACGGTACCTCAAAAAGGAACAACGCCGTGTCAAGGAACAGGCTCATGCCAAGGAAAAACATCATGTCAGGGAGCAACATCATGCCAAGGAACAGAAGCGTATAAAAAACAACAGGAGGCATATAAGAAACAACAGGAAGAATATGCTAAACGAGCAGCGATGGCCGATAAAATGCAGGAAGAAGCCACTAGGCGATCGGAAATAGCCAAGAAGCAGCAGGAAGAATACGGGAGGCAACAGGAGGTAACTAAGGAACAGCAAGAAAGATACGCAAAACTATTAAAGACAATGGAAGAACAAGCTAATAGATTTGACAAAATTTTGTCTACTTGGGAAAATCAGCAGCAACAGTATCAACGCATCCTTGACAAATCAGAGAAGAAATAAATTGTCGTTCGGTAGGCACAAAAGTGGGTATTAACAAAAAAGGAGAGGTCAATGTATAAAAAATTTTTGTTTCTTTTGTTAGCCGTATCTTTAATTATCGCTGGTTGTGAGACAATGGGGCAAGATACTAAGACAGGTACGGTTGCCGGTGGCTTAATCGGAGCAACCGCAGGAGGGATAATCGGGCATCAGATGGGCCGCGGTTTAGAGGGCGCAGGTATTGGCGCGGTAGTAGGGGCGCTTGGCGGTGGTTTAATCGGAAACACCATGGATGAAAGGGCGAAAGCAGCCAATCCCGACCACATACCGTTAACTGCTATTGCAAATATGGCTTCTCAAGGTACTCCTGATGCCGTAATAATCGATGAAATTCAAAGGACCAAGTCGGTTTACAACTTGAATTCTGAAATCATCAGCTATTTAAAAGACAATAAGGTAAGCGACAGGGTAATTGATTACATGATGTCAACCTCTAAAAAATAAAGCTCCGTGGGCTTTAATCCCGACCTCCGACGATTCTGTCGGAGCGTCGGGATAAATTAAGGAGGCCGCTATTGAGCAGAATCGGAATTAGCGCCTGTTGTCTAGTAATAATGATCATGCTTACCGCTAGTTATGGCTATTCACAGGGGAGCTTAGCTGAACAACTATCGGTTCGGGTGATAGAAGGCAGGGCCCAAAAGATTGATTCTGTGGAACAGATAATAGTAGTGCGTGTTTTTGATGACGAGATAACTATTTTTGTGCCTGATAAAATTCAGATTGCACGGGGTAGCGAAACTATTCCCCTTGACGATATCAATGTAGGAGACTCACTAAGGATAAAATATTACGATGCCTCCCCTGGCCCTTTAACAGCCGTAAGCGTTACCGATAACAATGCGCTAGATGATTTTTAATTAGTTATTAAATGCTGAAGAAATGTATTTTTACATTCCTTATCGTATTATCTTTATTCATGGTACAGGAAAGTATAAACCACTTTCCCATACCACTGCGAAAATCGCTGAAAGTCATCGCCGAAGGCGATTTTCTTGATATAGCCGAAGCGGCAACACCTAAACTCATTATATTTTATTCGCCAAGCTGCCATAAATGTGCCCAGGTCAAAAGCGAAGTAATCCCCCAGATACAAGAAAAATTTAAGAATAAAATATCCATAGAATACCGTGATACTAGCGACATAGAAAATTATAAGTTATTATTGAGCCTGCGGGAAAAATATGGGCCTCATTTTGGCGATACAGTGCCGGTATTCTATTTCAATGGGAATCTTTTAGGCAGCGAAGAGCCGTTAAGAGAAAATTTGGAGGCCTTAATCAATAATTCGTTAGGCATTACACCGGGTGTACAAAAAGAGCCGTATGTAATAGATTTAGTCAGCCGTTTTAAAGGTTTTCGTCCGGCGGCTATTGTCAGTGCCGGCCTAATCGACGGAATCAACCCTTGTGCCTTTACGGTGATAGTATTTTTTATTTCTTTTTTAGTCCTCCAGGGTTATAAAAGAAGAGAGTTGATTATTACAGGGTTATCTTTTATCTTCGCAGTTTTCTTGACTTATATCTTAATAGGAATAGGAATATTCAGTTTTCTTTATCGCTTAAGCAGTTTTTGGTTAGTGGCCAGGATATTTAATATATCTATCGGAGCTTTTTGTATTATCTTAGGAATTTTAGCGCTTTACGATTTCTTTAAGTTTAGGAAAACCGGCTCTAGCGAAGGCCTGACCTTACAATTACCGCAGGCAGTAAAGAACCAGATACATAAACTTATAGGAAAACATTATAGAAAATCTAAAGAAAAGACGCAAAGGTTATCTGTTTTTAGTTTAGTCTTAAGCGCCTTGATTACCGGGTTTCTAGTGTCAATTTTAGAGGCAGTCTGTACCGGGCAGGTTTATCTACCGACGATAACTTTTATTTTAAAAACCACCCCCTTAAAGCTGGAGGCTTTTGGATACCTTATACTTTATAACCTGATGTTTATTCTCCCCTTAGCTGTAATATTTTTGTTTGCCATCTGGGGTGTTACCTCCGAGCAATTTACCAAAATTTTAAGGAAGCACCTTTTATCTATCAAGATAATTATGGCGGCGCTATTTTTTATCTTGGGCATATTCTTAATCTGGAGGGGATAAATGAAAGGGATGCGCTTATTTTTAGGCATTTTATTTTTATTTATGGCAACCGGTTGTGCTGCTCAAGAAGAGCAAGATCAATACCTTTGGGATTTTGGCAGCGTAAAAGAGAACGCAATATTAAAACATGAGTTTATATTAAAAAATAATACTTCCCAGATATTAACGGTGCAAAATGTCAGCACCTCTTGCGGCTGTACCATCTCAGAAGTAAAACAAAAGATACTTTCACCGAGCGAATCTACTACAATAGAGGTTTCCTTTAACACTAAGGGCTACAAGGGGCCGGTAGAACAATACGTATATGTGAATACAGATAACCTTGACAATCCGATTTTAAAATATATAATAAAAGCTCAAGTTAATCCCCAGGTTTCAAGCAAACCCCAATAGCCGGAATTCTATAAGAGGACAATAGGAGGTTTACAAAATGTGGTCTTTAAGGTTGAGGATGTGGCTTTTGTTAACGATTCTTTTTGGCCTGATTTATGCGTTGATCGTAGTCATCGGCCGCACATTTTTACACGTCGGTAATTTCTCTTTTTATCTCGTTATATCCTTGGTGATGATGTTTATCCAGTATATGATTGGCCCAAAACTTGTGGAATGGAGTATGCGCGTTAGATACATCAACAAAGAAGAGTACCCGCGCCTGCATCAAATAGTCACTGAGTTAGCCGTACGCGCAAAAATACCTGTTCCCCGCATAGGTATTGCCCAGATTAGCCTGCCTAATGCCTTTGCCTTTGGCAGAGGTATCCGAGATGGCAGGGTCTGCGTTACCGAAGGTATTTTGAAGCTGCTTAATGAAGACGAATTAAGGGCAGTGCTTGGCCATGAATTAAGCCATTTAAAGAATAGGGATGTTTTGACTATTACTTTGCTTTCAGTGATACCGATAGTGATGTATAGGATCGCCTGGAATTTTTTATTTTACGGCCGCAGGCGTAATGATAGAGGAGGTAATACGGTATTGATAGGCCTCGCAGCGCTTCTTTTTTATTTTATTACTAACCTGTTGGTATTGTATGCTTCGCGTATCCGCGAATATTTTGCCGATAAAGGGTCAGTAGCTTTGGGTAACCCTGCGCAAAACCTTGCCTCCAGCCTTTATAAGCTGGTCTATGGCTCTGCCCGGATGAATAAAGAGTCCCTTAAGGAAGTAGAGGGCCTGAAGGCATTCTTTGTCAATGATCCTTCCCAGGCATTAAATGAGATTAAGGAATTACAACAATTAGATTTGGATAAGAGTGGCACAATAGACTCTTATGAATTAGCACAGCTAAGAATGAAAAAAGTAACTTTAAGTTTTGGCGATAAATTACTGGAACTATTAAGCACTCACCCTAATATGCTTAAGCGCATAAAACGCCTGTCTCAAATACAAAAGCTAGCTTAAATTAACCTCTACTTTTACCCTTTCTTTAATTGACCCCGCCCCTTTCTTAGTATTTCTTAAAACTCTTAAATAACAAAGGGTAGGGTTGACATAACTTTAATTCTACTATATAATTAGTAATCTATGGAATTAAACGAAATTCTCCAACAAAGACAGGCCAAGTTTA
>Ga0315288_10012342_pt1 | contig 10746 bp, 5 predicted proteins | sample YL17G11_20_MG_FD_203454 | JGI IMG/M metagenome (GOLD analysis project Ga0315288, IMG submission 203454) | Sediment microbial communities from Yellowstone Lake, YNP, Wyoming, USA - YL17G11_20 | ecosystem: Environmental > Aquatic > Freshwater > Lake > Sediment | place: USA: Wyoming | collected...
AGGGAGAGGGGACTCGCTCATATTGTCATTCCTTGAGTGAGCCGCGCCGAATCACCTGTAGTTCGACACCTGCAATAGGTGATCACGCTTGGGTTGCTGAGCCACTCGATTTCGACTGGCATAGACATTGGTATCCTCCACTTTGAATTAGCCTGAGGTCAGATAAAGCGGCAAGGTATTAGCTCAAAGTCAAGGAATGGATGTACATCTTCTGCAAAATCGGACAAGAGGCTGATTTCACTTACCTACATCCCGCTGCGCAAAGCCGGCCGTCTCCCTTACTGACTGCCGACACAAATAGATCGGGGACCGGATCCCCGATCCCCGAAGAGAGAACGCTTTGACCTTGGCTCTGCGAGGGCTCAGGAATCTCGCCGCGCGGCTGATTGGTTCGGCTCTTGAACCGTGCGGCCGGTACGAGCCTCCTCGGCCAGACGAAGGCTGTTGGGCGCATACTCATCATAGGTCAGGCCGTCGTTCCAGACATGTTCGAATAGCATGCGGAAAGCCAGCGCAACCTCGCGGTCGCTGATGAGCAGTGTAGCCCTGGAATCGGCACGCGCCGGATCGTGGATCGAGAGAATCACATAGAAAGAGTCAAAAATGAACATCTTGTTGGGCAATATTGGAACAAACCGTTGCTGTTCTCCCGCTTCATGCCATCGCGAGATGGCCTTCCACAACTCAGCATCCAAAGCAATACCATATTCATATACACTGCGCACTACCTCAATACGTTTCAACCCCGTTTGTGTGTCTTCATCTGATGATTCCACGGTTAATACAAAAGGGGGTTTGGAAAAGGCGAGCTCTTCACGTGAACAATTCTCAAGCAGGAACTTTAACCGTTCTGCGATCTGATCACGCGACTTCAGGAGTTCAACGCACCCGAATGAGATCGGACCCGACTGCGATTGATCATAGATTTCCGCCAGCTGTTCCTTAAGTGAATCTATTTGCTGGAGCTGACGTGACATGCTCTCTTTGCGAAGGTCCACCATTAACCGCGGATTGACGGGAGTGTACCGTTTCACGGATCCAATCTGACGCTCCACACAAAGTTTGTGCTCCGCCATGCGGTTCAGGATCTCGTAGATTTTTGTTCTCGAGATCCCCGAGAGTCGTTGCAGATCCGTCGCGGTGCTGTCCGGCGCTTTGAGCATCGCCATGTAGAGCTTGGCCTCGCGCTCGGAAAGGCCCATCTCCATCAGTCCAGATACCACATTGTCCATCGGTATGATCTCGGAAACAATTGATTCGCACTGGACGCACGACTCAAATAAGATACCGCTTTCTCGGCCCTTTTTCAACCCATGGACGCGGGCACAAATCCTGTTTCCCCAAGTGGGGTAAAGACGGAGACTTAATCGTTTTCCCTGTATGGGGTAAATACATTGAAAACAAATCTATGCCTCTCTCGCCATCTTGTGCTATCGTCTCTCGAATAATGGGTCTGAATCGTTAGTACGGTAGTTTTGCTGACCTTGGCGACCGATGCACTTCACTTTCCTGAATGACCCATCCCCTCTTAATTGCTGTTAATGTGTCACATATGCCTCGCACAGAAATGTTTGTTCAGTTGTAACGTAGATGTTGACACCGCCCGCTCAGCAGTCTATATTAAGTATGGTTTGACGCAGTAGGAATGAGATTGACCCAGAGAAAAGGAGGATTCATCATGGCTACGTTTCGATTATTGTTAGGATTGTTGCTCGGCGTGTTGCTTATCGGCGGCACGGCCATGGCTCAGCCGCCGATGCACGGCACCTACACCATCGGCGACGACCCCGAGGATAGCTACGCCAGCTTCATCGCCGCCTCTGCTGCTTTGACCGCGAACACAGTGGATGGCCCGGTGACCTTCGATGTTGAGCAGCTCACCTACAGCGGGCGCGTCTTCATCTACTCCATTACGGGCGCGTCGGCGATCAACACGATTACCTTCCGCGATGCCGGCGCTCTGGACACGCCGCCGAAGATCACAAGCGCTCAGAGCGCCGCGCTGACGTTGAACGGCGCGGACTACATCACCTTCGACGGCATTGACGTCCAGGTCACGGTGAACGGCACCGTCGTATCGATTTTGGGAAACGCCGACTACAACACGATCAAGAACTGCACGCTGACGGGGGCGCTCGAGACCAGTGTCTTGAACAAGGGTGTTAGCGTGAGCGGCGGCGGTAACGACTACAACCTGATCGAGAACGTGAGCGTCAACGGCACCCTCTGTTACGGGGTGTATCTGTTGGGGGCTTTGGGCGCGAGCGATCAGGGCAATGAGGTGCGCAACTGCACGTTCATTGGAGGCCAGAATAGCGTGTACCTGAAATACCAGAACGGGACGACGGTGCACGATTGCGACCTTCAGCCCGGCTATAATGCCTCGACCGCGCAAGACGTCGGTATCTATGTCGCCTCGCTAACGGTGGGCGAGCTGTGCACGGCTTACAGGAACAAGATTCACAACATCCGTGGCTCGCGCATCATCGCCGCCATCAATGCGGCGACCGGCTCCCCTGGTGGCACGTTCAAGGCCTACAACAACTTCGTGTACGACTACGTGGTCACCGGCGGCGCGTTCGGTCTCAACGGCTTTATGGCCGGCCCCGGCACGGCGGAGTTCTACTTCAACAGCGTGTACGTCGGCGACGTCGCGACCACCACCGGGCCCATCAGCGGTTTCTATCTGACCAACAACACGTGGGTTGTTCTGAAGAACAACATCTTCCAGATTGACGACCCGACGGCAGCCTGCTACGCGATCAACCAGAACGCCGGCACGATCACGGCGAGCGACTACAACTGCGTGTACGGCACCGGTGCCGCTTACAGCATGGGCCGCGTTGGCCTTACGAACTATCCGACGCTTGCCCTGTGGCAAACTGCTACGTTGCTCGACTCCCACTCAGTGGAGGGTAATCCGGGCTTCGTGAGTGCCACCGATCTGCACATTAACACAGCCTACGCGCTGGTTGACGCGGCGGGAACGCCTATCGCCGGGATCACGAACGACATTGACGGCGATCCCCGCGGCACGCCGCCTGACATCGGCGGCGACGAATACACACCCGTCGGCCACGATTTCGGCGTCATCGGATTTGTCGGCCTGCTTCCCGAATACGTTTACGAGACACCGTACACGATTCAGGCTGACGTGCAGAACAACGGCGTCTTCAACGAGACCAACGTTCCCGTTCGTCTCTACTACGACGGCGTCTTGCAGTCAACCGTGCTGGTCACGCTGGACGCCGGAATACGAGACACCATTGATTTGGCGTGGACGACGCCGGACACGGGCTACGCAGTGGACACGCTGGAAGTGCAGGCCTTTTGCCCGCATGACGGTACCCCCGCCAACGACAGCGCGCTGGCGAGCGTGACGGTGGTCGGCCCGCCGGAAGAGGTGGACAGTCTGACGGTTTACCCCGACTCGCTTGCGTCGGACGCGGTGTTGAACTGGGCGGCCGCTGCCAGAGCCAACAGCTACATGGTCTACCGGGGCACCGACTACGAGTTCGTCCTCGACGGAACCACGTATATTGGTCAGACCGCCGGGACGAGCTACACCGATGTCGGCGTTTTGGCGACCACTGGTAACAAGTACTATGTGGTAATCGCTTCGACGGACAGTATCGCACGCGGGCGATAGGTTTTGCGGCACATCGGCCGTGTCCTCTCCTCGGCCGAGACCTTAGAGGGGATATCGTGGGTGCGGTATCCCCTCTTTTTCTTGCCCGGGCGCACGGTCCGGGGAGGCGGGCAAGCGCGTGCTTGCCTCTTGACTCTGTGCGAAAATTGGCGTAATTATTAAGCATTGCTCATCCACAGACAGACCTCAGGAGTGTGCCATGCGACTTTGGACAACCCTTGTGCTTGCGGTCTTCGCCGCTGTCATGACGACGGGCACGACTGCCCTGTGCGCCCCGCCCGCTGCCGGCAATGCGGGAGATCCGTACCCGCAGAAGGACGATCGTGGACGCGACGATGCGCTTGACAATCAGGGTGGGGCGGACGCCTTCAGTTACGTGTTCGTGGACAACGTGCCTCCCGACACCGTGTCTTACGCCTGGATCGAATTGCGGGGTGATCCCGCGGCCACCTGGCTTCGGGGATTGACGGATTTTAGCAGCATAACGGACGGTTATTCCCGCCAGAAGCTGCCCATCGGGTTTTCGTTCCCGTTCTACGGCGCAACTTATGACTGCGTGAGAGTCGCCACCAACGGATTCCTGCAGTTTACGACGACGGCCACCTGGTTAAACAATGGATGCTTACCCAGCACCTTGGTGGCCGGCCCAATGATCGCGGTTTTGTGGGACGAGCTTCACCTGCTGCGCGGCGGCCGCACGGACACGGTGGTCGTTGGCTACCGAAGCTTTGGGACTCACTTCGTCGTCGAGTTCGACCAGATCGGCTTCTATAGCACGAGCTGTCCGAATGTTCCGCTGAAGTTCGAAGCGATTCTGTATCCCAACGGCGGCATCAAGCTACAGTACGCCACGGTCACCCCGCCTCTTGCGTGCGCCAACTCACAGAGCATTGGGATTCAGCAGGCGGGCGAGGCGGGCTCGGCAGCGCTGAACTATGTCTGCAACACCACGGGTATCCAACCGGCGAATGGGCGGGCGATCCTGTTCTTCCGGCCAAGCGGCATTCCGAATCCGCCTGCGAGCTTCACGGCAACCTACAACCAGACCACTGCGAATGTCGTTCTGGCGTGGCAGGATCCAACTCAGGATACGTATGGCAATCCGATCACCATTGACAACGTTCAGTTGTGGCTGGGAGCCGTGGGAAGTGGAACCCTTTTGGGGACGGTGCCTCGGGGCGTCCAGACCTATACCGAAGCATGTCCCCCGAACGGCCTTCGCACATACTATATCCGCGCCTATCGTAATCCCTACTATAGCGTAGGGGTGTCATGTAGTCTCATGGTGGTGGGCAACCCGAGCTACTTCAACGATTTCGAGTCCGACAACGGCGGGTGGCTGGCCGATCCGCTCACTGGCGGCTGGGAGTGGGGCGCGCCCACCTATGCTTCCGGCCCTTCGGCGAATAGCGGTAGCAACGTCTGGGGTACGGTTCTGGCCGGCACCTACCCCAATAGCGCCTGCTTGACACTGACCTTGTCTCCCGGCCTAACGCTTCGATCGCCGTGGGCCACGGTGGAGTTCTGGCGCTGGTTCAGCATCGAAAGGAACTATGATGGCTGCAACTTCTTCGTGAGCGTGGACAACGGCAACACGTGGCAGCTTGTCCAGCCGACGGAGGGTGTATATACCGGCACGACCAACGCCTACCCCTGCAATCCTTCGATGCCCGCCTGGACGAACACCTCCTCCGGCACCTCGTGGACTCATGTGACCATACCGATTGGCCAGTTCGTCGGTCAAGTGCCGCGGTTCCGCTTCGTTTTCGGTTCGGAGGGGTCGGTAGTTGATGTGGGTTTCTACTTTGACGACATGATCATTTGGGGTCTGCGCCCGTCGACCGTCCTTGTTGGAACAGTGCGCGCATTTCTCACCAACCTGCCCATCGCCGGAGCGCGGGTGTGGGCTGAAGGTTGGCCGGACACTGCCCGAACCAATTCGGCCGGCTTCTATGAGCTGCCCATTGACGCCGGCACCTACTCTGTGACCGCGGATCACAGGCATTACTGCGATACCACCTTCACCAATGTGGTGGTGGTGGAAGGCGGGCAGACGACCCGCGACGCCATTCTCCGCCGTCCGCTGGCGCAGATCAACAGGACGTCCATCTCGCTGCTGAGTTTGCCGGGCGTGGACGTGTCGGACACGTTCCGCATCTCCAATAACGGCGGTCAGTGCCCGCTGGATTTTGCCATCACGGATACGTCGGACTGGTTGACGACGACTCCGGAGAGCGGCACGGTCAATCCGAATCAGTCGGTGACGATCACGGCCAACGCGCAGGCGCCGCAGATCATTGGAGACTATTCGTCGTCGTTGGTGGTGACCTACAATGCCGTGGGCACGCCATCGGTGATTCGCGTGGACTTGGCAATCGTGGATGCGGCGAGCGATTCTCGGGGGATACCCACGGAGTTTGCCTACTACCCGAACTATCCCAACCCGTTCAACGCGCAGACCTCATTGCGTTTTGATGTGCCGCAGCAGAGCCGCGTGCAGATCACTATCTACAATATCATGGGGCAGGAGGTAGCCCGGCCGGTGGATGCTGACTATGCTCCGGGCCGCTACCACATGTTGTATGACGCCAGCGGCCTGCCGTCCGGCATGTATCTGGTGAAGATGACCGCTGCCGACTACACGAAGATCGGCAAGATGATGCTGCTCAAGTGAGGCGCGGATGAGCGCGTCGCAGAAAACGAGCGTGGCCCCCGATGATGTCCCTTACGAGTGGATCGAGTTGCGCGGCGATCCGGGAGCGGCATTTCTGCATGACATCGCCGAGAAAACGCCGGGCTACAGTATCGCTTTGCGATACGCTGTCGAGAACTACGGCTTCGATGAATCCGTCGGCACTGTGCGGTACAACGAGCGTCGTGATGGGTGTTACACGTTTGGAATGCCTGGGCGGCCAGTAATGGCTGTGTGGGTTGATGCACGAGACAGTAGTCTCGTACGTGCTGGGCCGATTGATTGGTGAGGTGCACGTGCAGCGAATGACCAAAGAACCCCCCTTTCATCCCCCCGTGAACGGGGGAAAAGGGCTATTCATCCCTTATCGTTGATCGTTCCGAAGCGCGTGACGCACGATGAGAAACTTAAGGGAAGAACCCGAATGATTCGTTGCAGATTTCTCATTCTCGGGCTCAGCGTTCTGCTGGGTTCAGTTCTATCTGTCACTCTGGGAACGGCGCAAGTCACGCCGGTCACACCGGATGACGCGGCCGCGGTAGCCGGCAATTGGCTGCGACTGGGTCAAGAACTGGAGTGGGGCTGGACGGACGCGCAACCGCCCAAGCCGTCCGCTGCGCAGACCTTCGAGCGTGACAAGGAGGTTGTGGGGTACTACTTCGGACTGGGCAAGAGCGGATACGTGGTGATTCCCGCCTGCCGTGAACTGCCGCCGATCACCGCCTATTCCACCGACTCGCGTCTGAACGTGACCGATGAAGACGGCTTCGCGGGCCTTTTGAAGGATGCTCTGCAGGCGAAGCGGAAGCTGGTGCGGGAGGTTTTCGATCCCGGTGCGCCGGCGGAGTGGCAGCCCTTGCGCGACGAGATCGAGAACTACCGGCAGATATGGGGGGATTACACCTCGGACTTTGCGACCTTCGCCCAAGCGGTGGAGGCTTTCAACGCACAAAGGGTTCCGAGCGAGCGGCGGGGACGGCACAGCACGGACGACATCAATCCCTTGCTCACCACTTCGTGGCATCAAAGCTCTCCTTACAATGAGAGCTGCCCGATGGGAGACGGCGGACGCACGGTTGTCGGTTGTGGCGCGACGGCTATGGCGCAGATCATGGCCTACTGGAAATATCCATCGGCCGGCTCGGGTAGTCGGTCCTACACATGGGACGGCGACCAGTCCTGCGGCGGGTCTACTTCGTCGCAGACCCTGTCGGCCACCTTCAGCGACACCTATGATTGGCCGAACATCCTCAACAGTTACAGCGGCGGAGAGGGGCAAGTCTACCGGGACGCCGTATCCGAACTGTGCTACGAGGCCGGCATAGCGCAGTACATGGACTACGGCCGTTGCAGCTCGTGGTCCTACTTCTCCCAAGTTCAGAGCGGTTTCCCGTCGTATTTCCGCTACTCCACCGAGATAGACGCCGAGTGGCGCAGCTCGTACGGCAGTGCGGATGCTTGGTTTGCCATGCTTCAGGCGGAGTTGAATCTGTATCGTCCCATGTTCTACTACATCTACAGCCACTTCATCGTGTGCGACGGCTGGCGGATCAGCGGCAACAACGAGATCCATATGAACTACGGCTGGGGCGGCTCTTACACTCAGTGGTACACGGTGGACGGCCTCTACTGCCCCTGGAGCGGCTGCACGTCCACTATCGAGATGTGTTTGCGGCGCATCAAGCCTTCCACAGCGCTGGCGGTGACCGTGCCCAATGGCGGTGAGACGCGTTTTGTGGGGGATCCGGACACCATTCGCTGGAACACCGCGAACTTCTCTGAGAGCGTCTCCATCGAACTCAACCGCAGCTATCCGTCCGCCAACTGGGAGACCCTCGTCGGCAGCACTCCCAATGACGGCGCGCATCCGTGGATCGTGAGTGCGCCGACCACCACCAGCGCACGAGTACGCGTGCGCGGCGTTTTGCACCCCTTCCTCGGCGATACGTCCGACGCGAACTTCACGATTTGCGCTCCCACCATCACCGTGCTCTTTCCCAACGGCGGCGACACGTTGAGTGTCGGCACCATTCGGCAGATTCTTTGGAGTTCCCAGTGGCTTACCGGCAACGTGTGCATCGAACTCAAGCGCTATTATCCGGGCGGAAGTTGGGACACGCTGGCTGCAAGCGTGGCCAATTCCGGTTCCTGGGAGTGGTCCGTCAGCGGCCCGATCACCACGTCCGCACGCGTGCGTCTCACCGCGGTGAGCTTTCCCGCGACCCGCGACACCTCCGACGCCAACTTCACCATCTTCGATCCCAATGTGCCGCCGGTATTGAGCCATGATCCGTTGAGCGATGTGGCCGCAGGCACGGGAACGGTCACCGCCATGGCCACCGATGATGCCTATCGTTCAGTCGTCTCGGTCAAGATGTACTACCGTTTGCAGAGCACCGAGGAGTTTGATTCCCTCGCGCTTTCGCCCTCCGGAAATCCGAATGAGTACGCCGCTTCACTGGCGGGCCTCGGAGTCGGCGCTTACGAGTACTACCTGCTGGCCCGCGACGGCGGCGGTCTCAGCACCACCGTTCCCGCTGGTGCTCCTGCGTCCCTCTATACCTTCGACGTGGCCGGAATCTGCGCGCATGAGATGGCTTACGATGACGGCAGCGCGGAGTGGTTCAACTGGTCGGAGGGCGATGCCGGGGCCACCTCGATGTGGGCCGTGCAGTTCGGGCCGGTGGACACGCCCTTCGTGCTCTGCGGGGCGCGCTTTGCCGCTTCCCGTCTCTGGCCCGATAGCATGCATTCTCGCGTGAAGGTCTCGATTTATGCCGCTGACGGACCGGGCGACTTCCACGGCTCGCTGCTGACAACCGTTCTCACCGGCTCGGTGGGGAACGTCATCGGCGGCTTGCCTGCGGGAACCAACTGGGCGCGCGTTTTTTTCGACGACGGCTCAGGCGGCCCGCTGCTGGTTTATTATCCGCGATTTTACGTAGCGGTGGCCAATGACGTGCCCACCGCTTTCGAAGCGTTCGGCCGCGACACCAACGGGCCGAATGCGCAGCGCTCGTTCTACTACGATCCGTGTGAAGAGGAGTGGTACAGCGAGGATGACACGCTGGCCAGCGAAAGCACCTATCCCGGCAACCGGCTCATCCGCGTACAAGGCTACTCTCTTTCGTCGCCGCAAGTCGTCATCGCTCTCAGCGAAGGACAGGTACGGCTGCACTGGAACAATCTGTGGGCGCCCGTTTACCGCGTCTATCTGGCCGGCGCCTCCGGCGGACCGTACACCCTGATGCAGACCACCGCCGACACTTTCCTCACCGTCACTACCGTGGATACCGCCGCCGTGCGAAGATTCTATCAGGTGCGCGCCGCCAGCGAATGACCCCCCTTTCATCCCCCCACTAAAGCGGGGGATAGTACGAAGACCCGGCCGAATCCGGCCGGGTCTCAGGCTGTTGACAAAGTCCTCGCATTTGGCGGGGACTTTTCTTATGTTGGGGCATCATTGGGTTGAGGAGTTTAGGAGAGGTTGGGATGTTGAAGCAACAGGGCGGGAAGCCCACGGAACTTGAGTTTGTCTCGATAGATGAGCTGGTTCCGGGGGATCATTTGTTGCGGAAGGTGGAGCGGGCGGTGGACTTTTCGTTCATCCGCGAACGGGTGGCCGGCCTCTACTGCGCGGACAACGGGCGGCCGGCGATTGATCCGGTGATCCTCTTCAAGATGCTGGTCATCGGCTATTTGTTTGGCATCCGCAGTGAACGGCAACTGGTGCGCGACATCCAGGTCAACGTCGCCTATCGCTGGTTTTTGGGGCTGACGTTGAAGGACAAGGTGCCGGATGCTTCGACGCTTTCACAGAACCGGCGGCGGCGGCCCCGGCGGGCAGAACCTGTTTTACCGGCTCAGCCGCGACGGCGAATTTCTCGGATCCATCCCCCAGCCTTCGACCACCGCGGTCGGCTGGTTCGATCTGGCCTGCGACAGCCAGTACGTTTACGGCTCCGACAATCATTTCCTGGTGGGCGTGGATCATCAGGGCGTGGTGCAAACGGTCATTCCCAGCCCGGTGAATCCTACCCGCGCCGTGGCTTATGATCCGGCCAGCGACCATTTCTGGGTGACCGACTACACGCAGGACTTCTACGAGATTGACCGGCAGGGCACCATCGTTCAGCAGATCCCGAACGACGGCCCCGACGAACTATCGGTGACCGGCCTGGCTTGGTATGCCAACGATGCCAACGGATTCAAACTCTACATCTTCAGCCAGAACGGTGTGGGCTCGCTGACCCGCGTGACCCGTCTGCATCCGGTCTCGCACGCGCAGGAATTCGTGGTTAACCTGCCCGGCCGCACGGGAGAGCGCTCCGGCGGCTGCACCATCACTCCCGCTTGGAACAGCACGCTCGTCGTCTTCGGCGGGATCATTCAGGCCGCCGGCGGC
>Ga0315288_10012343_pt1 | contig 10745 bp, 11 predicted proteins | sample YL17G11_20_MG_FD_203454 | JGI IMG/M metagenome (GOLD analysis project Ga0315288, IMG submission 203454) | Sediment microbial communities from Yellowstone Lake, YNP, Wyoming, USA - YL17G11_20 | ecosystem: Environmental > Aquatic > Freshwater > Lake > Sediment | place: USA: Wyoming | collected...
CCCTCTCAAGAAGTTTTACAACGTCCCTAGTGTAGTCTTTTAGAGCATATTGACCTTTTACTCTACCTGATTTACCATGTCCTCTCAGGTCAACAGCATAGACGTGATTGGTCTCTGATAGCTCTGGGATTATTGGCTGGAAGTCATTCCGCCATCTAGGGAATCCATGTATCAGCAGTAGCGGTGGTCCGTTGTTAGGCCCCTCATCGTAGTTGAGAATCACTTCATCGGTGTCAAAGAGCTTCTCAACAATCACCACTAATCCCGCCTAAGTATCATGCGGATCGGAGGATAAGATTATTGAGCAGGCCTAAATCTTCGGTTGAACTCGCGGTGGGGAAGCCTGCTCAGTACGCGGTGAATCGGGGGCTTCTACGCTTGGTTCTCTGGTGGTTCTGGTAGCACCTTGGGCAGTAGACGGGGCGGCCCGCAGCCGTGGTGAAGGACGCCGTGAACTCGGCTCCGCATTTCGCGCATCTATGCCCTGGTACCCTCGGGGCTTTGGTGATGGCGGTGTGGTTGCCCTCGAGCTCGGTGATCTGGGTGTTGGTCATAGCCATGATCCGGCTCAGACCCTTCATCTCCTCGGGGCTTACGAGGGAGATGGCTGTGCCATCGGCGTCCATCCTAGCCGTCCTGCCTATCCTGTGGAAGTAGACCCCGGGGTCGGAGGGGACGTTGTGGTTGATTATGTGTGTCACGTCCTGGATGTCGAGCCCCCTCGAGGCGACGTCCGTGGCGACGAGGAGCCTCAGCCTGCCTCCTCGGAAGGAGTCCACTACGCTGTCGCGCTGAGGCTGGGAGAGGCCGCCGTGGAGGGCCTTGGCGTCGTACCTCCTCGCGGAGAGCATCTTGGCGAGGCGGGCGGCGCCGTGCTGGGTCCTGCAGAATATTATGGCGCGCTCCACCTGGTGCTCGTCGAGGATGCTGAGGAGGACCCTGAACTTGTCGGGTGCCTCGACCTCTACGAAGCGCTGCGCTATCTGGGGTAGGGCTATCTCGTCTCTGCTGACGATTATCTTCTCCGGGTAATGCAGGAATTCCCCGCAGATCTGCATGACGTTGCGGTCAATTATGGCCGAGAACAGGCTCATCTGCTTGTCCCTGGGGGTGCTGTTGAGTATGCGCCTGATGTCCTCTATGAAGCCCATGTCGAGCATGCGGTCGGCCTCGTCGAGGACGACGATCCTGACCTTCCCTAGGCTCAGGGTTCCCCTGGCGAGGTGGTCCAGGATGCGTCCTGGTGTACCCACCACTATGTGGACTCCCTGCCTGAGGGCCTTGGCCTGGCGCTGCATGGAGTCGCCGCCGTAGACTGTGAGGATCTTGACCTCCCGGTACTTGGCGAGGAGGCTCATGTGCTCCGTGATCTGGACGGCCAACTCACGTGTCGGGGCGAGGACGAGGCCCTGGACGTGTTTGAGGTTTGGGTTCACGAGCTCTATCATGGGGATGCCGAAGGCGGCGGTCTTGCCGGTTCCGGTCTGGGCCTGGCCGATGACGTCGCGGCCGTCGAGGAGGAGGCCTATCGACTGGGCCTGGATGGGCGACGGGGTCTCCCAGCCCATCTCCGTGATCCCTCTCATGACCTCTGTGCTCAGGTGTAACTCGTCGAAACAACTTACCCGCATGTTTTCATCTCCTCATCACCGGAATTCGACGTGTCGTAATCGGGAGCTTTGGGGCTTCGAGTTTAAACATGCGACGGATTCTTAGTGACTACCCCATTGGGCGGGGGGCGGAATAAAAGGGTTTAGGTAAAAGAATCTTTTGGATAAAATCCTCAGTATTCACATCAAATTATTTTAATCCGGTCTCTATAATTGGTCGGTTTTATAATACAAAATTGTCAGGTGGAGCTGAGGACAAGGTTATGGCCTCACACACTTTTTTCAAATGAGGGTCATAATGGGGTACTTTTGATGACCCAAAAAATCAAATTGATCGAAGCAACAGTAGACGATGAGGGTACCAAATGGACGCATTAGGAGATCATCTGGTTAAATCATTGAAGGGCGGGCAGGCTTTCGTGCCTTTCAACAAGGCTCTGGCGGGGATCAGACCGGAGCTCAGAAACGTCAGACCCAACAAAGAGTTGCATTCCATCTACGAAGAGCTGGAACATATGCGGTCAGCTCAGAAAGACCTCCTTGATTTCGCGCTTGACCCTGATTGGAAACCTCCTAAATGGCCGGAGGATTTCTGGCCTCAGCCTGGTCGAGAGCTATCAGATGAGGAATGGAATAAGACGTTTAACGGGTTTTTCAAGGAGTTGGACAGGGCAATTAGACTGGTCAAGGATCCAAAGATAGACTTGCTATCCGACGTTCCTCAGACCGAGAACACCTACCTGCGGGAGATCATGCTGATCATTGAGCATAACGCTTACCACCTAGGTAAAATATTGGATATCAGGAAAGCTCTTGGTAATTGGAAATAGTCGTTATCAGGTGGGCGAGCGTACTTAAGCAATTAAAACGTGCGTGTGGAGACGCCATTAGTCTAAGCGGTACCTGAGCTCTACAGTTATTGTCGATAGCCAAGGTGGGATCAGAACTCACTTCTGTGGGTCCAAGGCCTTCCATCCTTTTAGTCGATCAGTTCTCAGGATGCTGTTACACCTGGCTGTCTAGGGCCCGGCTCTCTTATAACAAGCCAGTTGTTATATGGCGAAAAAAAAAAAATCCATCTTCTGCCTCCTCAGTCTGCGCCTCACGGTTTCTCCGGGCTCCAGGGACTTCTCTAATCGTCTAATGGCTGAAAAAACCACCATTAGATGATACCCCATACTTTTTTCACATAGTACCGCTCTTACATGGTCTGGGCGACCTTCTGCGTCTCGGTTCTACGTGAACGGAGCTTGGGGTCTCGCCCTCGGGTTTCGATCCCTCTTAAGTGAAATGTAAGATATGCTACATCGTGAAATAGCTTATATTGATAGATTGAATGTATAGCTATTGGTGCTATACATGGATAGGGCTCAGGTCAATGTCAGGCTCCCGAGGGAGCTGGTCGCCGAGGTGGAGGAGCTCGTGAGGAGCGGCCGCTTCGAAAACAAGACCGAAGCCTTCGCCGAGGCGCTGAGGCTGCTGCTGAGGGCCCACTGGGGCGAGGCGCTGGCGAGGAGGATCGACGCGTTAAGGGAGGGGACCGAGGGCTACCCGAGCCCGGCGGAGGCCGCCGCCTCGTCTCACGAGGAGGAGGACGAGCGGCTTGGGTGAGGCCCTCGCCCTCGACGCTTCCGTGGTGGTGAAGTGGTTCAAGAGGGGAGAGGAGCGCGAGGCCGAGGCGATGAGCCTCAGGGATGGGGTCCTGGGATCGCGGGTCTCCGCCGTCACCTCTGAGTGGCTCTTCCTGGAGACGGTGAGGGCGCTGGTGAAGGTCGGCTACCCTCATGATAAGATCAAGGAGGTCTACTCGACCCTGAGGGAGCTGACATCGCTCGGGTTCATCGAGGCGGTGCCCGTCGGGGCGGCTCTAGATAAGGCCGTGGAGATAGAGGCTGCGCTCTCCCTCTACGCCTCGGACTCGGTCTACCTCGCCACGGCGATCATCAGGGGGGCGAAGCTGGTCACGGAGGACAGGCACCTCCTCAGGGAGGACGTAGTCGACTACGCTAAGAGGGAGGGCATAGAGATTCTTAGCCTCGCGGAGGCACAGGGGTAGCCTAAATGAAATTCGAGATCTCTTCAGAGACTCCGAACGTTTACTTTTTCCCCGAAATCGACATGTTGCATCTAAATTTCTTTTATTTCAGGCTCTTGGACGAAAAAGGAGAAGACAATAATTCCGATTATAAGTATGAATGATGCTATTAAAAATATGTTAATATGGGATGTATTTTGATAAATATACCCGCCTAATAGGCTTCCGACGGCTCCAACTATTAGGCTGAAAAATCTTATTAAACCGGAGACTTTCCCCCGAATATTTTTTTGAGTTAAATCTGCAGTCAGTTTTTGAAATGCAGCACCGGATGCGCTGTAGGAAATTCCTAATAACGGCATTATAAGAAGGAAAACATAAAAGTTGGCATATATCATGAATATTAAGTTACTTAATATTAGTATACCAAATAATACTATCATTTTCTTTCCACCATACATGTCAATAACTTTTCCAATGGGAATTACCAGCAGAGTAGTAGCTATGGCTTGAACAGTTAATACTATGGACCATTGAAATTTAGATAACCCTAGATCTGTGGTCGCATAAATGATGACATACGACCCGAATATTGATCCAGCTAATGAGAATATGTTGTTGCCGAGAATTAAATAACGTAGAGAGGCGGGTATCTTGTACAACATTTTTACGCTTTCCTTATATGACAAGGGAAATGCCATGAGTAGTTCTTTTAATTTTATTTTATCGGGATTTTCGATCGTCTCTGTTAGTCTGAATCTGATTATGCCTGCGACAAAATATGATAAGGAGACCAAAATATATGCGACTCTCATGCCGTCTACAAACCCAAAATACGCGAACAATAACCCCGCTATGAGCGGCGCAGGCGTCGAGGTTAAATCCAGGGTAAGTTGCTGTATCGAGTACCCTATGCCACGTTTCTCCGGGGGCAGGGAATCCGCGGTGATCGCTTGAAGCGCCGGGTTTGAGATCCTTAGCAGGTTACCTGTCACCATAGCTAGCAGCAGGAACCTCCAGTCCGGAGCGAAAGCGAATATTAGGAAGTTAAACCCCATCGCCAAAGTCGAGAAAATCAGTATCCACCTGCGTCCATATTTATCAGCGAGATACCCTCCGGGAAATGAGACGGCTGCGAAAGTGATTTTCAAACAAAAATTTATTAGCCCTATAATAACAACGGTTCCGCCCAGTTCTAATACGTATAATTCGAAGAATGAAGACGGTATCTCATTAAAAATATCCATTATAAGCCAAGTAGCAATTAAAATTAAGTAGTTGCCCTTTAGAAAAGAGAATTCCTTTTTAAATCGATTTACTAAATCCATTTGAAATTATAAGCGGAAAAAGTTAGATAAAACTTTCTATAACCAACTAAATCAATACTCATCTCCGATGAAACTTCGATGACGATTTGAACATCACCTTCAGGAAAGACAAACTTAGTGGCCTACACCCCCCCACGCACGCACAAATAAAAAAACATACAGCAACCAACTAGGCTGGTAGCCCGGGTGAGACCATCGCTCGAGCGAAGGATAGTATTCTCAGTAGGCCCTGCCCGCTGTCGGTGAGCTCGCCATGGAGGCACCGTCGAGCTCGAGGCGGTCTCCTCGATGTGTCCCACCTGTCCAGTTACTGCCAGAGCCAAGGAGGCGAGGCGAGGAGCCTCAGACTCCTCGACGCCCTCGTGCTGGCCAAGATCCCGGTCGTTAACCTCAAGGATAGTCTGAATCAGTACCCTGGAGGCGTCGGTTGAATGAGAGTTTTTCTTGATGAGAATTATGTTCCGCCTGTCTGCTGTAAATGCGGTAAGCCGGATAAGAGAAGCAGAGTCAAGATCCATAAGGATTCATTGTATTTTTTAAAGCGATATATTTGCTCCGAGTGTGAACTGGAGGACTCCCTGAGCGACGTGAAGCCGTGCCCTGAATGCGGTGGATCTCTCCATAGGAGCCGCCGGAGGAAATGGTACTGCTCAAAAGGAAATTGTCCAGTTCAATATGTACTTCTCAACAAGGATGGTTCCATAAAAGAGACCGTCTACGTCACCCAGCTGGGGCCTGCAGCGCATTGATGTTTGTATGTTTTTAGCTGCTTTTGAAAGAGCCTGATTTGACCTTCTTTTCGTAAATTTTGAAGATTTTTCAGTGAAAAAAAGGCTAAATCAAGCTCCGTTCAGGTGAGCTAAACACGTACAGAATATCTAATTTATAGAGGATTCGGATTAACCCTTAAAATCCGGTTTAAGATGGGTCTTCCTTTATAAGAGTTTAAATACACTGACAACCCGAGACGAGGTTAATCAATATCCTCTCGTAATTAATGACTGAGACTGCCTATTTTTTCTCACCGTATTCCTTAAGGTCATCGATGAGCGCTTTTTTAAACTTCTCCGGCAGGTCCAAGATAGCTCCCTGTATTCCATCCTTCGTTTCTTTTAGAGACTCCTTGATCTCCTCTTTCGTAACCTTGAGGTCCTCGGAGATGGATCCGTATTTTATCGCCATTTGGTTGAAATTCACGTTCGTGTCCATCCTGAGCATATGAACCTCGTTCTTGAGATACCAGAACTGCAGTTTGGCGTATTCGGAAGACTCCAAAGCCTCCTTTTCTAGTGCGGTCAGCTTTTGATTCCCGTAATCGATTTCAAAGCCCTCGTATTCCTTCCAGGCGGGTGAATAATTCGCTTTCCCCTCTTGATATTTGTCGATTCGTTCCACGTTGGGATTAGAGGGGTCCAACGGTTCGAATTTGATATCGATATATTTCAACAGCTGACCTATCCGTTCCTCCGGGCCTTCGCAGAATAGCTCAACACCGCCATCCGCCAGATTCCTAACAAGTCCCTTAATTCCCAATTGCGTGGCGTAGAATTTTACGAGAGCCCGGTAGCCTACGCCCTGCACAGATCCTTTGACTATTATCCTCATTTTAACCAATTTTATTTCTCCGTAATGAAAAAAGGCAAATCGAATTTTGTCAGCTTTTTAAGCGTCATCCTAATTAAACATTATTTTATGATACTAAATAAAAGGTTAACCCCTTCAATCTGGTGATGGTATTCACGGGTGGTCTTCCGATTCTTCCGTTTCCGTGTATTCCCACTACTTCAGGCGCCTTTTCGCTGTACTGCTGCCCGTGGAACAAGGAGGACGACGGCACGATTGGCAACTGCTATGCGTTTGGCTACTATTCATGCATGGCAGACACGCGATCCCCAGAAACCGCCTGCAACGACGGCGAAGACAACGACTGCGACAATGCCATAGACTGCCTGGATTCGGACTGCGCCGGCGCCATCAACTGCCCGGCCACATGCGCCGCCAACAAGCTGTGCGCTGTGGGCTGCGTGCGCGCAGGCTGATTAAATAATTGGTGTAAAATGGTTTATATCCCTCTTTCTCTTTTTTATGCTTAAAATGGACCCCTACGATAGGCGGATCATCAATAGTCTGAAAGGCGGAATTACAAAGGAGTTCGGCCAGCTGCTCTCAGACGTGGGTTTCTCCCACAACACCCTCAGGCAACATCTGGACAATTTGGTGGACGCCGGTCTGGTGGTGAGGCTGAAGAGGCCTAAGGAGGGCTCTGGGAGGCCCAGGTATGTCTACGAGCTGTCGAGGGGCGTCGGTGGGCGGGCCGCATCCGTCCTAGCAGGGTCTCATCGGGAGTTGGTGGTCATCTCCTTCGAGGGTTTGAGCCGCCTCTGTAGGCACGAGAAGGGCGGATTCTGCAAGGAGATAAGGGGAGGATGTGCACCTCAGAATTGCCCTAAAATCATAAAATAAGGATTAAAACCAGTTTTAACACAATTATTAAACTCGCCTGCGCGCCTATGCGCTTGCGCATAGGCCAATTCGCGGAGGCCGCCCACGATTGAGCGACGTGAAGCCGTTTCCTCTTCATTCGAGAGAGCCGCGTTAATCTCCTTGTCGCTGGCTACGAGGAACGCCTTGAGATCTTCCTCGCTGCCGGCCTCAATTATGCGGAGGAACTCCTCCTGGTCGAGCTCTGGGACGTACTGGCCCTTCAGCTTGTTGAGGACCTGGCGGAGGAGGCGGCGGTCCACGTCCTCGACGTCGAGGCGGACCACGGGGACCTGCTTCATGCCGAGCTCCTTGGCTACGGTGATGCGCTGCTCGCCGTCGGCGACGAGGAGGCCTCGGTTGGTGATTATGGGGACGATGAAGCTCCACCTTTTAATCGCTTTACGGAGGGCGTGGAGCTGCTTCTTCTTCATCTTGTTCGGATTGTCGCCGTCCAGTTGAAGCCTGTCGATGTCTACTAGCTCAGGTTGAGGTACCTCTACGTCCAACGTTTTCACCTTGAATGAAATTATTCATGGGATCTGCGCCGCGTCTTCCTCGTCTGCCTTGAATTTCTCGAACGCGCATTACTGCAAAATCAAATGACGCTATTATTAACCAAGGCGCCCGCGCTCATTGTTCTAAAGTCTAGTATTATACCCTACATTAACACCTATTAGCCAAAGGTAAACCACATGAAGCCGAGCCACATCGCCCTCCTATTATCGATCACACTATTGGCTATTACCTCAACAGCCCTTTACACCAGCCTCACCGAACTACCGGCCAATCCAACGCCTACGACTCCGTCAACTTTAACGCTGGTAGGGGTTATGGGCTCAAGGAGCTTCCCAGTCACGGTTCAGGGGGCAGGGGCAGCGACTGGTTACTCACCTCCATACCAGGACTCAGATGTCCTAGTTATGGAGCATCGAGAATGTAACATCTCGAGGACCTACTACCTGTACAGTCCTGGATTCCACAGGGAGATGATGATGGCCAAGTCGGGTGGCAACGGCTACATCTGCGGATTGACCCTCGACGAGATCAACGACGCTTACACCAACGACCTCAGAGTCGAGGTCGAGGGAACACCCTTCCAGCTGACCCGAGAAGGCAGCGAATATGACCTGCTGCATGTGACAGCGATCAAGATACTGGACACGCATAAAGCGCCCCTAGTCGTCTATCACTCCATCAATGTCACTGGCACGTACCATACAATCGAGTACCTGGGTAGGGTAAACCTCCCTCAGAGGTTCGTCGCTGAGAGAAACCAGTTTCAGTATGGCACGCGCATACATAGCTATCAGATACTCTTGAGTGTGGGAGATGCTATCGGTTTCGAGTTTAATTCCACTCAACAGGTAGGATTCAGCATCTACGCCCCGGGTGTACAACCATCCCATGTTTGGTACTCGGAAAATACCACTCACCTGAGAAGTGGCTTGATCGCTCTCAGGCGTGGCGTGTACAATTTCGTATTCACAGCCAACTCATCAATAGAGACGAACGTCACGTTCAACGCTTGGAGGATGAAGTGGGATCCAAGTGAGGTGCTCTTTAGAGAATCGGGTGGCAGCAGCGGCGGCATGGGTGGTATATTTTGGGAGTCGTTTTACCTGGAGCCTCTACCGAAGAGCTTTGTAGTCGGCCGAACGTGGAATGGGATGTATTGGACTGACAGGTCGATCAGCTTTGAGGCGACGCTCAGGGAAGGTACAGAGATTACCTATGGATATAATGCCACCGAGCCTGTGATCTTCAGCTTTAGATCGGGTTCAGGGTCAGTCATCGGCCACGACGATTTGTACTCATATCAGAGTACATTCAGGGCTCCCTCGACGGGATCATACACCTTCAGCTTCGATATGGTGGAATCGAGGACGGTCATCGTCGCCTTCAGATGTAGAGCGGTGAACGCTAGCAGTCTCAATTACCCCGAAGACGCCGCAGCCCTGATCAGCGATTCGCAGAATGGCGAGGTGAAGTTCAACTACCCCTTTCCACCAGCCATTAACCGAACGACAACAATTACTGGGAAACTCGGCTCCTCGACGTTGCCTGATGTAAGCGGGAAGGTGATGATCATTAAATCAGAGGATTCTATGACCAAGGCGTTTTTCCTCCACCTCGGAACCGTAAGTGAGTTGATTCCCGTTCCGGTCGAGGGTTTCACGATGCTCGGGAACGTTTCAGTCTCCGACTTGAATAACGCCTATCTGGGGAACTCGACCGTCTCAGTTACCGGTTTCCCCTTCCAAATCAGCCGAGACGGAGTAGTCTATGATCTTTTCCACGTTAACTCAATCGAGATCCTGGGACCCTACCCCCTCTACGCGAGAAATTCCACAGTTATCGTAAGTGGATATAACAACCAAGTATTAGATGGTGATAAGGTTGAGTATTTCCCGATCAGATTCGACCTCGGCTTCGACTATTACCCAGGAAACGGGGAGACATACTATGGTAACGTTGAGCGGTTCTACCACTCCTTCCTGAAGCAGGGCACCACCATCAAGATCAGCTTTAACGCGTCGAAACCCGTCGAGTTCGGCCTCTACTCAAGCAACTTCAACCCTGATCTCCCGAGTGTAATGACCTTCAACCTCGGGAAACCCAGCGACTACCTTATCCGTGAATCGGGGGTTCAGACCTTCGAGCAATTGTTCAATGTGCCCATGAGTGGCTTCTACACGTTCGCCTTCAAGGCGTTCAGCGGGGTTAAGGCATCGGTCATTATCGATGTGAGTATGATCAAGTAATAAAGATGTGATGAACGCGGTTAATATGAGTAAGAGAGCGTTAGATGGCCTGCGGAACTAACTGGGTGCTGCCTGTGGACCGCATCTCCAGAAAACGTTTCTCATAGGAGCGCGCGCGAAACGGTCACCAAGACCCCTAAAATGGTATTCTACCCGCTCGAGCGTTGGTAGCCCGGGTGAGATTCGAACTCACGTCTGGGGGTCCAAAGCCCTCCATCCTTTTAATCGATCAGTTCTCAGGATGCTGTTACACCTGGCTGTCTAGGGCCCGGCTCTCTTATAACAAGCCAGTTGTTATATGGCGAAAAAAATTCCATCTTCTGCCTCCTCAGTCTGCGCCTCACGGTTTCTCCGGGCTCCAGGGACTTCTCTAATCGTCTAATGGCTGAAAAAACCACCATTAGATGATACCCCATACTTTTTTCACATAGTACCGCTCTTACATGGTCTGGGCGACCTTCTGCCTCTCGGTTCTACGTGAACGGAGCTTGGGGTCTCGCCCTCGGGTTTCGATCCCTCTTAAGTG
>Ga0315288_10012344_pt1 | contig 10744 bp, 11 predicted proteins | sample YL17G11_20_MG_FD_203454 | JGI IMG/M metagenome (GOLD analysis project Ga0315288, IMG submission 203454) | Sediment microbial communities from Yellowstone Lake, YNP, Wyoming, USA - YL17G11_20 | ecosystem: Environmental > Aquatic > Freshwater > Lake > Sediment | place: USA: Wyoming | collected...
ACAAAATTTTCCAGACCCTAAACCCATTCAGAAAACATTTGACTACCAATCACTTCAAACCAAATCCAGAATTCTTTAGACCGTTTTTCAAGTGGCTAAAAAGACAAAAGATTAATCCCAAAGAAATTTTTTATATTGGAGACTCGATAGTCGATTTCGAAGCTATTTGTTCGGCAAATCATATATATAAATATAAAATTCAATTTATTGGCGTTTCAACCGGCTCAATTAAAACCGAGACAGAATGGTGGAAAATAACCAATGATAAATTCCCTGTATTGTCTTCTATTGCGGAACTGCCTGATTGGTATAACCAAGGAACAAAAAAATCAATTTAAATTTTCACTTTTCTAAAGGAGATAACAAATTTATCTCCTTTTATTATTCGTTGACTAATGAAATAAAATCGGTTAAACTAATTTTAGTATTGAGACGGCGCGTGTAGCTCAGTTGGTTAGAGCACGGCTCTTATAAAGCCGGGGTCCTTGGTTCGAGTCCAAGCACGCGCATTCTACGGGCTCGTAGCTCAGCTGGTTAGAGCGCTTCGTTGATTCACCCCGTTAGATTTATGCGCGATTAGCTCAGTGGCTAGAGCGCTTCGTTGACATCGAAGAGGTCGCAGGTTCAATCCCTGCATCGCGCACATAAAAATCTAACGGGGCAAGTCGAAGAGGTCTCCAGTTCAAGTCTGGACGAGCCCACCAGCTTATGCAAATTCCCATCATTTATGAAGACAACAATATCATCGTAATTGATAAACCAGCGGGCTTACTGGTTCACCCCGTAAAGCTTCGCCACGGGGCAAGTCCCACTAAAGAATATACCCTGGCAGAATGGCTAACAACTAAATATCCAAACATAAAAAATGTTGGCGATTCCTCGACAAGCTCGGGACAAGCTCCGGAAAGACCGGGCATTGTTCATCGTTTGGATAAAGATACCTCCGGCCTAATGGTAATTGCCAAAAATCAAGAGACTTTCGAGTGGTTAAAAGAACAGTTTTCCGCCGCTGCTAAAAGCTGTGGCGGATCCTCCGAAGCCCGTGGCGAAGGAGGACAAAATAGCCATCCTGCGCCAGAGGCTACGGATGGTCACCCGCAGGGTGAAAAAGTCGAAAAAAAATATCTGGCTTTAGTGATTGGTAAATTAAATGATAAGAAAGGCATAATTACCAAAGCCATTGGCAGATCTCGAAAAAAAGGGATAAAACAAACGGTCGCCCCGATTGTCCCCCGCAAAGAAGCTATTACCGAATACAGGGTGTTAAAAGAATATGAAAACTACAGTCTGATTGAGGCGACTCCAAAAACCGGCAGAATGCACCAAATCCGAATCCATATGGCTTCAATTGGTCATCCAATAGCCTGCGATGAAAAATATAAGTTTAAGCGCCAGATATGCCCGAAGGAATTAAACAGACAGTTTTTACATGCAAACTATTTACGATTTCAAATGCCTGATGGTATAATCAAAGAATTCCATTCTAAGTTGCCCGAGGATTTAAATAAGGTACTAAAAAATATATGACAAACAAATTGGATTTATTCAATAAAACCCAGCTAAAAATGAATATCCCAGATATTAGACCTGGCGACGTTGTTCGCGTTCATCAAAAGGTAAAAGAAGCTGACGGAAAAGAAAGAATTCAGATTTTTGAAGGATTGGTAATTGCCAGAAAACACGGCAAAGGGACAAATGCAACTTTTACTGTCCGAAAAATATTTCAAGGATTAGGGGTTGAACGCATATTTCCTATCCACTGTCCAACGATTACGAAAATCGAAGTAATAAAGCACTCGAAAGTTCGAAGAGCCAAACTTTACTATATGCGCCAAAGAACTGGCAAGAAAGCAAGGATGTCCGCCAAGGGCGGATCCGCCAAGCCTTCCGCCCCTGATCAATCTTCGACGGAACAACCACAGGACAAATAATGCGCGGGTGCTGTAATTGGTAGCCAGGCTAGCTTGAGGGGCTAGTGTCCGTAAGGACGTGGAGGTTCAAGTCCTCTCCCGCGCACATAAAAAATACGACTTTAAAGTCGTATTTTTGTTTTGGAGCGGGCGAGCGGAGTCGAACCGCCATCTCGTCCTTGGCAAGGACGTATAATAACCGCTATACCACGCCCGCATGCCGGGGGAGAGGATCGAACTCTCGACACCATGATTTTCAGTCATGTGCTCTACCACTGAGCTACCCCGGCCCTCCTCCGCTAAAGCGACAGGGGGCAAACTTAGGCCAGGACGGGAATCGAACCCGTGAATAATGGTTTTGCAGACCATTGCCTTACCACTTGGCTACCTGGCCATCTAGTTTAATTTTAAAAATATATTCTTGCCTTGTAAATGGGTCGCGTCTGACGCGATGGGCAGTGTAGGAATCGAACCTACCGTCTTCTGCGTGTAAAGCAGACGTTTTACCGATAAACTAACTGCCCTGGTGCCGGGGGCGGGACTCCAACCCGCACAGAGTTTCCTCCATTGGATTTTAAGTCCAACGTGTCTAGCAATTCCACCACCCCGGCATAAATTCAAACAAAAACTCCCTTGGTTTTTTTAATGATCTCTCTTAAAGCTTTTTCCGGCTCTTTATCTATTCTGAATCCCGAAGCTAATCTATGCCCGCCTCCTCCAAACAAACTGGCGATTTTTGCAACATCAACACCTTTATAATCTTCGCTTCGTAAACTGACCTTCGTCTTTCCTTTTTCATATTCTACCAAAAGCAGGGCCCATTTACAATCTGCTACGGTATTAATCGTGGAAACCAAATTGTCTAAATCGGAGCGATACCAGCTTCTAAAATCATCATGATTAACAATCAAATAAACCAAATCTAATTCCGAATGTTTTTCTACTCGACTAAGCAATTGGCCAAAGGTCTCGGATTTATCAACAAGAGCCCGGCTGCTTAAAATTTGCCTGATAATCTTATTTATCTGAATTCCTCGAGAAAGAAGTTCGCCTACCGTAAGCAAGGTTTGGTAAGATGTATTGGCGTGAAGAAAACCGCCGGTATCACCAATAATGCCAGTTAAAATACAAGTTGCTATATCCCTATCAATTTGCCAGCCGGATTCTTTTAAATAATAGTAAATAATTTCTGACGTTGAGGAAGCCGGCGCCAAGATTTTAATTTCACCAATATGGTCAGTCCCCTCGTCTAAATGGTGATCAATAGTAATAACTAGTGGATTTTTCTCGACAAGCAGACCATCAATAGATAGCCGCCGAGCCTGGCCATAATCCAGGGCAAAAACCAAGTCAAAATCATAATTATTCAGCTCGCTATTTATTAAATTATAGCCCGGCAAAAATTTATACTGTTTTGATGAATAACCGGATATAAAAACAGAGGAATCTATACCCTGTTTTTTTAAGGCAAGCTTTAAAGCCAACGCCGAACCGATAGCATCTTCGTCGGGAGAACGATGACTAACGATAAGAATGTTCCTTGAGCCAGAAATCAGCTCATTGATTTTATTAAAATCTTTTTTAATTTGAGAATCTATTTCAATCATTATTTTTTCAATAATTGTTCGACTCGGCTGATTTTTTCTTCCGAACTATCAAGTTTGAACTTTATTTTCGGGACAATTTTCATCCTTAGCTTTTTATTAAGCAATCTCTGGATATCAGAATTTTTGGAATTCAAAACTCTCAACACTTGTTCTGCTTTAGAAAATGGCAGAATGCTTATTCCAACTTTCACCTGATTTAGATCAGAATATGTCTCTGCCTTGATAACCGTTATAATAACATCTCTTTTGAAATCGAGTTCCTTTAAAATCAAACTGCTAATTTCCTGTTTTAGAAGTTTATTAATTTTTTCCATTCTTCGGCTCATAATTCGCGTGCTTTCTTTTCTTCGCGATATATTTCTAAGATGTCCCCCTCCTCAATCACCATATCTCCTTCAAATAAAATTCCGGCTTCTTTGCCTTTTTCAACTTCATTGATATCTTTCTTATTTTGTTGAAGCTGAATTATTCGACCCTTGCCAATTTTTTCTTCATTCCCGCCTGACGAACGGGCAGGTCTAATAATGTTAACCAGGGCTTTATTTTCTACTTTCCCGGAGATGACCTTTCCGCCAACAATCATTCGTGATTTTTCTTTTCTAAAAATTGCCAGTACTTTTAATTTCCCCAGGTCTTCTCTAACTATCTCCGGCTCAAGAAGCTTAATTAGCCCTCTTTTAACTTCCTCAACTAACTCATAGATTATTTCAAAAGTCTTAATTCTAACTCTCTGTCTTTTGGCAAGTTCCAAGATAAAATTTGACAGTTTCACCCGAAAACCAATTATTGTCGAGCCAGTGGAAAAAGCCAGTTTAACGTCGGACTCCGAAATATCCCCGACCTCGCTTTTTAAAATATTAATAACAACATTTTCTTGCTTGATATTCTTTAAAACTCCCTCAATTGCCTCCAAAGATCCCCTAACATCAGCTCTAAGAATTAAATTAAGTATCTTCCCGCCGAAACCTTCGAATTTGGACGGGCCCGCCTGCATGCTTTCGCTTGCGGCAGATTTCTCTACTTTTTCTCTTGCCATCTCCTCGCTATCTACAACCTCAAATTTATCTCCCACAGTCGGTGCCTGATTAATCCCCAGAACTAAAGCTGGTGCAGAAGGAGGTGCTTCCTCAATAGAATCCCCCTGAAAGTTCTCTAACATTTTTACCCCGCCATAAGAATCGCCGCATACAATAATATCGCCTTTTTTAAGGGTTCCATTTTGAATAAGTAAAGTTGCCACCGGTCCTCGTTGAGAATCTAAGTATGATTCAATAACTACTCCCGAAGCTGATTTTGCCGCATCGGCCTTTAATTCCTCCATTTCAGCTACTAACAAAATTATCTCTAAAAGCTCATCAACCCCCTTACCTGTTTTAGCCGAAACATTTACGGAGGGGACTTTTCCTCCCTGCGACTCAACGACAATTCCCTCTTTAGCCAACTCACCAATTACTTTCCCTGGATTTGCTTCCGGTTTATCTATTTTATTGATTGCCACCACTACCGGTATTTCAAATTCTTTAATATGGGAAATCACTTCTTTGGTTTGAGGCTTTACTCCTTCTTCTGCCGCAACCACTAAAATGGCAATATCAGCTACTTTCGCCCCCCGTGAACGCATTTGAGAAAATGCTTCATGGCCCGGAGTATCAATAAAAGTAATAGTTTTCATGACTTGCCCCGTTGGCGTCGCAGGCGCCTTTACGGGATGCTTGATTTGATAAGCGCCGATATGCTGAGTTATGCCGCCTGATTCTTTTTCTGCCACATTGGTTTTGCGGATATAATCAAGCAAAGTTGTCTTGCCGTGATCAACATGCCCTAAAACAACCACTATTGGTGGCCTTGTTTCCAAATTTTCAATTTTTTTCTTCCGGGTCATATTTATAACAAAAACGGGGAAATATATGTTTTGAAACTTTCCGCACAGGCCGGAACGGGCATGGTTCGAGCGAAGAAGCGAGAGAGCGAGGCCGAGGACGAAGAGTGAGACGACTCGCTGGGGCGCCGAACGAGTTTCAAAAGATATATTTCCCCGCGAAAAACCTGTTTCTAAAACTATTTCATAGCTTTTTGGATGGCTTGTTCTTCTTCTTCGGATAAATGATAACTTGAACCTCCTTTTTCAATAGGCTTGGTGTATATTCTCGTCCCCTCTCGGCTGTAAAGACTTGAGATTACCAAACCATTATCATCCTTGTCAAGTAGAACAATGGCGAAACTCTGATCTCCGCCAACATCTTTGAATGGATTAAATCGAACCACAGCAACTTTCTGAATGCTGATATCAGCAATTTTCTGTAATTTCTCATCCCAGGCAAAAAGCTCTTTAACATCATTTTCTGTTTTTTTCATTCTCTTCAACTGCTCGGCAATCACCTCTTCTAAATCCTTGGTTTTTCTCCCCTTAAAAAATATCTTAATCCTCTTTCTGGTCTTTTCCAACCTAACCTGCAAAAATACATTCCAAGCCAGTAAAACTAAAATCAACACCAAAGCAATCAGATCAAAATTGTTTTTTAAAAAAGTTGTGTCCATATTTATGAGTTATGTTTTTCTTTTTTAAATTTTTCTAAACATTTTTTAATTATTTGCGGTTCTTTAGAATTAAATTCTGGTGCATATTTTAAGAGACTGCGAATAATATCACTAATCTGAATCCAATTTACATCTTCGTCTTTTTCAAATTTTAAAGGAATTCTTAGCTCGTTATGTTTTTCCGACTTAAAAGCCCCTAAAATATGGCTGACGCGCTCTCCGTCTTTATAAATTATTGGTACTAAAAATTGGTCCGGGGTAGAAATTATCCGATTTTCTCCTTCAAGACTAAGCTCCTTGTTTAAACTATCGGCTACCTCTTGTATTAGATGGAGCTTCTCCTGATATTCCTCATATCCACTTTTTTCCATTTTTTCTTTATTCATAGTGTTGTAATTGGCCTTGATTGAACGATATAAAATTTATTTTTCTCCATTGCCCACTCTATATCGCAGGGGAATTTATAGTGTCTCTCTATTTTAGCACAAAGCTGGGATAATTCAATAATTTTTCTCGGGTCAAGTTTTTGCTTGTTTTTCAATTTATTGGGTACGTTAAACCAAATATTCCCGCTACTCCCTTTTCTAACCAACATTTTCTCTTGCTCCGAAATATTGGTGTCTAAAATTTTCCAATCTCTTTTATCAACCACATAACTATCGGGCGTAATATGGCCGCCGACAATTGCCTCGCCCAAGCCCCATCCAGCTTCAATAATCAGCTGGTTTTTGTCTTTGGTAACCGGATGAGTGGTAAAACAAATTCCTGCGATTTCTGATTGAATCATTTTTTGAACCGCGACTGCTACCAAAACCTTAGGTTTTCGCAAGCCCTTTTCATTCCGGTAAAAAATCGCTCGCTGGGTAAAAAGTGACGACCAGCAATTTTTAACCCTGCCCAGCAAATTTTTCCAAGTGGTATTTAAATAACTTTCCAATTCGCCGGCCCAAGACGCAACTGAAGAATCCTCGGCCGTTGCTGATGAACGAACTGCTACAAATAATTTTTGAGCTTTTCCGCCCGTGGCGGATCCGCCTTGGGCGGATAATTTATCGAAAGCTATTAAAATTTCTTTTCCCAAATCTTTAGGCATTCTGGCATCATGAATCACGTCCCGAATCAATTTTGAAGCCTGGTCAACTGAATTAATATCTTGATAGTTTACCTTATCCAAAGCTGCCTCAATTTCAATATTAATATCAGTTTCCTCCAAAAATCTCTCAAAAGCAGTAGCTAAAACCACAAAACCCGGCGGCACTAGAAATCCAGCTTTGGTCATTTCTCCAAGCGACGCTCCCTTGCCTCCGGCAATTTTAACATCATCTTTGGAAATTTTTGAGAATGGGAGGATAAAAACTTGTCGCATGGCTTTATTAACAATATACCACTTTTAACTTGTTTAATCAAACAAAAAAACGACTCTTTAAAGTCGTTTTTTATCATGAATTTTTATTTATTCACAATCCTCACCACCCCCTTATCCGCATCTACCCCAGCACTATAACCTTCGGTTAAGTACGGAGCAAGCCTCCACCAATTGCCCATCCTTTAATTAATTAGTCAATCTTTCTATCCGATCGGATAAAAAGATTGACTATTGGTCTTTCTTTAAAATCTTCACAATTCCTTTATCTGCATCTACAAAGATAAAAATTTACTTTATCTTTAATTCATAAATATGATACAAATCAAAAATTTTGTGATTTTCAAAGCCCCTTTTTGCTCTTTCTTTAAACTTTCTTACTATTTTAAAATATTTGCTCATTAATACTTCAATTTCTTTACCGAAAACAGAAAGACGAAGATGACCAAGTCCGGTTGTAATCAATTTAAGCTCGTTTTTTGTAAGCTTTCCTGCTTTAAATTTTTTCTTAAAAATGATGTCTTGAACATCAGCATACAAACTTTTTGTTTTGGGATTAACAAATCCGGGATTACCTGCCCATACGAGATAGGTGTCGTATTTTAAATTTCTCTTATCTTGATAATATCCTGAATTTTTCTTAACTCTATCAATCATTTTCTCAATGGCCATAGTTTGTTTTGTGTAGTTTCCGCCATTAGTTAAAATCAGACTGCCTTTTGGTTTCGAAATCTTCTTCATCTCTCTAAAGAAAATTTTAAGTTCTGGATAAGTTAGGTTATTGGTTACTGAGTCGCCAATAATAATATCAAATTTATTTTCAAATATCCTTGAAGCTTTAAGCCAATTGCCTATTACAATTTTTTCTCGCTTGTCTGCTTCTTTCCTGTTTTTCATCAAAAAGCGCATTCCATAAATCATTTTTGGCGAGAAATCAAAAATGGTTACATTGCATTTAAGATTAATCAAAATGTCACGCAATGACGGCGTGGCGCCTAAAAGTAAAACATCATTGCCGGAATTCCTGACTGCCTGTTTAATAAGACTCCCGTAGATAGACAAACGATTTTTTGAGGGCACATAAGGCGGGTCCCATTTTTTATATCCCGAAATAAACTTATCCCAAAACTTCTTATTTTTTAAGATAAACTTTTTCATTTTTTCTTGGGTTTAGCCAATATTAAAGGCATATATTTACAGTGTTTATTGTCGTGGCATTGTTTAATCGGTAATAACTTAAAATATTTTTCCAATAACTTTTCTAAATCTTTTTTCAAAAAAATTAATGCTGGTTTAGACTTTCGCCCTAACACCTTATCTAACCAATTGATGAAATCCTTTAATCCCTCCTCCTGCTGGCTAAGTTCATCTACTTTCTTAAACATCAACGGAATATCTGCTATGCTAGGCGATTCAGGATATAAATTAGCGTCGCTTTGATATTTATAAAAAGAATAAAGATCAGCATTGGTCATTTTGTCTTTTTTATATTTCTTAAACCATTTAATCCAACCATCACCTTTTATAACTGGTTCTAGACTAATTCTTACAATTTCTCTTGCCAAAAATAATCCATCTGGTTTTAGGGTATAATAAATCTTTCCAACCAATCGTGTGACATCTTTAACATTTAAAATCTGATTAAGAGAAGCGTCCTCCATAACTATATCAAAACTATTATTCAGAAAATTTACCTTCAAGCAATCACCAATAATAATTTCCTCTCTCGGATCGTTTTTGTGTTTCATCAAGCTGGTCATTCCTTTGACCATTGTCGGATTAATATCACAAACAGTTGTTTTAAAATTATTTTTTAAACACAAGTCTCTTAATTCCGGGGTGGCGCCTAAAATAAGGGCTCTTGGCTCTTTTGATTTTCTGGCTTTTTCTTTAATAATTTTATCCCAAATTTTAAGTTGGGTTTTACATGGCCTTGACGGCGGCATCACGAGCTTTTTCCAGGTTTCAGCCAAATAAAGCCAGGCTTGATAATGAGATTTTTTAATCATATTTTTATTTCTTTGGCTTTAGAATAAAAGCATATTTAAGCTTCATTATCGGATGAAATAAGTCCTGATAAATATCTAAAATATAAAAATACTTGCTTATCATCTTTTTAAGTTTTTTTAAAGACTCAATATCAACTTCAATGTAATACTGATTTAGAGGCAAAACACCCGGCATCCAATATAAGTTTTTAATTTCCCTCTCTGGCAAGCCCTCTTTTTTAGCGGTTTTTATTAATTTTTCCATTAAAACATGAAATTTCATGCCTTGGTTTAGCCTATCATAAACACCCGGCTCACTAACTGTTCTATAAAGCATCAAAATCCGATTGCGAAAGTCTTTAAAATATTCAGGATTTTCTTTGTATTTTTTAATTAATTTTTCAAAACTAAGGGGATTTTTAAAAACCAAATCCAAGCAGGCCCTGCCCATTAACACATAGCCATCGGGCTTAACTACTCGCCAGATATTTTTATAAAAACAATTATGATCTTTTAAGGCGATGTTCTCGAAATTTCCATCGCCAATCACCATATCAAAATAATTTGAGGGAAGGGGCATTTTTAGCCAGTTAGCTCTAACTAATTCTTCTTTTTTATTCTTTCTTTTCCTCAATCTATCCATTGCTCTTTTTACTTGTAAGTCTAAATCAATCAAAGTTACGTCCAATTTGTATTTAGCCAGCATATCCCGAATTTCCGGGGTGGCGCCCAGAACCAAAACTTTCGGGTTTTTCCTCTTGGCAATTTCTTTTACCTTTTTCTCCCAAAATTTAATCTCTCCCCTTGATACACGCCAAGGGGGTTCAACGTTTTTCCAAAAATTATACCAAAATTTTTCCGACTTCAACCAAACTAGATTGTAAATTTTCTTCTTCATATTATTTTTTCTTTAATAAATAAATCGGACTCCAGCAAATAGGAATTTTTGTTCCGCCGTAAAAAATCCCTTGAATTTTAAAATGCGGCTTAATCATTTTTTCTGTTCTCCATAAAGAGACATTATACCAGGACTTCTTAATAGGTGGGATTAATTTGTAAAAATCATTCATTATCTTCTCTAAAAAACGATTGGGGTGTTGATATTTTTTCTTCGTGGGATTCCAGTACTTTTTTAGACGTTGATGACTTAAATAATCGCCAGGGGCACCCTGCATACCCAACTTGTCATTCCAAAACGACATAAAAAGCAAAAAATATAAATCTGCGACCCCTAACCTGTGCCTTAAAACATAATCTAAGATTTCTTCAACTGATTTATTTTTCCATTCTGGAAAGTTAATTGCAGGAATCCGGGTGATAAAATGGCCAGGTGGTTTT
>Ga0315288_10012345_pt1 | contig 10744 bp, 8 predicted proteins | sample YL17G11_20_MG_FD_203454 | JGI IMG/M metagenome (GOLD analysis project Ga0315288, IMG submission 203454) | Sediment microbial communities from Yellowstone Lake, YNP, Wyoming, USA - YL17G11_20 | ecosystem: Environmental > Aquatic > Freshwater > Lake > Sediment | place: USA: Wyoming | collected...
ATTTGAACACGTCGATCCCGCTCGACTTGGCCACGATTTCATCGTTGCGGATGGAGGTGAGGGCAAAATGGATCCGCGTATGCCGGAAGACCTCGGAGACCGCCACGCTCAGCGCGGCCGCGGTGAGAACCAGCCAGTAGGTGTAGGTCGAATTCCCGGCGAAGATCGCCTGGGGAAGAATCGTACCCTCCGGCCCCCCGGTGAGGTCGGGCAGGTTCCTCACGATCACCCGGAAGATCTCCGCCAGGGCCAGGGTCACGATGGCGAAGTACATGCCCCGAAGCTGCAGGACCGCGGAACCGATGAGCCAGGCGAGGACCCCCGCCAACAGGCCCCCCAGGACGATGCTCACCAGGGGATGGACCCCCGTGTTCAGGAAAAGAAGCGCGGCCCCGTATCCCCCCACCCCGAAAAAGCCGGCCATGCCGAAGGAGATCTGCCCCGACCGGAGCAGCATGTCCCAGCTCAGGGCCAGGGCCATGTAGATCAGGATGATGCCCATCACGTTGAGGACATAGACCCCCGTGTAGAGAGGCAGGGTGAAAAGAACCGCCAGAACGATGAGGTAGAGAAGGGGTCTCGATTTTTTCATTTCACCTCCCTCTGATGGGAGCGGACCATGATCACCAGAACGATGAGGGCGAAGAAGAGAATGTCCGCCCAGCCCGCGTACCCCCGGAAGGAGAGGACGAAGTTTTCCGCCAGCCCCAGGATCAGACTGCACCACAGAATTCCCATGAGGTTTCCGATCCCGGCCATGGCGATCAGACAGAACGATTTCATGGTGAAGGGCGCGCCCACCAGGGGGAAGATGGAATGGCGGGTCATGAAGATCGCGCCGATGGCCCCCACCAGGGCGATGGAGAGGCTGAAGACCAGGAGATAGGTTCGATCCACATGGATGCCCACCAATTTTGCCCCCCGGGGGTTCTGACCCACAGCTAAAGCGGCCTGTCCCATGCTGGTTCGTTTCAAGAACAGTTGGAGCCCCACCAGCACGACCATGGCGGCGCCCACGTAGATAAATTCATAAGTCCCGAAGGTAAAAGAACCGATGGTGGCCGAGGCCGAGACATATTGTAAGGGCAACTTGATGGGACGGGAGGTCCATATCAAGTTGGCCATTTGTTCCAACACCATAGCCAGGCCAAAGGTCAATAACAGCTGATTCAGCTCCGGGGTTCCCAGGACGTACTTGATGATGGCCCGGTAGCTGGCCATTCCGATCAGGAAAAAGGCGATCAAAGCGGGCACGATAGCCACCAGCGGGTCCATTCCGATATATACGTTGAGGCTGTAGGCAAAGTACGCCCCCAGCATCATGTATTCGCCGTGAGCCAGATTGATGATGCCCACAATTCCCAGAATGAGGGCCATGGGGAGGGCGATCACGGCATACAGGCAGGCCCTCTGAAAGCCTTCGACGAGCACGTGAGGCTTCCAGGAGCCGAGGACCACGATCAGGATTACGCTGATAATGGCAATCTGATAATTGCTCTGTTTTAGTTTGCTGACTAGACTCATGACCGGCTCCAGTGTTCTTACCTCATCCTCCCAGCAGGACACGTTTGAGAAAAGGCACCCCCCTGCGGAGGTTTCTTATCGACTTACCCGTCGCGCAAATCCCCCTTGCCCCCTTGAAGCTGTGAATGAATCCCATAAAGCACCCCCATCCTATCCCCTCCCCCATCAAGGGGGAGGGAATTTTTTTATTTCAGTATGTTTACCCTCTCCCCTTGCGGGAGAGGGTGGGGTGAGGGGAGGTTTTAGAAATCGCTTTGGGTATCGACTCTCCGCTCTCTGCTCCAAGCTCTTTGCTTTTTCTACCGTTTATCCCACGCCGGGAAGGGATAAGCGAGCTTGGCCGTGGAAAATTCAAAGGGCCAGATGACCTGCTGCTGCCCTTTCTGCCACTGGAGGATCTTCTGCTTGGTGAAACCCTGGTTTTTGATCACGTTGCTCGGTTTGATGGCCAATGTCTCTCCCACCGGGGAGACATACTTCGTTTCCTGGAGCGCCTTGATCAAGGCGGCCTTCTCCAGGGTCTTGGCTTTCTTGATGCCCTCGGCCACAAAAAAGATGTTCGTGTAGGCGAGAGGAGAGAAATAGGTGGCGGGTTCCTGGTTGTACTCCTTGATGTAGGCCTCCCAGAAATGCTTGCTCACCGGGCTGACTTCCTTGATGGAGGGAGCCCACATTCCGTACAGGGTCACGCCTTCCGCCAGGGGCGACTTTCCGAAGCCGATGGGCCAGCCGGGAGGGGACCCGATGAAGATGGGGGGAGCGAAGCCGACTTCCTTGGCCTGCTCCATGATCGGCAGGGCATCGGCATCGTAACCGGTCCAGAGGAAGATGTCCGGTTTGGCCTCTTTCGCGTGCCGGAGCACGGTGCGGTAGTCTCCCCCGCCCAGGGCCGCACTCTTGAAAGGTTCTCCTTCCAGCGTCACCTGCTCTCCCTTCGGAGATTTCCAGGTTTTAAATGCCGCCTGACCCGCTTTGAATGACGCGGTGCCGAAAGCCCCTTCCTCATTGGCGTTGAACCATTTTACGATTTTCATTTCCGGCCGCTGGTTAGCCATTTCAGACCAGCCCTCCTGGTAGCTGGCCCCCTGCTGGTAGTCCCAGGGGTGGAGATGGAAGTACCAGTCCACCGGCCCCATGGCCTGTTCGCAGCGGGAGGAGGCGGCCCCGATCCACACCGTGATCTTCTCGTATTTCTTCATGATCGGGATCTGGCCCAGGTGAACGCCGCTGGCCATGCCGCCCACCAGGATATCCACCTTGTCCACGGTGACCAGCCTCTCCACGGCGGACGCGCCTTTTTCCGCCTTCATCTCATCATCGACAATGATCAACTCCACCTGGCGGCCCAGCAGCCCGCCGGCCTTGTTGATCTCCTTCACCGCCAGCTTCATGGCCTTGGCCCCCTGATCGCCGGTGATGTCGGCCAGGGGGAAAATGGCCCCCAGCTTGATGGGTCCCTGGGCAAAGCCTGCCGGGGCCAGGATAAAGATGGACACGAAAATGGCCACGCACCAAAGCAGGAACTTGGGATACTTCATTCGGCACCTCCTCTTTCGAGATTTTTAGAGATTCCTTCCTGATTCCTTCTGCCGTTTATGATCCATCGCCCGAAATCGCGGAGCGAGATGATCCCTTTTCAGGCACGTCGCGATCGTTATCTTCTGAAAACCCGGGAGAATCCATGGCTGCTGATTGAGATTCTATCCGGTCCCGTTTCCTTGGTAAAGAAGATTCTCAGGGGTGCTTTTCCCGCAGGATGTTCTTCAGCACCTTGCCGGCCGCGTTCCGGGGGAGCTGGTCCACGAAGACCACGCTCCGGGGGACTTTGTATTTAGCCAGCTTGCCCTTGAGATAATCCAGAACCTCGGCCTCGGTCAGCTTCTGACCGAGTTTCAGCGCCACGACGGCTCGTCCGACTTCCCCCCATTTGGGGTCCTTGGTTCCGATGACCGCCGCTTCCGCCACCTGGGAAAGCTCATAGAGGACGTTTTCCACCTCAGCCGGGTAGACGTTTTCCCCGCCGGAAATAAACATGTCCTTCTTGCGGTCCACGATGTAAAGGTCCCCATCCCCGTCCATCCGGGCCAGGTCCCCGGTGTGAAGCCATCCGTCGGTGAAAGCCTCGGCCGTGGCCTCGGGCCGGTTCCAGTATTTCTGCATGACGTTGGGGCCGCGGATCAGGAGCTCCCCTTCCCGGCTGGGGGGAAGGTCCTGGTTCTGAGGGTCCACGATGCGGACTTCCATGAAGAAGAGGGGGCGGCCGATTGATCCCGCTTTGGCCACGGCCCGGTCCCGGTCCTGGGCCGCAATCCCCGGGGCGGCTTCGCTCATCCCGAAACCCTGCTGCAGGATGATCCCCCCTTCCCGATACTGATGAACCAGGCTCACCGGAAGCGGGGCCCCTCCGCTCATGACCGACCTGAGGCGGGCCATCCCCCCGGACTGGAAGGCCGGATTCTGAATCAAAAAAAGGAAGATGGCTGGAACGCCGAAGAGAACATCGATTTTTTCTTCTTCGATGAGGCGGAAGGTCACCTGGGGGTCAAAGGCCCGCTGGATGACCACCGTGCCTCCCTGGTAAAGGGTTGGGAGAGTGTAGAGGCCGATCCCTCCGATGTGGAACATGGGCAGGACGGTCAGGGTCCGGTCCCGGGAGGTCAGATCGACGCACAGGGACATGTTGACCGCGTTCCAGAAACTGGCCCCCTGGCTCAAAACGGCCCCTTTGGGCCTTCCCGTGGTGCCCGCGGTGTACATGATGATATGGGGCATTTCCAGGTCCACCGGCCCGTCGGGTGCGGGTTCGCCGTCCCCTTCCGAAGACAGGGCCCCCTCGTAAGCGGCGGCCCCGGGGACATCTTTTCCGCCGAAGGAAACGAAGCGGCGCAGCGGGGTCTGGCCCCGGAGCGCCTCGGCGGTCTTGAAAAGCTCGGAGTCGAAGAGGAGCGTTTCGGTCGTACTGTCCGAGAGAATGAAGGCCAGCTCCGCCGGCGCCAGGCGCCAATTCAGGGGGACGAGAATCAAACCCAGCTTGGCCGCGGCAAAGATCGTCTCCACGTACTCCAGGCCGTTGTAGGCCAGGACCGCGATCCGGTCCCCCTGCTTGAGGCCCATGGACTGGAGAGCGCGGGCCAGCCGGTTGACCCGCCGGTTGAGGGCCCGGTAGCTCAGCCGCCGCTGGCCGTCCACCACCGCCTCGCGGTCCCCCTGGAGAAGTTCCCTTTTCGTCAGCCAGAATCCGATTCCCGTCATTTCTCCCTCTCCTTTTTTATAAGGAAGGCTTTGTTCAAAAAGTACGTGATGAATCACTTATCAAAAGCAGTGCGCGGATTGGCAGGGCCGCAGCCAGCAGTCAGGATTTTGCCTTGGACCACAGCCCTGCCAGAAATCCCCCCTGCCCCCCTTTTTTAAAGGGGGGTTGGGGGGGATTTCAGAGACGGTCCAGCCAAACACGATTTCTTGGCAATTTTCAAGATTTTTCCTTTTGACCGGCCAGGCGACGAATCACAAATTTTTTGAACAAAACCTAAAGGAAAAGCTTTTTCATCAGCTTGGCCATGTTCTGGGAAAAGTTGGTAACCGTCTGAAGACCCTCGGCATCCTTCTCCGCATCCCGGGCCCCGCCAGCTCCGGCCGTGCCCACGTTCCAGTAGGTGGAACCCGGCACGATGAGGCCGTTGATGAAAAACCAGAGTAGGAGCTGGGAGAAGGCCAGGTTGTGGCCCGCTCTCCGGGCCACGGTGATCGGCCCACCCACTTTGCCGGTCAGGAACTTGTTATTCCAGTAGGCCACGAAGGTCGCCCGGCCCAGGAGGGCCATCATCTGGGGGACCACCGAGCTGAGATAGACCGGCGATCCCAGGATCAGCCCCTCGGCCGTCCGCATCTTTTCCAGGATTTCATCAAAATCGTCCCCCTCGATGGTGCATCGCCCTTGCCGGGTGCAGTCGTAGCAGCCCGTGCAGGGTTTGATTTCCTTCCCCTGGAGGGAGATGAGCTCGGTCTGAATCCCCTGCCCTTCGAGCACCCCCAGGGCCGTTTTCACGTAGTAAAGGGTGTTGCTCTGGGGCCGCAGGCTCCCGGAGATTCCCAGCACCTTCATGATTTCTTCTTCCTTTCTTCAAGCACCCACTTGGGGAGCTTGACCGTGGTCTTCAGGGTTCCTTCCTTCAGCTGTTTGCGCATCAGTTCCAAAAAATAATCCTGAGAGAAACACCGGCTGAAGACCGCACTCTCGACCTGCAGGCCTTTGGCCAGCGTTGTGTTTTGCGAGGCCCGAACCGCCTTTTTGGCCCGGGACAGGGCGTGCTGGGGATTGCGGAAGATAGGCTCCAGAATCCTCTCCGCCTCCTTCAAGAGCTGGTCCGGGGCAACCACCGAATGGACCAGCCCCGCTTCCAGGGCTTCCCTTCCCTTGCAGAGCTTCCCGCTGAGGATCATTTCCATGGCCCGCCCCATTCCCACCAGGCGGGGAAGCCGTTGGGTTCCCCCCCCGCCGGGAATGATCCCGACCTTCACCTCCGGAAGTCCGATCCGGGCTTCCTCGCTGGCCACCCGAAGGTCGCAGGCCATGGCGAATTCAAACCCGCCGCCGAAACAAAAGCCGTTGATGGCCGCCACCAGGATCAACGGGGAGGCTTCCATGCGGTTGAAGAGTTTCTGGATCCGGGAGGAAAAAGCCCGGGCCCCTTGGGGGCCGCACTGCATCATCTCGATCCCATCGGCCCCGCCAATGAAATGGGTCTCGCCCGAGCCGGTAAATACCATCGCCCTGGCCGGCGTCTTCTCTACTTCCTTCAGGATCTGCTCCAGTTCCTTCATGAGCACCGTATCGATGGAGTTCCGGTCTTCGGGCCGATTGATGGTCACCCAGCATATGTCGCCCCGGGGATCGGCTAGAATCCGGGAGTATCCTTTAGACATTTCCTCTCTCCTGCCATTTCACCCCTTCCCATCCATCCCCCCTCGCGGGGGGAACTTGTGGAAAAATTTAAATCTGGATGGGTAAGGTCCCTCTTGTTGTCCAGGGGGCGGAAAAATTTGCGCCGCCAAAATCGGCGGGACATTTCCGGTCTCCAAAGGGCCCCCCTGACTTCCGCAAAGGAACGCCCACCGACCGAATAAGAGCCCAGGTAAATTCAAGAAGATTTCCCATGGGCAAGACCCGATTTCATTGGACGCCAGCCTACGAAGCGATCCGTGCCTCATTTTGGCAAGCGAATTTTTTCGCCCCCTGGACAGGATCTAAGTCGCCAAATTTCCCCTCGCCTGAATTATTTCACAGCTTCGGGGGGGCAAAGGGGGTTAAATCACCAGGCCCCCGTTGGGGCTGATAATCTGTCCGGTAAAGAAATCCGCTTCGGGGGATGCCAGAAAAGAAACCAGGCTGGCGATCTCCTGTACCTCCCCCAGGCGTCGGAGTGGAGTCTTCTTGAGAATGTAATCGGAGAACCCTTCGGGCAGATCCTTTAGCATGGACGTTTCGACGTAGCCGGGGGCGATCACGTTCACCCGGATGTTGTATCTGGACACTTCCTGGGCCAGGGTCTTGCCCAACATGTTGATGCCTCCCTTGGCCGCGCTGTAATGCAGGGCTCCGGGAGTGGGAGTCAGGGAGGCAACGGAACTGAAAAGGATGATCCGTCCCGATTTGTGGATCTTCATCCAGCGAACGGCCTCGCGACAGCAGTAAAAGACCCCGTCGAGGTTGATCGCCACCATCTGCCTCCATTCTTCATCGGTCATGTCTTCGACGAAGACGGTCCGGCCCAGAATCGCCGCCGAGTGGACCAGGAGATCCAGGCGCTCGGCCCGATCACGCAATTTCCGGAATAAAGAAGAGACGGATTCGCTGCGGGAGACATCCACGGAGAAGGCTTCGGATTGACCTTTCATCCCGGCAATCGCCTGCGCCGTTTCTTCGGCCGCGGCCAGGTTGAGGTCGGCCACAAAGACTCGGACTCCATGGCTGCCTAATTCAACGGCCGAGGCCCGGCCCATGCCGGATCCCCCGCCAATCAAGAGGGCGGTTTCGACTCTTTTCGTTTTCATGGACCCTCTGCCCTCATCTAATTCCCTCCCCCTTCGACGGGGGAGGGAAAGGGTGGGGGTGAAGAATGACAATTTAGTTCCCCCTCCCCTTTATCCCCTCCCGCCAGGGGAGGGGAAATTTTAGGGAAGGCTTATAATGGTTAAATGTCTTTCTGTTTTTCATACGCCCGAGCCGGCTTGACGGTGGGGAAAACAATCAAACGGGCCGAGTCCAGTTGCTCCAGAATCCCCCGGGCCACATCCTCGGGGCGGTCCATAAAGCTTTTGAATTTTTCCACGACGGGAGCCATCTCCGGGGCACCCGGCGAGGCGGTGAAGAACTCTGTGTCGGTCAGATGGGGGCAAACGGCGAGCACCCGGATTCCGCTTCCCGTCAGGTCCTTGGCCAGTCCGCGGGAAAACCCGACCACCGCATGCTTGCTGGCCACATAGGGAGTCACTCTGTCGGAATGGGCGATGAGACCGCCGATGGAGGCCATGTTGACGATGGTCCCGCTCCCTTGGGACTGCATCTGGGGCAGAACCGCCCGGGTCATGAAGACCAGGGCAAACAGGTTGACTTCGAAGATCTGCCGCCATTGCTCCTCGCCGGTCGAAAGGAAATCTCCGTAGATGCCCAAGCCGGCGTTGTTCACCAGGATATCGACCCGCCCCCATCGCTCCAGGGTTTGCTGGACGACCCTCCTTCGATCGAAATCCCGGGTGAGGTCCGCGCCAAGGGTTAAAACCTCCCCCGGACATTTTTGAGCCACTTCCTTCAGCCGGTCCGACCGCCGGGCCGCCAGAGTGAGTTTGGCCCCTTTTTGCGCGAAAGCAACCGCCAGCGCCGCCCCGATCCCTGAGCTGGCTCCGGTTAGGATAACTGCCTTGCCTTCTAGATTGACCATGGAAGGAAATCTTTTTTAGATATATGAATCAACTGTCACTTTTATATATAAAGAAACGGAAAATTTTGTCAAGCAAAAAAATAAGCAGCGACTTATTCGTGGCATTTATTTCTCTTTGAAATCTGTACTACGAATGCCCAGACTCTCTAAATTTTGTAAAGAAAATGTTCGTTGGGCCACGATTCTCTGAAATCCCCCCAACCCCCCTTTAGAAAAGGGGGGCGAAGGAGGGATTTCTGGAATGGCCCGGCTGCAAGAATCAACTCCTGGGAATGGAGGGCTGTTGGGTTAGGTTGCCATTTTCCAGTTGCTGATATTTTTTCTCTGGAAGTTATCCGTGTTGATCCGCGTTCATCCGCGTCCCATTCAATCTTTTTTCTTTAGATCTTTTCCGAATATAAAATCTGTGTTTATCTGTACTACTTACGTTCAAACTCTTTAAATTTTGTTAAGCAAAATGATGTGGGGGCGGCCCCCTGTGGCCGCCCGCAAGATGGGCAACCACAGGGGGTTGCCCCTACAATTTCCGCAAATAACGCAGGTTTTCCTTCTGTTTGGTTGCGGCTCCGCCGCGCTGTGTTCATCTGTGTCCCATTAGTCCTGTTTATTAAGATCGAATCTGTCCACCGAACCGCAATCTTACGGTTTCAGCCCAAAAAGGACGAAAGCGATCATATCCTTCAAGATAGGGGGAGGAACTTCCGGATGGGCGTTCGTATTCCAGACGATCCATTTGAGGCCGATGAAATGAATCAATCCCATGAGGGACCGGGCCAAAAACACCGCCGGCAGCTTGCGGATTTCTCCTTTTTCCATCCCCTGCTGCAGTCCCTGAATGTACCCCTGGGCCATTTTTTTGTAATACCACAGGCTGACCTCGCGGTCGATCATCTCGCATTCCGGCACCACCCGGTAGATCTCCCGGTGTTCCCGGAGGAATTCATAAAAAGCGATCATACCCACCCGTTCGGCGTCCCGCCGGTCTTTCGTCCGGGCCACCCTCCGCTGGAGTTCGCGGCGCATCTGGGAGTTGATGTATTTGACCAGGCCTTCGATCAAATCCCCCTTGCTGCCGAAGTGGACGTAAAAAGTCCCCAGGGCCACGCCCGCCTCCCGGGTGATCTCCGAGATGTTGGCCCGATTGATCCCGTGGCGGCCGATGACTCTCTCCGCCGCCCGGAAGATGGCCTGCCGGGTGTTTTCTCCTTTGGTCAGGGGCTCCCCCTCTGCCGAGTGAAGGGGGACCGGATCGGGAAGCGAAAGCCGAGGGCTCTCGGACGGTTTTTTCCAGCGGGTCGGTCCGTTGACTCCATGCAGGATCAGGTCGGTCATCTGCCGGACCGCCTCGCGGGGCGGGGTTCTATCCTTCCCCCCCCAATCCAGGGAATGAAAATAACAGATGCCGATCAGCCCGTAGGCAATCATGTTGGGGTCCAGAGGACGAAGATTTCCGCCCTGGGCCTCCCGACGGAAGAAATCCCGGTAATGGCGGGCGATGGCCTCATAATAGGCGATGGTCACCCGGTCGGTGAGCTCCGACTCGCCCAGAATCCTATGGAAGGCGAAGTTTTCCCGGGTGTGTTCGTACAGAAGCCGGACGGCCTCCTCCAGCGTTTTCTCGGAAGAGGACTGGGGAGAGGACAAACTTTCGGCCCGGGCCATGAACCGCGACAGGATCAGATCGCTCAATTCCAGGAAGACCTGTTCTTTGTTCTTAAAATACTGGTAAAAATTTCCCATGGAGATGCCGCAGCGCCGGGTGATCTCCGAAATGGATGAACCGTAATAGCCCGAGTCTTTGAAAACCTGGTGGGCGGCATCCAGAATGGCCGCCCGGGTGGCCATCCCCTTGCGGGTCAAAGGACGTCCGGGGCCTGAAGGTTTTTTCTTCTCTTTCACGGATTCCATCCAGAAACTGAATCACCTGTCATTTTTGACATTATATGAATTTCTGTTTCCCGGCGCAACTCTTTTCCGCCAAGCCGAAAGTTGAAGCCTGGAGGGTCGCCGGGGGGGAAACCCCCTTTTCTTTCGTCTTTTGTCAGGCGGTTATGCTATGATATTTTTCAAAACTCATGGTAGGACATGATGCATCAACCCCTTACGGCTCCGAAGAAGGACATTTCTCGCTGGCGCTCCCCCGCAGGGGCCACTTTTCCCGCGCATCGTCGCGGAAAAAGGCGCTTACTGCGCAACTAACACCAACATGTTGGTAAGAAGGAAATATGTTGTGCATTCGCGATAAATCCCCCCTTGCCCCCCTTTTACAAAGGGGGGTTGGT
>Ga0315288_10012350_pt1 | contig 10741 bp, 10 predicted proteins | sample YL17G11_20_MG_FD_203454 | JGI IMG/M metagenome (GOLD analysis project Ga0315288, IMG submission 203454) | Sediment microbial communities from Yellowstone Lake, YNP, Wyoming, USA - YL17G11_20 | ecosystem: Environmental > Aquatic > Freshwater > Lake > Sediment | place: USA: Wyoming | collected...
CGACCCACAGGTCCTCCACAGGGGTATGCTCGTCGAGATGAAGCACCCTGAGGCTGGGAAGATTAAGCAGATCGGCCCAGTCATAAAGTTCTCAGGGACCCCGTGCGTCGTCGAGTCACCGCCGCCGCTCCTCGGGGAGCACACTGAGGAGGTGCTGAGGGACGTTGCCGGCTACGGTGACGAGGAGATGGGGCGGCTCAGGAAGGCTGGGGCCGTCTAGTCCTGCGGTGGCCTGCTCCTCTCCTCGATCCTCCTCAGCTCCTCCTCACTGAGCAGCTCGACGAACTCCTCGTAGGACCTGAGGCTTGAGCCCTCGAAGACGAGCTCCTTCTCTCGCTTCAGGCTTGGCTTGGGGGGCTCATCCTCGTACTCGGGCGGCTTACTGTCGAAGTGCTCTATCGCCCAGTACTTGCCCTTACGTCGCCTGAGGAGGAAGAAACCGAGGGCTAGGGCTGCGAGGACGACGAAAACGGCGACATAAGCCTCGTAGGACAAAGCTCCACCATTATTTTCGGGTACTGGGATTTATTATTGCCGGTTCCCGTCCCCGGCCCCCATCCGCCTCGCGAGGACCACGGAGAGGGGCAGGATGGTCAGCGACAGGGCGGCGAGGAACAGGTAGAGGGTACCAGGGGTGTAGAACTCGGCTATCGCGCCCCCCGCCATGGAGCCGAGGCACATGCCGACGCCGTAGACCCCTTCGTGGACTCCCATCGCCGTCCCGAGGGCCCCCTTATCGCACCTCTTCGCGATGATGTCAAGAATCACGGGTGTAACTATCCCAGCGGCTCCTCCATACAATATGAGTGGGACGACGAAGCCCTCGACCGACGACGAGAAGGAGAAGAGGGTTAAGCCGACTGCCAACATCACCGACGCCAGGGCCAGAGCCCTGGTCGAGCCCCACCTGACGAACCTCTCAGAGCTGAGGAAGCCGAGCCCCCTTACGCCGTTCGTCATCGTGACGAGAAGGCCGACGAGGGCGGAGGCTATGCCGAGGGCGCTCATGTGGCCAGGCATGATAGCCATGTAGATGCCGAGGACGACGGTGAACGGGAAGAGGGTGATGTAAGCCCACTTCACCCTGCCTAGGCTGGCGAGGTTCCAATCCGTCCCCTCGCTCCTGTTCCTGAGCGTCATCCTCGGCCTGAGGAGGAAGAAGATGACGGCGGCGCTTGACAGGGGGAGGGTCGAGAGGACGGTGAAGAGGACCGGAAAACCGTAAGCGCCTGAGATGAGGCCGCCGAGGTAGGGGCCGACTATGAAGCCGAGTATCCATGAGAGGTTGTACCGGCCCATGGAGCGGGATAGCTCCTCCTTCGGCGAGATGTCCGCCGTCAGGGTGGCGGCAGTCACCCAGAAGGAGGCCGAGGCGACCCCGAGGAGGGGGCGCATCACGAAGAGATGGGAGACGCTCCTCGCCGCGCCGAAGAGGAGGACGATCCCGGACCCCATGATGCTAGAGGCTAGGTAATACCTCACCCTCTCGAACCTGTCTAGGAGGTATCCAGAGGTGATGGTGAGTGTCGTGTAGACGACGTTCCCCGCCGCCCCCATGAGGCCCAAGTCGATGTATGAGGCGCCGAGGCCCGTTGCGTAGACGGGGAGGAGGAAGGTCGTCGTGCCGAACCCCGTCGAGGTGAGGAAGATGGTCAGGTAGAGCACCCTGAGTAGCCCCCTCCTCTCACCGTCCATGGAAGTCACCGAGAATAGGGTCCGCCCACCGATTTAATACCTTATCACCGGCTCGAACCGCCTCTTGGGGCCTGCAGCTTAGCCTCGGCCCCGCTAAAAATCTCGTATCCTGAGGCTGATCTGGAGATGGGGCTCTGGTTTTATCGGTGAAGGTTATCCTCAGGGGAAGGCTTGTTGAAGGCACCGGACGATTATCCGCCCTTCCTTACCTCGTCTGCGACGGCCGATCCGAACTCTGACGTGCTGTTATTCCCCTTGAGGTCGGGCGTCCTGACCTTCTTGGCGCCGAGGACCCTGTCGATCGCCGAGTCTATGCCACTCCACGCCTCCTTCAGCCTCCTGTCTCCGTGCTTGTTTCCCATCCAGTTGAGCATCATGCCGACCGAGAGGATCATCGATGTCGGGTTCGAGATCATCCTGCCGGCTATGTCCGGCGCTGATCCGTGGGTGGGTTCGGCGAAGCAGTGGTCGTCTCCTGCGTTCAGGCTGCCCGCCAGCCCCATGCTACCCTGGAGGGCTCCTGACATGTCGGACATTATGTCTCCGTATTGGTTCGGCATCACGGCGATGTCGTAGAAGTTGGGGCGCATTATGGCGTAGTACGACCATGAGTCGATCCAGGTGGTGTCCTGCTCTATGTCCGGGTAGTCCTCGGCGACCTCGTGGTAGATGTCCTTGAAGAGGCCGTCCCCCTTGCAGATGCCCCACTTCGCGGTGCAGGTCACACGCTTCTTGCCGTCGAGGGGCGCCCCCGCCCTCCCCTTGTACTCGCCTGTCTTCGCCATCTCGAAGGCCTTCCTTATGATCCTCTCGCACCCCTTCCTGGTCTGGACGTAGTCGTCGATGGCGAGCTCTGTCACGCCGCCTCGGCTAAGGTATCCGCCTATCCCCACGTACATGTGCTCAGAGTTCTCCCTGAGGACTATGTAGTCGATGTCGCCCGTCTTCCTCCCCACCAGGACGCTGTCGACGCCAGGCCTCAGCCTGCACGGCCTTATGTTGGCGTAAAGGTCTAGGTCTAGCCTCATGTTTATGGGCAGGTTTGGGCCGGGGAGCCTCCTGAGCAGATCGGGCAGCCCCGCGGGCCCCTTGAAGATGCCGTCGACCTCACGGAAGAGCCCCTCCGTGATGGCGGGGTCCCAGCCCTGCTTCATGTCGTGGTCGACCCAGTACTTTGCGCCAAAATCGTATGGGCCGAGGACCTCAAGGTCGAGGCTGTACACCTCCTCAGCGGCCCTCAGCACCTTCATGGCCTCCGGCACTATCTCGCCGGCGATGCCGTCGCCGACGAGCCCAAGGATCGTATATCTCCTGGTCATTTCAGAACAGATCAAAATGGAGCTGTTAGGTTTTAAAAGGATGCAACTTTTCCCTCGAATATGGGCTGGGTAGAGCTTATTTATGGGCGGAGTATTGCTATGGTTGGCTGGGCTCGTGGTCTAGCACGGATATGACATCAGCCTGCGGAGCTGGGGGTCGTGGGTTCGAATCCCACCGAGCCCGCCATTTACTCAACCGGACCCTATTTTCTACTTTCGTTTCCAATATAGATATGATTGACCTATCTGGTTCGAGAAGGTGAAACCAAGTTCTATTAATTCCTTAGCTTCTTCTTCTGTTTTTGCGATTTTGCATATCATATCGTTTTTTTGATCCTTGAATAGAGCCTTATCTAATTGTACATAGAGCCTTGTGTGTTGTAATGACGTATGACCAAGGAAGTCCATAACGTAGTAAGGATCCCGCGTTTGATGGTATTCCATTGTAGCTTTCCAAGTTCTGAGGGTTTTTAACATAATTTTCTTAATACGTTGATTTTGTAACTTCTCAGCTAACCGGATTTTTGATCTTTGAAAGCTCCTTCGTATGTGTCTAAGGTGTTTTTGGAATATTCTGTTTGGGTCTTTTATGTAGTTAGTTCCTTTGACACTGTTGAACATTCCAAGTAATTTATCTGAGATTTCAAAGATACGTGGATTGCCTCCTTTTTCAGGCGTTACGGTTATTGTTTTAGAAACCGGATCAATGTCATTCCATGTAAGGTTAATCGCTTCGCCCGGTCTCATTGCTGTTTCCTTCATTGTTTGTAATAATAATGCTGTTTTAGGTGAACTACCCGCAATTAATTGATCGATTTCTAATTCAGTAGGTACAAAGGGTATTTTTCTCGTTTCTTGGTATTTTGGTTTTTCCCAAGTTTTATCCTCCATTTTTAAGTATAATGTGTATGCTAAGGCCGTGTTGTTTTTACTCCTTCCAACCCATAAAATCTCTGATAATGCTTTTTTCATGCTTTCTTGATCTTCTAGGCATGCTCCGATTTTTACTAGTTCTTTCAAGTATCTTTGTCGTCGTTCGATGGTAACGAATTTGTTTCCACGCTTTTTCAGGTAGAATACATAGTTTTCCAGTTGTTTTTCTGTTTTTGAGATCTCCCCCGTAGTCCCGTTTTCAGGTACTACGATCAAGTTTTTCGACTCACCGTCGCAGACTTGACAAGATATCTCTATCTCCGAAGAGCCTGAAAAGACTAGCGACCGGTTTGAACCGCTGAAACGATATCCACAATTTCTACAGATGAATCTCTGAATTACCTTGCTAGTATTATCCCTTAATCCGTCTCTCCAAACTTTCTCACTCCGACATCGCGGGCAATGCGCTCTTTCGCTATCACCTCCTATCATCTACGAATATGATTAATTTTCAGCTCTTTAAGCCGTGTTTATGGTAGTAGTACAATATTTTAAAAATCACATATATTGTTTTCATTTAATTTTCTTCTTTTTTGTTTACTTTTTCTTGTTTAATATGTACATTTGTCTTATAATTTTATCTCTTTAATATGAGACATTTTTTACTGATTTTTTCTCTCTTTTTACCATAAAATAGTAAATTAACACCTATTGCCAAATTCTTTTTTACAATTTAAATGGGATATTTTGATTATTTATATTTCATTGAAATTTTATCTATGAGACGGTCTAGCAGCTCGCACGGTTTTAATTATGCATATACGATATCAAGTCGGAAACGAGCGAAATATTGATGGAGCTTAACGAGTTTTTCGAGAGTATGGTCGAGGTCAAGAGGATCAGGAACGGGGAGCATCAGACGCTTGAGACTCTAATAAACGAGGAGGCCCAGATTTTCGCTAGGTACCTCCGAGGGGAGATCAAGGCGTGGGCCCCCAGAGTCCCCGAGAGCTTCTAGTTTTTTTATTTGTTCATTTCGCGCGCGCGAGTGTCCCATGTTTAGAACAAGGTTTCTTTTCTAGATGGATCCTTCGCCAAGAGAGTGTTCTTAAACGTAGAATGAAATGTAGCTCACGATCATATTAGTATGAGAAAATTGGACTCAAGCGACTCAGCGTTACTAACTGGTATAGCAGCTATAATCGTAATCGTAGTAGTCTCTCAGTCGATCCAAGTATTCAGCCCACCTGTCCAAACCGGTCAAATAGGCAGCCTGTTCGCGGCAATTGAGAGAGGTCGCAGCTTCCTCGACGACAACAATCATACCACTGGGCAGATTCTCTCAACCGCTCTCGAAGTGAGAGAACCTAACTTCTATTGGAGTGTTGCTTATGGTATGGAGAGGCCGAATATTACAGAAGCAAGACTTATGTGGATCATTAGATTCGAGCAGGCGAATCGTCCAGGTCACTTCTTTGAAGTCTGGGTGGCCGAGGGAGGCATGATCTTAGGAGGGAATGAGTGTTTGTAGATTGGTGTGTGTGGATAAAATTTATCCCTAATAATCATTAATGGCAAGTCGGCTTCGCTCGACTTGCCTTCTTGGTTGTCCCCCTATATCCCCCAAAGGAGGACTCCCCACCACCCACCCAGAAAGACAGCCCCTCACTGAATCAACCTAGCCACCCCAAGTTAGCGCTCAATAAAGATCAGCTCCACCACCTCTCGAACCGCCAGTCAAGTAGATATTCTCGTTAAATGTAGATGATGATCTCTTCTCGAAGAATTCACGATAGGAGAGATCCCTTGATAATACCCCGAGATTACCACCCCAGAAACCTACCAAATACCATTTGAAGACGGCCTTCTTTTCGAGATCCACCTGCTGAATCAACTTACCTCTAACAATCTTTCCAACCAATAATCTGAAACTTCCAGAGATCGAGAAAGCCCTCTTCCTGAAGATTGACAGCATAGCGAGAGTCAGCACTAGTTTAGAATCCGACTCTTCTTCTATCACCGACTCATGAACCTTGTTTAGATACTTCACAACGTAGGTGATCCCAGAGTGAAGCGAGCTTATGGCCTGAATGTCAACGAATCCCCAAGGCCACCTACCAGCGATCTCATCCTTATCATGAATCCTCCACTTACCCTGAAAGTGGAAAGCTTCGAATTCAGTCTCGTGAAAGAAGAGTAGAAGGTGAATGTGTGGAAAACCGTCTCGTTGAGCTTCAAAGGATCGAATGATACTGATATTTCCATACTTTTTCCTTAAGGATGCCATGAATCGGTTATCGTCTTTCCCACACTGATCCCAAGCAGAGTAGAGCTGTCTATCCCTACGATAAGTCAGGGTCACCAAGAGAATGTTTGATGTATGTTTACTTGATCTATCCTTATAATTGAATTTCTTAACCTCTGGAATATCGTAGAGATGCCTTAGCCTCTTCCTTAGCCTGAGGCTGTATATCTTGTTGCCACTCTTAGATGCCTGAACAGCTCTCCACTTCTTCTCCAGCGTATACCTGTTCTCGATTCTGAATACCAGGTACTCCGTGTATGTTGACCACTCCTTGAAGTCATGGACTAGGTCATCCAGATCTGGATCTTCCCTGTATGCCTTGGCCCTTATTCTATCGAGTCTCGGTTTTCTCTCAAATTTTGACACATGCGGGGCGAGAAGAGCCCGCCCTTGATGTCAAAGTGAAAAAAAGGGAGGAGAGACGGGAGACATCTCCAAGGCCGGCAGGGTGCGAATCCCACCGAGCCCGCCACTTCTCTTTCTCTGTGTGCGTGTGGGTGTGGGGGGGGAGGGGGGTGTGGTCGTCGTCGCCGCGTGTGTCTCCCCTCCGCGGCCTCTGGAGGAGAGGCTTTCGATGGTCTTATTGGGCTCTCAGGCGCCGACCTCGGAGCTGACGTCCCTCCGTGGAAAGAGAAGCGGAAGTTCGGACTCTTCCTCCTTCTGAGTGAACTCGTTCACCACGGTGGACAAGACGCCTACCTGAGGCACGATGAGGCGACTGAAGAAGAAGCAGCTGTAGGATGCCTTTAGGCGTCCTCGGGCAGGTGAACGGTGATCCTGCAGACATCGTCACCCTTAAGAATCGACTCAAGCACCTCGACCCTCACCGGCCTCTGGAGGATGTACTCCCAGATCCCCTTGTAGAAGCCTGCGCCGCAGTAGCAGTAGGTGACCGGGATCGGCTCGCCTCCCTCCCTCATCGACTCCCTTACCCTGTGGCAGTGGCAGTACCTGTACCGTCTCTCCACGGGCGTCGACGCCTTCCAGTACTCGTGGAACTCGTACGGCATCTTCGTCGCTATTATCATGTTGCCCTTCCTGACGCCCGCGACTCCCCAGCCCCTCCTGACGATGTCCTTGAGCTGGTCGTCGGTCAGCTTCAGAAAGTCTTTCGTCGTAGAGAGGAACTGTTCCTGGAGCATGCCGTGGACGAGGTCGAGGTCGTGGGTCTGTGCGTACTTTTCCCTGATCGGGTCGAGGCGCTGCCTGGGGTACTGGCAGGCGCATCCCGTCAGGACCTCCCCGGCCTTCTCCTCGCCCGCGAGGGCCTCGAGGCGGCCAACCGCCCCACGGGTCCAGTCGATGACCTCCTGCTTGGTTGAGCCGGAGGAGAGCCTGTCTGAGCCCTCCATAACCCTCTTCCTAGCCTCCTCGCCGACGGCCTCGTCGAGGCAACCGGAGAGCTTCGCGAGCCACCTCCTCTCGAAGTCGCTGTCCTGCGCTCCGCGCTCGAACTCGAACTTCCTAGACATTCATTTCCTGAAAGGTGAATCAGCTTTATATCTTTTTAATAATGGCTGCTGAGGCTCCAAGACCCATTATGCATCACTGAGAAAAATTCCCGTTTTCAGCCAAAACCATTTTCTAATCCCTCAACCCACCTTAACCAAAAGGTGGCGCCATGCTCAACTCGAAGACGATCAGGCACCTCATAGAGACGCAGCAGCTCGTGACGGACTACGTTGACCTCGATAAGCAGCTCCAGCCCACAGGCTTCGACCTAAGCCTGAAGGAGGTCCAGACGTATAGAGGCGGCGGCAGCGTCGACTTCACCAACAAGGAGCGCGTCGTCGCCGAGACGGAGCCAATAAAGCCCGATGCCAATGGATGGTTCAACCTAACCCAAGGCTGCTATGTCGTCGTCTACAACGAGGTCGTGAAGATGCCCCTGAACCTCGTCGCCCTGGCTAGAAGCAGGTCGACGGTCCTCAGGAACGGCGCGGCGGTGGAGACCGCCGTCTGGGACCCAGGCTACCATGGAAGGAGCAGCAGCCTCCTAGTCGTCCACAACCCCCACGGCATCAGGCTCAAGCAGGACGCCCGCATCGCCCAGCTCGTATTCTACACCACGGACGAGGTCGAGGAGGGCTACGCCGGTGTCTATCAGAACGAGAGGAGGAAGGGTTAGGAGCGCCCGGACCCGAGCCTCAGGGGCTTGCCGGGCAGCGCCCCCGTGTGCTCCCCTCCGCTGATCACCGCGACCCCGTTCACTAGGACGTGCTCCATCCCCGTCGGATACATGTAAGGGTCGAGGTACGTCGCCGTGTCGGTGATCTTCTCGGGGTCGAAGACGACGACATCCGCCCAACATCCTACCCTGACGAGCCCCCTGTCACCCTGCTTGAGCCTCCTCGCGGGCAGTGATGTCATCTTCATCACAGCCTCCTCCAGGGAGACCACCTTAGCGGCTTCGTCGTAGACGAGTTCAGGCCGTGAGACGCCCATGACGTACTTACGGATGACCATGGGGAAGGTGCCGTAGCTCCTCGGGTGGTTGCGGCCGCCGCCTAGGACTCCGTAGGGTGCCAGTGCGTAGCCGTCCGAGCCGATCATGCTTCTTGGGTGCCTGAGGACATTTCTGATGTCCTCCTCGTTGTAGTAGAAGCCGACGACGCTACCCGCCGCCCCGGAGACCTCGAGGAGGTCGAAGTAGGCGTCGAATGGGTCGACCCCCATCTCGGCGGCTAACTCGGCGAGGTTCCGGCCTATGGGCCAGTCCTCGGGGTAGGCGGAGATGAGTATCTTCTCCCACATACCCCTCTTCACGAGCCCGCATGGGTCGGGCCCAGGCACCTTCTCCTCCATCATGTCGAGCCTGATCCTCCCACGCTTCTCGGGCCTCCTCAGGCGCTCCACGATCCTCTCGGGGCCACCGGCCTGCGCCCAGGGAGGGAGGAGGGCGCTCAGGCTGGTGCTCCCGCCGATGTAGGGGTGCATGTCGCAGGTAACATCGACTCCCCTCGACTGGGCCTCGTCCATCATCGCCAGCGTCTCCACCGACCTCCCCCATGCACCGATCTTGGCCGGGTGATGGGAGACCTGCACGGGCACCCCGGCACGCTCACCGATCTCGATGGCCTCACCGAGGGCTTCTATCATCGTCTCCCTCTCCCCCCTTATGTGGGAGGCGTAGAAGCCGCCGTGCCCGGCCACGACTCTGCATAGTTCGACGAGCTCGCCGGTTTCTGCGTACCTGCCTGGCGGGTAGACGAGGCCTGAGGAGAGGCCGAAGGCGCCGTCCCTCATCGCTCCATCGACAAGCTCCTTCATCTCCTCAAGCTCGCCCCGCGTGGGTGCCCTCCCCTCCATGTCCATGACACACTGCCTGACTGTGCCGTGGCCCACGAGGGCGGCGACGTTCACCGCGACGCCCTCCTCGAGCCTCTCCAGGTACTCGGCGAGTGACCTCCAGTCGATGTCGACGCCATAGCGCTCAGCCTCCTGGTCCTTGGCGAGGCCGAGGAAGGGGGCGGCTGATCCACCGCAGTTCCCCACGACCTCGGTCGTCACGCCCTGCCGCACCTTGCTCTCCGCCCTAGGGTTCGCTATGAGCGTGATGTCGGAGTGACTGTGTATGTCGATGAAGCCCGGCGCGACTACGAGGCCCGAGGCGTCTATCCTGTGGACGCTTTCGTCCGGGTTGATTGGCCCAAGCTCGACTATCCTGCCATCCTTTATCCCCAAGTCGGCTCTGAAGACCGGGCGTCCGGAGCCGTCGACGACGAGGCCGTCGTGGATCACTAAATCGTATACCATGGAATGCTCCCCCATAGAATGGTTGCTTCAGGGCTTCATAATTTTTTAGAGGTCCCTTCGGTGTCTCGTAAGGGGAATAGCTGCCCGACTGCCGTGGTTGCGGTAAAAAATGTTCTGTCTGCGACACCCGTGTCGCAAGGTATTTAAACGCACCCCCTGATGAAGGTAGGCGTTGATGAATAGATGAGCTTGTTCAGGTCGCGGCTGGCGAAGGAGTTCGACGACAGGACTGCGAGGTTCCACACAAGCGTCGTCGAGGATCTCCGCATCTTCGAGGACGACATCAATTGCACCGTCGCCCACGACATCATGCTCCACGAGCAGGGGATCATACCCCTGAAGGAGCTGAAGCTCATCCTCGGCGCCTTGGAGGAGATCAGGGCAGGCTGGCGCAGGGGTGAGGTCGCCATCGGTGCCGAGTTCGAGGATGTCCACGAGTACATAGAGACCAAGGTCATCGAGAGGATAGGCGTCGAGGCCGGCGGAATGATGCACACCGGCAGGAGCAGGAATGACCAGGTCGTCACAGACATGAGGCTCAGGCTGCGGGAGGAGCTCCTGACGATAGCGGAGGAGACCCTCAGCCTAATCGAGGCGCTCCAAGGCAGGGCGGCGGAGAACGCCGAGACACTGATGATCCTCTACACCCACGGGCAACATGCCCAGGTCGGGACCCTCGGCGCCTACCTGTCGAGCTACGCGGACGCCTTCCTACGCGACTATCAGCGCCTGACGGAGTGCTACGCGAGGGTCAACGTGAACCCCCTGGGCGCCGGCCCCGTCGGAGGCACGA
>Ga0315288_10012351_pt1 | contig 10741 bp, 9 predicted proteins | sample YL17G11_20_MG_FD_203454 | JGI IMG/M metagenome (GOLD analysis project Ga0315288, IMG submission 203454) | Sediment microbial communities from Yellowstone Lake, YNP, Wyoming, USA - YL17G11_20 | ecosystem: Environmental > Aquatic > Freshwater > Lake > Sediment | place: USA: Wyoming | collected...
TATTTCATCTCCTCGCTCGGCTCCAAACCCATACAGCGCAGCACAACAACATATGTCGGCATCCGTGCCTGTACCGCATGCAATTGAGTGTTTATATCCAAACAGTTTAGCGAATTTATCCTCAAACTCTTTTGTTATAGGACCTTCTGTTACTTGATTCGAATCGATTGCTCTTGCGAGATACCTTTTCGCAGTAGGACCTATTTTTAAATCTCCGAATTTTATTTGCATCTTTCATATCACACCCTGACACTTATAAACACGATGTGGAATTTTGGCATAATCCAGCTCTTCTTTAGTTAAGAAAAGATTATTTTTAACGAAATGATACAAGTCTTTTGACAAAACGTGTTCGTTGCTATCGAAAAATTTTGGATTGTGGCGATGATAGTAAGGTTCTCCCAATGCTTTCCTTATATTATTTTCCAAAAAGCTTGGTAAAAGACCAACAGAACTAATTCCGTAAAATAATAACTTAAATATTTTATTTAGAACTACCGCCTTGATAAACAACAGCTTAAAAGTTCTTAGATTTGGAGTATTCGTGAAAATGTTTTCGTAGACTTTACGATTTTGTAAACATTCCTCGAAACCGAGACCTAAAGTGTTACCGTTATTCAACATTTTGAAGAAATCTCTCTTATAGAGATTTATGAGCAGAGGCTGAGATTTTGATCGTGAATTCGCATCAAGTCTACCTATGTGATGAATAATAACTTTATGAGAAAGACACTCGCAACGCCCTATCGCAGAACATAAAAATGGGTTCAGACTCTCCGAGCGGGGACCACCGATTATATCGATATATTTGTAATCGTATGCTTTCATGAACTCATTACTACAAACAAAAAGATGGTTATTGACTCCCTCGCCAAGATGCACTTTCGTTGATTCCTTATTCGGATTGAAGCAATATTTTTGTACCATGTCATGATCCGCTTGTGGCGATATAAAACAACAATCTGAGTTTGACTCCATATCTCTGATCAACATCCTCAGATCGCCCGCTTTCATAAAATTCGCATCTGAGGCGCAGTATGCAAAATAATCATATTTATCTTTATTTCTAATAATGTGAAGTGCGTGATTGAAACATAAAAAAGGAGATGTGAAATATTGGTCGGTAAAAACTACGCATAAATTTTTTGTCAGACTCTGATATTCGAGTAATTTGGCTCTCGTTTTTGAACCAGAAACATTATCTGCAACTATGATATCTACGTGCATCCCTTCATCGTTCTGCGCCTGCCAACTCTTTATACAATTAAACCACGGGTGTGTGAAATTCTCAAACGATTCATCATATCCCTTATCATTCGGATTGTGAGTACAGATAATTGCCAGTATTCTTTTTTCCATTTACCCACCTTTTCACGGCAGCAGTGTATTTCTGTAATATCCCAACAACATACGCAGTTTGTTGTTGGCTCTTGCAATCCTGCTCGCTAAAGGATTAGATTTTTCCATCTCAAATGCAAGTTTTATTCTACGCTTTACAACTGACAACGAATCATAAGCCTTATTATCACCTATTTGTTTCGCATAATCTAACGTGGAATCTATATAATTTTCCCAATCCGGAACCACGCGTAACAGGTGAGGATCTAAGAATATGTCTTCATCCGTAGTACCAACAATGGAACTAAAAAAAACTGATGCCCCCATCTCCGCACCAAACTTTAGCAACGACAACAAATAAGGTATGGTTGATTTCATCACGATTGAATTTATCGTAATTTTCCAGTTTGGCCGTTCTCGTTTTTTGACATTTTTCAAAAGATTCATATTGTTAACGAGCCTAATCCATGTTGCCCCGGTCCTTATCTTTTCGTACGTCTCGTTTGTCCCATCAACGCTAACAGTAATTTGAAGATTTTCCAATTTCTTTAGTAGATCTATCTGGTTGTCTATCAACATTCCGTTTGTAGTTATGTACACACAAGTACCATTTAATTTCTCGCCTGCTAAAAATCGAAGTAAGGTCAACGCATCTGGCGTCATCAATGGCTCTCCGCCTATAAGCCCTATCCTGTCTATCTTGTTCCAACCTATTTCTTTCAGCAGAGATATGATATTCTCTACCGGGTAGACAACTTTCGCATATTTCTGATGCGCATTTGCTGATGTAAATGGACACATTTTGCATCTCAAATTACAATTTCTTGAAGTAAATATGTATATTTCTGGTGGAGTATAATCCAAAACTAAACTGCCTGCCGCATAAGCCGCATTTGCTCTACCATAAAATTCTCTATATCCATTAGACTTGTTTAGCGACCTGACAGGCAGCATTTGGCCCATTCCGAAAATTCCATAATCTTCTGAGAAAAATCTGTCGTAACATGACTCACAGCTTGTTCCGTCAGTTTTTCCCTCTAAAACCCTTCTTCTTACATCAACAAATTTTTGACTGTTCCACAGTTCCATAATTTCGCTTTTGTTTTTTGGAAATATTTTTGAAGGCATATTTTTTATATTACAACACGGGCCAAACGTTTTATCTACACTAAGCATAAGGGTGTACCACGGATTGAAACAGAAAACTCTTCCTTTATCTCGCAAAAGACCACCGTTTATTTATACATCCTAGGCAATTTTGATTTGAGCATTTCCCTTACGTGTTCCAAAACTTTGGGACCGAACTTTTTTTCAACCATTTTAAGATAAGCCGGGTTTGTGAAATATTCTATAAACGCCTTGTCTCTAAATTTCAATACTTCCTCGGAAGACAGATGTTTGGTGGCTAATGGAAGGGCATCCTCGGAATATTGCGAATATCCGGACCACTTCTCAGGAAGTCTTTCTCCAGTCTGCAAAGTCTCATCATATAGTTTTGAACCGGGGTACGCCATTGCTGTATAAAAATTAACGTATTCGAAATTGAACTTCTTGGCCATATCTAGAGTTTCCTGCATTGTTTCAAGATCGTCTTCAGGAAGCCCGAATATAAAATTGCCGATTATATATATTCCGGCATTTTGTGTCATTTCTATAGCTTTATCGACTTTATCCTGTTCGAACCTCTTTGAAACGTTCTTTCTGACTTTAGCATTTGCTGATTCGAATCCATATGCAAGCCATCGTATACCCGCCATTCTCATCTTTTTCATCAATGCTTCTCTAACAGTATCTACCCTCGCATATGCCCATATATTCAGATCATAATTTCTCTCTATCAAAAGATCACAGATTTTAGAAACTCTGTCTTCTCTAAGCGCAAATAGCTCGTCAAAAAATTTGATATTCTTAATTTTGTAATTGTTCACAAGAAAATCGATCTCTTCGACAACTTTTTCAGGACTCCTGTACCGGATGCCGGGCTTCCCGTCATAAAGAGCGTGAATATTGCAATATGAGCAATTGAAAGGGCACCCAAGACTCGTATATATCACTGCATAAGGCTGTCGCTGATCGATATGATCGAAACAGTGCCAGTTATGCGCTCTATATTTACTCATTGGAAGAAGGTCCCATGCTGCCATAGGAAGCTCATCGAGATTCTCTACTAGCTGAGCTGCCGGAGTCGATATTATTTTTCCAGCCTGTAGAAACCAAAGCCCGTTTACCTTGCTAAAATCATTGCCGCCTTTCTTCAGAACGTACAGGAGTTGAGGAATTGTAGTAAAAGATTCACCCTGGCATACGAAATCGGCTTTTTCTTCGATTAAGGTTCTCTCCGGAATCGCTGACGGATGAAGACCGCTAAGAACTATTTTCGACTTATTGCCAAGATTTATAAGAGCGTTCATTATTTCTCTCACTACCATCATCTTTGGCGTGGAAGCTGCCGAAGGATTTGGACCGAGTACCACTAAGTTTACGAGTAATGGATTCTCTTCTATTATCATCTGCGCAGTTTCTTTCGGGGAAAGATTTTCGACTTCGGCGTCTATTATTTTAACCGAATAACCTTGATTTCTGACTATACTAGCTATGATAGCGCACCACAATGGAGGCTCTATAGCCGAAAACTTAGAAACCAATCCAGACATCATTTGATTTATGGTACCAGGATTGACAAGCAACAAATCTAATTTTCCCATATAGCATACCATATATTAAGGTTTTAATTTCTTCTCCAACCGCCTAAATCAAACTCATTTTTACACGTTAGAAAATTCATTTCTTCTAATAATCTGATAGCCTTTAAGGAGTTCTCTTATTCCCTGCTGTAAGCTAGTTTTGGCCTTGAAACCCGTTGCTTCGATCTTTTCATTGCTGACTATATAGTTCCTTTTGTCAGGATCCTCTGCACCGGGATATTCGGAAAACCAAAAATCCGGCAACACTTTTTTTATCTCTTCACATAATTCCCATTTCGAAAGATTAGCCTCACTCAATCCGACATTATACGGCTCGTTCTTCATCGAATCGAAATTATTAATGCAGTGGATAAATGCGTCCGCTGCATCTCCAACATACACGTAGTTTCTCTTGAATTTTGATTCAAATAGCAGCAATGAACGCTCGAATAGCGCTTTATATGTGAAATCATTAACGAGCAAATCCAACCGCATCCTGGGACTAATACCGAAAACTGTGGCAAGCCTCAATGTGATTACATTTCCAGATTTCAGAAGTTGTTTTTCTATTTCTATCTTTAGACGACCATACAAAGAAATTGGTTTCAATGGAGATTTTTCATCGCAATGAATGTCTTTCTGACCTATACCATATCCGCTGTTAGTAACTGGAAATATGATTTTCTGATTTTCGTTCCTCAATTTAAGAATCATTTCAACTGCATCATAGTTTATTTGCTTGGCCTCTATCGGTATTTTGTCGCAAGCGGGAGCTCCAACTATAGCGGCGAGTGGAATTATGTAATCTTGATTCTTTACTAAATTTGTCATCAGTTCCTTGTTTCTGACATCTCCACGTACAATATTCAGATTTTCATTGTTGCAGCAATCCAACAGAGAATTTTGTCCATACAAGAAATTATCTACTACTGTAACCTTATGCCCCGCTTTGAGAAGCTTTGGAACCATTATGGATCCGATATATCCAGCTCCTCCTGTAACCAAAATTTTCATCCAATCACCCTACGATTCACAGTACTTGTCGGCTATCTCTATCAGTATAGTTGACTTGTTGCTTTCTATAGCATTTTCTAAAGCCTTTTTATAAGCAGGAACTATCTGGTCGCTTTTCGTCAATTTTACAATCTCCACATTTTTTACGAGCGCCTTTAACCCCTCCGTGTAATCTGAGCAATGTTGAAGTCCTGGATATAGCGGCTTTGTGCTACCCAGCGCCGTTCTTATTATTACCTTTGGTTTGAATCTGCCGCTCGACATTTCCGCAATCTTGTCAAGATGATTTACAATCTGGTTGATTGCTAAAATGAGAAAATCTATTCTCGGATATATGGAAATTGGAATGTATCCCTCCAATGAAAGTCCGATTGAAATGCCCATCTGTGCATCCTCAATGAGAGGTAATTCTATCTTTTTGTTGGCGGGGATTTTTTCAAGAGATGCGGACATTATACTGCCGGAATATGCTACATTTTGGCCAAGAAATACCGACCTCTTGTTAGTTGCCAGCATTTCCATGGCCTTCGCTATCTCTTCAACATAGGTCAGAATATCACCCTTTGCCCGCATCCCTGATGCGGGTATTTTCTCTCATACTTGTATCTTATTACTTTAGGATTGGGTGTTTCGGTACCCCAGACTTCCTGTGTTGGCGTGTTCACACTGAGACCATTATCTTCTACGACCCACACTATTGGTAAATCGTGCCTAGCAGCATACTTTATGCATTCGTGAACGATTCCCATTTCAAAGCTCATGTCGCCTAAAAATACCCAAACCTTGTCGTTAGATCCGTTTCTTTTGAGCGCCATAGATACACCCGTAGCAATTGGTGCAATCCCGCCCATTATTGCTGATGTAAATACCTTACACTCTTTGTTGAATATGTGAATGCTCCTATTTTCCATGATTTCTTTTTTTAACCAAGTCCTATCTACGCCTTTGAGTAGTGCATGATAGTGGCTCCGATGTGTGGAAAATACCCAATCGGAAGGACGTATCTCTTTGAATATCTCTATTAGCTGTTTTTCGCTCCCCACAGAAAGATGTACCGGCGATCTTATCTTTTTATCAAGGAATAATTGTTTTACTTCCTCCTCAAAGTCTGTAAGATCTTTCTCACTGAGCATTACTTTCATAAATTGCTCCCCGGCTTTACGCTATAGTTTTTGAACCAGTCGTATGTTTTCCTCAGACCCTCTTTCAAACCTATTTTTGGTTTCCACCCCAAAGATGTCATTTTTGCTGCGCTGAGCACCTTTTTAGGCATCCCGTCTGGTTTGGTCTTATCAAAAATAATTTTGCCATCGAATTGTATCAGCTCTTTTATCATAAACGCAAGTTCCTTTATGGATACGGGCTCGCATGTGCCGACATTGATTATATCATTGCCGTTATAATTTTCCATCAGGAACACACATGCATCGGCAAAATCGTCCACGTATAGAAATTCTCTGATAGGATTACCTGTGCCCCATATCACAACTTCTTTGTTATTCGCCTTTGCTTCATGGAATTTTCTAATATTAGCAGGAATAACATGTGAAGTTGTAGTATCAAAATTATCTCCTGGTCCATAGATGTTTGCAGGAACTACTGAAATAAAATTGGATCCATATTGATTGTTGTATGCCTGGCACATTTTGCAGCCTGCGATTTTAGCTATAGCGTAAGCCTCGTTTGTTGGTTCCAGGGATCCTGTTAAAAGATACGCCTCTTCAATAGGTTGCTTTGATAATCTGGGATAAATGCAAGAACTTGCAATTAAAAGAAGCTTCTTTACGCCAGTCTTCCATGCAAAATGTATGAGATTCGTCTGCATTTGTAAATTTTTATAAATAAGATCGGCCGGGCGCGACATATTCGCAGCTATTCCTCCTTCTTCCGCTGTTGCCAAAAAAACGTACTTGGGTCTTTCTCTCGTATACAAATCCAAAACTTCTTTTTGATCCAAGAGGTCGGTTGATGAAGAATATGCCAGATTAGTGTATCCGTTTGTTTTCAGACGCGAAACTAAAGCATTTCCGATCATAGTTTCGTGCCCGATAATAAGTATTCTGGCATTCTTTTCCATCATAAACATCGATACCCAATTGAACTGTAAACCAAATACCGCAGAAAGGCTTAAATTGCGTACTTTAACTCGGCGATTCCCTACGATTTCTTTCATTTCTTGGCGCATTCCGCTGTACGTTAGCTAGAAATAGGCAAACTACTCAGGGTCTCAAGCACTGTGTCATACTGTTTTCTGTTGGTTTTTACAAAATTTAGAACTGACTTTCTCGCTGCATTGCCAAACATATTTCTCAGATGTTTATCATTAATCAACATATTTGTTTTTGATGCTAACATTTCTACGTTCTTAGCGCCAATAAGATAACCACTTACGCCACCTCTAATAATTTCTCTTGTGCCGCCAACATCGGTTGCTACAACCGCACATTTCATAGAAGCCGCCTCTAGCACAGAATAGGGCATCCCCTCGCTATACGATGGGTTCACAAATATGTCGGTTTTGTTTAGGATGTTTCTGATATGTAAACGGTTCATCTCCCCCAAAAACTTTATCCGGCTGTCGCCGGATGCTAGGTTCCTAAGGGTCTTCTCATAGTTTCCTCCGCCTACTATGTTTAGGACAAGGTTGTCTCCGGGTATCCTGCGAAACGCCTCTATCAGATCTTGGACACCTTTAGCATAGATGAGTCGGCCGATGAATGTTATGCCCACGGATTTCTTATCGGCATTGCCAGATTTGGTGAAAAATTTGTAATCGAATCTCGGGTAAAGTAGCTTAACATCTCTTCTGCCACTTAGAGATTTGCAAAACTCCTTCGCTTTAGTCGAAACGGCAAAAACGTATTTTGCGTTTTCCAGCACATATTTGCCGCGTGTTATATCATAAATGCGGCTTATCAGGAAAACAAACGGATTGCTCGTCTTCACAAATCCAGTACCGTGTTCTATGTGGATGTAAGGTATTCCGTGCTCTTTGCAATGCTTTGCGATGCCATAATTGTTGTAAAAAAATCTCGTATTTAGAATCACAACGTCCGGTTTGAACTTATTGAGCGACTCAAATATTTCTACTGTATCGAGGATGGGGTATGTTCCGCTCAAAATAGTTTTCCCGCCGACTCCCAAAACGTTTTCTCCAGAACTTTCTGAGGTCAATATCTTCACATCGAATCTAGATCTGAGGAAATTGTATAATTCCAGAACATAGTTTTCCAAACCGCCCTTGTGCAAGTATGGGTTGAATGGAGAAACTATAATAATTTTTTTCATAACACCATCTGTGGGATGGGCTAAATCTTAACCTTGAACAGCTTCACTTCCCCGCCCCAGCTTTTGACAAGCTCGAACTTATCCAATCCTGCTCCGTTATAGAAGAACATACGTGTGAACAGCGCGTTCTCGAGTTCTGGCCTGAGATAAGCTATCACCTGTGCGCTGGAATCAAGTACAAGGACCGTGCCAGGCACCTCGGCGCTCTTGTCTTCCATCGTCACTAGACCTGTATCTGTTGGCCAAACGACTTTGCGAATACGTGCAAACTGTTCTCCGCTCTGGAAAAGCCCTATTGTCGTGTTGCTGCACGGCGCTATCGTGTTGTTCTGTTGACATAGAACAATCGATTGTGATTGGGAAAGTGGATATTCGTACCCGACAACGCCGAACTGCGTAAGCGGCTTTCTTCGAGCCAGTTGAGCAACCGCATAAGTATAGATATCACCTTTAGTGAGCGAGCCAGTGCTTTCTCGCGTCGGATCCCACGTCGCGAAATATGTCCACCACTGTGATTTGTAAATCAGGTCGCTACTTGCAATGAAATAAATCTCGCTGCAATTCGGCTTCAGGTAATCGCGCAAAATATCGACGGCTAGGCTTTCGTTAGCCGTCAGCATAACAGTTGTGATATCCTTGATGCACGCTCTGGTAAGATTTCCATTGTCATAGAGTATCTCCTGTTTGATACCGTTATCGTAAGGAATTATTTTCAGTCCGCTTTCTGTTCCATTATAAGGTTCGGTAAACAGTCGATTCTGATTGGTTCCATCAAATACAACAGCACGGCGCGCTATGGCTGTAATGAAATGTCCCGGATCCCAGTACGTAGCAATCGTCGCGCATTCGTCAGTATTATTCTTGATCCAGTTTAATGCAGCCCACCAATTGTCGTCTAGCACAGTTCCTTGGCTCTGTGAAATGGTTGCTGCTGGCATGATGTAGAAAATCAAAATAATGAAAACCGTGAGGTAAGATAGCACAGCGGTAAAGGCATGAACCTTCGGTATTTTCTTGAGCGCGTAAAGCACAACAAGTCCGACAACTAACACACCGAATCCAGCGCCAGCAATCAGCGCCTTATCTCCAGGCAATAAAAGTAAGGCTGCTAAAATCGCTCCCACCGCTGCGAAAAGAATTTTCTTTTTCATCTCATGCACCCAAACTTCTGTCCTCTCCTGTCGCAACATGCCACAGCTTAGCAAGCATTATTCCTGAACATATCGCGTACACTGGAGCGAGAAATATAGTAAACCGAACGGCAACCGTGCTTGCGAATAAGAATCCGACAAACCATACCCCCATGAATAGCAGCGTATCAAGGTGTTCACGCCGTTTGTAATACGAATAGCCTAGGTAGACAAAACATGCAAGTGTCAACAGGAACGGCGAGACGATAGTAAGTAGACTCAGCGGCAACCCGCTCACTCCGGCAGCCGTATCTAGCCCCGCTGCATTTATCGCAACGGCCTTTGCGTCACCGCCTGCTTGCATCTCAGCAATCGAAACACCGACGTTTGGGAACAGGCCAGTCTCGCCTTTGTATCCACCACCAAAAATCGCACCTAATGGCGCTGTACCAAAGTTACCCGCAAACTGAATACCGAAATATGGAACCGTTATGATCCAAAATACGACTAACGCTAACAGCGATAATACAACAAGACTTTTCGTATGTTTCCAGACAACCCTCACGTGATCTTCTTTATGCTTTCTATGAAGAAGGAAGTCTACGACAACTTTAGCGACTATAAAACTGCCGATAATCCAAAACGAAAACCAATAACCGCCCCATGTGTATGCAAAGAGCGCCAAAGATAACCCCGTCAAAACTGCTAGCAAAATGTTCTTCTTAGCTAGAATGGTTTCTTTGTTGCTGTGTTTGTACAAAATTAGGAAGAAGGTTATAGAAATCATCGCCATCAACATCACTATTGCGTCGCTATCCGGGTCTCCGCCCAAAGAACGCGACATAAAAGGCGTTGTCAATAGCATAAACAACGATGCTAGAATTCCGGCTTTTCTATCGAAAAGGCACTTCGCTGCAAAATAAGCTGGTATGGCAATAAGCGAAGCTAACAATGCCGGAAACCAAGCCATGAAATATGGCAATGATGTAGTGGCAAAGAAGTTCACAAATGAAAATGCGTAGAAACTCATATATACATACAGCCACACACTGGGACCATAACCGGCCCCCTGCGGAGCCGATATCAGATTATCATGCTGGGGGAAAACACCGCCATTCAAAAGCATTGTTTCTGTGTGCCTGAGAAAATAATAACTGTCAATATTCCTCAGATACGGCCATCTCGTTCCGCCATCAGGCGTGAAGTAGCCGAACAGTCGTATATACATGCTTAGCGAGATTATCGCGAGCACCGCGATTACAGGCCAGTATCGCCTTAGCGTTACGA
>Ga0315288_10012352_pt1 | contig 10741 bp, 21 predicted proteins | sample YL17G11_20_MG_FD_203454 | JGI IMG/M metagenome (GOLD analysis project Ga0315288, IMG submission 203454) | Sediment microbial communities from Yellowstone Lake, YNP, Wyoming, USA - YL17G11_20 | ecosystem: Environmental > Aquatic > Freshwater > Lake > Sediment | place: USA: Wyoming | collected...
GGGAGAGATCAGGGAGAGTCAGGGGTTGTTGGGTGGACGAATCCGGACAAGACCGGACAAGGGGCGGACGAGTTCCTCATGGTGGACTTGGATGCTTGGCGGCCATGTCCGGCCATATCCGGCCATGAATCCCGCCAAATTGGCGGGATTCATGGCCGGCGTTTGCTGGGTCCGGCGTTTTTATGGGCCATGGTTACTGCTTGGTCTTCCGGCAACTATTGCCTAGTCCTCGTCGTCATCGTCCTCTGCGAAGTCGTCGTCCGGCTCCTCGTCCTCGTCGAAGTTCTCCTCGTCTTCCTCTTCGTCTTCTTCCTCGTCCTCCTCCTCGTCTTCTTCGTCGTCTTCGTCGTCCTTGAAGTCCTCGTCGAGCTCCTCGTCCTCTTCCTCTTCTTCCAGGCTCCATTGGTGCTGCATGTGTCTCTCCTTTTTTCCATGGTCCCTGGCCGAGATCGGCCGCACTCAGGAGGAGATAATACAACGCTTGGATAAATCAATCCTTTTTTGGCCGACAATTTCATCCTTGGGGCATGGAATTTGCCAAGGTTGTCCCCACATGTTGCTTGGCTTGGGGGCGGATGTCCAAGTCCGTGCCCCAATCCGGGCGAAAAGCAACGGTCGAGTCGCAGAACGCGACGCCTTGCACGCTGGGGGACAAATCATGTCCTTGATTAGGACAAATATCGTACGTGGTTCATTGGGAAGTCAACTATTATCCTCCGGAATTATAGTTGACATTGAGACACAGTGAGGGTAGGCTCCGGTTGTCGTGTCGGTGTCGGTGTCGTACGAGTGTCGTCGTGTCGTGTCGCGTCGTGCCGGCGTAGTTTTGGCACGAGGTTGGGTGGGAGGGAGACATGAAAGGAGTCGGACCATGAGGAGCAGGCTTGCGAAGGACCCAGTCCGGGTTGCACGTGCCGCCGATGAGCTGCCGGCGGGATACAGAGCCCGGGCACGGATGTGGCTGCGGGCGAGGATCAGGGCTCGGCACGGGTCGCCGAGGGCCGGGAAGGTGGACGACAAGGTCAGGCTGGAGATGTACGCCCTCAAGAAGAAAGGTTCCTCGTTCCGGGACCTTGAGGCGATCTACCACCTGATCCCCGTCAATGGGAACGATGCCAAGCGCCAGGTGGATCGGGCCAGGAAGCTGGTCCGGCAGGGCGCCAAGGTCCCGGTGTTCCACTAGTCGTTCGTTGTTTTCCAGGCGAGGCTCTTTCCAGCCGACAGTCTGGGGAGCAGGGGCGGGCCGGGCGAGAGCCCAGTCCGCCCCGCTTTTTTCATGGCTTGGATCGTTGGGCATCATGATTTCGCCTCCGTCTTCCACAGCCAGCCGACGGCCTTCGAGTCATGGATGGCGAGCCTGGGGCTGTCGTTGGCTCGTGCGACCGCGGCCCGGCCGTTTGAGAAGGCGTCCCAGTAGACGATGGTCTCGTCGGCCCGGTCATGGGGGAACGTTCGCACGGGGCGGAGGGTGATGGGCTTGTTCATGGCTGGTCCCCCAGGGTGATCTCCGTGACTCGCTTGAATCCGAAGGATCCGTTTCGCTCCTCGACCTTGATGCCGTCGGTGATGGGGACGCAGAACTCTTCTGGGTGGCCGAGGTAATGCAGGCTGCGATTCTTCTGGAACTCGACGACCGTCGCCCACCCGGACTCCTTGTAGACGCATCCTGGAAGGGGGAGCTTGGTCCCGACGGGGTGGTTGCTGGCGGAGTTGTTGGCACGCAGGTGGCATCGTATGGTCATCTTCATGGGGGCATGCTCCTTACTGGTTCCAGGTGTCGAGGATCTTGGCGGAGCCTTCCTCGAAGGTCACGCCGAAGTCGCCCCGGATGGAGTCGCCGTCCGGGTTCTCCCAGAACACCGGCTGCGTCCAGAATACCCCGTCGATGCACCAGCCTCCGTTGGTCGCGGCGACCTCCGGAAGCTTGGCTGACTCGAACGCCTGCTGGGCGGCCAGTCGGCGCTGCTCCTCCAGCTTCTTGAGCGGCTCGTAGAGCTTTGCACGGAGGGCGTTCGAGACGGCGTTCAGCTCTGAGGCGGCCTTCTCGACGGCGCGGGCGGCTTGGCAGAGCTGCTCGGCCTCCGGCACGTCCTCGTCGTAGGTCGAGTCCAGCTCCTCGGCGATGAACTGTGCGAGGCCGTCGCCGAGCTTGGCCCTGGGGTTCTCGGAGTAGCCCTTGATCAGGTCGTCCGGGTAGGCGGAGCTGGCGATGGCGATGATGGACTTGAGCTTCATGTGCCTATTCCTTTGCGGTGAGTTCCTTGCGGCGGGCGTTCTTGGACTTGTCCTCGGCGATCAGGTCCTTGACGAACTCGTCGACCTGCTGCTTGACGGTTCCAGGCTTGAGGTCGAGGTTTCGCCCGTAGAAGAGCTGGGCGACGCAGTTGGTCCGGGTGGGGTTGGCCTTGAACCACTCCTCGACCTGGGCGATGGCCTTCTTGGCCTCCTTGCGCAGGGTCGAGGCGGGGATGCGCTTGTAGACGACGAGCATGATTCGTTCCTCCCTTTCGTGATGTTGTCTGGTGGCAGGCTTACGCCCCGTAGCCCCTGAAGAACTCGCCCAGCATGTTGTCCTCGGACTTGGCGTAGTCCGCCGGAGATATGAACGTCCACTCTGAAGGGCGTCGCTCCGCCCCCTCCCCGGCGATCTTGGACATGGCGATCATTCCTCGGCCATCCAGGCCCCGCAGGGTGATCGAGACGATCTCGATCCGGTCCGGGCACTTCGACGGGCGTGGGAACCCGGCCTGCTTGGCCCGCCAGGCCTCGGACTTGGAGATTTCCTTGGCCCAAGCCTCGGCGATTAGGATGGCCCCGGAGATGTCATGGCCTTTTTGGGAGATGGCCTGTCCGGCGTAGAACATCATCTGATGCTTGTCCAATCCCTTGACGGGGGCCAAGGAGACGACCATCCGATGTCCGGTTTCCCCGACGAGGAGGACGAGCATGGGGCTGAGTTCGTCGCCCTCGAGGGACCGCATCAGGTCCCTGACGATCATGGTCTCGTCGTACAGGAGTTCCTTCATCTTCTTGTCCGTCAGGTGGTTGTTGGGATGGCTCATCGTTGTTCTCCCTCCATAGCTTGTCCGGTGTCAGGCTAGGGATATTCGGGGGCGAAGACGTTCTTGAAGCAGGGTCGGCAGTAGGTCGCCTGGCTGATGACGGTCTTGCCCTTGTCGCCCATGACCCGGTAAACCCGGTCAGCAGGCTTCTTCTTGCAACACTGGCACATGGCTCCCTTTGGGGCCGGGAGGCTGTTGGGCGGGTCCTTCTCGAACGCCTCCAGGTCGAACAGGGACTCGTTGTGGTCGGCGTTAAACTCAATGTCCAATTTGGGGATGCGGATGGACTTGGTTCCGTGCTTGTCGAACCTCATGGCGTTCTCGTACTTGGCGATGCCGGCCTTGCGCAGGGCCGAGGTGGGGATGTGCGTCGAGTCCCCCCAGTTCGTCCCGTTGTGCTCGATGAACGCCGTCAGGTCCTCCTGCCGGGCCCATTCCTTCCAGGCGGCCCGGAGGGCTTCCTTTGGGGTATCCCACAGGTTGCCATCGAAGACGCAGACGAACAGGTGGGTTTCAACGGGGTCTACGTCATGGGCGGAAACCAAACAAGTTACTTGGCTTGCGGCGTTTTTCGGCATCGGCGTTTTCCTCTCCCTTGTCCTTGGTCATGTCTGGTGGCATGAAGTGGAAGGGGTAGAGGGTGGCCCCGCAGCGGTCGCAGGAGAACGAGTCCAGGCCGCATGAGGTTACATGGGTGGTCTGCCGGCAGTTCGTGCAATAGCGGATGCTGTTCAGTCGTGTCCTCATGCCCAATCATACACAACGAGTAGCCAGGCGGACACGACTCGAACGCTCCGCCGGCCGATTTCGACCCGTGCAACTTCCCGGAATGATTTGCACGGCCCAACTTGGACCCTCGTGCGGCGCGTGGCGACGCAGCTCGTCGATTGATGGGGCCATCAATGAATTGATGACCCCATCAATCAATCAATGGCAAATATCAAAGAATTAACCAATGATTGATCGGGGCAAGTCCATGAGGTCATTGGACTTGACCTGGTGACTCATTGCTTCGGTATTGCTTCGGCATTGCTTTTGGATTACTTCTTGGCTTTGAACTTGGGGCAGAATGGGGAGCAACAACCGGCGTCGTCGAAGTGGGCGCAGGGCATGAGTGCCTTGTACTTCCACAAGGCGGCCTTGTCCATCTGCTCGACCAGTCCTGGCTCGTCTGGGACGTTCCGGTTGAGGCGGTCGACGTGCCTGGAGTGGCAGGCGCAGGCGTCCCTGTAGGCGTGCTCGATGGCGATGCTGACGTCCTCCAGGTAGAGGGCTTCGCCGTAGGCGGAGAACATCTCCTCGGATACCCCGACGGTCTTGGCCAGCGCCCATTGCTTGCGGAGCCAGGCCCGGCTCTTCTCGATGTTCTCCTGGGGGGCGTTCAGGGACTTCATGCGGGCGAGGGTGGTCTCGCTGGTATAGAGGCGGATGAGCCAGCCTTGGATGGTCTGGGGGATGGCAGTCTTCATTTGGGCTCCTCCTGCTGGATGATATCGTCACTTCTTCTTAGGGGCTTTGGCCTTTTTCTTGGAAAGGCTCTTGACGTTCTTCTGGAGGCGGTCGAGGGTTTGCTTGAGTTTCTCGATGGAGGCCTCTATTGCGGCCAGATGGGGGTCCTCGTCCCGCAGTAATTCCGCACGGGCTTCTTCCCGCTGCTGCTTCGAGGCCGGTGGCACCTCGACGAGCCCGCCGGTTCGTAGCCACTCCCTGGCTTCCGCCTTCTGCTCCGGGGTTCCGCTCCCGACGAGGATGATGGCGAGCTGGGGCTTCGAGGATTCCGGAACGGGGATGAGCCGCTTCTGGAGGCCGGTCTGGCACCCGATTCGGTAGGCGACGCCCTCCTCGTACTTTCCGGTTGGCACGTACTGCGGTACCTCCCCGTAGGAGAACTTGACGACCTCCCTCCGTTCGTACCCGTAGACCATGCCCTTGACGAGTCTGTTTCGTCCAAAAGGCCCCTGCTGTCCGAAAACATGGATGGTATAGGCTTCTAGCACATGTTTGACGCTGGGGGCGCCGTCCCGAAGGGCGTTCACGAAGGCATGCGCGTCATTGATCGCCTGTGCAAGGGTGTCGAGCTGGGCCATGGACGATAACGGGTCGGAAAGATTCATCGCCGCTGCGTGCGGTGGCAAGTCAGTCCCCTTGTTCGCCGCCTCCTCCCAGAGGGTGGCGTCAACCCAGCCCTTGGTGGTCAGGACGAAGTGGGTTTCCCTGAAGTCCTTCCGTTCCTGGTCCTCCTTGGTGCAGCCCCGGATGGAGATGGTATACTTGCACGAGTAGTCCGGCTCGTAGCCGGGCATGAACTCCATGTGGGCCGGTCCGAATCCTTGGTCCTTGGCTCCCTTGCTGGGCGTCTCGTCGTCCCGCTGCGCTTGGGTAGCCTGCTGGTAGCACCGGTCGTGCCAGGCGACGACGTTGCTGCTGCCCAGGGACTCGAAGCCTCCGGCCCGGCCGTAGCCGTCGTACTCGCCCTTGCAGCCGTTGAGGCGGACCAGCTCGCCCTCGATCAGTTCTTGGCCGCAGCCCTTGCAGACATATGAGAACATGCCCATGGTCAGGCTCCTGTCTTGTCTTGGAGGAAGAGGTAGACGCTTTCGGGGATTTGTTCACGTACGATGGTATCAAGGCCGAACGCAATTTTAGCGGCCTTGGAGATATCGTCCTCGGCGATGGCCGCATGAACCCGACCGAGGTCTTTGACGTCGCTTGCATAGGCTTCAGCCAACTCTGCGTTGGAGCACTCCTTGCCCTGGATGGCCCATTCATCAATGCTTCGGGCGAGGTTTTTCAGGTGCTCTGCATGTGCTTTTGGCATGTCTGGTCCTCCCTCACGATATAGTCTGGTGGCATCGGCGGTACTGTCGTCCGGCGTTATTGGCACGGGTCGTTAGTCAATCTCGTCGATGAACTTACCCACGTCAAGCGCCCCTGGAACCATGCCGAGGTCGCCGCCCTCGATGACTTCCGTGGAGCAGCGGTTAACCCTTGGGGAATACGTCCGGACGAACAAGAACCCGCCAATGACCATCGCCCATACGGCGACGTTCAGGTGATCCCATTCGGGCTTTTCCCCTGCGAGGAACAGTCTGATTTCCATTTTATCGCCGGGGCCATACCGATGGAAGCCCTTCGGCAGCCCAAGGGCGATCCTTCCCAATCCCAGCATGAACGTCCCGGCAGAATGGCTTTCGCACCAGGTACCAACAGAGACCGAGACATGGAGCTTCAATTTGTCGCAAGTCTTGGGTCCCCCGCACGTGCAACCCGGACATTGGAACTCTTCAATCATTTCAATCTGGGTCATGACTTACTCCTGGCGACGGGGTTCTCGACTTGGCAGATCGGCCTGGCGGAGACTTCTTCCGGCCCTTTGTCCCCCCGGTCGATCTCGGAGTCGGGGAAGACATGGAAGTGGCAGGGTTCCTCGGTGGCGGGACCCCATGCGAAGGGGAGCCATCCCGCCGGGGACAGGTGGTTCATGGCGTCGATGACCCGGATGCAGTCAGTACATTTCGCCATGTGCAAGACTCCAGCTTACCATGCCCCAAAGCACATTTGGTCATGGCACTTGCCATGACGCCGGCACCACTTCAGTCTTCCCAGCATCCGCAGCCTGTGCCTGCGGAGCTCCCACTTCCCGCCTTTCACCTCTTGTCCCAGCCATTAAGGGAGACTTCCTTATACCCGGCCTCTTCAAGTAGCTGCTTGACGAGGGTTACGTGCATGGGGTACTCAGTTCTGATGCATCTCTCGTGATCGCCGTCCTTCCAGGTCAGGGTAGCCGCCTCGCCGCTGACCTCGTGGACGTAGACTCTCTTATTCTCCTTGGAACAGTGCAGGATTGCGGAGTCGTTCATCCACTCGACGACTTCGTCGTTGAGGATCTCCCCGTCGCCGTTTAGAGCCTTGGTTTGAGCCTCGGCTTGGGTAGCGGCGTACACCTGAATGGTCGTCTTGTGCTTGGCCGTCTCGGAAACGATTGCTTTGAATGTCATGGTTAGGCCTCCCTCTGAGTTTACGTCCGGTGTCTTCCAGTGAATCCTACTACGAGACAGTCATGGTGTCAACTCTACGATCCCTCGGCCTCGGCGATCTCTCTCTCGGCGTCATTATCGTCTGCTTCGGAGTCGAGTCCCGGCGCATGGCGGCTCCCAAAGAGCGGCTTGCGCAGGCTGGGGAAGGCCGTCCGGTCTTGGAAGCAGAATCTCTTGCCGTCCGGCTGGCGTTCGGCGAGGATGTTGTACTTGCAGCCGGGCTTGAGCCCGACGACCTTGTACGTCCGGCTTCGGAAATGGAACGTCTTGCCCATGCCATCGGCGGGGAGGCCGTAGAGGGAGGCGTTCAGTTTGTAGTTGCTCGCCTCTTTGGTTTCTACGGATCCATCGGTTTTGACCTCGGCGAACTCCACCTTGAGGACGCAGAACCCGCCTCCGATCTGGCCCCCCTTGAACGAAACTTTTACGCCGTATTTCTCCCCCAAGAGGACTTGGAGGGCTTCGACGGCCTCGTTCTCGATTTGTCTGCATTTGGTCCTGTCCACGGTTCGATCCTCCCTTGGTTTAGTTTCCCCTAACATCACGATGTCCGGTGGCAAGGCTTACGAAAGATGGCACGGTCCTAGTCGGGAAAGCCTCCGGCCTGGGCTTCGTCGCACCCCTGTCCCCCGTTGCCGAAGCAGTCCTGGCCGCAGTACTTGCAGTTGATGTCGCAGTCGATGTCGACCCCGCTGGTCTCGATGCCTTCCCACCCGTGGTCGCCTTGGAGGATGTTCTTCTCGTAGGCCTTTGCACGGATGGCCTCCTCGATCTCTTCCTTGCTGGCGTTCTTCTTGACCTTAACGGATACTTCTTTTTGGACGACGAGGGACTCGGTAACCGTCCCCTTGACCCGCACGAGCGGAAGCTCCTCGACCTTCTCGGCAGGAACCTCGTCGACGACGGCGATGGCACGGATGGTATACCACTTCCCGTCGTCGGCCTTGAACACCGGCTCGCCGATGAGTTCGTCAACCAGCCACCGCTCCAAAACCTTGGCTCCGGCCTGGATGGCGTGGTCGACATCCTCGATGCCTTGAATCTCCTCTTCGAGCTTTCCCTTGTCGAGCCACTCGGCGATCTTGCCGGACGGGCTGGGCTGGCCGGGGCACAGGAAGCCGTCCTTCGAGAGGTTGACCTCGCCGTACTCGTCCATGACGCCAGGGATGCACATGGCCGTCTTCAGGAGTCCGTCGAAGGCGGTCGCCAGCCCCTCGCTGTCGGTCTTGTTGGGGTCGAAGTCAACCTCGATGGTCAGCTTTGCATGTGCCATGTCATTCATCCTTTCCCGTTGTTGGTCCGGTGTCAAGACTCTATTCGACCTCCCGCTCCGGGGAGGCAGTCGAGTGCCACAGGATGACTTTCCAGGTCCCATTCTCGACGATTCCGTCCTCCAGTCCATCCTCCAGGTCCTCGTCCGAGAACTTCCCGTTCTCCTTGGCGATGGCCGAGAACCGCTTCTCCGCTTCCTTGTTCCCGTTCTTGTTGTCCGGGTAGGAGGCGAGGCCGATGGGCATGTCGTCGGAGAACTCGATGACGTTGACGGTAGAGATGGGCAGGCAAATGGGCTCCGCTGGCTCCTCAGCCAGGCGGACTTCCACGTGGTCGATGTATTTCACGTAGTCAGGGGGAATGCTGCTGCCCAGCATCTTCTTGCCCAGCTTCATGGCCTCGTCCGCCTGGAGGGTGGTCGAGAGCTCGTTGATGACCTTGTTTGCCAGCACGTATTGAATCTTCATGGTCGTTGTCTCCTTCTCCACTATGTCCGGTGGCATCACAATCATCGCCGGCCTAAGAATCGAAGGCATGAATGCCTTTCCTAAGTAAGGCCATCCTAACTTTCTAAGGAACCCCAACCCGTGCAAGTCCTCTGGAGGACTTGCACGGGGCCGAATATGGTTGGTCAGTGACCAAGTTGCCGCCGGAGTGACCAACCTCGGATGAGCCTAAAAAGGCGGGAGCCCCGGGCTTTTAGGCTCGGGGCTCGCTTGGGGTGGGTCAGCGGGCGGAACTAGGGCAGCTCTTTATGTCTTCGCCTTGGCGAGGATGTCTCTGGCTCGGTCCCATCGGGCTGCGGCGTCGTCCGGCCCCGTCTGGTTGTAGATGTGGCGCTCGAAGATGTCAACCATCTCAGCGAGGGACTCGACGAGGGCTTCATGGCAGTTGACAGCCTTAGTGATCTGGGGGATGACCTTCCCGTCCAGGACGACGGCCTTGGAGCAGTTCCCGCAGGGGTTCTGCTTGTCGTCGTTGTCGTAGGTGACAATGATGTCGAGGGTCTTCAGGGCATTGCGGTGCTCTCTGTCGGTTGGGATGTCGGATACCACCAGCTTCCTCTGCCATTCCTCGCTCGCTTTGATCTGCATGGCCTTGGTCTCCTCGAACTGATGTCCGGTGGCTAGTTGCGGTTGGTCTGGTCGACGGCCTGTCCGTCGATGACGACGACGAAGTGGGACTGAACGATCCTGTTCTGCTGCTCGGGATCATGGTAGTTGACACGGAAGGACCGGCCGAAGACGTTGGCGATCCGGCGGACTAGGCGGCCCTTCTCCGGGTACGCCTTGCGGACGACTTCCTCTTCCGTCTTCTGCACTTGGGGCGTCTCAATCGTGGTTTCCATCGGCGTTTTCTCCTCGCATCAATGTCCGGTGTCAGGTCTTGTGGGAAAGCTCAACGGCGGCCTTCTTGAGCTGCTCGACCAAGTCTTCCAGGGTCGACCCTGACCCGGCCTCGACGAGGGCATCGGCCAGGAGCAGGCTCTCGCCGGCGTACATGTAGCGGAATTCCCGATCCGCCCCGCCCATCTCCCGCACGTTGTCCAGTCGGTCGATGGCCTTGATGACTCGGACGTCGTAGGGGGCCACCTTCAGGTGGTTGCGGTCCATCTCCTTGCGCTTGGCCCTCGGCAGCTTGGACCCCTTCGAGGGGTTCGTCAGCCAGTGGACCATGCTCGCTACTCCCGTGCCAAAGCGGGGCTCGATCTCATGCGAGAACTGCGGGGAGTCCTCCTCCACGTCATGGAGGGCCGCTGCCATAACCGATTCGATGCACAGGCCATACGCCTCCGCCGCCTCGGACACCCGGATCGGGTGGGTGGAGTAGTCGGCTCCGGTGTACTTGCGCTTCTGGCCCGCATGGGCCAAAATGGCGAACTGTCTGGCTGCTTCGATGGTGCTCATCGGCGTTTCCTCTTCTTTTTGGCCTCATGGTCCAACCGGTCTTCAATCTGTTCAAACTGGTTACGGTCCCTCAGCTCCGCCTTATCTTCCGCCCATCGAAGGATTTCGTCAGAAACTCGATCATATTGAACCTGTTCTTTGCAGAAGAGTTCGTTAATCCGAAGCCATGCCTTTCTCATCTTCGTTGCCATGCCATGTCTCCATCACGATGTCCGGTGGCTATCAGAAATACGTCCTCTTGATGTCCGGGTTCTTCTTGTTGTGGGGGATCATTGACTGCAAGTGGGCGGCGTTTGGTCCGGCTAGCGGGAGCCCGACTATCCATCCGTTCTCCCGGTATCCCTCGTACTTGAGGTACTCCTTGCCTTGCGGGGAGCGGTAGATGCCATACTCGCTGACCCGGCTGTCCGGGTCAATCTCCCGGACCCCGCAGACGAAGCGGTATGGCCTGACCAGTGCAATC
>Ga0315288_10012353_pt1 | contig 10741 bp, 20 predicted proteins | sample YL17G11_20_MG_FD_203454 | JGI IMG/M metagenome (GOLD analysis project Ga0315288, IMG submission 203454) | Sediment microbial communities from Yellowstone Lake, YNP, Wyoming, USA - YL17G11_20 | ecosystem: Environmental > Aquatic > Freshwater > Lake > Sediment | place: USA: Wyoming | collected...
CGAAAAGCTCTTCGTCCAGGAACAGGAGGGCCAGCCCTACAAGATCAACAAGAACCTGTTCAGCTCAAGCGGGATGGGGAACGCGGAGGTTGCCGTCGTCATCAACCAGCTCCTCAGCATCATCAAGAACAGCCTGACCGCTCACGGCGGGACAACGCCTCCTCCGGCCGCAGCGGCCGAAGCGGCGCCTTGGCAGTATGCCAGGGAGGATGCGGCTGGGATGGTGCCTGGGACGTCCGAGACCGCAAGACCATCGTGATGTATAATGGCCCTGTTCGTTGACCGTTTTGCGGCCGATCCACATAAGGAACGACCAATGCCCCACTTTTCGTTCGACAGGCTGATGCCGGACGGGCGAACCGTCCACCTCTGGAAACCAAGGCCAACCTTCCTGAAGGTCAACATCACCTACTTGTGCGACAGGGGGTGCCCGAGATGCAACAGGGCAACGAAGGTGGCTCCGTCGTGCCACGCCGAGGACCTCAGCCCGGAGAAGTTCTCCGCGATGATCGAGGAATGCATTTCCGAAAAGAAGTTGTGGTACATGATGTGCATCGAGGGAGGCGAACCGGTACTCCATCCGAGGTTCGATGAGTTCGTGGACATCGCAATGGGCTACAAGCACAAGTTCCACCCCCTGTGCAACGTTGCCGTCGCGACATACCATCACCCGAATCTGCATTGGAAGATAGAGAAGGTTGCCGCAAAATACCCCGACCTAACGGTCATGGACTCAATGAAGGCCGAACCCCTCGCCCACAGGTTCAACCCATATGGAGACCCGTCCCATCTGCTGTCAGCCCAAGGCCATGTGTGGAGGGGCTGCCACGGCAACGGTACGCTCTGCGGCCTCTGCTACGACTACAGGGGTTTCTACACCTGCGTCGTTGCGGCAACCATCGGGAGGGTGTTCGGGCTGGACGGCGTCGCCATCCAGAGGGTGAAGGACCTGACACTCGACAAACTTACTGACCAATACGAGCCCGCATGTTCACGATGCGGATATTCCATAGGGGCAACGGCCAAGGGCCCCGACGAGAACGTGTCTCCAATGTGGCAGGACGCCATCTCGAAATACCTGAGGGGAAGGCGAAAGGGTTAAACTGTGATGCGGAACGGCTTCTTCGGCTCGTTCCGCATCACATCACGACCGTGCAGCGATCCGCTATCTCGGGATCGTTCCCCACGGCGCCGGGAGATCGCGGCTGGACTGCAGCCTGATGTTCCCGTACGCATCCCTGACCGGAGGGTTCAGGGTTGGCGAATGACCGTGGGACGTCGAGACGACGTTCCCAAGGGCATCGCGGTTGTACTTGTCGACGTGGGCTTGGCCGCCCCAGTCGTTGCTTCGGTGTAGCCAGCTGTTATCGCTCATGGCTTAACCCCCATCTTTGAATTGTAACTACAGTTTAGGCCGATGGGAGAACAATAACACACGTCTCGCGAAAATGTCAACAGGAATTTTTAGATTTTATGGTAGCCCCGGCGGGATTTGAACCCGCATAATCCAATTACGGTACTCCGCTTAGGAGGCGGAGCCGGTACAGGGCTATTTCAATTGTTCAAACATTCCAAGACGTTTTTTCATATCCAAGCTTACCAAACCATTACTGCCGTGAGGTTCCCTTAAAATCCAAAACGCCAATTGGTTAACTCCGTTTGTCTCCCTATTCGAGATTACATACACCCCATCGTTGTCGCCACAATATCCAAGGAAATAATCAACCTCGTCCGTCGTATACCGGTGACGTATAGCCTGAGAATTTGGTCCACTTTTTCTGGTTGAAAACAAATTCATCACGTGATTGCCCCTGCTACAAGGATAGATGTATTTGCACTGGCATTTCAAAACCGTTCCATCTTTTCGGAGAACCAACAAATCCGTTGGTGTATCTTCTGACATGGGACGAAAAACCTTAACCCCGCTCAGCATCAATCGGGCACAAATAATTTGACGGGCAGCCTCACCCAAGTCTCCCTTGGACAAGTTGGGGCGTAACATTGGAGTCACTTGTTCGACCACTCGCCTTTTGGGTGAGGCGTGCAACACCTTGGAGTTGTCACAACCATAAATTATTGTGTGAACTGAAGACTTGGAATGACCATATTTTTTCGACAACTGATAGATGGTTAAACCCAACGTCTCTCTATCCAGTCTTATCAGTCTGCGAATGTCTTCAGAAATCCTTTTCATATAACCAACGGTACCAATTTGGATATAGTGCGTCAATAGAAAAGTTGAACTTTGTCCAAACTTGATTCAAACCAGATGCTGAGTCAAGGGCGAAACCCATCATTCCGCCTTCTGGGAACACTTGAGATCCGGCCGCTTTTTGTCCTGGGACGAGAAAAGCGGAGGGTCGGTGTGGACGTTGTAGTGCTTCCTCTCCGGATCCCGCCTCTTCATGAGGTTGTGCAGGATGATCTTGTAGATGTCGTATGACGACTTGAAGACCTCGTGAACTTTCGGGTGGTAGATCCCGTAGTGAGAATTCGGAACCAAGCCGACGCACTTCTTCATGCGGTTGCAGAGATCCTCCACATCACCCCAGTCTATCTCACCTCCGTGCTCCGAATCGTGGTGCTTGATGAGGTCGAACATGCGCAGCTGACTCGGGATGAAGTCGAACTGTCCGCAGCCGACCCTTGAGAAGAACTCCAGGGCGTCGGCTACCGTCTGCACCTGGGCCTCCGTCATGCCAACCAGGTCGAAGGTTGCTTCGTTCTTGACGGCCTTGCCACGGGTCTTTTTGTCCTTCCCGGTCACATCGCATCCCGTGCACATTTTTGCCCCCTTGGGGTAGATGGGAGCGTTGCCGGGCTGCTTCTTGCACATCTTGTTCTTCTGGCATCTCATGTCATTTTCTCCTTTCGATCTTCGCACGCCTCTCAAGGACTTCCGCAAGGCAGTTCACGCACAGCAGGCGGCACCTTCTGGCATCCCTGACTATCCGGTCCCATGTCGCCGACCAGAGGCAGTTGGCGGAAAGCTTCCTGATCTTCCTGCCTCGGCGGTAGAACGCCAACGCCCTCATCGAATCGTCATATCCGCACACCGAACATCCGCCGCCGAATTTCTCAACAAGCTTACGTTTCCGCTCCGAGGCCCGCATCAGGAGCCGAGCCATATAGGCAGTCCTGATGCTCTGATCCCTTCCGGCCCAGTCGCGCCGCTTCGACGGCCTCGCGGGGTCGTCAGGCTTGGTGTTCCCAGACCCGAACGGCGAGCACCTGAGGCAGAACCTCCTGTTCTTCGTGTTCCTGAACGTGCCTCGGATCTTGACCCTCCATGGCCACGATCGTCCGCACTTCCGGCACTTGCGCCTCTTCCATGTGGGCGCCCTCTTCATCAGCGTATCCCGTAAAGCTCAAGAAGGGCCGCCCAGCCGCTCGGAAGCAGGTCTGGGGCTTCCTTGAGCGTTTCGCCGTACTTGACCGCCATCCTGAGGAAATACTCCGCATGGAAATATGAGTCCACAAACGGCCTGCACCGTTTCTCCCATTCGCCGTTATGGCTGTGTTCCCATGCCACGTCCCCCATGGCGGCTCCGACCGCCTCCATGAACTGTGGGCATAGAACGGCTGGCCGGCTCGGCGACAGGGACTTGAGCACCTTCACCATGGACTGAACAGTGTACTGGAGCTGATAGACCTTGAACGACCCGTGGTAGTACCTGTAGACCCTGTCCTCGCCGTCCCAGGCGTCAAGGCGTGCCATCATCTCCCTGAGCTTAGGAAGGTGCCTCTTGATGTTCCGGAGGAGGGCGTGGCCCTTGTTATACCTGCGCCTCATGGACGACCTGAAGGCCGCCAGCACGACCTGGTGGTTGTGCTCATCCAGCTTTTTCTTCTGCTCTGTCGTACCACTTGCCTTTTTCATAGTCCCAGTGCCTGTTGTCGTATAGTGTGGCGATAAGGTGGAACCCCCAGACCTCCATATGGAGCCCGAGACCGGCATGATCCTGCCGTCTCGTCCACTCCAGCGAGATCTCGAAGACGCTACCATCCCTGAACCGGCCGACCTGTATCTCAAAGCTCTTGTTCGCTGTGATGCGGAATCCACTGCACCATATCCTGTCGCCGCCTATGGAGAAATCAGCCATGTCTTCCCCCCATCGGATGGAGGATGCGCTTGTTGAGTAAAGTCAGCAAATACTGGTTGCCGTCGGCGACATATCCTCTGACTTTTTCGCTACCGCAACCAGGGCTGTCGTGTGCCCAATTGACCTTGTCAATGATCCCGATGACCGTTCCCTTGGAAACCCTGTGGTAACTGTGCAAAGCAAGCGGTGGAGCGTTGTCGGTCGGAACCCAACATTCCTCCATGACTTCGGCTACGCCAAGGATCTCCAAGGCGCTTACGGCCTCCTCGTCAAACGGCATTGCGGACCATTCTGGCTTCACTTCTGTCCTTCCTGGTCGGGTTTGCCCCATGTCTCCCCGTCCTTGATGCTCTCGAACTCGCCGGTTTCCGTGTTGAACTGCTTGAACTTCTGCTTCCACGTCCCGTCCGCGATGGCGACTTTGCTCTCCTCGTAGCTGTCCTGTATCTCCTTCATCTTGTCGTCCCTATCCTTGGTTCCTCCGCAGAAGCTAAGCTCCCAGAAGATCCAATGGAACAGCTCGACCAGGGTGATCGTAGGGGAGAACTCAAGCTCCAGATCCTTGTCGAGGTCCTTGTAGTCCGTGATATAGGTGGTCCTGCAGAGCCTGACGGGCAGGTTCTTCAATGTGTACATCGGGGAGAACTCGACCGCGAAAGCCTGCCTGTAGTTCTCGGCGTCCGGAACCGGGATGTTGTTCTCGATCATGTCCTCTGGGATGACGCCCTTCTTGCCGACGCCGTGGAAGCTCCACATGCTGCTGGTCTCTACCTTGCCCTCCCATTCCTGCCTGTCGCCGATCCAATAGAGCTCCAGGTATTCGAGGTCGCGGTCGTCCTTTTGGGAAAACTGCTTCGACTCGCACTCCTGCCAGAACTCGGAGATGTAGCTGCAGCGGAGGATCGCCGACATGATCTCGACGGGGATCTCCGTTGACGACACGGCCGCCCTGAGGACGTCCCTCAGTGTGAACTCCTGGCTGAAGTCAACGGACCTCATCAGGTCGTCGAACCGTATGTCCAAGTCACCGGTGATCTTGATCGAGTCGTCTTTCATGACGGGAACCTCATTTTGCAAGGCACTTCGAGCACAGGCATTCCCCAAACCTCTTAGCCAGTTCCTTCCTTTTCTCCGCCATGACGGCCTTGTCCTCCTCGGAGCGGTTGGAGACGGCCTCACGGACACGGCTGTCAATGGAATCACCCTCTGGAAAATGGGGCTTTCTTCCGTATCTCTTGACAAAATCCCTGACAAGGGCTTTCCTGACTTTGTCCTCTTTGGCCGTCCGCTCCGCTGTTGTCATAATCTTCATCATGTTGTCCCCTCTCCTGTATGTTCCGGATGTCCGGCTCTGTAAACGGCCTCACGCTTCCCCTCGTCCTCCTCCCATTCGTACGGGAAGACGATCCACTCCTTGCTCGTCATCCGCATGGAACAGATGTTGGCCGGAATGACGCCTGGGTAGCACGGAGACTTGTCAACCATAACGGCGAACAGTGGGGCTTTGCCGCCCAGCGACCCCCTGAGGGCTCCAAACCAATGGCTTCTGGTTGCCCCCGACTCCAATACGTCGTCAACAAGGACGACGTCGTTACGCTCGTCCCTGCCGATGTTGTAGTCGTTGATGACATCGTATCTTTTGCTCATATATGTCAGATGAAGGGCCACCAGGAGCCCGCCGCGAGGGATGCCGATGAGGTGTATCGAGGCGTCGCCAGGAAAACGCCAACGTATCTCGCGGTCGAGATCCGCGACGCGGTCCTGATATTCGCTCCATTGCATCCTTTTCATGGTTCAGCTTCCAGGCAAAGCTCCGAAGTTTTGCACATAATCCTTCGGATGCAGCCTCTTCCTCCCGTCGCAGCAGTTGCAGACCAACAGCCTTTCGGCGTCGCAAAGCTCCATACCAGACCCGCACAAATGGCATGTGGCTTCAATCCACTGGCCTTGCTTCGCCATCGGTGGTCTGATGATGTTCTTGTCGTCGGAATAATACTCGGCGTAATTTTGAGGTTCCTTCTTTTTGGGCTTGTTCGGAACACGTTTGCCCTTGCCCCCGTTCTTGCCTCCGTTCTTGGCGAGAACCCCCCTCATCAATTCAACCCTGCGGTACGTGCAGTTTGTTTTCCACCGGACGATCTCCTCGGGGTTGGCGTTCTTCGGCCAAGGATGCATGTCTTCACCAGGGTCCTCGATGGCGATCAGCCTCCACCGGTCGCCGTCGTCAACATAGATCCCCGACGAGCCGTCCTCAATGGACTCGAAAACAAAAGCGTCGCCCTTCATAGCACCTCCATTTCGGAAATCTCGACGATCCGCATAGGATCCTGCCTCTTCTTCCGGAATTCCTTGACGGCTCCGACAAGGTCGGCGGCCATAGCCAAACTCCATTTGATGTCGCTTTCCCTCATGGGATCCTCCCATCGTATGCCGAAGGGCTTCAGTGGCCCTCTGCCAGCCGCACGACCCTCAAGCCAGGACGAGAGGCACCGTTCCGAACAGAAGTGATACTCCTGGCCCCCTATGGTCAAGTTGATGGACACGTGCTCCCGCACTATCCGGCACTCGCACTCGTCGCATGCGTAAATGATCATACGGCCCTCAGTTGAAACCCTCGATGAACTTCCTCATCTTGTCGGGAGTGCCAAGGTGCCCGCCGACCAGCAGCATCATGCCGAGCTGTATGGCGGAGTGGTTACGAGTCTCGTCATGCTTCCCGAGATCCGACGCCATGCTCGTGAGCGCCTGCGGCAAATCCCCGGAGGCAACGTATTCCAACGCCCTTTTCTTGCACCAGTCAACATGATCCTGCCTCGTCATAGCCGTTCCTTCCAAGATGTGAATAATGGGACAAGTATCCCGGAAAGAGGACGGAAGATCAACCTTTTTGTTGATGCTCCAGCATCCCCAGCGTCCAGTGCATCCGGCAGAGGGCGACGTACATCTCGTTCCCGCCTATGATCACCTGCTCCCCCTCCCTGACCACCCTGCCCTCGACGATGCGGGCGTTGAAGGTGGCCTTCTTGCCGCACCAGCACATCGTCTTGATCTCCTCGATCGAGTCGGCATAGGCCATCAGGGCCTTCGACCCCGGAAACAGCTCGCCGCGGAAGTCCGTCCTGAGACCGTAGCAGATCACGGGAATGCCGTAGACGTCGGCCAGCTCCGCCAGCTGATGCACCTGACGATCTGTGAGGAACTGCGCCTCGTCAACGACAATGCAGTTGACCGACCCCCTCTTCCTTCCGTCCACAAACATGGAAACCAGGTTGTCCCCTGAATGGAACTTCACAACAGGAGCCTGAAGGCCGATCCTAGACCTGATTACGTCGGCCTCATCCCTCGTGTCTACGGCGGGCTTGATTATGACCGCCTTCTGGCCGCGTTCGCCGTAGTTGTAGGCCACCATGATCGCGTTGGCGGTCTTACTGGCACCCATCGCCCCGTACCTGAAATAAAGCTTGGACATGAAACGGCTCCTTTCTTGGAATCACAGGGTGATTATACAGAAGGAACCGAATATGAGGGGATGGAGCGGGCGACGGGATTCGAACCCGTGAGCCTTCGCATTGGGAATGCGACGTTCTGCCATCTGAACTACGCCCGCATTATTTCCAAACAATATGATTTAGCCCATTTTCTTACGGTATTATCACTCACTCCGAATTGCTCTCCAATTTTAACCATCGAAATGGTTTTAATCATCTCCGCTAATTGATTACAAGATGGTCTGACAACCTTTCGTTGACTAAGACAAGCACACATAGCAGAACAAAATTTCCTAGCCTTTTGACTCGGCCTGATAACGAATTCCTTCCCGCAACATAAGCATATATTGCTTACACGCACCGCCACACGCTTCTTCAGCGGACCCCTACCTTTGTTCCCAAATTTTCCTTGGCCCTTGTTCCTGGAACCAAACCGTTCCGTAAGAGAATGGCAATTGGGACAAAGCAACTTCAAATTTTCAGGTCTATTGTTTCCATGATCCCCATCTTCATGGTGCAAATTAAGCGGTATCAATCCAGTAAATTGGTTTGTGGAATTCCATCCACACATTTCGCATTTATTGCCTCTCGTTTCCTTAATCCAATTGACAATATATGCCGATACCGCTTCCCCAGAATGTATGCCAGCGGTAACTCCGCTTTCTTCCCCCCTTAGCCATCGTTCGATGTAAGTCTGACGTGCTAATTCGAGACGACACAAATGACCACAATATTTTTTTTGTTTATCAAGTAGTTTGCCACAGGATAAGCAGTGGCGTCTTTCAATGTGGAGTTGCCTATGGTTCCTCTTGCCAAACGGAGAACATTCTAAGCAATATTTTCTTCCTCCAAGGTTTTTTTTGAGACCATCAATAACAACCCAAATCGAAAACTCTTTGTGACATTTCGAACACATCTTCATCAAAACCTCCTGTTTACACCTCATTATTCAATAAAGATGAGTCGAACCCCTGTTTACAATCAAAATAATTTTATATATCTCTTTTAGGCTACTTACAAGGCGTTATTTGAGAATATAAGATTTGATCTTGTCGTTGAATCACGGACTTCACGGCTCGGTCGCGTGGCGCCATTCGGACTCCTTCTTGGCGGCCACCGCATGGGCCTTCTCGTAGTCCCATCCGCGGGACTTCATCAGCTCCCGCTCGACGAGCTCGTGGAGCAGGTTGGCCAACATGTCGTGCTTGTTTGGAATCTCATCAATCCACACCTCGTCCTCGGGGATGCAGTCGTACCGGTAGTGATGCCCGCCCAGGACGAAGTCAATCTCGATGTCGTTCCGGACATGGTCCCCGTCAACCCTGTAGACTTTCGCCCCGTTGCATTCCGACCAGAAGGTCTTCCATCTGTCGGGCCGTTGTGGGGAAGTTACCATATCCGTCACTCGTTGACAACCTTCTCGACCGCCTTGAGGACGTCCTTCAGCTCGCCGTCGTCGCCGCCCCTGTATGGCTTGACAAGGACGATCCTCTTCTTCAGGTCGGCCTCGGACGCCATGGCGTTCGACCCCATCGTCCTGGCCTTCAGGACGGCCAGCTCCTCGGAGTCGTCAATCAGAACCCAGTTCATGTAGAGCGGCAGGCCCCTCGGATACGACTCGGCCGCATAGATGTCGTCGAAATACCCCTCCAGCCCGAGAGCCGAGACGACCTTGCGGGCATAGCCCCTCGCCGCCGCCGTCGTGAGGTAGACCCTGCCCATCTTCCTGAGGGCGGAGAGGAACTCGTCGGCGTAAGGCCTCTTGGAGAACCTCCAGGTCTTTCCCGCGAACTCGATTGACAGGTCCCCGTCCGACTTCTCGTACTGGGTCTTGAGCGTGCCGTCGAGGTCAACGAATATCCTCGGCTCCATGAGCCTGAATCCGGCCCCCGCTCCGCCGACCTTCATTATCGCGATTGGCATCAGACGTTCCTTCCGAGCCGGAAGTGCCGGCACACAGTCTATTTCTGAAAAGAGGGGCCGGAAGCCTGCGCCGAATTCGGATCCTTCCTAGTCGCCTCGTGAGCACGCCGCTGCTCGGCCTCCTCCTCCTTGGTGTGGTACACGCATCCCCACACCTCCTCTCCGTAGGTCAGCCTCAGCCTGAGGATCTCGCCGCTCAGCTTGAGGATGTGCGTGCCGAGCATCTCGATCTCCTCGCTGTCGGACTTGCCGCACGTCCTCCCGCCCAGCAAGGCCGCCTCGCCGTCAACCTGCATGTCCTCCCATTCACAGGTGTCCAGCGGCTGTATCGGTATGCTCAAGTCTCGGCCGGTGATGTCAATCATGGGTTTTACCCTTTCGTTTTCCATTGGAGCCCACGGGCGGCATCGAACCGCCGACCTCCGCTTTACCGAAGCGGGGCTCTTCCAACACTGAGCTACGTGGGCTTGATTTTGTCCCAAGCTTCTGCTGCAGACTCTGATACCGCAACGGACGCTCGTTTACTCTTGAGTTCATCAAAAGAATATACATATGCCGTGTCGTTGAACAAGCAATAACCAACAATAAAATCAAAGTCGCCCTTTTTGTATCTTCTGAGTTTCCCTTTTTCCATACATCTCAAAGTTACCGACGGCATACCATAGCCAGGCCGCCCATCTTTAGTCCATTTGACTTGTATGCGATAGGTCTTACCTAGAAAGTCAAGTGATTCAATAATCCAATCGGCCTTATCGCCATCAAACGGAGAACCATAAACAATAAATTTCTTGAGGCACAATCGGAACAAGACTGCGGCCTCCGCTATCTTGGCCTTGTCCTGCCTGGTAAGATTCGAATCTTTAACCATCCTGTAATATTTGGATTCGTCCCCTCTGTATTTTAATTTCCCTATTTGGCCAGTATGAGCCAAAGTAAATTTCTGTTTCATTTCATCGTGAGTTAATGGAATCTTATGCAGTATTGAAAACAATGTTCCAGGAGCTATACCAGTCTTATTGCTGATTTCCTTATTGCTGAGCCTTTCTTGAACTCTGAGTCTTATACATTCAGCAACCAAAATTTCGTCTAACCTTTTACCTCTCATTCGAATCCTCCGATTCACCCATTAGATAGCATACCTAATAATTCGATATGAACCGAAGATAATCCTTTATTCTAAACAAGAACTCCTAGCCACGTTGGCGTCAAAGTCCTTCAGATTTCTAG
>Ga0315288_10012354_pt1 | contig 10740 bp, 17 predicted proteins | sample YL17G11_20_MG_FD_203454 | JGI IMG/M metagenome (GOLD analysis project Ga0315288, IMG submission 203454) | Sediment microbial communities from Yellowstone Lake, YNP, Wyoming, USA - YL17G11_20 | ecosystem: Environmental > Aquatic > Freshwater > Lake > Sediment | place: USA: Wyoming | collected...
ACGGGTGACCCTGACGACGCGATGATCGCAGTGGCTCTCGCTATCGAGACTAGTGCTGCGTCGTGGGTCCTAGGGTTCCCGTACAGGGAACGAGGGGAGTGGGGGACTCGTCCGGATCCTGCGCTCACGGAGGATGGTCCTTACCCTGTCAGCATCTCTCTTGACGTTGGTCGTTTCGAGGAGCTACTAGCTGGCTAGTAGCTCCAACGGTTGGGACCTGCGGGCACAGCAGTCGAGACAGTTGCAACCGAAATGGTCCCTCTCGAAGGTTTTGATAGGTGTGTACCCCTTCTTGAAGTACTCCAGTGCAGACTCGTAGCTGGACGCCTCAATAGTCTCTTCGACTATCTCCCCAGACATGGGTTGGTAGCTCTTCTTCGCATGCAAGTAGTACATCGTCTTGTACTTCGATACGTGACGACGCTGCTCTGTTCTCTCGGTCAGAGACGTGATCAAGAAGTGCTGGGTGGCCCCCTTGGCCTTGGGTGGTGTGTCGCGCTTTAGAATGCGAAGTATGCCATGCTTGTCTACGTACAAGGCCCCTTTGTAGAGGCGGCGTTCCCACCTACTCGCATGCCTGCTGTAGTACCCGTCACCCTTCTCCACGATCTCAAGAGTTACGTAGTCCTTCAGATGATCTCGGACGTGCTGTTGGACCGCACTCGACGGCTTCAGGTTCTCACTGATCTCACTGTAGACCTTGTTCCAAGGTCTCCCCACACGACTGCGCAGAAAGCCTCTCAACGGAGACAGGTTCTCGTTGAGGGCTTTCGTGTTCCAACCGTAAGGTCGACGGATCCCCTCGCTATACGGGGCCTCTTCACTGAGGTCGTGCTTACGTTCAGCACGGGTATCGTGATAGCTGGTGCGAGCGTAAAGCCGTTCCCGCTCGACTATGACCTTGGACATATCAGAACGCATGGCGGCAATGTCCCACTGACTACACTACTTTGTCAAGCGGTGTATACCACAGCATGACCAGACGCATTTTTCTTGGTGGTACCTGTGGCAACAACAACTGGCGTGAACCGTTCACCGAAACATTGGTTTCGCAAGGCGTGCCACGCGACATCATCTTCAACCCCGTAGTGAAGGACTGGAATGAGGAAGCTCAGAAGCGAGAGGAAGAAGAGAAGGCTAAAGCTCTAGCTCATTTCTATTACGTAGGTGACCCCAAGGTACCTGGTCTTGGGGTTGGCGTCTACTCGCTCGTGGAGCTGACAATGGCTCTATACGATCATCCTGATGAGACTGTGGTTGTGATTGATCTGAGTGACTTGAGGGGTATCAACCCTCACAGCCTCAAATCCTTGATGCAGACGGAGCGGGTTCTCAGGGTAAGGTTCCCTCAAGCTGCCATCTTTACTACCTTGGACAGCGGAGCGCTCTTTCTGTCTCAAATGGTGAAGGGGGTTTTCGAATGCCTGAAGTCAAGTGGAGACAGTTCGGGAACTACTCCGGCCCCCTAGTAACTGGGGTGGACCTAATCCCAATCCCAACAGGAAACCTGTCAGCGGAGCGGTTTCACTGGCTTACGACCCGTGTGGAAACGGGAGGGACTTACGGCACTATCGTCATGTTTGATGGTACTGCTCTGACTGCTGGCCCTGACCAGTTCATTCTGGTCTACCCCAAGGAGCTGGCGAGTGAAGACTTCAACTCAGCGGATGACCAAGGTCCTTTGGGGGCCCTTCTAGCTCGGGTTCTTGCCGTCTCCACCAACTCCTACGCTATCGAGGTTCAGAGACTATTCAAGAGCCTAGGGTGGGTCTTATCTCCTTCAGGAACTCTTCGTTACCTGTCCGACCAAACTGTGGTGCTTGCTGGTCGAACCGTGAACGTGAAGGCGGGTGCTCTGATTTACGGGAGTGTGCTTCGAGACGAACTGACTCCGGTTGGCGGGCGGGTCCCGAAGACCGGCCCTGGGTGGGAGCAGTCCGCCCAATGGGCACTACGATTCAATCGAGTCTTTTCGGACCCGGCTACCTTCTCGACTCAACGACACTATGGACTTGAACGCATGGAGAGTGCGTTCAAACAACGTAAGGTTACCGTAAGGGGTCGAGCCACCTCCATCGAAGGTGTCCTTGGGGGAGACCTCGGAACCCTCGTTCTGCGACCGGACATAGAGTTGGCCTTCGCCCTCTGGTACTCCAACTCTGTCAACGCCCCCGCCATCGCGATGAGGTGCCTTCAAGATGCTTGCACCACTACCAACAGAGACTTGCTGAGTCTCCCCAAGACTCTCATTCAAATGCTCGGGTCGTCGAACTTTGGAAGATGGAGTGCCAACATCCCAGAGGGAAGGTATCAACGTACTCGAAAAGCTGCCATGGAATCTAAGCTCTGGTCTACAGACCTCTTCATGGGCCCCACCGCGATCATGCCGACACGTTTCTGACCATGGTTCCAACCAAGCCCGAGCCCCACTTACTTCCCTGATCTCTGCAAGCAACCTGAACGCCGCTTCTTGATCCACACACAAAATGCGTCGAACCCTGTCCGTCGCGATTTGAGTTACAACCCAGATCTTCATGGGACTAGAAGGGTGTGTCCAAGCTTCAACGTCTCTGAACGGAAAACGATTTGAAGCTTGGGGAAGGCAGCCGAGAATCGGGTTACGGCCCCTAGGGCTGTCCACCGAGTCCAGTAGTAGGTGGCGTCTTGATAGAAGGTTACCAGGGTGTTTGAGGAGTCTGTGATGACTTTGATGAACCGAGCAGGGTCGCCAAAGACACGAAGGGCGAATGGGTAAGTTTCTCGGATCCCGAGTCCGTGGTTCAACATGGTATCTTTGATGGCACTGATGACCAGCAGTCGTACCTCTGACCCCAAAGGGAACCCAAGCTGGTCCAACTCTTGGTCGAACTCACGCTCGGAGAAAGTCACGACTTGCCACAGTGCCTTGACACCTAGAGACTTGAACAGTGGGTGTGTGATCTTGGGCATGACTTCGGTCACGTCTTTGAGTAAGAACGGTAGTCTGGGGTGTTGTTTTTGGATGAGCCTACCAACTTCATCCAGAGCTATCAGCGGCATAGAGACCTACCCTGCGTTCGTAGACATCTGTAATGACCTCCTCTAGGGAGCGAATGTACTCTTTGGCTTTTCCCCGAGGAATTGGAAGTAACTGTTGTCGGAGACACCCTCTGACTTCAATTGCCTTCTCTGATACCTCTACCCCGAATCTTGACCCTTCGTTGAGTTGCTCAGGTGTAATTATCGTTTCTTGTGGGGGTGTGCCGGAGAAGATCAGGTTTGCGTACCTTCCAGGCTTCCACGCGATCTGTATCTCATAGCCTCTGTACTCCCAGACGTACTCGACCTTCTCCGGGTCCCACAGTACGAACCAGAGAGGGTCTGGCTCGCAATACAAGCTGAGTCGCCCCCACTGGTGACGGTAGCTCTCGCAAAGGGCGGGAGGGAAACGCTTTGTGACGAGTTTGAACACTTCGAGGATTGGTCGATTGACGGACATTTCGCACCCGAGCCTGTCAGAAACTGTTTCGTCTGTACGTCAGACCGGCATGGGACCACAACGAAAAAAAGCGCTGGCAAAGAGATTGTCCAGTAAAATCGGGCCTCAAGCCTTCATCGTACCCTCTGACACCATGCTCGTTCGAGCCAAGTACGACCTGATCACCATCGAAATCGAGTTGATTTGGCAAGGGGACCGAGAGCGGTGGGAGCCGATGGTATCGATTGAGCCGAGTCTCAAAGCACCTCTCGGGGCGCAAGCAGCTTTGGCTTTGGCGGCTGCCTTGATGGAGGGCGTCAAGCTGGCTCTTGTCTTCGAGACTGAGGTGTGGCTGTGGTTGGCGGAAGGGCTCTAGCCGGTCTCCTCTTGCGCTCCCCCTTGGATGAGGTGGGGTACGAAGGTCCAGGGCAGAGGGTGGGACTGGAAGGCCATCTCCAGCCCGTCTGCGACCTCTTTGGGGAAGGCTAGCAAGGTGTCTGTGCCCGGTTCGGAGTGGAAGCACACCCCCCAAACACCGCCTTCATCCCGGCACAGAACGATACGGATCTCTGCGGGCGCTATCTCTTGGGTGTTGGGGTTCTGCCAGAGATAGCTTGCCACGTAGGGCCAACAGCGATTCCCAGACCCCCCATCATAACCCCGATCCGCAGGGGTTAGCTCGTAACCCCAAGTGTCCTCAGTCTCCTCGACAGGCATGACCACAGAGTCGTCATGATCAAGACGACCAGGTTTAGGGAGGGATAGAGTCAACCCTGGACCACGGTAGTCAATTTGCACTTCGTGGTCACCGATGCCGAACCAGATTTGCATACCCTAGAAAAGACACCAAAGGTCTTGCGATTTACGTGAAGCAGGTTGGCACACCCGCACCGACCAAACTCCAACTCGCATCGTATTCTAAGCGAACTTTAACTTTCAAGTTTGCCGTGGGTCGGTGTAAAAGGACGGCATGGACGTAGCTGCAATTTTGGGGGGTGCAATCTGCCTTTACATCGGACTGAGGCGAGTGTCCTCAGTACGAAAGAAGGTTGACCCGAAACTTGAGTTCGACTTCTGGATGTCAAAGTACAAGCGGTAGCCCATCGTTGAGCCTCTCACGGGAGCTTTCTGTACTTCTTGATCAGCTCCGTGAGTTTCTCATTGTGCTCTGCGACGCTCTTCATGAACTCGGCTGCATTTGCTACGCTTTCAGGGTTTGAACGAGCGGGTTTAGCTTCAGCATTCCCTTTAGCTTCGTCTACCTTAGTAGGTAGGCTTGGTGGTTCGAGGACAGTTCTCCTAGCCGGCCACTCGCCTTGGATCTGCCCGCAGCTCAAGCAGAACCCCATCCTGATCGAGTTTGGACTGTCAGTTATCCCGAGTCCATGGGGAATCACTTCCACTTCAGTGTTCTGGACGCGGGAATAGCGCACTCCGTTCGCACTGGCAATCACAAACGCCACTCGAACCGACTTACACCGCTGACATGCGCTCATGGTTCAAGTGTTCCATGAAGACACAGAGTAGGCCATTATGGATCGAGTGGGAAGGTCAGGACTGAGAGGAGTAGGTGGGAGCCCGCTGATTTAAGCATCAACGCTTGTTCATCCCACAGTTTACCCACAACCATCTCCTTCGTGAAAGAGTCAATGGTTTCAGCGGGTAAGGGGAGTAGACGGGCTCGGCATTCACAACGGAAGGTCGTCCCGTTTTCGTTCCCTCTATGGGCCTTACCGCACTCGGGGCACTGGTCTGCTTGAACCCAGTTGGGGCGGGGTTCCCCTTCCCCACTCCAAATGACCCAGGGCGCGGCGTGAGCCGTGCTTAGAGGTAGGCGTGAGTCCGCTTTGACGGCTGTGAGCCCCCTCGGAGTCTTGACCAGGTAGTGGTCCCAACGGTCAGACCTTACCGCAACGTAGCCTGCTGGGTATCGCACAATTAGAACCAGGGTGGAACTGATCTTGGTCACTTCAAGACGTTCTCCGCACTCGTGGGTGACAGCCCCCGAACCGCTGACCTCCATCCCACAGCCAGGACAAGCAGATCCTGTAAGCACGAGCCACGGCATGCCCAACCGAACAGAGACCGCCTCAGCAGGCTTCCGAAAGCTCAGATTCCAAACGCGAGGGCCCAACATCTCTATTCTACGGTAACTATTAGAGAATTCTCAATCGGGAGGGATTCGTCTAGCTCGGTGCTCCGTTACGCAAATAGCGCAATCTTCCTTGCGGGCCTGCAATCGCACAGGTGGGATATGCTGTGGAAAACGTATGTAACCGTATGACCTGACACGATAAGTCGTTGAGTCGACACTCGAAACCGTCCGCTACCGCTGAACATGGCGTTTTCGCTTGTCCTTTCGTAGGTTTGGGGCAAAAAGACACACGTTTGAGCGAAAACTGGTGCGGTGGCCTTCAACTGGTGTAGACAGATAGCTCGTTTGGCGGTGGCAGGGGAAGCCAGTGCCTTAGGTTCGGGGGGAACAGACATGTCCATAGTTCTGGAAAAAATCCGGAAGCTCATCAGTCTTACCGACTCTCCTTTTGAGGAGGAGGCTCGGTCAGCGGCGATGTTGGCGATACGTCTCATCAAGGAGCATAAGATCCTTGATTCGATCCCCATGGAACCTAAACCGAAGAAGGTCGCACCGTCGAAGGAGTGCCGTAGCAGTCTCCGCGTCTCAGCTTACGCTAAGATAGCTCGGTTCCTCGACTTCTTACGCCGCAAAGCAACCGAAGGGTTGCGCCCTTTCTACGGGGCAACGGAGTTCGCCAATCGTTCAGTCGAAACCGGAGAGATCCAGGCTTCTGATCGAGCTATCTTCCTGTACTACCTACGGCAAGCTCTGCGCGAGCATACCACCAAGGGCAATATCGAGTATCAGAACGGTAAGGGTTACCGTCTCCACTATGCGTTAATGTGGGCAGAAGCTGCTTGATATCCTTCTTTTAGCTTCGGTGTTAGTAGCCTTATGAGTGACATTGGATCTCTGAAGGTTGTCAGGAGTGCCTTAGTCCCTTTGGACGACAGGTTCTTCACAGTTAGCCTTGACCTTCTATGCGTTGCTCGTATCGACGGTTACTTCCAACGGGTAAACCCCGCCTTCACTCGGGTACTGGGGTACAGCTTCGATGAGTTGCTATCTAGACCTATCGTAGATTTCGTTCACGGAGAGGACCGCACTGACGTTAACGAGCAGTTGGGCAAGCTAGCCAACGGGTTTGACGCCGTAAAATTCGAGTGCCGGTGCTTGTGCAAGGACGGGTCTACGAGGTGGCTGTCATGGCACTTCCCAGCCCCTGTAGAGGGTCTTCTTTACGTAGTCGCTAGGGATGCGACTGAGCGTAAGAGGACCGAGGCAGCTCTGGTCAAGTTGGCGCACACTGACCAACTCACCGGCCTACAAAACCGAATTACCCTCATGAGTAACTTGGCTGGGAAGCTCGCTCGTGCTGAGAGGTACGGTGGGAAGCTCGCTGTCATCTTTATCGACCTCGACGGGTTCAAGACCGTGAACGACACTCATGGGCACGATTCTGGGGATGTGGTTCTGCGTGAGATCGCAGGTCGTCTACGTGCCACGGTGAGGCGTAGCGATGTTGTGGCCCGGCTCGGAGGGGATGAATATATAGTAGTAGCCGACGACCTAACACAAGAGGTGGACGTAGGTCAGGTCGAAGAGAAGATCCGTCACAGCATCGAGGAGCCGATAACCCTGCCTACCGGGGTTGAGGTTCTGGTTAGAGCCAGCATTGGCAGGGCTACGTACCCCACAGACAGCGCTGACCCCGAGACACTCCTGAAGCTAGCGGACAAGGCCATGTACCTGTCCAAGACGGGCCGCTAGAGGCGAGACAGGGACCTGGACAGATTCTCGCGAGCCAAGCTCTCACGAGGGCCCTCACGGAACTCGGGCGTGTAGTAGACCCAAGTCCGGTCAAGGAAACCCTGAAGGATCTTGGCCCGGCCCTCACGAAACCGCTCCTCCGGAACCCACTCGTATTCACGACGGATGCCAAGCTCGTAAGCCTCAAATTGCTCTGGGCTTGCGCTGAGGATGGCAAGGTCCACGTCGAGCAGCACTTTGGCTTCCCGAGTCTTGGGCTCGTTCACATGCTTTGTCGCAAGGATGAGGTTCGCAACTTGCAACGCAAACTCGTGAGGGAACCCTAACCTCGAACGGAAATGACCGATAGCCAAGTCCGCACTTTGCTCCTCGTTGTCCTTGGCCTTGGGATCGTAGATGATGTCGTGGTACCAGAGGGCTAGTTCAATCGAACCCACCCCCGGAAACTTGGCCATCTCCCCGTCAAGGGTCTCGAAGCAGTACTGGAGGTGCTCCAGGTTGTGGTAGAAGCGCCCATACCCCGAGTAGGCCCGGAAAATCTCGTAGAGGACGTTGCTCCCTCCACCCCTCTTTGGCGGACGGGCCGTATCCAATGTCTGTTCCCAACGATCAGTCAGGTATTTGTACGCCACAAGTCACCACCTGATGTCTACGGGCAGAGTCTTGTACCGTAAGTCCATGCTCTCTTCGTAGACCATGGCCCCCTTGATGTCACCTTCTTTTCGGAGTTTCATCGCACACGACTTGTCGAGGGCGTAGGCAGCCAAGGTTGCAGCCACACCCACGCTATGGGGGCGATCTCCAACCAAGGCCACAGCAGCCTTCTTGCTCGCCCGATGGTATTTGGACCAGAAGGCTGAGAGTTCACCCTCCGTCATCGCATCGAGGTTGGGGACATCACCCTCTACACTCACTATCAAACCGAGATCCATGATGGGCTCCTTGAACGCGATGTGCAGCACTTGTTGTGCGACAGCTTGAGCAACCGCTTCCAAGTGCTTGATGTACGGGTCCCCGTGAACAGCAAGCTCAACCGAAACGGGTTGGTGTAGCTCCGGGTCAGCGTACTTCTTGACCGTGTGGAAGACGAAACAGGCTCGGATTGAACCGACGTCACCAGAGCTGACGACCCTCTTGCGAAGGGAGCCGTTCTTATTCAAGACCGAGTTGTAAATTTCCCTGGGCTCGAAACCAGGAAAGGAACGCTCCCCGCCACAGGCTAGGCAAGAGCGAGAGGTGCCGGGCAGGTGCCCCGTTCCGTGGCACACGGTACAGTTCAATGGGATTGTAGTGTCGATCATGGGGTTTCAGATTCTCCTAACAATGTAAACGCTTGAGTCAAGAGGTTCTGAACTCCAAAAGTCTGAAGTGGACGTAAACTGTTGAACCCGGAGTTACAGTCCCGAGTGACGCAGAGTGACAGCGGGTTCCCGCACGGAGTTGTCAAGTTAAAAAGAAGTTAGGCTGTAGCGTAAAACACTGTCCCTTTGAACTAAATTCAGGGTGGGGCTTCACTTCCCAGCATTTGTCCGTATACTCAGTGGCAGGTCAGGACTCATTGAAGGGGGTCCCTATGGGAACAGCGAAGCTACGAATCAAGTCCATCGCCCATCGCGTTTGCGAGTGCGGCTATCCGTACACTCAAGATGAGTTTGAGGCATTGTCGCACAATGTCTTGGTTGTGGACGACTCGATCTATGAGGTCCGGTCTTGTGTCTCGTGTCAGTCCGGGTTGGCCCGGCTTGTCCGTAGGCGACCCGTTGACGACGTTGACTGACCGCTAGCCTGTAGCTTTCCGACCCTTCTTCGGATGGGTCTTAGGGCCGCTTTTGCCTGGGTCAGCTTTGATGGTGCCGGGGTCGAAAACCATAGCCGGGCTTTGGGCCTCGTAGTCCCCGATGGGGCTGAGGATGGTGGCCCACGGCATGGCTCCCCGTATCCGCTCTACGTGCATCTCGTAAGCTGCACGCATCATGGCGGTCTTAAGGAGTTGTGTAGGTGCGGGGACGAAGGTGAAGGTCACTTGTGGGAGTGGTTCGGTGTTCCCTTGGGAGAACTCGACCTTGGCTAGTAACCCGATCATTTTCCCGTGGACATAAACCCGTGTGGGACTGACTGCCCGCTCCCCTTTGTAGGGACCGTCTTGGAGGGTCTTCATCCCTCCAAACACGATTGCTAAGGTGTGGTCTTCTAGCTCTAAGCTAGTCTTCGCTTGACCACTTGCTTTGGCTTTTTCGAGCCTGTCTTTCTGAGTATGCATCGACCCTCCGTTCCTCCTTCTTACCCCGTTCCGGAGTAGAAGCAGCGGATCGAGCTGGGGCAGGTGGGCCGTAGTTCCGAGCGAAACTCTCCGCTACGCCCCGACTCCGGTATTGGACCTGGGGGGCTTCCACACTCTGAACCGGGCCCCTACGAGGAATGGGCGTTGACCCTTGTCCCGCTCCTTGCGTCTGAGGACGGATGCCCCCTTGCTGATTACGTTGCCCTCCCTCCCTTCGTATCTTGTTGGAATCACGACACGGTCTGCACCTTCGTGGAGGACTCCACGGTGGGTCGTTCTGTGCGAAGAACTCTTGGTCTTGCACTGAGAAGATGAACGGGTTGGAGCAATCGCAGCATTTCAGTTGTTGATCAGTTAGTTGGGTCATTTCGTTTCCTTGTGCCCTCAGAGGGTTCCTCGCAGGCTCTCTCCTCTCGTTAGGTTTCGTGCCTAAATGAGAATCAGTACAAGTACCTTTGCCACAATTACTTTGTACACCGAATCTGGTAACCACTAAGCCTGGAGCCCGCCACTATGATAGACCGGGAGGACCCCAAGAAAATTGAAGCCCTATTCCGTGATGCCGGTATCTTCGCTGAGGACTTCAACTCCGTGCGCTTTGCCAAAACCCAGGAGGATGCGGACCACCGCTTGGCCTCACTCAAGACCAAGTTCAAGGTTGGTTTCAAACGGCTTGCTCTGGAGCTGCACCCGGATCGAAACTCGGGGGATAGTGCCAAGTCAGAGCGTCTTCGGATCTTGGTGCTCCTCAAGAGCCATGTCGAGAGACTCCAGGCCCCTCGTATAAAGCCTGTTACGTATACACGAGGCGTGGTGATCCACTACTACCCTACTCAAAACGGTGTGCGCCAAGTGGTCGAGCCACACCACTCTGCGACAACTGTTGCATCTATGACTCCAACCGGAGTTCGTTGGATACGAGTGAGATAGACGGTGTAACTCTGTGCATGCGTCTTGCCTGGATCACTGACCCGCATCTCAATTTCCTGCCTCCCATGGGATCTGTTAAGTTTGGGGAGTGGGTCCGAAAAACCTCTGAGGCTGATGCCGTTGTCATCACCGGAGACATTGCCGAGTACCCCTCGCTCATGAGCCTGCTATCCTTCTTCACAGCAGGTTGTCAGCGCCCTGTGTATTTCGTCTTGGGTAACCACG
>Ga0315288_10012355_pt1 | contig 10740 bp, 12 predicted proteins | sample YL17G11_20_MG_FD_203454 | JGI IMG/M metagenome (GOLD analysis project Ga0315288, IMG submission 203454) | Sediment microbial communities from Yellowstone Lake, YNP, Wyoming, USA - YL17G11_20 | ecosystem: Environmental > Aquatic > Freshwater > Lake > Sediment | place: USA: Wyoming | collected...
GAATTCTGCTTGCTGCAGTTTTGATAAGATGCTGTAACTGCGTTGATAAGTCCTTTATCAGAAAGGGTTCAGAATCGCGGCAGTTTTCTGATCAGATTTTATGGCGCGGGGTGTGGGATTTGAACGAAGGGTTAAACCAGTGCTTCTGGGTAAGAGGATTATTGGTTTTCTTGTTTCTAATGGGGTTTCAAGCCTTAGAGATGTTTACAGGGCGTTAGAAGAAGAGCCTAGTCGTGTTGATGAATGCTTGAGGCGTTTGTGGAAGAAAGGATTCATTCTTAGAACAAGGGAACCTTCGTTTGAGTTTGAGACTTGCAGTAGAGGTCGTGCTGGTGTTTCTGGCTATACAAGAGCGATCAACTACTATGCAGTCAACAGTGGTAGTGAGTTGCCTGCTAACTTCGTTAAGTATGATGAGCGGAGGAAAGATGGTAGAAGTAGAGATGTTGAAAGCAAAGCCGATAGAATATTATGTTATTTATTAAATAATAAAGATAAGGCATTCTACAGCAATGATGTTGTCAAGGCTTTGGGCGTCAAATCCTGCGACATTATGGCAAACGTTAGACGCTTCGAGAAGAAAGGCCAAGTCTATGTTAGAGGCTATCAGACTCATGATGGCAGAAGCCCATTCAGAAAAGGCTTCCTTCTCACATGTGTCGACCAAGACAAACCAAGAGACACTGCAATCAGAGAAGCGTTTGAAAGAACAGACAAAATGCTCCTAGAGAATCCGACAAGCAACACGATCCATGAAAGAGTCAGACAGATAAGAGATCAACTGCTGACCTCAAACGAGCTTCTTTCACTCTCATATGTCAAGAGCATTCTAGGTTGCGATATTGACAGTGCGAAGAGAGCCTTGAGAAGAGCAAGACAACTCTATAGCGACATTGAGCAGGTCAAGATCTTTGACAGATTCACCTACTACTATCTGAAATCGATGAAACCGGAAGATCTGGCCGCAAACATTGGGATGAAGAAGAATTACATCAGAGTACGCTTCGGAAGAGACAACAGAATTGGCCACAACTGGGAAGCATGTGCAGAATGGTTCATTGACAAGTTCACCGAAGGAGCAGAATTTGTCAGCCAGAATCACAGGAAAACAATGGATTCTAGAAGAATAACGCTTCATCTGTTGAAGCAAGTTGGAGACAGAAAACAGAACGCAGAGGTTGACAGAGTCTGGAAAGTCACGCCAGGGCTGTTTTCACCAACAGTAACCTATGTGTTGGAATGCAAATGGAGCATTGTGACTAGAAAGACTCTTGATGACTTTCTTGAAGTCTTGAAATGGAGTACCGACTTTGGTGTTGACACTGAGAATGGTAGAGAAATGAAGAAAGGAGTCGTACCTGTGTTTGCAGCTGGAACGTACAATCCAAAGGAAAAAGTCGTAGTAAACGCTGAGAAGATTACACTGGCTCAGTATGCGAATAGAATGAATGTCAGGTTACTGAGACCCGCAGACTTCAATGAGAAGTTGAGAGATCATGGAATCGACAAGAGACTGACTACTCAGAGGATATGTAGAATATGCAGAGATGAAAGAGAGGTTCGAGAGTCGCTGGATAGCATTTGGAAAGAACCTCAGAAAGCACAAGAGCATCTGACTAGGACTTCGCAAATGAACGACAATGTTTTCCTGTTCGAGAATCTGCTTAACACCTGATGCAACCAGTCTAATATCGAAATCTTATAAACTGGGTCTCCACAGATTAGAGTTCACTCCGTTAGCTGTAACCTCCGAAGGTGATGAAAGGAATGTCTGTGATTGACTGGGTTTCTCTTTTGCCCGTAATAGCAAGAATTGTAGCTCCGAGAGTTCTGGATGCAATTTCGAATCGCTTGCAATCGACTCCAGAATCCGAGAGGGCTAGGCTTCGAAAGATGCTTGAGCATCTGAGAAACGAAGTCAGCAGGCTAGCTAGCGATTCAAGAAACATGAGCAAAAGCGAAATGGTTGAAAGAATCCGTGAAATGCAAGAGGAAGTTGATTCTGATGATTACCAAGAAGCAATGAGGCCAGATGCTGCAGACGTAGTTTTAGATTCGTTGCAAGCTGCAGTTGAAGGAAGAAAAGCAGCTATACCCGATGTTTTAAGAGATTTGAGGACTCTGTTGAATACGTGGCTTCACGATCTGAGGTTCACTGGTACCTTGCCAGAAGTTTAGTTTACGTAGCGCGCGCTGAAAGTGTCACGGAGGTTCTCGTAGCAAACTTCTATTGCTCACGCGTGCGCGTCACATCAAACCATTCCATGGCACTCTTTATGCAGTCGTCCATGTTAAGGTACTCAAACTCTGAGGATCTTCCTACGAGGTCTATGCCTCTCTTCGCAAAATAGTTTTTAATCATTTTGATGTTTCTGCGGTAGTTGACGTCGTTTATCACGTACGCGTATTCTGTTCTCTTGACAATAGTGAAACAAACGTCTCTTTTTTCAAATATCTTCAGCCTGCAAAGGTCGTATACTATGCGTTCTGAGATTTTCTCGTCCTCAGTGTTCCACACTTTGTCTTTTAGTTTGCACGTCACCTCAGCCATTATTGACGCCATCCCTTTAGGAGCAACCTCTGGACTGAAGTTTGAAGGAAAACTCACTCTGTGTGCCAGTATGCTATTGTCTGGTATGTAAAGCCAGGAGAGTCTTTCGTCCGACTCTTTTCGTAGGCTAATCATTACAGTGATTAACGAAATACATTTCAAAGCGTCTGACGCCATTTTGATTCTTTTTGGTGCGTCTATTGCTTCTACTAGTGTCTGGACAGGGATGGTTGAGACGATTCTTTCGTACAGTCTTTCTTGTTTTCCGTTTGAGATTGCCCATCTGCCCTCCTTTTCGCAAATCTTGGACACTTCGAAGCTTGTAACGATTGAAGGTTCTATTGACACTTTAAGAGCATCAACCAATGCTTGAATTCCGCCAACTCTTGGATAGTAGAAATCGGGTTGATGAGCGTATCTTTCAGTCCTTATCCCCAAGGACGATTTGACGACATCCTGAGTTGATGGAACAGGGAACCTCTGAATCAATTCAGTACTTATCTCTTCAACGGGATGCTTCCAAATCTTCTCGCTGTAAGGAATAAGATGCTTGGCGGCAATAGTCTCGCCAAAAACGTAATTGAACATTTCTTTGAGATTCTTGGGTTTCTGAAGTTCTCCTTTTTCCCTTTTGAGAAGGTTATTTATGAAACCGTATAAGCACTCAAAATTCTCTTCTTTTGTCAAATCCGACAAGCTATTCTCAAAAGGATATTTCACGAGATTTCCCTTGAAGAGTATCTTGGCGTTTCTTCTGTTCCTGACTCTATTATCTCCCAAAAGCCCCAGCATGAAGTTCAAAATGCCCGCACTCTTTGAGAAAAGGGTGTGTGGACCACTCTGATCAAAGGTGAAGCCTTCATGCTTTATTGACCTCATAAGCCCTCCGCATTCTTGGTTTTTCTCCAGAATCTCAAAATTCCGTTGCCCTCTCATGAGATACCCAAGGGTTAATCCTGTCAAGCCTCCTCCAAGCACAGCCGTTCTCATGATTTTCCTCACCTCAGCTTTTTGATATCCCGTTCCATAGACTGGACCCAGTCCATTCAAGAATGACACTCCTTTTTGAATGCTCAGGAAGTGATTCTCACACGTTTCTTAAGTACGCACGTAGGCTCGTGAACAACGTACGAACTCGCATTTCTTTTATTCGGTCCATTGCTCTCACCGCGCGCGGAGAGCCTTCGAAAGAGTTATTTTGCAAATCATATAAGAATATGCACATGAACCTATACGTCTACCACGATGACGACTACATGACGAGCTGGCTCTCAGATGAGATTTCACTTGGCATCACGGATTACCTGCGTCAGAAGGGATTTCGAGTCGTTAATGCAGAGCAATTAGCGGAAATGATGAAAAAGTCCGTTGACGAGGGCACATGTTGGAAAGATCTGGTTGTATTTTCGAGGGATATAGTCCCTGAGACCATATACCACTGGCAGTACCCAAATGCGCTGATCAGAAACTATCTAGACTGTGGTGGCACAATAATATGGTTTGGAGACATCCCTCTTTACTATCGCGGATTTTGCCCATCTTCATGCAGTCAATTCAAAGAGCGACTCAACCAAGCAAGCCAATCTGAAGGCGAAAAAATCATGAAAAACCTAACCAGAGATGAGAAAGACAGATTTGCAGTGTGTTATGCGATGCGGGGCAGCTTCAATGTCCTAGGAGTCGTTCCCCTCTTAACAAAACATCCAGCCTCCAAGGTTTGCAGCATTACCAAAGCCGGAAGAGAAATAGGCTTGCGTTCTTCATGGTATAGCGAACGACCGATACTTATTCGAGGTTCAAACCTGAGAAAGAACAAACCCATTGCTCTTGCGGCTGGCAAGCCTCAATACATGATGCCGTTCGAAAGATCAATAGTGGATGAAAAGAAAGAGAGGAGACTTTCTCTCAGCGTCATTGATCTTGTCTTGAAGATTCTTGGTCTGATTCCTGCCCTAATTGCGATGGCGGCGGCTCTATATCTCTTCACTGCAGGGTTCGCAACAGCTTTAATATCGCCGTTTCTTTGGGGATCCGTGCTCCTTCTGCTCGTGTATCTTACATATTGGTTTTTCTGGTCAAGGACAACATATGCTGGCGCATGGTTCAGGAATTTCGACAAAAAGCATCCTTTTTCTGGCTTCTACAGGCTCTGGGATTTCCGTCCGTACAGAGTCACCAGAAAGAATCTGGAGGAACTTCACAGTGTGTGCATGACCGTAGTGCAGAAGCTTTCAGAAAAGAACTGAATCTTATTGTCAGAGTAGCCCTTCAGAACATTCGAGAGAGCATCTTCAAACAATTTGCCATGATCCATGGTCACACACAAACAAAGGTTTCTAATTTCTACTTTATAAATTGAAGAAAATCATAGAAACTTCTTTTTTTCTTGTATAGAAAGTTATAAACTGGAAAGCACAACTGAAATTGGGGGCAAGATTGCGGCATCGACTCGTAAATGAGAAAACCTTAGAACTGAACATTACCCACGAAGGTATGGTAAGTGCAGGAATTGGAGTCATTGGTTTCACTCAACAGCAGGAGTCTGTGATAGGAGCAGACGTGCTCTATCCCTGCACTATACCTTTCATAATTCAGTTCAAAGCAGCAAAGGGAGGCGTTGACAATTCTTCAGCGACGTTTTACGTAAACAACAATAAACGGATGAATCAACACAGGGCTCTCGATGCTATAGCAAGTAGTGGTGTGTGCGAAGCTTACTACGCATTTCCTTTGATCGCAAGTGACGTATTTCTGACAACTAATTTTGGTAGTCTCCTGAGGTTCACAGTTATGGTCGAAGCTCAAAAACTGACTGGGGCACTTAACTGGATTAGTAAAACACATAGTGTAGAGGTCCAAGCTAACGGTCAATTCACAGTCAGTTCCGATGAAAAAGTTACAGGAAAAGGATTCTCTGCAAAAGAGTTCTTGCAAAACAAGTCGAAGGAAAGAAAAAACAACCAAGGCGATGGAAGAAAAATGGCAGAATACTTGCCCAGTCTTATTGAAAGCATGGAACACGCAGTTAAGGAAGCTGGCATTGTTGGGCAATCAGAACATACAATAACAGTGGTTGGAACGGACATCGATGGAGAGAATCTGGGATATCTACAACTTCCTGTCCGCATAAGAGGACTAAGAAAAGAACCAAAAGAAAAAGTCATATTTTAGATAGATATCTACAGTAAAATTCGCGTGTGCCAGTTTGATTTTCTTTTGCTTAGAAAGTTGGAAAATAGAAAACCTCTATAATCTGCGGAACAACTGATACTTTTGAAGGACGTTTAATGGCTAGCATAGATGACGAACTGATAAAAGCGCTGATTCAACCTGATCAATCAAACGAAATCGGTGAAAGCGCTCCTCTGAAAAGCATTCTCCGGTTTAATAAGCTAGAATATGACACCGAAGTTGATGTCGGGAAGAATCGGACAGCGGATATTCTGGTTACCAAGATATATGCAGATTACAAAGAACGCCCTAAGATCATAATAGAGGTTGAGAACGATCGCGAATTCGATGTTGGACAAGTGCTGAGAAAACTCCAAAAGGACAGGCAGTATCCGATCATAGTAATAATTCCAAAAGAATTCGAGGATCATGCTTTTCGCTTTCAAAAGTCAGGCATTCCCGTATGGTTCTGGACTGCTACATGCAATTGGATCTGTCGGTTCTGCAACAAGACTACGGCAACAACGTCAAGCCTGACGCCTTTCAGATGCGCTCAATGCGGTAAAGGTGGAAATACTCTACGTTGGATTGGGGTAGACAAAGTCCAGTTTGAAGAAGCAAGAAACAATCCATCGATCAGAGATGAGACTGGCGGACCGCACGTGGGCTTTGCTAGAAGACCTTAAGCATGTACGTGCTCTTGTTACGAGTTCACTGACCAAGTAATGGCCACGCATCTTTGTAGTTTTTCAGTTTCTCGTATAGACCTTTGCTTCTAAGATTTAGATCAAAGATTCCCTTGGAAGAGGTCGCATTTTCAACGAAGACTTTTGAAGGAAAAATCCAGAATTGGTCATTCGCGTCAATGCCGACGATGAAAAAGTCATCTCGTGGTTCTATGTTACTCACTTGAAACCATAGTGGATCTCTCTTTGTTCTGACGGTTTTTATTTGCATTTTCTTCCCGTTCTTTAGAATACAGTCGATGCCTTCATCAACCAATGGAACATATGGAATGAGTTCATGTTCCAGCAACTTGACAAAGACCTTCAACTCACCTGCTTTCCCACTTAACAATTTTTCAATTCGTGCAGACATACGACTTCACCTTGATTCTCGATAGCGAAGTTTCTATTTTTCTACTTTATAAATCAAAGAAAATCTTAGACACTTCATTTTTCCTCTTTTGTTTAGAAAGTTGGAACCTGAAATGTTCAACTAATAGCCAAACGCGATCATCTGCACATTCATAATCAGAATATGAAGACCAAAACGTAGCACTATCACTTGACTATGCAAAGGCTGATGGAAAAGTATAAGTACTACTATATACTACTATTACAGTAGTTTAGCAACAAGGAGGTAGAGCAAATGGAAGAAACAAATGGTGAATTGACTGTTACCGTTCGGGCTAAAAATATACCGGAACTGAGAACCAAACTCTTGAAGATTCTGGGCGAGATGGAGGATTCCAATCACACATCAGAAGACTTCCCCGAGAACATCAAGAAGATCTATCCAGAATACGAATCGAATCCTCATAGTGCTGCCATATTGACTGTGCTACGTGAGAAACACGTTGGAAAAGCAAATGCGATTTTCTCGTGGGAATTGTCAGAGGAAATGATAGATCAATTTCCTCGATTGTTCAAGGGCAAAACCCAGGGGCAGGTCAGTAGAGGGAATATCTTGCCAGCGAACCATCTTGAAAAAGCCGGACTTCTGAAAATAGGGCACCAAAAATACCAAAACACTGCTGATGAATACCGAGTGTATTGGGTCGAATAAAACCCATGCACTCTTCATCAGCTTCTGAGTGTTTGCGACGGCGCAAGCGGAACCTCTACAACTGACTATTTAATTCGTCTGACAGTCTTCCAATCAATTCCTTTGAATTCATCATTCTCGGATTTGAGAAAACTCCACCAAAGAATGTCAAATATCCTTACTTTGGTCAGATTCAAGTATTTTAGTTTCTCGTAAAGATCTTGCAGGTTGTCGGAAGTGGTCTTCTCGAGGAGATTATCATAGTAGTCTTTGAACAGCATTTGATGCCAGTCTCACCAATTCTGACCAGTGGTTTGGAGTTGCTCGAGCATGGAATAAAGCACTTAAGACTAGGATCTAACCAAGACCTGAAATTTGCAGTGATGCATGCGGACAACTGTGTTGAACTTGTATTGAAAGAGATTTCACGCTATAAAGGAATAAGGATAATTGACAAAAAAGGACAATCGATAGGATACTACGACTGTGTAAACGAACTGCAAAGCAAAGGGGTTTTGATTCCGGAGCTTCCAGATATTGATTTGCTTCACACTGAAAGAAACTCCATCTATCATCTGGGTAGTCAACCTGACAAGAAGAAGGCTGAGTGGTTGGTTTTTGGGGTTGCTCTTGGGTTTGCTAAGAGAATATGCAAGGATGTCCTTGGATATGACATCACACGATTTTCAAATGCCTTTGATCGCGTGGCGCTGATGAACGAAGAGTTGACAACACTGCGAAAAGCGATTGTTCAGACATATCTATCAGACGCAGTCTGGGCTTATGACAATGGAATGTACAAAGAATGTGTGGTTACTTCATATTCTGGCATAGAGGCCTATCTGGGGAATGCAATACCTATAGATGTGCGATCAAACTTGGATATGATGCAAAAGCTGGTTGAGGACGGTCTTATTACTCAGGAGACATTAGACGATTTCAAGAAACTACGCGAAATTCGTAATGCAGTGGTACACGGTGCTTCTGATTCGACGAAGGAAGAAGCTGAATTTGCTTTGACCACCTTCAAAACGATTCTTCATGACGTAGATTCCATGTTAATGTAACAACTAGTCAGATTTTGCCATATCGGCAATCTTGAAATACGACTTGATTTATTATTATTTTATACAAATGACTGGTTTAAATCGAGGATGAGAATGAATGAGTTCTCAGAATAGGCTAAAATCAGAAATCTCGGCAATTCTTCAAGATAAGTCAAATATCTCTTCAAATCATAAAGCTTTGTCTTGTGGTTTGTTGGCGCGGGGTGTGGGATTTGAACCCACGCGGCCGTTACCAGCCACAGACTTAGCAGGCCTGCCCCCTACCAGGCTAGGGCAACCCCGCCCCGTTTTTGCCAGACTCCGCCAGGTTTTTCGTTCCTGGCGATGTTGCTTCTGGTTGTAAGTCATTTTCGTTTCCTCAGGAATATTAGGTTATCTTTTTGAAGGACGTATTCGAACCCGACTTCCAAGAGAGCTTTGATTTCTTCAGGTTTTTCAGCGACTTTTACGGTAAACTCGTCGTTGGCTCCTGCTTCGAATAGAGTGTGTTCGATGTTTATGTATATCTCGGTTGATTCCAGCTTCTTGTGGCCTAGAAAGTGTTGCACGTAGTATGGGTCTTTCGTCTGATGGTATAGCATCGTTGCTTTCCAATGCCTGAACGTGTGGAAGCTTACTCGTAGTAGGCGTGGGTTTTGCAGTGTTTCTTTGAGGCGCTTGCGGGTGTCGAGGAAAGTTCCTTTCATGGATTTGAGAGAGCCTGGAAAGACTTGCTCGCTTGTTTTTGGAAGAGCGTTAAGCATTTCGATTAGGGCTGTGCTGACTCTCCACATTCTTGGGTTGGAACCTTTTTCGGGTTCGTTCAGTGTCACTATTCGTTTCTCGTGATCTATGTCTGTCCATTGCAGGCGTTTAGCTTCTCCTGATCGCATTGCCGTCTCTTTCAAGAGTTGGGCGAAAGCCGCGTTCTTCCTGTGAGACCCTGCTATCAACGCGTCAAGTTCTTGTTCGGTCGGTATGAAGGGGAATTTGCGTGTGACTTTGCATCGTGGCTTTGTCCAAGTTTGTTCTCGGAACTTGAGGAAAAGCGTGTAAGCGTTTATCGCGTTTCTTCTCCTGTTTTGACCCCACTTCTGTTCTCTGGCCAGCGCGGTTCTCACTGTTTCTGGGTCTCCCAGATTTGCTCCTCTTTCGACTAGTCCTATCAGGCAGCTGTTGTAGCCGCGTATGGTGTCGAGACTGTACCCGTCTTGCTGCATTTTCCAAGCGAATTCGAGCAGTTTCCCTTTGTTGTCTGTCTCGCTTCTTGGCGGAATTCCTATTTTCTGGATTTCCGCTGCCAAATTTTTCGTTCCTTCTGCCTTGGTCACGCATATTTGGCAAGTAGTAACTATATTGTCTGTGGCTTTTTTCGGTTTGGTATAAACTCTCTCAACACGTTCAAACGTGCTCCAAGCCTTCTGAACATCGACAGGATCTGAAAATCTGAGTCCACACTTGCGACAGAACCAACGCTGGATCCTGTCCCCGAACAATGAATATCGCAGGCCGTCGCGCCAAAGCTTGTTGGATCCGCATTGTGGACATAGAGGGCTGACGCCAGCGGAGTCACGCTGATGCTCCGACTCACTGTTTTTGGAACCGGCTTCTTTGCCAAATATGCGATTAGTCGCTGAGGTTTGTTGTGTGAGTTCAGCCATTCTCTCTCCACCGGATCCTTAAGTAGCGTTCTTTGCTGATTCTGGCTCGTGCAAAAACAGGATCTTCTTATTTTTGACTCTTTGAAAGTAGAGTCTGGGATGTTTCTGTTGGAAAAGCAGTAGAGCTGCTTTATTCTCAAACACGGGATTTGAATAGGCGATGTTGTTGTCGAGATGCTGCTTGCAGAATGGAGCCCCTACCTTTGTGCGACCGTCGGCATAGAAGATGTAGCCGGTTATGCCGGCAGCAGCTGCACCGCACACGACGCAAACCGCACAGTCCATTCGCAGTAGCTTCCTCGTGTTATTTGAAGAAGACTTCGTCTCTGACGGTTTCGCCTACTCTCAGGAAGCTCCTTTCTTTTTCGCAGAATTCCAAGATTTTTGTGAGTAGCGGGTCTATGGCGTTTTCGAATTCTTTGATGAAACCTGCTTTTCCAGCGGCGACTCTGACTTCAATGTTTTTGTCGGCACCGAGTATTTGGTAGAAACCTACCTTGTCATGTGCGTATTTTGCGAAATTCTCCCATTCGTCAATAATGTT
>Ga0315288_10012356_pt1 | contig 10739 bp, 5 predicted proteins | sample YL17G11_20_MG_FD_203454 | JGI IMG/M metagenome (GOLD analysis project Ga0315288, IMG submission 203454) | Sediment microbial communities from Yellowstone Lake, YNP, Wyoming, USA - YL17G11_20 | ecosystem: Environmental > Aquatic > Freshwater > Lake > Sediment | place: USA: Wyoming | collected...
GCTGACCCACCATACGACGAAACGAGATGCACCTACAAGAAACTGGATGTGAGTGGAGACTCCATAGGTGAGGGAGTCATAGAAATAACATCCTATACAGTGGAAAGCCACGCATCTGATTCCTTCTACCAAGATGTTGAGGTATCACGCGACCGCATGGACGCGTACGAGAGTAACAAAGACCAGGGCGTGGTACCCAAACGGCTTGCAGACACGTCTTTCGATGTTTTCAAGTACCGTATGGAACATAATCTTCCTGATGGCAGTCGCTTTTATGAGATTGTAGGGCTGCATCTGCTGGGTAAGCACAAGATCAGGATAACCACACAGTATCACAAGACAGAGGCTGATGCAGAAAAGGCTTATGCCGCACTGGAGAACTGTGCCTTTTCGATGATCCCCGGGTGCGCGGGAAATCATCCTCCAAAAATAACGGCCACGTTTTTAGGCTATACACCCGGGCCGCGTGGTGGATTGGGCAACCTGCAGTTTGAGGCAAAAGCTACCGACGAAGATGGGGACAAGCTAAGGTTCAGGTGGTTCATGCTTAGCAAGGAGTACACGGCAGAGAATTATGATATGATTGCCAGCACCACCGTAAAAGACGGTGTAACCACAATGAATGTTAGCGTGCCGGCGCCATCGGTCTCCGGCAGTATGATTTTTGCTGCTGTCTACGATGACCGGGGGGGCGTGACATGGTGTTGGTGCTCCTGGACTCTCCCCTTCCAGGGAATGTCGACGATGGATCTACCGGATGTGCCATGGCTGGACGTTGCCATGGGTAAAGTAACCGTCAATGGAAAGGCGGTGCTCCCTGGGGACATCTTCGTGCTCAAGGACGGGGATATTATTGAGACAGTCCCAGAAGATCCCAGCACCCAACGGGGAGGGGGCTATGCCATCATCAGATATGCTTATATCGGCACAGTCAAGATAACCGCCAATACTCGTGTTCAGTTCCAGGGCTGGAAGACCCTAACTCTCATCAGGGGGAGGATTGCCGTCGAAGGCGAGAAATGGGAGCACTATTATAAAGAGAGTAATCGACCTTCGACTGGACAGCATGAGTTCAATGTCGACGTCAAAGGCCCTCAGACGCTGGAACAATGGTTTGAGAGCTTCGAGGACCCACAGGAGCGAGAAGCGTGGAAAGAGCGGATAAAGGAAATGCAGACGGGAGCCAGCACTGGCCACTGGGCGGGCACCCAGTTTGAAGTGATCTCCGATGAGGATGGAACCACCACGTACTATGTATTTGAAGACCTAGTTGATGTCTCCGATGTTAGTATGAATAAGTCTGTGATACTTAGACCTGGAGAGACTACCACCGTCAAGCCAAATGAGGTACCATCGGATCCAGTTCCCTTCCACCCGAGTGTTGTGGACGCGTGGCAACCCTTAGGGGAATTTATCCTGAAGACAAACACTGAATCACCGAGTCAGCCCGGACTGACGTTTGAGTCCCGCAGCAAGCCCACGGGCAGCGAGGTACAGATACCGCTCACGCTCAAAGGTGTGGATAAGATTATCGGTAATATGGACCTGACTCTTTCCTATGATCCCACGGTTCTGGAGGCTGTGGAAGTCTTGAAAGGAAGCCTTACATCCAATTCTATCTTCGAATCCGCCATCTCCAGAGGAACCATCCGCATAGCGCTGGCAGATAGTAATGGTTTCAGCGGCGACGGCTCAGTGGCCTATGTTCGATTCAACGTCATCGGTGCCAAGGGATCATCCTCCCCGCTGCAAATCTCCGAGTCAGCGGCGAACCAGTCAGATTACTCCGTCATGACGCTTGCCACCTACAACGGCCTATTCCAGGTTATTGACATAAATGATCTCCGAGGAGACTGTGATGGTGATGGCAAGCTGTCAGCGGTGGATGCTCTCTGTGCCCTGCAAATGGCGGTGGGTAAGAAAACGGCGAACCTCTCACTGGATATAAACAGCGATGGCAAAGTCACATCATTGGATGCGAGGAACATCCTTAAGCTTGCGGTTACAGGTCAGTAGGACCTGAGGCAATTCCTTTGAAAAGGAGAATCTGAACATGAAAAAGATCCTCGTTTTGGCCGTGGGGATTGTTCTGATCATAGTAGTGGTGTTAGTGGTAATTCTAGTTGTGGGGGGTGGGGACAACGGCGGTGGAGGAAATGACGAGGTCGCCGGAGCTGTGAAAGTGCCCATCAATTTCCAAGATGCCAGCAACGTGGGGAGCATCAGCATTGACCTGACCTACGATGTGGCGGTACTCCAGGTCCTGGAGGTCAAGGCTGGAGAGCTGGCGCAGAATGCCATGTTGGAATACAACATCAAGAACCCGGGGCGAGTGATCATCGGGATCGTAGATTCGTCCGGCATCAATGGGAACGGTGCTGTAGCCAAGATTGGATTTAATGTGGTCGCTCCTAGCGGAACTACTCCGCTGACCTTGCAGGCAGTGGATACCCACGACGCCACGAGCCTCATAGACATAATCAACACTACCTCAAATGGTAGCTTTACTGGGCAGAACCAGACCCTTACGCCGCCGGTCATCAGCTTCAGGCCGTGAAATAGCTACCCATGTCTGGCCGGTTTCTGAGAAGAGAACTGATCCAGAAACAATACCATTTCGGGGACAGAGCAAGGAGGTCGAGATGAAATCGCTGAAGATTGTCTTGATAGTGCTGCTCCTGGCTCCTGCCCTTCTGGCGTCCATATTGCCCACCGCAGTAAAGGCACAGAGCGTCACGCTCAATGTCACCCTCACCCCCGTGCCCGGACACCCGGATTTATATATTGCTGAGGGCAGCGCTTCTGCCGGAGGTGTGGGAGCTAGTCTGGAATCCCGGCTTATTGTCGAGTACGAATTCATTCGCCCAGGTCAAGCGTTCGCAGTATTGCCGGATAACATGAACCGAAATTGCTCTGGTGGGCTGGCACTGGGCGACCAGTGTTTAGCTCCGGCGGCCAACAGAGCACCGCTGGTTGACAAAAGGCTTTCGGGCGGTCAGGGATCTGTCTCTTTCAGGGAAGAGATATACCTAGGATCGTTCATTAAATTGTCCGGGGAAGCGCTGCCCCCGGCAACTCAGGTCAGGTTCATGGCGAAATTGTGCATTGAGACCCCTGATGATCCCAAGTCCTATAGAAAGTTCTACCATCAGATTTACGGCCCTATCCAACTGCCTCTAGGCGCACAGGAGGAATCAGTAGACAAGAAGGGTTGTCCGGCCTGCACTGAAAGCGGCTTGGATTTCAAGAGTGGATATCAGGACTCATTCCCCGATGCTAAACCGCCTTTTGATGAGACAATATGCAGTTACAACAAGCTAGATACACAGGGCAATACTGTAGGTGAAGGCACCATAAAAATAACCTCTTATACTGATGTAGATACTACTGCATATTCTTTCTTTCAAGACGTCGAGACATCCCGCGATCGTGTGGACCATTACCAGAACTCTCAAGAAGTCATCCCCAAGTTGTTGGATGATGTGCCGTTTGATGATTACATATATCAACTGGAAAACCTGCTTCCCGACGGTAGCAGATCTTATGAAATGGTGGGGATGCATCTGCTGGGCAAGCACGAGATCAGAGTGACTGTTAAGTATAATGGAAGTCAGAACGATGCTAAGAACGCTTATGACGCACTAGAAAAATGTGCGTTTTCGAACCTGCCTGAATGTCAAGGAAATCATCCCCCGAAATTGGAGATCACCTATCTGGGATATACACCCGGTTCTAAGGGGACACTGGGAACAATTGAATTTGAGGCGAAGGCCACTGATGAAGATGGAGACAAGCTGAGATTGAGATGGTTTTTCCCTACGGGGGGACAGGGTTTAATGGAGTTGAAAGAATCCAGCTTTGACATGATAACTAAGTCCGTACAGAAAGACGGCGTAACCACAGTTCACCTGATCATGAATACGCCACCCCTCTCAGGAAGTACAATATTCGCCTATGTATATGACGACAGGGGGGGGAGGGCATCGACTTACTGCAGTTACGAACTCCCGGAAAACGCCCAGGGGATATCCAACTTGGACCTCCCCGACCAACCCTGGCTTGAAGTTGTCATGGGAAAAACTACGGTCAACGGAAGAGAGGTTCTTCCGGGGGACATCTTCGTGCTCAATGATGGGGATATTGTTGAGACAGTTACATCAGACCCCAACACGAATCAGGACGGAGGATATGCCATCATCAACTATCCCGGTACAGGCACCGTGAAGATCGGTCCGAATGCCCGTCTGGGTTTTTACGGTTGGAAGAATTTACAACTATTGAGAGGTAGGATACGTATAGAAGGTCGCCAGTACCCCATCAAGAAAGAGAGCGGCCGTGTAACCATGGGGGATGAGGAAATGAATATTAATGTCGCAGGCCCGGAAACGCTGGAACAGTGGATCGAAAGTGTCCAGGATCCAACGGAGCGAGAAGCTTGGAAAGAGCGACTAAAGGAAATAGATGCGGGGAATGGCCGGAGCAAGTGGGCTGGCACCCAATTTGAGGTGATCGCCGAGGAGAATGGAACCACGTCCTACTACGTCTTTGAAGGCGTGGTGGATGTTTCCGACATTGCTGTGGGGAAGACCGTGGCGGTTGGTGCCGGAGAGACCACCGTCGTGAAGCCGAACGGAACACCTTCGGATCCGATACCCTTCGATGCCGGTTCTATGGAGTGGTGGTGGGAGCCTTTACGGGAGAATCTCGCGCAGGGTAGCCCCGAAGATACGGGGCTCGCTGACCTGACTTTCGAATCCCGCAGCAGGCCTACAGGCAGCGACGTTCAAATACCGCTGATGCTTGAATCGGTGGCTGAGACGGTCGGGAATATGGATCTGACTCTTGCCTACGATCCGATGGTGCTGGAGGCAAGGGAGGTCTTGAAAGGTAGTCTGACTGCCGATTCGCTCTTCGATTATACAATCTCAGGCGGAACGATCCGGGTGGCGCTGGCCGATAGGGAAGGGTTCAGCGGCGATGGGTCAGTTGCTTATGTACGTTTCAAGGTTATAGGCGACACAGGGACATCTTCCGAACTGGGGATTAGCGAGGCTACGGCCAACGAGTCGGATTACAGTGTTATGGCGCTGGCCACTCACAACGGCCTATTTCTGGTGACTGGGATCGATGAGTTACGCGGGGATTGTGATGGAGATGGCAAACTTTCTCCGGTGGACGCCCTCTGTGCGCTTCAGATGGCAGTAGGTAAAAAAACTGAGAACCTGGCTATGGACGTAACTGGAGACGGAAAGGTAACTTCGCTGGATGCAAGACAGATATTGAAAATGGCTGTTGGGATAACAGAGACCCCCGCTGGTGCTTCCATTTCCACTACCAATATCGAACAATTTAAAGCTTTAGGCAGAAAATGCCAACCAGTGGAGATGACTCTGAAGGTGGGTGAAAATGGGGAGATGGAGATCCTCTACAGGGTTCAAGGTGAAGCTGACAGCTCTTGTTCCCTTTATGAGAAAGTGGTAAAGGATGCTTCCGGACTTGGGCTTGAGGGCAAGGACATGACCTGTAAGGTCCCCATGAATGTAGTAACTGGGGCCAGTCCCCTGGCGAGCAATTTCGATATTAAGGACTGCTGCAGCGGATCTCTCGCGGACGCCATAGATAAGCTCGGGCAGCTCGTAAAGGGGGAGTGATGAGATGAAAAAAGTGATCGCTCTGCTGGTCGGGATTGTCATGGTTCAGCTCTTGTGCCCGGTCTTTTCGGATGTGGTAGCAGCTGATGACGAGTATCAAACCACCGATGCTAAATACCTTATGAGACCTGTCTCCCTTCAGGATGCTGTTGATGAAATCAAAGCAATGATTGAGCAAGGAAAATCAAGATGGGACATAGCAAAACGGGTAACCAACATCGCTGACGGGAAAATAGTCAACGCTAATCCCGGTACATATGAGTTCCACACTTGGCCATCCAATTGGCTGTGGCCACTTGTTGACAGTGCTGATAATCAGATATTCGACCAGTGGAGAAGCCAGGGTGGTGCCGATAAACAATATTATGACCAGGCGAATTGGGTATGGGATCATAAATATGGTCAATGTTCCGAAAATTCATCCCTGGTGTATTATTTGCTTAAGAGAGCCGGAATCAATGATATCCGTGTCTTCGGCAGAAGTGATCCGGACCACGCATTTGTCGTTTGGGGAATGGATGAGGAGGCCGATCCAAACGATGCTTCTGCGTGGACTGATAATGTAATTGTTCCTGATGGCTGGCAAGGCAAAGTGCTCAGAGGGGCCAAAGCCTTTCAGAATCGGTACTGCGGTAATGGAGGTACAGGAGTGGCTGATAAGACTTACCTGATCGACAATACCGTACCTCCTCGTTGTGGCTACCGTTCGGACTCCTCAACCAAATATCCCTGCTGCAAGAAGGAGCCTTATGCACCGTGCAGAGGTGATTCTCGTTTAGCGTGTGTTGACGGCAGCTGTGTAAGTTGTGGAAGCATTAACAAACCTTGTTGTGACAATGGCCGATGTGATTTCGCTAATCTTGAGTGCAGGGGCGGGAAATGCGTAGAGAAACAGGCCACAATTGTACCATCCGGTAATTGCCAGGACCTGTATAATGCATGCTGTAACGCAAAGCTAGGTTCTAGCTTGGCACAGATGCCGAAGATAACATGTGGCTATATATATTCGGATTACTGGTGTGGTTTACCGGGCTATAGTGCATGTGCACAAGCAGCCTTTGACCAATATCTCAAGTGCTCGGAACAGAATGACATTATACAATGCGATCGTGAACTTAGGGAAGCTATCGATGCATGTCGAAACGCAGCATGTAAGTCTTCCTGCTCTGGTGGGCAGGCTATGTCAACATGTGTGTGCCCTTAACACATTACAATAAATATATAAGTTAACAAAATAATGTTTAAGTGATACCTCTATAAAGCCGAATATAATCTACACTCTTGACAGCGGCTGCGCCTATGATCATCATAACGGCACCCACGAAGGCCAGTATCCACCCAGCGGCCGGTGTTGCATACAGTGTGGCATTAATATTGGTGATATCGGTGGTAGAGCGAATGGCTTCCACGAGGATATAGATGAAATTTACCAGGAGACCCAGGAGCGACAGTATCCCCAATCCGATCCATAGTCTTTTGGGTGACTTGCCTTTGGCCCATGAATAGATCAATGACAGAAGGGCCACTGCACCAAAGACAACCAGGAGGATCAGTGGCAATCCGTATCCCAGGTAGTTGAGATGCCAGTTAATTTTGTCGTTCGAGCCGCGTGCCAGGTCACCCCAACTGATCCCGAGGCTTTGCCCGCAGTCTTTGCCCGAGCATCGCAAGGATATCCAGTCGGGCACCATGGCTACAAGCATCAGGATGGCGCCCAAGCCAATCACGATAAGAGATGCCGGAGGTAACCGGCTGCCCTGTCGGGCGTTTTGTGCAGGAGTAGCATGCCCGGGCGCTGGCGCATAGGCAGGACCACTCACAGAACCCTGCAGATCCCTGCCACAGGTTTGACAGAAACGCCCTTTGGTTGGATTCGAAGTGCCACAGGCAGAGCAAAAGGCGGCGATTACTGGCGCGGGAGGTTCCGGGACAGGCGTTTGATCTTCTTGAGGCAAAGCTTTGCCACAGCGACTACAGAACATCTTACCCCTCTGGGCGGATGCCCCGCATTGAGAACAGTTGATAACGGGTGGAAGATCAAGCATCTCCTTTGCAGGAGGTGGAGATGACATCATTGCCCCGCACTTTCCGCAATAGGCATTACCATCACCGACGGCACTTCCGCATCGGCCACAGAATCTTCCTGCGGGTAATAGTGGGGAGGGTGTGGTATCAGGTGCCATGACCGGAGCGGCAGCTTCCAATCTTGCCCCACAAATTGTGCAGTAACTATTGGCGGCCGGGTTATCGATTCCACATTTTGCACAGCGCATGGTCATCCTCCTGAGCAAGACATACAGCTAATCACAACTCGCCGGAAATCACACTGTCACTTGTCCTGCAAGTGCTACACTTGGCTCAATGGTCTACATCATTCAGGAAATTAGTTGGGTGCCACATTTACGGCAGAAACGCCCCCTGCCTGAATTAGGGGTTCCGCACCTCGGGCAATAGGCCGGAGCCGTCGCTACCGGCGGGGCCACGCTAGGCGTTTCAGACATTACGGACAATGCAGTACCGCACTTCCCGCAGAACCTCTCTCCCGACTGGGCCCGCTCTCCGCATCGGGAACAGAACGACGCCGGCTGAGTCCCAATCACAGTGCCCACGGGGGTTGCTGAAGGAAGCGCGGCGCCGCATTTTCCACAGTACACATCACCATCTCTTACAGGATTAGCGCACCTGTGGCAGAATCGTTTTTCCCCCGCCGAAGATTGGCCCGAATCTGACGGCCTACCAGATAGAGATGACTGGCTGATATCTCTTGCCACCGGTTGGGACAATACCGGCGCGGTTTTGCGACGTCTTCTTACGACAAAACTGATTGCCATTACCAGCGACACTAAAGCGATAATCGGTAGAACCACCTGAAGGAATTCGCCCATCTTGGAGTCGCTTTTGGCCCCGCCATATGGATTGATCGTAGGAAACGGAACTTGCGGCTGTCCGGCAGCGGGCAGCTGGCCTGAGGGGGCCTGGCTGGGGGCAGGGGTAGCTGCCGCCAATGTCACAGAGTTTTGCAAATCCTTGGCCAGACTAGCCAAACCTGGGCTGAGGTCGCTTTGCTTAAAGGTAGTTACCTTTCCGAAGGTGCCGTCGGCTGCAACCTGCATCGAGTGGTTGGTAGTCACGTCGACATTGCTTTGATTACCCGTACTAAAGACAGTAGCCGTGCCCTCCAACGTCCAGATTGTTGCGTTATCATCAAAGTTAATCAGTATCTGAGAGTGTGGCTCAATCACCAGAGGATTCTTCCACCAGTCACCAAGCTGCCAGGCGAGAGGAGCTAGGCCAACCAAGGTTGCCCACAGCGATGGCTTGGCATATATTCCTACTGATAAAGCTTTCCAACCTGTTCCTGCTGCGATACCTCCAAGTGCGGCGTTAAGGCCCCATTTATTAGCCCAAACCGTTATGGAGTCATGCAAGCCGGAGTCGGTGGTGCCGATCCAGACTTCGGCAGTATCGATCTTGTAGGACAGCCATTCATCCCTGGCTTTGAAACCCAAGGTCACCCCGGGCAACCACTGTACTATTACTTCATCGTATTGTCTCATGACAATCTTATCCCCATAATACAGCGGGTATCCCCACAATTCTGGAGCAGGCCTAGTTGCAGCGTTAAATGATCCGACTTTCCCCATGTCTACCACTGTGTCAGCAACACCGGGGTGTTTAACTGTGACATTTCCCGGCCTGTCCCCAGGGCCCCTGTAGATAATTTTGGTGATTCGGGCGGTAAAATTGAAGGTAAGCGTTACATCCGCTGAAGCTAAGACTTTTGGTGGCGGCCCCGAAGTGCTCTTAGCGTAATCTGTCAGCTCCCTATCTACGACCACCCCACTGACCACGCCAACCACTGGCTTGCAGCCATTCTTCGCTAAATCAAATGCCAACCCATCGAATCCAAGCACGAGGAACCCGCCGACAGCCTCCGGTTGATAGCTAAACGTAACCATCCCATATTGGTTGGTCACACCATTCCAATACTCGGCCGAATAGACATCTGACTTTCCCAGGTAATAAGCAGGGGAGTTAAACAAGAAATGCGATTCTTTTCCTTGTGCCAAACCGAGCGTATAGGGCATCGTAAAATTACGCTTGAAAATATCGTCCGATAATGGGCGATTGATGAATAAGTAAACAATCGCCCCCACTACGGGCTCGCCGTCATTCGTCACAGTGGCCACTATGTCTCCTCCTTGAAGTGAAGGGTCTTTGGGGGCAAATGGGTGATATTGGACCAGTTGAATAAGCGTTTTGCCGCTAGCCGTGGTGGGAACAAGTTTCTCTGCCATCTGTTCCATCCCGCGCAGCATAGTTGCTAAATAGTTATAGTCGGCCCACGCTTGGCCCCCACTAACCTCGATCAAGGCATTAGGTAGGGCTACGATATAGTCTCCTTCGGGCCATGTCCCATAGGCACTATAGTCTGACCAGAAGATACGCATCACTCTCCCCGATGCTGCATTTCCTTCGCGGTACAGAGGGTGGCAGAGGCTATACTTTCCCGCGCCGCAGCTACTCTCACTCGTGGCTTCCCGGGTAAAAGCCTGGGTCTTTATATCCTGAATCGCCTGGGAATCCTGTGTCCAATAAATGTCAACGTTCATGTGCCCCCGGGTCGGTTTTGGACCAAGCAACCGAAGCTGAAACCACTTCCCTAGTTGCGTAAGTGGTTGCGCAAGTTTATACATACCGAAATCAGATAGGCTGGCTCCATAGTCGTCGACCTCGGAACCGTAATCGGTGTTCAAAGACCAGCCACTGCCCAGAACATCCTTGAACTTGAAGTTCTCTATCGTGAAATTGCTTGTTGTGGTTCCGCCAGCCTGCGCCGACACCATGGCGGCCGGCGGCAGCAACAACCCTAGGATCATTAGCAAGGCGATGACCATTGGAGCAGGACGTTTCATGTGGTGTAGAATCTTCATGTGACCACCTCTGCTTCCCAGCTATTACTGGGAAGAAAATAACACTAATGGATACTCAGTTTCGCTTGACCCTATATGACTTGCCCCCATTTATTGTACCACTCCCAATGTTAGTAGAGGGATGTAAGTAGTGCAATTAGGTAGAAACCAGTGG
>Ga0315288_10012357_pt1 | contig 10739 bp, 10 predicted proteins | sample YL17G11_20_MG_FD_203454 | JGI IMG/M metagenome (GOLD analysis project Ga0315288, IMG submission 203454) | Sediment microbial communities from Yellowstone Lake, YNP, Wyoming, USA - YL17G11_20 | ecosystem: Environmental > Aquatic > Freshwater > Lake > Sediment | place: USA: Wyoming | collected...
CACGGCGCGCGATTTAGGCATTACCACTCTGACGGATCGCTCCCGCTACGGATTATCTTTGGTGTTGGGTGGCGGCGAGGTCAAACCCATAGAATTGGCTCAAGCATACGGTGTTTTTGCCACTGAAGGCATTTTGCATCCAGCCACGCCCATATTAAAAATTGAAGATTATCAAGGCAATGTTTTAGAAGAATTCCAAGACAAGCCGCGGCGCGTTTTATCAGAACAAATCTGCCGCCAAATTACTGACATTTTATCAGACAACAAAGCGCGCACGCCAATGTTTGGTGCCAATAGCTATTTATACTTAGGCGATCGGCCGGCAGCTGCCAAAACAGGCACCACCCAAGAATACCGCGATGGCTGGGCAATGGGCTATACACCATCACTGGTTACTGGTGTTTGGGCGGGCAATAATGACAATTCGCCAATGACTCACGACCCCGGATCCCGAGTTGCCGGACCTTTATGGCATGATTTTATGTTAGCCGCGCTAAAGGATACGCCAATTGAAAAGTTCACAAAACCAGAACCCAACAACACCGATAAAATAATGCTTAATGGCCAATATACATATAATAAAAAGGTGAAAATTGATAAAGTTTCTGGCAAGATAGCGACCGACCTTACCCCACCAGAGGACATCATAGAAAAAGACTTTAGTCAAGTCCATAGCATTTTATATTATATAAACAAAGACAATCCTTTGGGTGAATTCCCAAAAACTCCTTGGCAAGACCCCCAATTTATTAATTGGGAAAGTGCTGTTCAAGAATGGTTAAAAACGTCCCAAGCGCAATCGCTTGGATTTGGCACCAATCAAACTCTGCCCACGGAAACCGACGACATCCACACCATTGCCAACCAACCACAAATTGAATTAACCTCACCCCAAGAAAATAGCATTACGCTTAGCGGATTATCAATCAACTTCCGCGCTAGTGGTACATATAGCATTAAACAAATTGATGTCTTTTTTGACAACACACTTATAGAATCAACCAGCCAACCGTCTCTTGACCTTTTTTGGGCACTACCGCCTAACACAACTAGCGGCGAACATAAATTCCGCGTTCAGGCCTACGACACTATTGGCAATAAAGGAACTAAAGAAATAAAAATTTATACACAATAAATATGAATTATATTGTTCCCCAAAAAGTTTTTTTTACTAAAGGCGTGGGCTGCCACAAAGACAGGTTGGCGTCTTTTGAATTGGCTTTGCGTCAAGCTGGTATTGAAAAATGTAATTTAGTTTATGTGTCCAGTATTTTACCGCCAAATTGCCGTATCATAGCGCGCCGTGCCGGCTTAAAATTACTTGAACCGGGCCAAATCACTTTTTGCGTGATGGCTAAAAACGAAACCGCAGAACCCAATCGCTTATTGTCCGCAGCCATTGGCGTGGCTATGCCGTCTGATCGCAGTCATTACGGCTATTTATCAGAGCATCACGCCTTTGGCGAAAAAGGCGAAAAAAGCGGCGACTATGCTGAAGACTTGGCCGCCACTATGCTGGCCACTACTTTGGGCGTTCCTTTTGATCCTGATTTGGCCTGGGACGAACGCAAACAGGTTTATAAAGCTAGTAGTCATATTTTTAAAACGACTAATCTTTGCCAATCTAGCGAAGGCCACAAAGACGGCTTGTGGACTACCGTCATCGCCGCCGCGGTATTTTTGTTGCAATAATCCTAATAAACTCGCGCGCCATTTGCTCTATTTTATTAAATAAGTTAAAATACACTAACTTAAACCTGTTTTTAGTTTTGACCAATAGCCAGAAATTTGTCTAGTTGTGGCCGACTTAAACAAACAAAATATGCCAGACAACAATCTTAAAGAAATATTTTTTAATTTAGCTGAAAACTTTGTCAAAAGTTTCACTGGTTCGCTTTTGGATAACGCCAAAGAACGTGTCCGTGAAATTGCTTTTAGCATTAAAAAGGAAATTTTTGCTCTGTTTTTAATGATCTTTGGCTTGGGTTTTTTGCTTTATGGCGCGATGAAATTAATTAATAAGTTGCTCAACTTAGGCGGCGGTGCTGGATACGCACTTATGGGATTGCTAGTTTTATTAATCGGTTTAATACTTAATTTCGTTGGTCGAAAAAAATAATATCAGTTTTTAGTTTGTAGTTTTTAGTTTTTAGCGCGACTACGATTAAACTCTTATTAGCACATCGCAGATACGGCCTAAAGTTATAATCTACAACTACTACTAACAAACATGGACACAGATCAAGTAAAAGACAAAATTATGGAGGCCAAGGATTCGGCCGAACAAGAAATTGAAAAATTAAAAGGCGATGTCGGAGATGCTCTCAAACAAGCAGAAGAATATATCAAAGAAAATCCAAATAAAGCCGCGATGATTTCCGCGGGCATTGGCACTGCTTTGGGCGCGGCGCTCGCCATGCTAATCCACGCGGGCAAGAAAAAATAAATATTGTTCGAGCAAAAAAACACCACGATTTTTGTTGGTGTTTTTTTGTTTTATAATGTGGTTACATCTTTTCTGTCATTCCGGCCATCGAGCCGGAATCCACGTTCTGTTATCATCCTTAAATTTATTTGCTCGCACGCCGTGGATTCCCGCATTTGCGGGAACGACAACGCAAAATAGGATGAATCAATACGACAAAAACTTAATTTTATTAACCGCTTGCCTTTGCAAAACACGATTAATCATTTGGCATAATTCAGTTTCTTGAAAGCGCAATTCACTAGCGCAACACATATCAGCACAACCCACAAAAAAAACGCCGTTTTTTAAATAAAGCGGTTTAAGGGTTTTTGCGTCTAAGCGCGGCTTCTGACTTAAAACCGCTTGCCAAGCTTTTTTTAATTGACGTTCAACAAAATATTGGTTTAAATCTAAACCGCCAATACGCCGTGGCAAAAGTTTTTGCAAAGAAGAAAACATAAAAAATCAAATTTAAGCGATAGACACACCCTCATTCCCGACCAAGCCCCTGCCCCGAATCGCGGACTTAGCTTTTTTAACTTTAGCCGGTTTTTTTATTTTTTCTAGTTTCTCTTTTTTAGGCGCTAAGTCAGGATAGAGCCCATAAAAAACTTTACGCATCTTAATGGATAATCTCCCCACTACCTTTTCCATAAAACTCTGGTCTTGAATTTTACCATTTTCAATTTTTTTATACTTTTCCAAAGCCGCACGTAATTCGCCGGCCATCCCACCACGCGTCGCTCCAGCCGCACCACGCCTATTAGCTGCCTCAAAATTACGCACGTTTCTAAAAAATGCCACTAAACCCTCCTGCTCTAATTTATCCTTTTCGCTCTCTAATGATTTTACCCTCTGCTTTTTCTCTACTATCACCTCTTCAAGCGCCTGAATCTCATCTTTCTCTTGATCTAACTCTGCTTGGATTTCCCTCATACGCTTTTCTGCTTCGGGATTAGAAAAAATTTCAGATAATGCTGGCTTTTTTTCTAATTTAGGTTCTTCAACAATTTTTGATTCAGCCGGCGTGGTCTCAGTGATTATCTTTTTTATTTGTTCCTCGTTCTGCTTGGCCTCTTGCTCTAATTGATCCGGAGTTTCAAATTGATCTGTGGGCTGTTCAGTGGGTTGCTCAATTTGTGCTTGAGCTTTAACATCAACAATCTTAGCGTTAAGTTCTTTGCCAATGGCATCTAAATCATCGGCGGTTTTTTCGCGTAATTCATTAAATCTTTCTTTTACTGTCTTCGTTTGTTCTGCCTCCGCTGGCCCCAAATCAATTTGTTGCTCCTCAAATTTCTTTTTCAAAAAATCAGGGTCAGTTTCTATGGTTGTCTTAAAATCGTCTATTGATGCTTCTGGCTTAATTGGTTGCTCTACCCTAATCTCAGTTTGTGGTAGTGCCGCTTCTTGACCCAAAGTTGATTTTCGCGATTCTATTCCTATTATTTCGTCATTCAGTTGGCTTTTTTTAGCCGTCAATTCTTCTGTCGACATATAACCAAGCTTGGAATCTAAATCAGCCAACTCCTGTTTTTTGTTGACTAATTCCTGTCCCAAATCTTTTAAAATATCTTGTTTGTCTTTTTCTATGTCCACTACTGGGGTTTCATTAACGGGTTTAAAAAGTTCTGCGTTTTCTTGGTCCATATTTTTCACCTCCTTTCTGTGTAAAATCACAACGGATAACGTCTTTTGTCATTCCCGCGAAGGCGGGAATCCACACTCGACGGATTAATCGTCTTATAGATTCCCGCCTTCGCGGGAATGACAACTAAAATACACGCTATCCATCATTGGTTGTGTGTTAAAATTATAAAACAAAACCTAAACACCCCACCTTGCTAATTCATTAGACAGTGCTTGTAGGGTTTTTTGCGTGCCAATAAGAAATGTTTGCCTTTCTTCCAACTCAACAATTCCCGCCGGCTTTTCATTGCCGACTTTGTAATCTTTTAATTCTTTGTCAGACTGCTGCCACACTGTTACCATTTCAGATTCAACTTGCTCCAGTTCTTTAGTCAGATAATCAACTTGCTCGGTGATTAACTTAATTAGCTCCTGGCGGTCTCCCCCGTTTGCTGGACCGGCTAATCGTTCAAATGAATTGGCATTTAAACAGATTAAAATCTGTTCTAAGTGTGCTTTTCCATTACCACCCTGATTATTTATTTCTTTTAATGATTCAAAAAAATGCTTTAATAAAAAAACTCTTTCCGCTATTCGCGCCTGTTTTTCTTTGTTCTCTTTAAACAACACTCCTAATGGTTTTTCTACTTGTTCAAATGGAGGCATAAAACAACAAACCGTCATACTAAATTTGTCTCAATGTCCAATCGTGGATATTAAAATATATTTAACACGACGACGTGGATGCTGAAACCTGCCTTCGCCCTAAGGAGCTTCGGCAAGGCAAAGCTAGCCGGAGGCACTGCGTATTTCATCCGAGTTTAATAGCGTAGAGTTCGCGCATGTGTTCAGCATGACGATAAAACACTGTTCTTAATTATCAAATTTAAAATCTTAAATTTAAAATTTACAAGTTCCTTTCCCCTGGCGTCATCATTGGCTCTGGCGCCACGCCCGCGCCAAAATTCGCCCGCTTCATAATTTCTTGCTCTACTTCGGTTCGATCGCGGCCGAACCTGGCGCGCGACAACTGCCTAATAACTCCGGCTGATTCTAAGTTTGACTTAACCGGAGAATAAGTCACCATACTAAAAGGCAAGGCCGTTTGATTATTAATAATTAATTTCACGCAACAATTAAAATTGTCTAAATTAATCAGATCCGACTGATTAAACACCGGCTCAACCTGTTTGACTAAAAACTCCGCGTCTGCCGCGCCCACCCGAAAAGAAACAATTGAGCCCACATTGCCAAAAACCGCGTCCCGAATCTGTTCGGATAACTGGCCAATAAACTGATGCGCCATCACTAAACCCAAACGGTATTTGCGTGCCTCAGATAAAATCGTGGCAATAGAATCAGTTGTAAAATTCTGAAATTCGTCTAAATACAAATAAAAATCTTTGCGCTGATCTTCTGGCAAATCGCCTCGAGACATGGCCGCCATTTGTAATTTAGAAACTGTAATCAATCCCAAAAGCGAAGAGTTGACTTCGCCCACGCGACCTTTAGATAAATTCAACAAAAGAATTTTTTGATTATCCATCACATCTCTAAAATCAAACGCAGAATGCGGTTGGCCAATAATATTTCGCATCATCGCGTTTTCCACAAACCGACCAACTTTAGAAATTAAATAACCCAACATTTCCGAACGCGTTTGGGCTGTGGTTTTAGCCATTTCTTTTTCCCAAAAATCGCGCACCAAAGGATTAGTCACTTTTCGCAATCTATATTTAGCAAAGGCATCATCTGTAAAAATTCGCGGAATTTCTACAATTGTGCCCGGGTCATCCTTGTCCGCCATTAAAGTTAACATGGCATTTCGCATATTATGCTCAAACATTGGCCCAATCATTTCTGGTGGAAATAATTTTTCCCAAATGCGCACCATTTCTTGAACCGCGAAGTCTTTTTGCTCTTCGGTTTTGTATTCCAGCATATTAAGCCCCATGGGGCGCTCTATATCTCCCGGATCAAAATAAATGACGTCATTAGCCCGATTTGCCGGCACCAGTCCCAAAACCGCTTCCACCACATCGCCATGAGGGTCAATTACACCAACCCCATGACCAGCTTCAATATCTTGTCTAATCATTTCTTGTAAAAAAGCTGATTTACCGACGCCAGTTTGCCCGACAACATATAGATGACGGCGGCGATCATTAGCGGCGAGCCGCGCTTGTGTTTCTACTCCACGAAATATATTGCGTCCCAAAATGACGCCTTCTTGCGGCATATTAGCTGGCGCTGGCGCGCTCTTGGCTTTAACGAAAGCCACTTTTGGCGTGGCGAGTTCCGTGACTGGAAAATGATAAATAGACGACAACTCTTCCGTATTTAAAATTATTTTATTTTGCTTGCTGAAAATCCGAAAAGAAAAATTATAAATTAATTTTTTAAGAGCGCGTTTTTTTATGGTCTGAATTTTTAAACCATTTAGAACCGGGGATCTAAACTGAACAAAAGATTTTTCCAAGTGGGACAAGATTTGTTCGGCCCGCGCTTGTGTTGCCGCTGATGCTAAAAGCCGTAAATTTACTTCAAAACCATATTTAGCGGCCTTAGCTTCAATCAACTCAATAGTTTGCTGTTGAAATGCCTTGGGTCGATCTTGTTCGACTGCTGGTTTTTGATCTTGGGGTTGTTCGCTGTTGGACTTACCCCAAACTTCGCCGGCCAAACCCGTGGCTTGATCTAAGCCCTTGCTGGCCTTACCCTGAAAGGCCTGGGCTTGAGCTTGGTCTAAAGTTTTACCTTCTTGCATTAACTGGACCACTTTAATCGCTGGCTTTGGCCAGTCGCTGGGAGCCGGCCGTAAAATAAGCTGTACGGCCGCACCTTCGCCTTGCGCTTCTAATTTACTTAGAGCAGTCGTAATTTCAGCCAAAGGATCGGTTTCTATTTGTTGATATGTTTTTAAAGGCAAAATATAACTTTTTTCTAATACAGCCGCGGCGCCCGCCACCGCGCCCGCAGGATTAAAGATATTATAATCTTTAACTTGTTGAATACTGGCTTCAGAAAATAAACCGTGAATTTGTTTTTCTAAAAGATCTGCGTATTTTTTGGGGCAAGCATAATAAAAGGAAATCTCCTCGCCCACTGACGGTAGGGCAATCTCTAAACAAAAATCAGGCGGGCCATACAAAAATTTTTTAAATTTTTTTTCCTTGATTGATGATAAAACAGCAAAAAACTGTTCCATAATGGCAATTTGCTCTTTGAAGGTCTTTTTTCCTTCACCGGTTGTTTGTTCGAATTTTGGCAAAGTCACCAAAAATAATTCCAGATTCATAGCTCGCGTAATCTTGCCTTTATTTTTAATTTTATTAAAAAACCAAAAAATCACAGTGATAACACTCACCAACATTAAAACAACAACCGCAAGAAAAATAATAAATAAACTCATTTTATAATTCCTCTAATTTATCTTCTTGAATTAATCTTTGACGCAATTCATCAGTTAGTGTGTCATGAAAAGCATCTAAAACGTGTGGATTATCTAAACCACGCGCTACGGAAATCGCGTAAGACAAGCCTTTTTGTAAAGATAATTCACAAAGTGTTTGCACTTGATGTTCTTGATCAAGATTTTTAATTTCTTTAATTTTATTTAAAACCTCTGTGGGCTGATCATCTTGCGCTGGCGCAGGCACACCAATTTGCGGGGCCTCACCTTGAGTTCCTATTAACTGCTCAATGATTTTTTCAGATTCTGTTTGTGGCTCTACTTCGGGACTTTCGTCTTCAATTGGAGATTCAGTTATTTTGGGTGTTGCCAATTCTTTTTCTAATTCTAATTCTACTTCGGTTTTAGTGGAGCTCAATTTTTCTGGTTGATTAATTGGAATTTGTTGGGGCTCTATCATAAAAATTTTCAATTCTCAATTTCTAATTTCTAAACAATTTTCAATGCTATAATTTTGTAATTTTCAATACATAATTTGTATTTAAAAATTAGAAATTGGTTCATTAGAAATTGTTTAGAAATTGAAAGTTAGAAATTTCGTTTACTGGTTTAACGGCATTATTAAATATAAATAACCTTTTTGCTGAACAGGCTTCATGACAAAAGCCTGCGCTGAACCATTAAACCCCAAAAAAACCCGTGGGCTTAAAATATTACTTAGACCCTCTAATAAATAACGGTAATTACAAACCACCTTAACTGCTTGGCCGCTAATTTCCGCGTTTAAATTTATTTGATTTTCGCCCACATCAATATTTTGAGCGGAAATTTCTACTTGTGATTTTTTGGGATCAACCAACACAGTAACATCGTTAATCTTACTACTGAATAAACTTGCTATTTTAACCATTTCCAAAAATTCTTTTTTATCTAAAATTACTTGGGTTTGAAAATCTTGAGGGATAATCGCTTGATAATCAGGATAAGCGCCTTCAATAAGCCGCGAGATTAATTTAATATTATGACAATTAAATAAGATTTGCGATGCGCCAACCACCACCTCAACTTCTTTTTCCATGACCGATAAAACCTTAATTAACTCCTGAATGGTTTTAGCTGGAATAATTACTTGAGAAGATTCCGCGTTAACCACTCCTTCTATTTTAACTCTTTTTTCCGCTAAACGGAAACTGTCGGTGCTAGCAATTTTCAACTCACCTTGAGAAACCACAAATAAAACACCGGAAATTTCCGGTCGTGTTTCTGTTAGGGCGACCGAGTTAATCACACCTGCTAAGCCAATTTTAAAAGCCGTGGCTGGAATTTTAAAAGAATATTGTTTATCTATTTTTGGCATTAACGGAAAATCTTTACTTGCTAATCCCCTTAAGTTCGCTTGATAATTCTGTGTTTTAATAAATAAGTTATTATTCGGCCTTGATTCTAAGGCTATTTTTTTTTCTTTTAAACTAGAAATTAAATTTACCATCAAACGCGCTGGAACAGTCAAACTACCACTAATTTCTATTCTGGCGGCTAAATCAATTACCATGGCCATCTCTAAATTCGTTGCCATAACTTGCAAATTGGATTTATCTGCTTGTAATAAAACATTATTTAAAATAGGTAAAGTTAGGTGATGTCCAACAATACCCTGAACAAATCCTAAACTATTTTTTAAATTTTCCTGTAAACAAACTATTTTCATAAAGCTATAATTTATTATTTTTTTTAATTAAAATTAGTAGTAGTAATAGGAGTTTTAAATTTTTGTGGAAATCATTAATTTATTGGATGGGCAATGATTTTTGGGTTTGGAGAATTTGTGGAAATGATTATATTGAATGTGTTTGTAGTTTGGGGGGAAAGAATGGTTTTAAATAGGGTCTAAGTTATGCAGGGATATTCCTAAGGATATTCCCTGGTTTTTTCACAGGTAATTCACATATAAAAAGCTATGTTAAATTTGTCATTCCGGCTATTGAGCCCGTGCTGAGCGCAGTCGAAGCATTTAATATGATAGAATACTATTATCAGCAATTAATAATTTTTTCTTTAATTAAGGAAATTTCTTGGCGAACATCTTCTCGTTCTTGAAAAAGTTGCTCCATTTTGTGGCAAGCGTACATTACAGTTGTGTGGTCGCGACCGCCAAATTTACTACCAATAAAGGGAAATGATATTTTAAGCTCTTGGCGCATTAAATACATAGCAATCTGTCTTGGATGGACCACTTCTTGTTTGCGTGATTTATTGGTCAGATCTTTTTCTTGAAGATCAAAAAAATCAGCCACGGTTTTGATAATTGTTTTGTAATTAACGATGTTTTTTGGCGCCTGATTAGCATCTTCAATAAGTTTTTGGACATTGACTAATATGGGAGCGATTTTTTTGAGATTGTACGAGGCCATGACTCTTTTTAAAACACCGTCTAATTCTCGGATATTGGTTTTGATGTTTTGGGCAATAAATTCCAAACTTTCATTGGGAATATCAAAGTCATTTTCTTGAGCTTTGGTTTTTAAAATAGCCAGTCGGGTTTCAAAATCAGGCATGCCAATATCAGCGATCATGCCTCCTTCAAAACGCGAGCGTAGGCGTTGTTCAAGGGTGGGAATGGCTTTGGGTGGTCGATCAGAGCTTAAAACAATTTGTTTATCTTTTTCGTAAAGCGTGTTAAAAGTATGAAAAAATTCTTCTTGAGTGGTTTCTTTGCCGGAAATAAATTGAACATCATCAACGATCAGTAAGTCCAATTTGCGGTAGCGATTTTTAAAATTAATCATTGTTTTAGTCCTGATAGAATCTACTAATTCGTTGGTGAACTTTTCCGAGCTTACATATTTAATTTTTTTATTAGGGAAGTTTTTAGTAATTTTATTGCCAATGGCTTGCAAGAGATGAGTCTTGCCAAGACCAACTCCGCCATAAATAAATAAAGGGTTATAATTTTTACCGGGATTTTGGACAACTGATAGGGCGGCGGCTTGGGCCAATTCATTAGAGGGGCCAACAATGAAATTGGCAAAAGTGTATTTAGGATTAAGATTGGTTTCTTTGTTGATAAACTGGTCAGAAAATAAGGTTTCTATGCCTGGTGTCTTTGGTTCGCTCACGGGCGCTTCTATTTGTTTGGGGATTAGTAAATAGCGTACCTCTTTGATTTGGTTGCAATTATCACGCAGGATCTTTAAGATAAATTTATTATATTTATTTTATAACCATTATTTA
>Ga0315288_10012359_pt1 | contig 10739 bp, 10 predicted proteins | sample YL17G11_20_MG_FD_203454 | JGI IMG/M metagenome (GOLD analysis project Ga0315288, IMG submission 203454) | Sediment microbial communities from Yellowstone Lake, YNP, Wyoming, USA - YL17G11_20 | ecosystem: Environmental > Aquatic > Freshwater > Lake > Sediment | place: USA: Wyoming | collected...
GGAGACAGGATCGTTGGGAAAGATAAAGATATCCGCTTTGAACATAGTCGCTAAATGAATCATATTAAAAGAAGAACGCCGCTGAATCGCCTCTTGGATCATATCCGCATCGATATAAAAGGTTGTTTCAAGGGCTTTTATAAACGGAATAATCCGATTCGATTTTAGATCGGCTACAAGGTCAATGTCTTGCGTTGCCCGGGGGATGCCGTGCAACGAACTGGCCAAAGAACCGCTGATAAAATAGGGAATGTCCAACTGTTCGAACACACTTGTAATAAGTTGCAAAATCTGAATGGGTTCGGATAAAGTCATTTCAGCGCCCTTCTTTTTCCGGGTCCCAATTGAACACCCGCAACATGGTTTCCCGGTCCAACCAAAGCGCGGCCAAACGCAAACGATGTTCCCTTTCCGTGCAATGCGGGTATTGCTTACGAATACGCGCCAAAGCCATTATTTGTACGGTTTTGGTGAGTTTATCGACCTGCCGCAGCTTTTGCCGGGGCGTCATGCGCCGGTATCCCTCAATTAAAAATTCGCGCATTTGAGGGTCGGTATCGGATAAATACGCATGTTGTTTTTTCTTCGTCAACGGACTTAACCCGCTTTGCATATCCTGACGGCTTTTCATAACCGGCTTATCCATTACAAGCGTGCCGCACTCCTTCATCCGCCTACTCTGACGCGTATGCCCAAAGACTCCAATATCTGCCGCGCATTTTCGATCTGTTCGCGCGCGGGCGGGATAGTCCCTTGCAGGGCATATTCTTGATCTAACCGCTTGTATTTCGTCTCGCCTAAACGATGATACGGCAGCAGATCGATTTGTTTTAGGCCGGGCAAATCGCCAACGAATTGACCGGTGCGGATGATATTCTCGCTGTCGTCATTGTAACCCGGGATTAAGGGAAACCGGACAATGAGCTTTTTGCCGGTCTCGGCAATGCACGCGGCATTCCGCAGAATGAGATCGTTGTCGACGCCGGTGAGCCGGCGATGCCGGACCGAATCCATATGTTTGATGTCGTACAACACCAGATCGATAAAATCCAATAGGGGAGCCAACTCGGCCCACTGGATATAGCCGCACGTTTCCATGGCCGTATGCCCGTATTCTTCAAGCTTGTAACGGCGGAGAAGTTCGCCCGCAAAATCCAGTTGGACCGTCGGCTCTCCGCCCGACAGGGTCAGTCCGCCTTGTGAGCGCTGGAAGAAAACGGCGTCTTTACACACTTCCTGCAGTATTTCCTCCACGGTCGCCTGACGTCCCAACAGACTTAAAGCCCCGCCCGGACACTGCTCGACGCAAAGGCCGCAGCGATCGCACCGGATCCGGTCGATCTTTCTTGCTCCTTGTTCGTCCCTGGAAATGGCTTTGATCGGACAGATCTGCAGGCACAAATCGCAGTTGAGACAGTTGTTTTCGATCCAGCAAAGTTGACCGATCAAGGGCTGGGATTCGGGATTGCAACACCATAGGCAGCGCAGCGGACAGCCCATAAAGAAGACCGTGGTCCGCACCCCCGGACCGTCGTGCAGGGCATAACGTTTGATGTCCCAGATCCAACCCCGAGATTCCCGGACGCTTCCGGGTCTTAACTTATCGTTCACATTCGTGCCTATCCCGCTTTTTCCACGACATTAATGCCTGCCCGGCAACGCGGCGCCCCCGATCAAACGTTCCCCAATGCCGCAAACCTTCGCTAGCCGATAAGCGATCGGACTTACAGACCGTGTTCCGTGCGTGAAAGAATTTCTTCCTGGATGTCGCGACTCAGGAGAACAAAGTAATCGGAATAGCCTGCCACGCGAACGATCAGATTGCGATGATTTTGCGGGTTCTGTTGGGCGTCCCGCAAGGTGGCGGCATCGATGATGTTGAATTGAACATGGTGACCGCCCTGATCGAAAAACCCGCGGATCAATGCCGCCAACTTATGCAAGTCCTCGGTTGTTTTAAGACACTGCGGGCTGATTTTCATGTTCAGCAGGGTCCCGTTTGTGCGCGCATGATCCAATTTGCCCACCGATTTGGCGACCGCCGTGGGACCGCAACGATCGTGCCCCTGAACCGGAGACACTCCTTCCGACAGCCAATCTCCGGCGTGCCGACCGTCGGGTGTCGCGCCGGTCACCTGACCCAATGCGATATGCGAAGTCGTGGGCAGCAGGTCCACATAATACGCGGCGCCCTGAATATCGCGATGCTTCTCCACTTCATCGCAAAGTACTTTTTCCGAAAGCACGGCCAGGGAATCCGCAACGTCATCGTCATTGCCGTAATGAGGGGTCTTGTTCACCAGAATCTGATAGAGTCGTTCATGGCCCCGGAAATTTTCATCCAGAGCTTTTTGCAACTCGCGCATGCTGAAGGTTCGCGCCTCGAAAACGTGACTCCGGATGGCCGAGAGGGAATCGGCTACTGTGCCGATTCCAACCCCGGACATGGTTGCTTCATTATAGTGCGCTCCGCCGCGATGCCAATCCAATGCTTTTTCGATGCAATCGTCGATCACCGCTGAAGTAAAGGGAACCGGGCAATAGGTGCCGTAAATATCGCGCACAATATTATCGTACTTGACTTTCAGATCGACAAAGTAGCTCACCTGTTTCCGCAAGGCCTGCATGAGGTCGTCAAAGGTCGCGAAATCGGCGGGCTTCCCCGTGGCCGGCCCCAACTGTTCTCTTGTGATCCGATCCACGCCGTTGTTGAGCGCCAGTTCCAGGCACTTGGCCAGGTTAAAGTAACCGGATGAAGCCATCCGGTCTTTGCCGTCGCAGTTGGCTGCTACGCAACCGTTCACGCTGCCGGAACGGGCATCCGCCAAGGTCATGCCGCGGCTGGTCATGCCCAGGACCAGGGTGTCGCTGTTGAACATTGCCGGCAAACCCATGCCGTATTTCAATAATTCGCAACAACGCAGCAGAAAACGCGGCGGCGATTTGGTGCTGATCTGGGCCGAAAGTTGCGGTTGGGGCAGTTGCACATGCTCCAGGGCCGTGAGGCACATGTAAGAGAGCTCGTTGGTGGCATCATGACCCTCGGGTGTCAACCCGCCGATGTTCGTGTTCTGAAATTCGGGATACGAACTGCTGGTCTGGGATTCGCCCGAGTTTTTGGCCACCGTAATCTCGTCCAGTTTGATCCAGAGCAGATCGAGCAGTTCCTGGGCTTGCTCCCGAGTCGACTCTCCGCTGTCGATGCTGTGCCGATAAAACGGGTAGAGATATTGATCGAACCGGCCCGGTGAAATGGCGTGGCCGTCTGTTTCCAGGTTGAGGATCAATTGGGTAAACCAGAAAGACTGCAAAGCCTCGTGAAAGGTCCGGGCCGGATAGGCCGGAACCCGTTCGCAGACGGCGGCGATCTTCTCCAACTCCTGCCGGCGCCGGGCATCCTTCTCGCCGGCCGCCAAGCGCCGGGCCTCGCCGGCGTGGCGCTCCGCAAACAGGATGACCGCGTCGCAAGCGCCGGCCACCGCCTCCAGGAACTGCATCTTGCGAATATACTCGGGATCTTCGAAATGCAAGCCGGACAAACGCTGTTTAATATCCGCCTTGATTCCGTTCATGCCCTTGTTCAGAACCTTGGCATAACCGACCGTAATGTGCCCAATGGTGCGGGATGTAAAGTAGTTATAGATCACGCCGCGTGCATCCGCCCGCCAAATCTCGTCGCTTGCGGGTACGATCTCCATCAAACGATCAATGACCTGGCGGCCGCGCCAGTAGGGAAAAACCTCGGCGCGAAGGATCTGCTTGGTTTCGTCGGAGACATGGAAAGGAGTGTTGCTGCGATCGGCCAGAATATCGAGGTCTCGTTCGACCCACGCACAGTTGATTTCGGGAAAGACGGGCGAGCCGCGCGGTTTCGGGGTTTTCATACCGATCAGCAGTTCGCCTTCCTGAATGCGCACCGGATGCTCGCTTAAGATCCGTTTGAGCATCAGCGCCCGGCGAGTATCCAACGGCTGCCCTTCCGTTTCCCGATAACTCCGGGTCACCGACACGGCGCGCTCGGCAAAAAGTTCGGGACGGGCAGCCTGGTTCCGCTCCACGCCGAGCATAACCCGCGGTGTGGGCTTGGACCGATTGGCAGCATTTACGACAAGATCATCGCATCGCGTTGCCGCCGCTGTTTTTGAATGGGCCGGACCTGTTACGGGTTCGACGCTCATGACTTGTCTCCTGTTCAATCCAAGCTGGGCCGCTTCATGAAATAATCGTTTACGAATTTTGAGTTAAAAATGGTTCTTTTTAATATATTTATATTTAACTTAGATGCCGATAAAAGCCTTTAAATATCAGGATACCACCGTTTGAGCAACCCGTAAAACCGGAAAACAGCCCCTAAACCGCTTCAATGGTTGAAGGCGGTTTTGCGGCAATGTTGTACGTAACGCTGACAATACCGGGCACATCCCGGATAATCTCCTGGGCCAGTTTTTCCAGCAGGTCAAACGGCAATTTGGTCGGAGTCGCTTGCCGCGCGTCCACGCTGTCCCAGCAGCGCACCTCGATCTGTTGACCGAAATCTCTTTTATTATCGCGCATCCCGGTCACCCGGTCTTCATGCAAAATTGCCATATACTGAAACGCACCCACATCTTTGAGCAGCCGTTCCACCACGACCGTAGCCTTACGGACCGTCTCAATGCGCTGGGGATTGGCTTCGCCGATGACACGCGCCGAGAGCGCCGGGCCCGGAAACGGGATCCGCTTGAAAAGTTCGGCCGGCAATCCCAAGGCCATACCGGCTTTGCGGACCCCGTCCTTGCGGAGCTGAATGAGCGGCTCGATGATCCGGTAGCCGAAGGACTGCTGGGGATCGATTCCGATCTGTTCAAAAACATTGTGTTGGCGCTTGATACCCGCGATTGTTTCATCCACATCCGTTAAAATGGTTCCCTGAAGAAGAAACTTGGCCCCGCTTTCCTTGATCATGCGGCCAAAAACTTTTTTATAAAAAGTCTGCGTGATGGCTTCACGTTTTTCTTCCGGATCCGTGATGCCCTTCAGGGCGCTGAAGAATTCATCGCGGGCATCGAATATCTCGACTGTGACACCCAGGTCCTTAAAAAGGGCGGCGACCCGGTCGGGTTCGCCTTCGCGCATGAGGCCGTTTTCGATAAAAACTGTTCTGAGACGTTTGCCCAACGCTTTGTGTCCCAGCATGGTGACCGCGGATGAATCGACCCCGCCGGAAAGGGCATTAATGGCGGTTCCATCGCCGACCGCCTCTTGGATCTCTTTAACTTTTTCTCTGATGAATGTTTCGGCATTGAGCTCTTGTGCGGTAATCTCTTTGATCATGTGACAGTCTCCTTAATATTTAATAATATAATGATGCCTGATGATTGTGATTGTGAAATGAAGCCAATGGTCACACTTACAACGGGACCAGGATGAATTCTACATCAAACCGGGCAAGGAAGTAAAGCATAACTCTCGATTCCCTTAATTCATTAATTTCCTTTTAAAAATAAAGGGTTATAAACCCAAAATCATTGTATCAATTGACTTTTTACCCCGAATATGACAACGTTCCGGATGGGGCTGACGATCTACTATGCAAAATAAAACTCGCGGTTTAATCCAAATCAACATTGCCGTGTTGCTCTTCAGCCTAGCCGGATTATTCGGTAAATTCATGGCCACCCCGGCAATTGGCCTGGTTTTCGGCCGCACCTTGTGCGCCACTCTGGCTCTGGCGCTCATCCTGGTCTGGAAAAAGGAGCGCCTGGCCTTAAAGAACCGGGAAAGAATATGTTGTTTTCTTCATGCTCGGTGCGATCCTGGCCGCGGTTATTTATGCCTCCATGAATTCCGCCGCTGCAAATAGCGAAGGAATTCATAACGAAATCCGCTAAGGGAAAATTGTAGGGTCCTATGGGTCGCATGTCGACCATTAATTGTGTTCACAATGGTTATTTATTTTTATGGAAGCTCCTATGCGAAATCTTTTTTTACTCGATCCCTCGATTGTGTTTCTCAACCACGGTTCTTTCGGAGCCTGCCCGTCGGAAGTGTTCGCGGTTTATCAGCAGTGGCAGCGTGAGCTGGAAAAAAATCCGGTTGAATTTCTGGGCCGGCGCTCGGCCGCGCTGATGTATGAATCGCGCTCCGTACTCGGCACTTACCTTGGCACGCGGCCCGAACATCTGGTCTATCTGGCCAATGCCACCAGCGGCGTGAATACCGTGGCCCGTTCCCTGGTTCTCAAACCGGGCGATGAAGTACTCACCACCGATCACGAATACGGCGCCTGCGACAATGTCTGGGAATTCGTCTGCCGCCGGACCGGCGCCCGGTATGTCCGCGTCAAGATTTCTTTGCCTTTTAGATCCGCTGAGTTTTTGGACCGGATTTGGTCGCAGGTGACGCCCCGCACCCGGGTCATTTATCTCAGCCATATCACTTCGACCACCACGCTTATTTTTCCGATCGCGAAACTTTGCCAAAAGGCCAAAGCCGCGGGCATTTACACGTCCATTGACGGCGCCCATGCGCCAGGCCAGATCCCGCTCGATCTGGATTCGCTCCAGGCTGATTTTTACATCGGCAACTGTCACAAATGGCTGTGCGCTCCCAAAGGCGCGGCTTTTCTGTATGCCCGGCCGGAACATCATGCTTTGCTGGATGCGCCGATTATCAGTTGGGGCTACAGCACGGAAATCACCGGCCATACCGGGTTTGACGCCTATACCGGCTCCACGCTTCTGGAACGCCGCCTGCAATGGCAAGGCACCCGCGATATTGCCTCTTTCTTATCCGTTCCGGTCGCGATCCGGTTCCAGAAAGAGCATAACTGGGATAAAGTTCGCCGGGATTGTCATGTCTTGGCCAAAGAGACCCTGGAAAAAATATGCAGCCTGACCGGTCTGGATCCGATTTGTGATGATCAAGATTTCGGGCAGATGGTCGCTATTCCGGTTCCCGCTCTGAATGCCGATTTATTGAAAAATACCTTGTTTGAACGCTTTCGGATCGAAATCCCGGTCACAACCCATGAGGACCGGCTTTTTATCCGGCTTTCGCTGCAAGGGTACAACACCCGTGAGGATATGGATGCTTTGGTACATGCTGTCCGGGAAACATATCAACTGGGTACGAAGGTCTAATATATCGATAAATGGTTTATAAAAAGCATCTGACAATCTTAAGAAATTTTATCCGGCGAGGTTTTTGTGTGTTACCTGCCCAAGAAGCTTGCTTGTTTTTGATAGATAGGATAAATTTTACTGAGAGGAAAAAATATGGAGGAATATAAAGAAAAACAGGTTGGAAAAATGAAAGGGATTAATCCTTCTTTTTTAGAAGCCGACCAACTGCAAAAGACAGTTCAGAAATTGCGCCCTACCAAAGGAGTGTGCAAAAAGGGTCTTTATAAATTCCGTACTTTTGAAGAGGCTGATCAATGGATGGAAAGGATGATCTTAAAAGCTATTCAAGAATGCCGACATTAGAAGACATGAAATTTCAGGAACCACGATCCCCTATCTGAAACCTTCCATGTTAATTAAAACAAAATTGGGGATACGTCCTAAAGATATTCAGGATCGGCAGTTTCTTCAGCATCTTATTGATGATACGAACAACGCCGAGTTATAAACCATAGAAACAAATATAAACTACCGTTTTGGTTATCACTTTTTTGGTATTCAAAATTTTATGTTTGACCCCCGACTACTTGTTTTTGCCGGTTTGGCGACGGTGCTGAGCATGGCGCCCGGCGCCACCACCATTCTGGTCACGCGTAGCGTGATCACGCGCGGCCGAAACGCCGGTTTTACCGTCACCCTGGGCGGGACCCTGGGGGTTTATGCGCATGCCGCCTTATCCGCTTTCGGTCTATCGTTTATTTTACTTCAATCCTTGGTGCTGTTTAATGCCGTCAAATTTTTGGGCGCTTGTTATCTGATCTTCCTGGGCCTACAAACCCTTTGGCGGGCCTTCCGCCGCCGGTCCGACCTGCTGAGTGCCTTAAACGGCGAGAACAATTCTTCGAACGAGCAGGTCCACCGCAAATCGTTTATCGAAGGTCTTGTGACCATTGTTCTGAGTCCGGAAGCCCTGGTTTTCTACATGGCGGTCATTCCCCAATTCATCCGGCCCGGCGAATCCGTTTTGTGGAAATCATTTCTGCTTGCCACGATTCATGCTCTGGTGCGCTTCATCTGGTATGCGGCCTTCACTCTTTTTTTGGCCCGCATGCTGGCCTGGCTCAAACGACCGTTCGTACAAAAAGGCATTGAACTCTCCAGCGGCCTGTTCTTGATTCTTTTCGGAATCCGGTTGGCCTTGGCGAAAAAATGAATTGAACCACGGATAATCTAAAAAACCTGGACTATGAACCGACCAACCCGCAGGCCGACGGATCCTGGAAGCCGAATTGGTCCGGGGACGGACCGGAGTGGATAAAGGCCAAGCAGGAATGGCAAGGGATCCTGACGCTGAACATGTTGAGGGTGTTTAAGCGGTTTAATAGAATAGAATAAGATTCGAGCGCATGGTCCGGGCCTTTAAGATTTTTATCGAATCCCCGTTCATAGGGAATGACCGTGAAAAAATTTTAAAAGAGCAATCAGTTAATGGATATCCCGGGTGTTGGCCCTTCCATTTCTATGGGTTTGCAGAATATCGGCATTAAAACCGTGGATGATCTAATCGGCAAAAATCCGGAACAACTTTATGGCCAGTCCAACGCCTATGCTGGGTGCAAGCAAGATAGATGTTTGCTTTATGTCTATCGTTGTGCGGTTTATTACGCCAATACGGATGAAAAGGAGTTGAATAAAAAAAAATTTAAACAAAAATTTGGGACGGTTCCCTGATTCTTCGTCAAAAAAAAGAAAAAACCTCGTTGCGCCCGAGAAATCAAGCAGATAGAATACTTTTGAAGGAAAGGATCTATCATCAACGAGGTGAAACAATCATGACACAAGGCGTACTGCCTTTCAAGTACGAAAAAGAGAAACAGCAAGGGTTGGATATCCAAACGCATAAAAGCGATCCGATTTTCATTGATTCATTTACCGGCGCGCGTGATGGAGCGATCACGATGCTTGATCGTGCGAGTATCAAAATATCATTCTATTTTCGGATGGTTGCTGGAAATCCGTGAAAAGATTGCGCTGTTGGCCCCAGCGATCTAAAAAGATCATAGAAACAAGGATATCAGCATTGATGAGAACGACGATATTTTATGGCATTTTTTCGATTGCAATACCATGCGGCTTGTTTTATACTTCGTATCGTGAAAAGCAAGTTCTTATCGCACAAGGTTGCGGCATCAGCCCGTGCATGGATTTCTGATATTGCAACTTTTCATTAAGGAGTCATTCGCATGAAAGTTCTGCATATCAATACTTTTGACAATCTGGGCGGTGCTGCTCGTGCTGCACACCGATTGCATAGAGCGCTGATTTCTGCCGGCATCTCCAGCGTAATGTTCGTTCAACAAAAGAAAGGCGATGATTCTACCGTTGTCTCGGCAGGGGGAAGGTTTCGTAAGCTGATTTCTCGAGTGCGGCTGTTCCTCGATTTTATTCCTCTTAAGCTCTACTCCAATCGGCAACTGCATCTCTTCTCACCAGCGTGGGTTCCGTTCTCCGGAATCTTAAACATAGTGAATAAAATCAATCCGGAGATTGTTCATTTGCATTGGATATGTGGCGGAATGCTTTCCATAGAAGAGTTGGCAAAAATCAAGGTGCCGATTATTTGGACGCTTCATGACAACTGGGCCTTTACTGGCGGTTGCCATATTATGTGGGAGTGTGCAAAATACAAATATTCGTGCGGGGCTTGCCCGCGTTTAGCCTCTGAAAAAGAGAATGATTTGAGCAGGAAAGTGTTTTTGAGGAAAAGGAAATCTTTCTCCCAAATCGGCCAGATAAGTATTGTGGGAGTAAGCCGTTGGTTGTCAGAGTGTGTGGAGAATAGCTCACTTCTTCATGGCCGTTCGGTCTCGTTAATTCCAAACCCGCTTGATATCAATTGCTATAAACCAGTACAAAGGGACATTGCTCGTGAAATTTTAAATCTTCCGAAAGAGAAAAAACTAATATTGTTCGGCGCTATGAGCTCCACAAGCGATATAAACAAAGGATTTCAACAGCTCAATACGGCATTGAATTCCATATCTTCCCAAAATGTCGATTTTGTTGTGTTTGGGAGCTTTGATTCCAAGGAGCCTACGTCTTTTCCTTGTAAAGTACATTATTTTGGGCGCCTGCACGATGATGTAGCATTGCAGATTCTTTACAGTGCCTGCGATGTCATGGTTGTACCGAGCCGTCAGGAAGCATTTGGGCAAACTGCTTCTGAAGCAATGGCCTGCGGTACTCCTGTTGTGGCCTTCGGGCATACAGGCCTTTTGGACATTGTCGATCACAAAATTAACGGTTACCTTGCCGCTCCTCTTGACACCGCTGATTTGGCTGCGGGTATTGAATGGGTACTAAACGCTCCAAATTACGCAGCCCTCTGTCAGAATGCCAGAGAGAAGGTTGTAAGAGAGTTTGATAGCAGGGTGATAGCTGAACGGTATATTGAGTTGTATAAGGAAGTGCTGAATGGCTGAACCGATTTGTCTGAATGAAACATCCAGCACCACGAGATTGATGACAACTGAACCGTGTAGAATCTGGGGTGTGCCTGATTCTCGAGAAATACCCGGCGGCCGGCCTGAGCTGAGGCATCGGTTTTCTACGCCGGAAAATCGATTTTAAAAACCG
>Ga0315288_10012360_pt1 | contig 10739 bp, 10 predicted proteins | sample YL17G11_20_MG_FD_203454 | JGI IMG/M metagenome (GOLD analysis project Ga0315288, IMG submission 203454) | Sediment microbial communities from Yellowstone Lake, YNP, Wyoming, USA - YL17G11_20 | ecosystem: Environmental > Aquatic > Freshwater > Lake > Sediment | place: USA: Wyoming | collected...
TAAATTCATTGCGCCGGTTGCTGGAAGCTTTGGGATACGCGAATATTTCGCAGGCGTCTTCTGGTGAGGAGGCTTTGGAAAAATTAAGGGCCAGTTTGCCTGATCTTATGATCTCGGATATGCAGATGCCGGGCATGAGCGGATATGAACTTATTGGTCGGCTTAAGGCGGAATCGACTACCAAGAATATCCCGGTGCTTATTATGTCCGGGTTTGAAGTCGATAAAGCTAAAATAAGCCAGTATATCGTGCCCAGTGAGATCGTGGTAATAAGCAAGCCGTTTGATGTTGAACAAGTGAATCGCCTGTTGTATTATTTTCTCTAAGCGGAAAAATAGTGTTGGTATGGATAAAAACTTAGTGCCGGTGATTTTAGTGGCTGACGACGACCCTGATATTGTGGAGCTTTTGTCCTCGCGTCTGGAGGCTAATTCCTATAAAGTGATCACGGCTTATGACGCGGTTTGCGCGGTGGAGATGGCTCATAATGAAAAACCTGATCTGATAATCCTGGACATCAAGATGCCGGGCGGCGGTGGGGTAGGCGCTTTGGAAAATCTGAAGTTGTCGCGTGTCACGCGTAATATCCCGGTAATCTGTATTAGCGCGTCCACCGCGACCGGGGTTTGCCAGGAAGCGCTGGATAAGGGGGCTAAAGCATTTATTGCCAAGCCGTTCGATGCGGAGCAATTATTAAAAGAAGTAAAAAAGCAATTGACCGATGCGCATTCTTATTAACGAACTTATCCGCCAGGGCTTGATAACCGAGGATAACCTTAAAGACGCCAAGGAAAAGCAGTTGGGCGCGAAAAAACCAATTCAGGATCTGCTTATCGAAATGGGTTTTTTAAAAGAGGCTGACCTGATAAGGGTATCGTCCGAGCTTTTTAAGGTGCCGGTTTTGAGCTTGGTCGATGTCAAGGTCGATCCCAAAGTGATAAAGTTGATTTCGTATGAAGCCGCCAAAAAATACGGGGTTTTTCCCGTATTGATTGATGAGGAGAACGCTCTTGTTCTGGCTATGAGCGATCCAGTGGATATCGCGGCTATTGACGAGATAAAACAGTTGGTCAACATGGAAATAAAACCGTCTCTTTCCGCGAAAAGCGATATATCCGTGGCTGTGGAAAAACATTATTGCTGCGACGATATGCTTTATGATCTGATGAAACGCGTGGAATCCCAGAATCACGAGCAGATCCTTACCGACAAGAAAGAATACCTCGGTCATTTTGACATGGAGATGCTTAAGGAGGATAACGGTCCGGTGGAGAGGTTGATAAATTTTATTTTAAGCGACGCGGTTAAGACCAGGGCCAGCGATATCCATGTGGAACCGAAAGAAGACGCGGTGCGCGTGCGGTTTCGCGTTGATGGTGAGCTGAAAAATATTCTGGATATTCCCAAGGGATTTTTATCATTTGTGACGGCCCGCATAAAAGTCATGGCCGGCCTGGACCTGGCTGAAAACCGCAAGTCGCAGGACGGCCGCAGCCGTATAACCGTGTTTAACCGCAATGTTGACTTGCGCGTGTCAGTAGTCCCTTCCTATTATGGCGAAAAAGTGGTTTTGCGTTTGCTTGATCCTTACGAGGCCAAGATAGAACTTGATAAATTGGGTTTTGCCGAAGACGAGCTGAAGCTTTTTAAAGACGCGATAGTCCAGCCGCAAGGCATGGTGCTGGTCACCGGGCCGACCGGTTCAGGGAAGACTTCTACGCTTTACGCGGCCTTGAATTTTATCAAAAGCGAGAATAAAAATATCGTGACTATTGAAGATCCTATCGAATACATCACTGAAGGGATTACCCAGATACAGGTCAATCCGGTTAAGGATGTCACTTTTGCCGGAGGATTGCGCAGCGTATTGCGCCAGGATCCCAATGTAATCTTGGTAGGTGAGATCCGCGACCGGGAGACTGCCGACATCGCGTTTCGTTCGGCGTTGACCGGCCACCTTGTGTTGTCTACCTTGCACACTAACAGCGCCGTGGCTACAGTCACGCGTCTTTTGGATATCGGGCTTGAGCCGCATTTGATATCGTCTTCCTTGGTATTGGTAGTGGCCCAGCGTCTGGTTAAGACTATTTGTCCGGAATGCAAAGTCGAATATGAGCCGGATCCGGTGGTAAAAGAAAAATTTAAATTTTATCTTAACGCCGCCGGCATTACCAAATTCTATAAAGGCAAAGGCTGTGAGAAATGCGGTTTCACCGGTTTTCGCGGCCGGGCCGCGGTCTTGGAGATGATGCGGATGAATGAGAAGATAAGAGAACTTGTCCGCGATAAAGCTTCGGAAAAGGCCATAACTGACGAGGCCAAAAAATCCGGATTAAAATTCTTAGTCGAATCAGGCATTGCCAGGGTTGCTTGCGGCGCGACTACCCTGGAAGAACTAGCCGAAAACGTGGAGATAATCGAGAGGGTTCCTCCTTGTGCTCAGCCGGCGGTTCCGCTGCCGCCAGCGGCTGTTGTTCCTGCCGCGGTTAAAACTGATGTCAGGGCCAAGCCTTTGATACTGGTTGTTGACGACGACGATGATATGCGGCTTTTGGTGTCAAGCCGCCTGATGACTGACGGTTTTGACATACTGGAGGGAGCCAACGGGCAGGAAGCGATCGGTCTGGCAGTGCGCAACAAACCGGATTTAATAGTCATGGATGTGATGATGCCGATAATGAACGGTTATGACGCGGTCAAAGCTCTGCGATCGCGGTTGGATACCGCGTCTATTCCGATAATAATGCTTACCGCCAAAAGTGACGTGGAAAGCGAATTGCAAGGGTTAGACGCCGGCGCCGATGATTACATGGGTAAACCTTTTGACGGAAAAAAACTTATTGCCCGGGTCCAGATGTTGTTGCGCCGCGCTAAACGGTCAGGCTGATGAAAAAATGCCGAATGATCCAATAACGAAGGATTAACGCGCAATTATTTTGGTCACCAGGTATTTCCTTGAAAATTCTCTGCGAATATGTTATTTTTATACCTTGCGACTAAATCAGCAAAAATGTTATTTTGAAAACTTGGGGGTGAACGGGTTTCGACCCGAAGATAGATGGAATGGCCGCATGTCAGCGGGCAAGCCAGCTGCGAGAGGCTTGTAATAACACAAATGCCACTCCTTTTGCGAGTATAGGGACTCCTTTTGTGGGTCCTGCCTGCTTAGTTCATTAAGCGGGACGCTTGAGTCTTCCGGCCTCAGGGGTGATTTGAGCGGGCGACAATTTGAGGATAGCTGAAGCTTCTTAGCCTTGGGGAGCCGCGGCGAAACTTTTCAAGGATGCTTTCCGGCTTATCCTGCTTACCGGAGCGGTCGGAAAAAAGATAAAAGATAAGCTACGCATGTAGAAGTTATTCAGGAAATCTTTGGGGACGCGAGTTCAATTCTCGCCACCTCCACCAATTTAGCGATAAGCCGCAAGGTGTAAACAGCAAATTTGTAAACTAAGAATTTCGTAATGAGAAGACCTGTCTGGGTGTTAGTCGTGGGGATATTAGGGATCATGCTTGGCGTTTTTGGCGTCATAGGTTCTGCCCAGGTCGCGCTTATGCCCGTGTTGATGGAATTTCAGAAAGATTTCTTTAGAAGTATAGCGGAAGCGGCGCTGGAGGAACAGCAGCAAGAAACGCTCGGACCAAAGTCTTTGGCTGATTCAACTTGCCCGTTGCCAAAGACCGGTATGTCGGCGCTGCAAACCATGGAAATGATGGAGCGGATGTGGGATGTGCCGGAGTGGTTTTCGTGGTGGTGCGCGGTTTACGGATTAGTCTCGCTGGGGATATGCGCGTTTTACGTATTTGGATCGGTTTGGTTTGTGCTGATGAAAAAGCGCGCGCTCAAGTTATTTTACTGGTCGCTGGCGTTGACTATTGGCTGGGCGCTTGTTGAAATAGCGGTATCGGTATTTACCCGTTCGTTTATTGCCATATCGATGATAAGCGGCGCGGCGTTCTGGGTGATCATCAACGCGGTCATACTTGTTATCGTGATTTCCGCGGACAAAAAAGTTTTTGTGATTTCCGGGACGGCAGTCTCGAACTAGTCCGGCTTGGAAAAAAATCAAACTGTGGTAAAATCTTTAAACAGTATAAATTCAAACGAGTATAAAACAGCAAGCAGGGAGGATGACGATGGAAGTCAATTTGACTGTGGCTAATTTTGAACAGGAAGTGGTTAAATCGCAGCAGCCTGTCCTGGTAGATTTTTGGGCGCCATGGTGTGGGCCGTGCCGGATGATCGCTCCGTACCTGGCGGAGATCGCTCAGGAAAATTCCGGTAAGATCAAAGTTTGCAAACTTAATGTTGACGAGGCCCCTGAGGTGGCGACGCGTTTCGCGATAATGAGTATACCGGCTTTGATGATATTTAAGGGCGGCAAGATCATGGAAAAGCGAGTCGGCGCCATGGGTAAAGTCGAATTGCAAAAGTTCGTTAATCTGCATATAACTTGAGATACTTATCGCGTCAGGCGAAAATTAATCCCGTGCCGAGATTCATGCGCAAGGCTTTATCCGCGGCCTATTCAGGTTGTTTTGCTGGGGCCGGCGGTCCGTTTGGCTGTTGTATCGTCAGTAACGGCAGGCTGATATCTTCGGCCTGCAATACTGTTTTGAAAGATAACGATCCCACCGCGCACGCGGAGATAAATGCCATACGTATCGCGGCGCGCCGATTACGGACTTACCAGTTGCGCGGATGCTTGCTTTATACGACGACCGAGCCGTGCCCGATGTGTTTTTCGGCTATTCACTGGGCGCGGATCGACGCGGTGATTTATGGCACGGCGATAAAAGACGTAAAAAAACTGGGTTTTAACGAGTTGACTATCGGCGCTCGCGACATGAAAAAAATCGGCCGCGCAAAGGTTGATATCTTGTCCGGGTTTCTGGTTGATGAGTGCCGGGGACTGCTTGATTATTGGGCCGGCTTGGCGCAAAAAAAAGTTTATTGATGTTTACCCCGTTAGAGAAGTTCCTAACGTTACTCGTCGATCTAGACGATTGGGATTAGAATAAAAACTTTTTTTATCCATAAACAAAGCGAGACAAACTTTCTCTAACGGGGTAAACCCCGTTTAGAGATTTAAATCCTTCCATGGATCAAAATGTCATGTTATGGCTAAACGTTTGTTGTCAGTTAAAAGCAAGTTAACCAAATCTCTAACTGGGTTTAAACCTCAAGAGGTTCTGTTCTGCCCTGTATCAGGTTGTAATTTATCCTGTCGTCATTGCGCGCAAAAAAAAACTGCCAAACGTCTTTCTGTGTCCGCTGCGGTGAGCTTTCTTGCGGGGTGCAAGCGCCTAGGCATAAAAAAAGTGGGGTTTAGCGGAGGCGAACCTTTTTTGGCTTTAGATTTTCTTTGCGCGGTCGCAAAAAGATCTGTTCAGCTGGGTATGTTTTTTGACCGGGTCATGACTAATGGGGTCTGGTTTAAGGATGGCGCACAATTGGTGAGAAGCCTGCGCCGGTTTAAAGCAGCCGGCTACGATGGTTCAATAGGGCTGAGCGTGGATGCTTTTCATCGCCAGCCTATGGATAAACTTGTATTGTTTATAAAAACCGCGGCAGAGATCTGGGGCCGCGCGGATGTTGTTTTTTTGGCGGTGGTGCGGGGAGCGCGGGACCGGCAAACCCGGGATAAACTCAAACGTTTAGCCTGGTTAATGGGCGGGGAGCTGAAAAAAGTTTCTCGCGATCAAAGTTTTATTAAGAACGATGATATTTTTATGCGTATATCGCCGATTGATTTGTCGGCAGTTGATACTGCGCAAGGATTATGCCGGCATTGGAATGGTAAGTGGTTTAAGGAGGATTATTGCCGCGGGCCGGGAAATGTTTTTTTTGTCCAGCCGGACGGCGCGATAAAGCCCTGTTGCGGTTATGCTGTTGATTTGGACCAGCTTACGATCGGAAACATTTACCATGATAGTCCTAGACAGGTTTTGATCAACGCGAGCAAAAATTTGCTGGTGGACCGGATTTTTACCCGGGGTTTAACCTGGGTGCGGCGGAGTTTGCTGAAGTTGGGAGCGGATTTTCCCGGCCAGACGGAAAATCACTGTTACTTTTGCTGGTATATCGGGAAAAATATCTCGCCTGCCAGGCTTTTAGCCGCCTTAAAAATTTCGATATAAAATATTGACTGTTTTTGACTTTATGATAAAATTCAATCTAATCAACTACCAATATGAGCATGACAAATACCGCGATAAAAGCAAAAATCCTGATAATTGATGACGACAAAGATGTCTGTGATGTTCTGAGCCGAAATCTGGCGCGCGACAGCTATGATGTTTCATGCGCTTACAGTGGAGCCGACGGCATCACGATGCTTAAAGAATCGGTTTATGATTTAGTTATACTTGATCTTAAACTGCCTGATATGGCCGGGACTGAAGTCCTTTCGGCGATTCGGGAATTCAATAAAAAGCTTTCTGTGGTGATCCTTACCGCCTATCCTAGTGTGGATTCCGCCGTCAGCTCGTTTAAAAGTTGCATCGCCGATTACATAAAAAAACCCTTTAAAATTGATAACATCCGCGAAGTCATCCGCAAAGAGCTTATTCGTCGTCAGAGCGAAATGGAGACAAAAATAACCAAGATTCCCGATATCGGCGTCAGGATGAAAGAAATGCGCCGGCAAAAAGGCTGGTCCTTGGATGTTCTCGCCGGCAAGGCCGGGTTATCCAAAAGTTTTCTTTCTGAGATGGAGCGTGGCGGCCGTTGCCCGCGGCTGGATACGTTGCAGAGAATTTCGGCTGCCTTGGGCATAAGTGTCTATTTCTTTTTTGAGACCTAAAAAAATTTTGTATTTTTAGTTCACATTAAGTGAAAAAGAGCGCGAATTTTAAGAGAAACCAGACTATGGAAAAGCCGGAAATACCGGAATATCTTTTTGAACAGTGGCAACAGACTATTGAGCTGGGAGCGGAGATAATCAGCGTTCCCACGGCTTGCTTGATTGGTTTGGAGCCGGGATATCTGTCGGTTCTGGCGACAAATGTCTCGGTCAATAACCCTTATAGGCGGGGCGAGAAATTCGGTTTCAGCAATGATGATTTTTTTTCCGCGGCCGGCGACAGCGGTCACTATATTCGGATTGAAGAGCTACTTACCGCGGGTTCCGGACCTGGCAAAATATTTATCAAAGACGGCATTGTTGCTTTGGCTGGTTTCCCGGTATTCTGGCCGGACGGCGATCTTTTCTGTCTGGTCTGCGCGATGGACACCAAGCCGCGGGATTACGCGTCGGCGCATATCGGATTGTTGCGTGAATTTAAACGCGCTATTGAAGCAGATTTAAACGTAATATACGCGACTATCGAATACGAATCGGCCAAAGGCAGTTTAGAGTTGGAGCGCCGTCAGCTCTTTTCGATATTTGAGAGTATTGATGAGCCGATTTACGTTTGCGATCCCGATACTTACCAGATATTGTACGCCAACGCTATGGTCAAGCGGATGTTTGGCCTCGATGTATTGGGTAAGGTGTGTTATCAGGTTTTGCAGGGTCTTGAATTTCCTTGTTTTTTCTGCGCCCATAAATTTATCTTTAATACCGGCCAGGATACCTATGTTTCAGAATTCCGTAACCGCTTTAACCGCCGCTGGTACCAGACTGTTGATAAGGCTATACGTTGGGTTGACGGGCGTAATGTCCATTGTCGGATAGCTTTTGATATCACGGAACGCAAAAAACTTGAGATTGAACTTATCGAAGCCCACAACATGATACGCGCGGTGTTTGACGCTATCCGCGAAGATATTGTAGTCGTTGACATTGATTATCTGGTTACCGAAGTTAACGATAATTTTTTGAAGCATTTGGGCTATACTGACCGTAGTCAGGTTATCGGCAGGAAGTGCCACGATGTTATTAAGAAGAAAGATGAAAAATGCCCTGAATGCGTGGTAGCTAAGGTTTTTGACAGTGGTAAGCCGGCTCATGTCATTTGTCCCGATGAAACAGGGTGCAGGATATTCGAGAATGACGCTTATCCGTTCTTAAACGGGGAAGGCGTTTTGACTGATGTGGTAAAACTTACCCGCGATATCACTTCTCAGGTGAAGAATGAGGAGCTCTTAAGGGAAGAACGCGATAATGCCCGCAAATTTTTCGATATCTCCGGTGTGGCCATGATAGTTATTGGAGCTGACCGTAAAGTCATCCAGATCAACCGGGTCGGTTGCGATATTTTAGGGTATCTAGAAGAAGAAGTGGTCGGTAAGGACTGGTTTGATACTTTTGTCCCTTTAAACGTGAGGCAGGCTACGGTAAGTGTTTTTGAAAAACTGGTGGCAGGTGAGATCGAGCCGGCAGAATTTTTTGAAAATACTGTGTTGAATAAAATCGGGCAGGAACGTCTTTTTGCCTGGCATAATACGGTGCTGGAGGACGCTAATGGCAAGATTTGGGGGACTTTAAGTTCCGGCGAAGATATTACCGATCGTCGCCAGATGGAAAATGAACTGCGGGAAAGCCGCAAGAAATTCAAGACTTTGTTCGAGCTGGCGCCGGACGCGGTTTTTCTGGAAGATATTAACGGGAAAATAATCGATTGTAATATCGCCGCCGAACGTATGCTTGGTTATTCCCGCCAGGAGTTTTTGTCCATGAGCGCGCAGGATCTTGTGCCGGATTATCTCCGGGATGCTTTGCCGGAGATAATGCGGATATTTTCCGAGAAAGGCGAGTATTTCGGCGAAGCGGCTAACCAACGCAAAAATGGAGAAATCCTGCCTGTAGATGTTAGCATAAAATTGATGGAACTGGAAGGCCAGAAACGTATTTTTGTGATTGTTAAAGATATTACTGAACGCAAAAAAGCCCAGGCTGAGTTGATGCAGGCGCACAAATTGGCTTCAACCGGGCAATTGGCCGCCGGAGTGGCCCATGAGATAAACAATCCTTTGTCAGCTTTGTCTGGCGAATTGCAGTGGCTTATGGAGTCTCATAAAAAAGATAAAGAGTTATCCAAATCGCTGAAATTCATGGACCGGGTTGCCGGCCGAATAAGCCGCATTGTCAATAATTTGCTTACGTTTTCCCGGGAGATATCCCTGACCAGCCGTTTACAGTGCGATGTCAACGCTCTTGTTCGCAAGGTCCTGCAGCTGGTTGATCGGCGGATCCGCAATATGAAAATCAAGGTTAAAAAGAACTTTGCCGATAACATACCGGATATTTACGCGAATCCCGGAGAGTTGGAGCAAGCTTTTATGAACATCATACTTAACGCGGTTGACGCGATGCCCGACGGGGGTGATTTGAGCCTGGTTACCCGATTAAGCCGTGACCATAAAAGTATCGAGATAATTTTTACGGATACTGGCGTGGGTGTGTCCGCGGATAATCTGCCCAGGGTGTTTGATCCGTTTTTTACCACCAAACCGCCGGATAAAGGCACAGGGCTTGGTCTTTCGATCACCCACGGGATCATTAAAGAATATGGCGGAACAATAGAATTAAAAAGCGACGTTAATCAGGGTACGATAGTCGCAATACGCCTGCCAATTGCAGAAAAGGCTGTTTAGTCCCGGGAGTATTGATAATGGCGGAGCCTAAAAAAATACTGGTTATTGATGATGAAGCCGATGTGCGTAGTGTCGTTCAGCGGATATTACGCGATGTTGGGCATGAAGTTATGTGCGCTGATTGCGGTGAAACTGCTTTGCGCATGATGGAGAAAGATAAAGTCGATCTGATCATTCTTGATTTGCGCATGCCAGGTATAGGCGGGATGGAGACTTTGGCGTCGATACGCCGCAACAATACCAGTGTGCCGGTGATACTTTTGAGCGGCTACATTACAGTCGCGGCGCTGACTGATGCCGCCAGACTCGGTTTAAACGACTTTTTGACCAAACCTTTCCGCATGGACGAACTGCTGACCAAAGTCAACCGTTTGCTTAAGCAGTGATATTCTAAAACCCTTCCTTGATATATCTTATTCCTTTCTGTATAATGGATTTAAGTTTTTTGCGACTGCCGAGAAAACATGCGGCCGGAAATAGTGAAACTTTTAATTAGTTTACCGGCGGAAAATATTAACTCAGGAGGATGGTGTGGAGTCAAAGAAGTACCTGGAAAAGCGCAAATATATACGTTTTGATGTCAAGACCAAGGTGAATATCAAAGTAAAAGACCGTGGCGTGGGAGATAACCTTCAGGGCAAGATCGCCGCGATGTCCAAAAACATGAGTGTGAGCGGTATCTGTTTTTTTTCTCCGGTCCAGCTTGTGAGAGGTGTTGTACTGGACATGGAAGTTTTTTTGCCGTTTGAATTGCATCCGTTATGTTTGAAAGGCGAAGTCCGCTGGTGCACTTTGACCAAAACCGAGAGCGAAGGTAAGAAAATGTACGATGTCGGCGTTAAATTGTTTACACTGGACAAGAACGACGAAAGTAAGTTTATAAAATATAATTGCGACCAGATGATGCTTAAGATTGAGAAGTTTACTTGAGGCGGATGTGTAATGCAAAAAAGCAGCGACATACTTAAGGCCATAGCGTCCAACAACCGGTTAAAGGAAGATTCTGCTTTGTCGCGTTATGCCTGCCTTAGCTCGTCAGCCGTTCGTAAATATCCCCGCAGGGAAAAAATACCTGATAACCAGAATATCCGTCCGGTTTTTTTTCATGATACCGACCGTATTATCCATTCTTTGGCCTATTCGCGTTATATCGATAAAACCCAGGTTTTTTATCTGTTCGAGAACGATCACATAACTCACC
>Ga0315288_10012361_pt1 | contig 10737 bp, 9 predicted proteins | sample YL17G11_20_MG_FD_203454 | JGI IMG/M metagenome (GOLD analysis project Ga0315288, IMG submission 203454) | Sediment microbial communities from Yellowstone Lake, YNP, Wyoming, USA - YL17G11_20 | ecosystem: Environmental > Aquatic > Freshwater > Lake > Sediment | place: USA: Wyoming | collected...
GCAACCTTCCACCACTTCTTTGTGCGCAAGGTGATGCTGGTGAAATACGCCCTCGCTTTTGTGATAATGCCGGGCGGGCTGGGGACACTGGACGAACTATCGGAAGTGCTGACACTGATGCAAACTCATAAAATAAAGCCCTTCCCGGTGATACTGTTCAGCAGCGCTTACTGGAAGGGCTTGCTAGATTGGCTGCGAACCTGCAGTCTGGCTCAAGGGTTTATCTCCACAGGAGACCTTGAACTGCTCCGGGTTTGTGACACTCCCAAGGAAGTTGCCGAGGTTGTACAGAGCTGGTATCGCAAACAGGAGATCGTGGGCAAGAAAGCCCTGGGGGAATGGTTATTGAACGTCTTTTAGTGACTTCAGCTTACGCTCCAGCGTGAGGGCGTTCTGCACGGCGAAGGCTTCAGCGTCGTTGTTGAAATAGATATAGACTGCTTTTTTATTCTTGGATAACCTTTTAATATCCTGCGCCCACCTGCTTAATTCCTCATCTGAGTAGCAGCCGCCGTAGAGCCAGGTGCTGCCGTGGAAGCGGACGTAGACGAAGTCGGCGGTGGCCTCCAGCGGCGTGGTGAGGTCGGGCATATCGTAGATGCAGAAGCTAGCGTTGTAGCGGCGCAGCAGGTCGAAAACCCCCTTGTCCAGCCAGGACTTGTGCCTGAACTCGAAAACGTGGCTCAGGTCTTTGGGCAGCATGGATAGAACCCCCTCTAGCAGCGAGTCGTTGCGATGCAGGTTGGGCGGAAGCTGATAAAGTAACGGGCCCAGCTTATTCTCCAGCAGCTTTGCTCTCTCCAGGAACTTCTCCAGCGCCTCCTCGACATTTCTCAGCTTCTTAATATGTGTGATGAAACGACTCACCTTCACCGCATAGACGAAGCCTTTCGGGGAGGAGTCGCGCCAGTTGGCGAATGCCTTCTCAGACGGCAGGTGGTAGAAGCTGTTGTTGAGTTCAACTGTTTTAAAGGAGCGGGCATAGAACTCCAGCCATCTGGGCTTGGACAGTTCCGCAGGATAGAACCTGCCCCGCCAGTGTTCATAATGCCATCCGCTGGTGCCTACGAAATATTTTGGGGACATCTCGTAAAAGCTCTAAATTCTAAACAATATCGAAATCCAAATGCTCTAAGCCTTAAAGTTTTGAAATTTATGCTTTGAATTTGTTTAGGGTTTCGGATTTAGAGTTTAGGATTTGCCCAATAGCTCTTCTAATATAACTCTCGCTGCTTTCTTATCCAGGGGCTCGTTGTTGTTACCGCACTTGGGCGACTGGATGCAGCCAGGGCAGCCATCCTGACAGGGGCACTCGGTGATGGTCTTCAATGTTGCTTCCCAGAGCTCCGTTATTATCTCGAACCCCTTCTCCGAGATGCCGACGCCTCCGGGATAGCCGTCATAGATGAATATCTGGGGCATGCCCGTGTCCTGATGCAGTGGCGTGGAGACTCCACCGATGTCGTTTCTGTCGCACAGCGCAAACAGGGGCAACAAGGCTATAGCAGCGTGCTCCGTTGCGTGCAGCCCTCCGGCGAAGTCCAATCCCTCCTTCGCCAGCTTAGCCTCAATCTGTGGAGGCAGGTCAAACCACACCGCTACAGTGGAGAAGGTGTGCGGCGGTAGCTCCAGCGGCTCCTCTCCCAGCACCTCCTCGGTGAAGATGCGCTTCTTCTTGAAGCCGACCACGGTGGTGGTTACCTCCACATCGCCCAGATACACCCCCAAGCCTCCCACGGTCTTGCGCAGCCTGGTCTTGGTTATGCTTATCTCGGTCAAATCCTTGGTCTGAGTATAGTACGGTTCCTCGGTAGCTACGGCGTAAGCGGTGTGCCCGATTAAATCCAGCTTTGTCACCAGATAAGACTCACCCTGGTGGAGGTATACCGCGCCGGGGTGTATCTGGAAGAAGGCATTGGCTTCCTCGATGGTCTCCAGAAGGACGCCGCTGGCAGCGTCCACCAGCGAGTAGTTATGGGATGAAGCGGAACGGATATTTACCGACTCCGCTGGATAGACCACCCTGGGCGAGGGATAGTAGCGCCCTCTGAGCTTGCGCAATAAACCCTCTCTCTCAAGCTCGCCAATCGCTACGCCGAAGTTGTCACCGAATTGCCTGGCATCAGCGCTGGTCAACGGCATCTCCCAGGCAGCGCAGAGCACATGCGGCTTGAGTATACGGATATTATCCGGATTGATGAGGGCATTCTCGTGGGTCTTGCCGAAGAAGAACTCGGGGTGGCGCATCAGGTACTGGTCGAGCGGGTTATCCACCCCTATGAGTATGCTCAGCGAGTCATCTTTGCCCCGACCGCTGCGTCCCGCCTGCTGCCATGTGCTGGCGATGCTGCCCGGGTAGCCCGTGAGCACCGTGGCGCCCAAATCGCCGATGTCCACCCCCAGCTCCAGCGCGGTTGTCGCCACGGCAGCGAGCAGGTCCCCTTCAAATAGCTCGCGCTCTATGCGACGCCTGACCTCGGGGAGATAGCCGGCGCGGTAGGGCTTTACCTTATCCGCCAGCTTGGGCGCTTCCTTTTTAAGCTGGTCTCGCACGTACATATAGATAAGCTCGGTGAGGCGGCGGCTGCGGGCGAAGGCGAGGCTGCGGATATTCTGGCGCATCAACTCAGTCAATATCAGCGTGGCTTCGCTGTTGGCGCTGCGCCTGGCCGACTTCGCCTCGTCGATGAGCGACGGGTTCCAGAACACGAACTCCTTGCCCCCGTGAGGCGAGCCGTCCTCGGAGACCACCTCGAAGGGTAGCCCGGTCAGCCTCTCCACGTGCTCCCCTGGGTTGGCGATGGTGGCAGTGCAGCAGATAAACTGAGGGTTTGCCCCGTAGTAAGCGCAGATTCGCTTCAATCGCCTGATAACATTGGCTACATGGGAGCCGAAGACTCCGCGGTAGACGTGCGCCTCGTCGATAACCACGTACTTCAGCCTTGAGAGCAGTTCCCTCCATGTGCTGTGGTTGGGCAGTATGCCTAGGTGCACCATATCGGGGTTGGAGAGCACAATCTCCGCCGACTTCTTTATGGCGGCGCGCTCCGGCTGAGGGGTATCGCCATCGAAGGTGGAATAGCTCAGTTTGAGCTTCTGCGAAGTGGTCAATTCCCTGAGGCTGCGCAGTTGGTCCTGAGCCAGCGCCTTGGTGGGGAAGAGGTAAAGTGCGCGGCTTCCCTTTTGGGTCAGGATGGTGTCGAGTACGGGTATGTTGTAGCAAAGCGTCTTGCCGCTGGCTGTGGGCGTGACCACCACCACGTTCTTGCCGGCACGGACGAGGTTGACCGCCTTAGCCTGGTGACTGTAGAGCGGGAACAGGTGGTTTGCCTCGAGCGATGCCTGAAGCCTGGGGTGCAGCGGCTCATCCAGCTTGTCGAATGATGCCTCTACGGGCGCAATGTGTTCGATGTGGACAATCTGGTCCTTATAAGCGGGGTGCTTCCTGAGGCGGGGAAGAAAGGTTGAGATACTCATCGCTTCCACTGGCGATCAGAGGGCATGCAGCAGCTCTATCTCGTAGTCCAGTATTTCGGCATCGCCCGTGTTGGCCTCGATGAAGTTCATCACGTGAGATAAGGTCTCGTTGACATGGCGGCTATCGTTGCTGACGCAGCTTATGCCCAGGGTAGCCACCTGCCACAGGTCGTGGTCTTCTATCTCAGCGACAGAGACGTTAAACTTACTCTTCACCTGGGCGGTGATAGATTTGACCACCCTTCGCTTGCCCTTAAGGGAATGGTTCTCCGGGATGCGCAGCCTGACCCTCAAGGCACCAATGTTCATAGCGAAATCACATAAAAGAGCTTGGGTTTTTAAAGCCTCACCATTTTTCAGTTAACCACACAACAGGCTGGATGTCAAACAGGATGTAGGTGCACAAAATTTTGTGCCCCTACGAAAAACCGTTCGTGGTGAGCTTGTCGAACCATGAACGGCACTTCGGTAAACTCAAAACGAGCCTTTCGGCAGGCTATCTGGATTCCTGCCCGCGCAGAAAGCGACATATAGAATAGCGCAGAGATTCGGAGGTGGAATGAACTTATATGAAGTTACGGTATCTTGACTTGCCTGAGCAGGTTCTCTAGGATTGCAGTATAGTACTTTTGTACAAGTACTATGGTTACGCCAGACCAGTACGTTAGGGTTGTTCAATATTTACAAACGAAGTGTAGGCTCTAAATTCCCGAAGGACATGAAATGAAAGCAACAGTCAGCCATGCAAATAAAATCGGCACCTCCCTCTGGGAGGGCGAGGTGCTCGAGGTGGATTGGGATAACAACAAAGGCGAGTTTACAATCCGGGGAAACAGGGACAGCGCAGCAATAAGCGAAGTTATCTCAAGCATGGTCGAGAAGCGTGAGCTGACAATCGAAATCGAGGGCACCGGACCGGGACTACTGGTGTGGCGGGGTCATGTAGGCAGCGCCAAGTTCCAGGTATCCGAATCCGAGCATGTGGAATGCTGCTTGAGTATGCAGTTGGATGACTGGTTTGGCATTTTCCCCGAATCCGCAATCCCCAGCCCACTCGACGTACAGACGCGTACTAGGTTGTATCCACCCTTGCTGCCGCCTTAGCCAGTTCCCAGGTGTATTCGTAGAGATGCAGCCCCTTGCTTAAGGCTATCATCTCGCCGTCCTCCACACCTATCTCGCTTGCCACGTACTCCTTCAGCAGTTGAATCCCCGCCAAGTTCGAGGGAAAGCCAGCCCACAAATCCCACGACCGGAAGTACAGTATGAAGTGCAGCCTGCCGTTGGCGACCCTGGTGTCGATGCCCCTCAGGCAGGGCGGGTCGGGGAGCTTGATGGAGTCCCTGTTACCTACCGCCATGAAGCCCTGATTGGTATTGTGCCCATCCTCTTTATACATACGAATCAGCTCGGGAATTTGCGCTGAGAGGTCTTCGCCGTAGGTGTACTGCTCTTTGTCAGCCTTGAGGGAGGTCAGCAGGTACTGCAAATAGCTCTCCACGTACTCCATAGAAGTGGGCGGGGGCACGCCGAGAGGGACGTCGGGGACTATGGGTCGCCTGCCCGGGTGTTTCACCTGGAGGACGATGAAGTCCAGCTCCTTCCTGTGAAGACCTACGTTGCTGCCACGCTCTATGACGTACTCGCGACCCTGCGTGAGCGCCTTGCGCAGACAGAGGAACCAGGCTTCGGGCAGGTCACGAGCTTCCAGGAATGTGATTTGCATTACAGACGCAACCTCTTGCTGGAAGGTGAATCGGAGAACAGTATCTTTTCGACCTCTTTGAGCTTGTCCCACCCCTTAAGCTCATAGGGGAACATGGGCACCTCGGTTATCGGTAAATCGGCGTACTTGAGATGGATATACTCAATGTACCTCTTCTGCAGATTGGCTTTGGCTTTGAGAAAAGGGGAGTCATCCGCCTCAATCACATTGTTTATAATCAACTCGTCTACAATCAGACCGGACCTGTCCAATTGCTGGAAAGCATTTTCCAACTGCTCCACAGCCAGGGCTTCGGGGATGGTTACTATCACGAACCTGACCTCGCCCTGCAGGAAGGCCAACTCATCGGCGGATAATCTCTCCCAGCGCTTTATGATGTCGAGTATCGGCTCCTTGTGGATTTTGCTGAGCTTCAGTCTGGTGTAGATACGCGGAGCCATCTTCAGGTGCTCCACCAGCATAGCCGGCGTCCGCAGCAAGGAGAGCGTCTGCCCCAGCGGCGCGGTATCCCAGACGATGCTGTCGTAATCTCCTTTGAGGCTCAACTCGCGGATGTAGTCCACCATGAACTCATCGCTGAGCCCGGGGAGGATGGAGGTGGTGAACTCCACGAACTGCTTGTAACCGATGTCCACAAAGGTGGAGAAGACGTCGTAAACCTCTCTGCCGAACTTCTCGTCCCACATCTTCTCGACCTCTTCAGCGCCCAGTTCGTTTAAATACAACGAGTCGTGCACCTTCTTGGGCTTCTCATCGCCAGGCTTTTCGAAGATGTGTGATAGCGAAGGGGTGGCATCGGTTGAGAGGGCAAGGGTTCTCTGCCCCGAGGAGGCGTAGTGAAGGGCGGTTGCTGCAGCGCAGGTGGTCTTGCCCACACCACCCTTCCCCGAGAACATGATAACGCTCGCCTTCTTGGGGGCATGATTTCTCTTGGTATCGAACACCGCTCGCTCCTACCATCCAGACTTCCTCTATTCTACACTATAACGTCGTCATCATAAAAGCGACTCCTGCGTGGCCAGGGCAGGTGTTCTGTCACTATGTGAAAAATCTTATGAGAATGACGTAACTACTTGACAGAGTCCGCCTGCGAGCCTATGATTTGCGCAATCGAAATCAGCACTAAATCGAGGCAAAGGAGGTGCTACTGTGAGCGCTGGAAAGATTGTGCTTCTGGCCTTCGGAGCCATCTTCCTTGTGGTGGCGATAGGTCTGATTTTCAGCGGGGGCATGCTGACCTGGATAGGACAAGCCCTTCAGGACGACGAGGGATTCGTCTCAACTGACACCATAAACCTGGAACAGGCTTCCTACGCAATCACCACGCAACCTGCCGACATAAGCCTCGATTGGGCGTGGATCTGGTGGGGAGACAGGGAGTTTGCCACCATCAAGATTGAGGGGAAGAACGACAACCCTTCTAAAGAGATATTCATCGGGATAGCCGATGAGTCCGACGTAAGAGACTACCTTCTGCACGTCAACTATGACGAGATAAGAGAGCTTTCGTTATATCCCGAAGAGGTAACTTACAGAAATCACCCAGGCACCTCTGCACCCGAAGCTCCAACCGACCAGACATTCTGGGTAGCCAGAGAGTCCGGTCCCGGAACCCAGACGCTGAAATGGGAGATGGAGACGGGCAGTTGGGTGCTGGTGCTGATGAATGCTGACGGCTCTGCTGGCGTTGATCTGGAGGGGACAGTCGGCGCACATTTCCCCTGGGTATTCGGGCTGGGGCTGGGATTGCTCATCGGCGGCATTGTGTTGCTAATTATTGCTGTCGTCATGATAGTCCTCGCCACCCGCAGACCCCCGGGCAGCGGTGAGGCAGCGAAAGCGACACCCGGCGCAGAGGCGAAGCCGCCGGAGGCGAAACCGCCGTTTCCCTTGACCTTCAAGGGGGAGCTTACGGAGCCGATATCGCAGTGGCTGTGGCTGGTCAAGTGGTTTTTGCTCATCCCTCACTACATAGTCTTGTTCTTCTTGTGGATAGCTTTTGTGGCGCTCTGGATTCTTTCGTTCTTCGCCATACTATTCACCTCAAAATACCCGCGAAGTTTCTTCGATTTCAATGTGGGTGTGCTGCGCTGGACCTGGCGCGTGGGATTCTACGGCTATCTAGCGCTGGGCACCGATAAGTATCCACCTTTCACGCTCAAAGCGGGTGGCTACCCTGCCGACCTGGATATACCGTATCCGGAGAGACTCACCAGCGGCTTGGTGCTGGTCAAATGGTGGCTGTTAGCATTCCCCCACTATATAGTCATGCTCTTCTTCTGGGGCTTCGGCGCTGGATGGGGGCGCTGGTTTGGGCTGTGCTTCTTGCTGGTGCTCTACGCGGCGATAGTGCTGCTGTTCACGGGCAAATACCCGAAAGATATATTTAACCTCGTCCTGGGCATGAACCGCTGGGGCTTCCGAGTGGCGATGTACTCAAGTCTGATGACAGACCGCTATCCGCCGTTCCGTCTGGGCGAGTAGTAGAAGAAGAGACAGGTCGCTGTAGTTTATAGGGGCGTCCGCCTGAGGCGGACGCCCCTTACTGTTTCTATGATGCCTCTTTGGGAGCTTTCTTACCCTCTGTGTCAGGCGGCGTTCGCGACAGTATCACCCGCCAGATGAGGAGACCCAGGAGAGCCACGCCGGAGCCTATGGCGAAGTAGAGGGTCATTTTCTCTATGCCCGAGGCGAAGGCGCTGTTGACATTCTGTATCACCTCATTGCCCTTCTCTGCCATCACCACCCACACACCCTCATACTCCGAGGGGTCGAGCACCCCCTCGTCCAGCCTCGGCTCCGCTACAAACTGGTAGGTGACCACCGTGGCGACGCAGATGATGAGAGAGGTGAGGAACAGCACCATGAGACCCCATGCCAGCTTGCTCGCCCAGTTCCTGCCCCCCAGCAAGCCGATGAAGACGAGGAGCGCAAATGGTATCAGCCACAGCGTCCAGAGCCAGGTCCTTGTGCTGTCTATGCGATGCCGCACTGTATCGAAGGTGTTAAGGTCTGAGTCCGTATCACTAATCTTATCTCTGAGGTCTGTCTCAGTCAGGGTGTAGCAATCATTTATCCAGCCGCGTACATCGTTGAGCGTCTCTTCATCATCGCTATTCAGCTTGTTCAGCAGGTCAACGTCTGTGTATGTCCACCGGTCGGGTATCTGGTCTCCGAACAACTGGTCGGCTGCGTTCCTTAAATAGGTGTCTATACCCAGCTTGTTCTTGAATTGCTGGTAGGTCACGGTGGCTGGGCGGCAATCGGGAAGGTTGCCGGGGGGCAGAACCAGCACCTTCTGGTCGAACTCATTCTGGCTGCATGTACGCATGCTGTTGAATCGAGTCTGGATTTTGAGGCTGGCCATGTCGGCAAGGGCTTGCTTGGCAGCAACAACGCGCTCTTTCAGATTGATTTCTACAATGAAGTGGTCTGTATCCCCTATTATGTAATCCGTGAGGGAATCCAGTACCGCGCTGGCTTGCGAGGCTGCCCAGTCCTGGGGAATAGTTTTTTTCAGCGCCTCCTCTATATCCTGCCCGGTTACAGTCAAGCCGTACGGGAACTCAACCATGCCCAGGTTCTCCACCACCCTGTCGGCGGCATATGAGATGCCATCGTCATAAAGGCTGTCGAAGGCAGCGCCCTGGATTATGTCGCTCTTTGTAACCGCAGCGGCAGCCTCCACCCTGTCCCGGAACTGCACTGTGTAGGTGAAGCTGTCTTTGTCGCCCAGGATATAGGGAGCTATGGTGTCAGCCGCCGTTTCCACCTGCGCTTCGAGCCATTCCGGAGGCAGTATCTTTCTGGCGGCAGCGACAATATCATCTTTTATCACCTGGATGTCTATGTTGAAATCGGATGTGTCGCCTGTCTCCACCTCATCCAGTGCCGCAGGCAGAGCCTCATCGTAGAGAAAGTTGTACATGTCCGCCTTGCGAAGCTGGTCTGTGTAGAAGTCGGGGTTGGCAAATGTCCCGTTTACCTGGGTAATGGTGAGCACAACGATAAAGAGGATGACGAATAGCAAGATGAGCGGGATGGCTAGTAGCCGTCTAACCCATATCACGAGGCAATCCTAGTACAGTATTTGCCATCTGTCAAGATGCTCTTTATTGATTGATTACAACTCTCAACGGTGTTATCATTTGGGCACTCTGGAAAGGAAAACCTCTCTAATCAAGGAGCGAGCTAATGGGCAGAAGCAAGAAACAGGAGCAATCGTTTCCGCAGATGACTGTGGGAGTGATGGGGTCAGCGGGGGGAACATTGGGAGAAAATGTGCGCGAGCCGGTGCGCAGGCTGGGCGCTGCCATAGCCAGACGGAGGTACGTTCTCGTAACAGGGGCTTGCCCGGGCTTGCCCCACGAGGCTGTGAGGGGGGCGAAGTCTCAAGGCGGCACCGTGGTGGGCGTCTCCCCTGCTCTGAACCTTGAGGAGCATGTGAAGAAGTACCACTCCCCTACTCGAGGCTACGACGCCATCATCTACACAGGAAGCGGACTGATGGGGCGCGAGATTGAGAACATCAGAAGCTGCGATGTGGTTATCTTCGCCGGCGGTCGCTCCGGCACGCTGGGGGAGTTCGCCATCGCCTACGACGAGGCTAAGGTGATTGGCGTTCTGAAAAGCACGGGGGGGATAACCGAGCACCTGGGAGATATCATCAAATTAGTGAATAAGAAGACAGGCGCTATCGTGCGCTACGATTCCGACCCGGAGCGTTTGCTGGATAAGCTGGAGCAGGTATACATTGAACGCATCCTGCCGCGTCACTTGAAAATACTAAAGGGGCACGACCCCGATGGTGTGCTCGAGCCCAACAGAAGACCTAAAGGGCACTCGCACCATCTCTAAGCCCAGCATGTATTACACGCCCTATTCTTAGCTATCAAGGATGACCTCATCCTTGTATGACGGCACAGATGTCTGCCAGCCCGTCTTCTCCCTAACGAAGCTGGCGAAGTTCCTTGCGGCGTCAGGCTCGCCGTGGGTGACGAATATATGCAGAGGGGGCTTCTTCAGCCCGGAGAGCCACTTGAACAGCTCGCTCCTGTCGGCATGGGCTGAGAATCCGTTCATCTGAACCACTCTTGCCCGCACAGGATACATCTGACCCAGTATCCTCACCTCTTTGGCGCCATCAATAATCTGCCTGCCCAGCGTCCCCACCGCCTGGAAGCCCGGGAAGAGGATGATGCTCTCACGTCTGGAGATGTTGTTAGCCAGGTGATGCTTTATCCTGCCGCCGGTGCACATGCCCGAGCCAGCGATGATGATAACCGTGCCGCTTATGTGATTGATCACCTTCGACTCACCGGTTGTCCTGGTTATTTTCAGCCCTGTGAAGTCGAAGGGCGATTTGCGCTGGCGAAGCAGTTCCAGCATCTCCTCGTCGAGCAACTCGGGGTAGCGCTCGAAGACCTCTGTAATGCTTATCGCCATGGGGCTATCCAGGAAGACCAGCAGATGCGGTATTTTATCCTCGATGAGCAAGTTGTTCAGGTGGTACAGTATCTCCTGAGCACGCTCGA
>Ga0315288_10012362_pt1 | contig 10736 bp, 7 predicted proteins | sample YL17G11_20_MG_FD_203454 | JGI IMG/M metagenome (GOLD analysis project Ga0315288, IMG submission 203454) | Sediment microbial communities from Yellowstone Lake, YNP, Wyoming, USA - YL17G11_20 | ecosystem: Environmental > Aquatic > Freshwater > Lake > Sediment | place: USA: Wyoming | collected...
CCGCGACTTTTTGCGAATCTCCTCATCCGGCGAGGCGATGTTCACGAGATAGGGGACATGCGCCACCACCTGCTTAACCTTGCTCTTTCGCCAGGCCTGCTGGAAAGCCGCTACTTCCCCCTGCGTCATCTCCGCCACCGCCCACTGCCGCGAAAGCGTTACATATATCTGGATGCACTCGCACTTCCAATCATCCGCATAGATGAAACCGTTTGGAAGACCGCCAACTGTTGGGACCGTTGATCCTAACATGGTTGGCCAATGAAATTATAGACACCAGTCAATTTCATGATATTCATAATTCGACATGCAATATTGGGATACCTTGAAGTTAAAGCCAAAATAATTCATGAAGGGCTTAGTTCTGCCTTGACCAGTTCATTGACACCGGATAATATTTAAGAGCAGTATCCAAATATAAGGAGTGCAGATATTAAAGGCCGTGGACAGTCTTTCTACCAAAGAACGCAGTGAACGCATGCGGCTCATAAAGTCTAAAGGAATGGCCCCTGAGATTCTGGTTCGCCGCCTCGTTTATACATTGGGTTACCGCTTTCGCCTTCATAGGAAAGACCTGCCCGGCAAACCAGATTTGGTATTCCCCAGAAGAGGGAAGGCAATATTTGTTCATGGATGTTTCTGGCACCGGCACCCAAAATGCAAGCGGACCCGAATGCCGCGCAGCAATATAAAATATTGGAGACCCAAACTTCTTTCCAACCGCAAAAGAGACCTCAAAAACCAGAGGCAACTTAAACAATTGGGATGGGGAATTCTCATAATATGGGAGTGCGAGGTCGGCAACAGACCTTGGCTTATTAAGCAAATCAAGGGCTTTCTGGGAGGAAGTAAATGCAAACAATGAGATGGAGATGGGATCAGGGGCGAGTCTCTTATTTTCAATTCGATAATATCAAACTTCTTTCTACTATCCTGAGTCAGGTTGATGGCATTGCTTTGAATGAACGGGGCATTGATCCACTACGGGAGATCCTTGAGGAAGCTACAGATTTGCCCTTCTTGCCAAGGGATTACCGCGTTTGGCGAAACTATGCGAGAGTATTTGGATGCTCACTTCTTGCCTCAAGCATAGCCAACCATTTGCGCGTAACGGAATTATGCCGAAAATTATCGCTCTCAAGCCAAGATGTGCTAAGCGTTGATGATTATCTTGCCTTTCTAGCTCCCCGTTTTTACTTCCCATTTCCCGTATTTGATAATTATGATACAGGCACACAGCCAATATATCCATTTTGTGTAGTTTTACGTTTCTTGATTGCGAATATAGACGCCAGTGGCAACTCCGAATTGCAGTTGGATGCTCTCTTTTCTAAGCTGATCGGAAATGCTTGTAGGGGCGATGAGTCGCTATCCTATTATGGAGAACTGCAGACCACGACGCGTCGTCCTATCGGCGACGAAAAGCGGCAAGTAAGAGAAATGCTTATATTCTTCAGCCAATTCAGTTTCCTAAAGTGGGCAGATAATACACTTTTTCTTGATCTTGAGCCTCCCTGGGAGGATGCTGTGGCTCAACTTGAGCGTATAGCCACTCCAATCCGAGGAAGAAGACTTAGCGATCGTAATGAGGAATTGCTCGCGCTTGGAAGTCTGTCGGAAGACCCGGGAGCCAGGATTGACATTCCTGAAAGACATACTCCATCTGACATCATCTTTGCCGAAGGTAAGAAAGTCAGACTCACACATTTACGAACGGAGCGCAGCCGCAGATTGAGGCAGATATATTTTTCCACTTTATCTCACCCTTGCCTGTGTGACATGTGTTTTCTTAATTTCCATTCTGTCTATCCATGGGTAGGGAATCTGTTAGAGGTGCATCACCTCTTGCCTCTGGTATCTCCCATAAGAACTGAGACTTCCGGTACATCACTAGCGGATCTTGTGCCGCTTTGCCCGAACTGTCATAGAAGCGTACATGAATATTATAGGAATTGGCTTCACGAGCGAGAGCAAAATGATTTTCTTAGTAGACAAGAAGCTAGAAATACCTATACTGAAGCTAAACATGCAATTATTCGCTGAATTTGTGTTGGGAGACGAAGATTGTGGCCATAAATAAGCTAACTTATGATAGACAAGTCGCGATAATTCAGCGCTGCAAGGAATTAGACCGCGATTTGTGTGAGGAGTTAACTGCTTTAGGTTTCAATTATGATGACCTACACTATAAATACAGCTCTCCCGTCAAACCCAGCAAAGTTCGATACACTTCACTAGATGAACTGACGCAGCCCCAAAATGGCATACCCGTTGTTAGTCTTTTCTCTGGTTGTGGTGGGATGGATCTAGGATTTGAAGCCGCGGGATTTGAGCATGTTGCCTTAGTTGACAACAACGAGAATTTTTGCGCCACGCTTCGCGCAAACAAACCAAAATGGAATATTATAGGTCCTCCTGTTGTTCGCGGTGATGTTTCAGAGCGAGAAGGGCTATTGACTGATCTCAAAAGAATGGCATCCATAAATTCTCCATTTGATGGAGTAATGATTGGTGGCCCCCCATGTCAGCCTTTCTCAATAGCATCCAACCAACGCTACACGAAGAGCGGAAATAATTTCAAGCGCGTTGGATTTTCGCATGACCGACAGGGGAGTCTTCTTTTTGATTTCATTTGGTTTGTTGGGCTAATTCGACCAAGAGTTTTTTTAGTCGAAAATGTGCCAGGCTTGCTCGATATTGACGGTGGTATACAGCTGAATCGTGCACTGAATGCACTCTCAGACATGGGCTATTGGGTAGATCATACTATTCTGAACGCGGCTGATTATGGAGTTCCTCAGCAAAGACGCAGGCTATTTATTATTGGTTCAAGACAAGCAGGAGGATTTTACTTTCCACCCCCAATTGGCGTTCCAGTTCCATGCCAGAAAGTATTTGATCTTCCAATAAAGAAAGCCAATAATCATATAACTCGGCACCACAAGGCTGAATCCATTGAACGTTATATGATGCTGCGATATGGGCAAAGAGATTCCCTGGGTCGCGTAGATCGACTTGATCCTAATCTTCCAGCCAAAACTGTTATTGCCGGTGGAGAACTAGGGGGCGGCAGATCTCATCTTCATCCACATATACCGCGCACTCTTTCAGTGCGCGAATGTGCTCGCCTGCAAACATTTCCAGATGATTATGTCTTTCAAGGCTGTCCTGCCCGCCAATATACACAAGTTGGCAACGCGGTTCCTGCTGTTTTAGCGTTTAGGGTCGCCGAACAAATAAGGCAGGCATATTTCTGAATGCACTCGCACTTCCAATCATCCGCATAGATAAAGCCGTTTGGCAAGCCGCCGATGGTGGGGACAGTGGAACCAAGCATTTCTGATTCTAATACGAAGTTTTGAGCCGCCGCTCCCTCTCAAACCTCTCCATCGCCAACTGGATGAGGCGATCAATCAGTTCCGTATAGCCAATTCCCGTGGCGCCCCACAGCCGCGGATACATGCTGATCGAGGTAAAGCCGGGGATGGTGTTGATTTCGTTGACTATCACCTTGCCGCTTTTTTTGAGGAAGCAGTCAACTCGTCCCAGACCTTCGCACGACAGGACTTTGAAGGTCTTGATCGCCAGCGCCTGCACCCTTTTGGCCAGGTGGCGCGGCAGCTTTGCCGGTATTTCAAGCAGGGCGCCATTCTCGTCAATATATTTCGCTTCATACGAGTAAAACTCGGCCGTCGGAATCACCTCGCCCGGAATCGAAGCAATCGGGTCGTCATTTCCCAGCACCGCGCACTCTATCTCTCGGCCGTCAATAAATTCCTCGATAATTATCTTCGCGTCATATTGGAAAGCATCATCCACCGCCGGGCGAAAATCCGCCTTGCCTTTAACTTTGTGTATCCCCACCGAGGAGCCCATATTTGCCGGCTTCACGAAAAACGGCAATCCCAGATATTGCGCGATCTTCTCAAATCTCAAATTTTCCCTATTCTGAAACACGAGGAATTTGGCAATCGGAATCTTTGCCTCCCGCAGCAGCCGCTTCATCACATCCTTGTCCATCCCAATCGCCGAGCCGAGCACCCCCGCGCCGACAAACGGCACATCGGCCAGCTTGAGCAGCCCCTGCACGGTCCCGTCCTCTCCAAATGGGCCATGCAGAATCGGAAAGACCACATCAATGGTCTGCCGGGATTCGGGCCGGGAGAGATTCGCCAGCTTGCCCTCGCTCTGAGGCGCCAGCGCAACATGATTGGAGGATTTGTTGAGCTTAATTAGTTTGGGATTATTCGCATTCAGCAAAATGCGAGAATTGCCGCCTTGCCCCAGCCCGGGCGCGTCGCTCAACAACCATCGGCCGCGCTTGTCAATCCCAATCAGAATCGGATTATACTTGTCCCGATCTATGGCATCGAGCACATTCTTCGCCGATCGCAGCGAAACCTCATGCTCCGCCGACTTCCCGCCAAAAAGGATTGCCACATTGATCTTTTTCTTGTTCATGTTTTATTGATTCGTCAAAAAAGGTAATTTATCCTTTGGCAAATTAGCTTTTTTCACATATAATAGCGAAAGTAAGCAGAATATATTAACCCTTGGGGGCTCAAATGAAAAAGCTGTTTCTCCTAGTTCTCCTTATTGTCGGCAGTTGTGCCTTCTCGGCCGAGCCTGCGCAGCGCACCCAAACTCGGCCGAGCTTTCCCTTCATCGAGAAAAAGGATTTGGATCTACCCAGCTACAAAGGCTATGCAACTCTCACACTCGAGAATTCCAAAATCAAGCTGAGAGAAAAATTCTCTGTTGATATCCGTTTCACCAATAAATCCGGCGGCGAAGATTTCTATAATCCTTACTACAATCGTCTGTTTCCATTGCCTATTTGCCTCGCTATCTACGACTCCGACAAGCGATATATCGGAGATCTTTTGCACTGGCAAGGTGGCTCTCGAGCAACTGTCGGGTATAGCAGTTGGAGTTTCATCGCGGGAGATTCCTATGTTGGCACCTTCATGAGCTTTGCTGCCGGATATGTCCCTGGCACCGAGTTTGGTGTGATGAATCATCTTCTGCCGCCAGGGGAATATTATCTGCAAGTCATTTTCTATAAGTCTTTTATCATGGCAAATCCATCTCAACAGCTAGACAGTGATGCAAAAGCATGGCTTGGGAAGTTCTATAAGAATTTTGACCGTACAGAACTATTTCGATCAAATGCCGTAAAAGTGCAGTTCATTAAATGAACTGATGACTAACCCGCGCGCAGATTTTCATCATACATCGCCAGGATATTATCAAGCGGAATATCCTCTATCAGTTCCTGGCTGCCGGTCATCACATACCCGCCTGTGTCGCGCGTCAGGTCTCTAAATCCCCGCACCAGCGAGCGCACCTCCTCGGCGCCGCAAAAGGGCAAAGTATGCTGCGTATCAACGCCGCCGTGGAAGCACAGCTTGTCGCCAAAATCGCGCACCAAGCTCGGCATGTCCATGCCCGCGGCGCGAATCTGAATAGGATCCAGCATATCCAGCCCGTCTTCGATGAGATCTTTGATGATAGCCCGCACACTGCCGCAGGAATGAAGCATGACTTTACAGCCGAAGTCATGCGCCAAGTCGAAGTAACGTTTTAGGGGTTTGCGTATGAAGCGCCGCCACATTTCCGGCGATATCGTCAAGCCGCGCTGGGAGCCGAAGTCATTGCCTATATAATAGATATCCAGCCTCCCGGCGCACTCCTTGAAGAAACGTTTGGCGGCCTCAATTTCATAGGTGACTATGCAATCAATGATGGCATCCGCCTCGGCCGGCTTGGTAAGCATCCAGATGTAGAATTGTTCTTCCCCGATAAGCCAGCCAACCTCATGGAAAAAGGGACACCAAGGCCCGCCAAACAGCGCCACCGAATTATCATATGATTCAATTTGCGGTTTGACAGTGCTATAATCCAGCGCATCGGCGGAAGGCCACGGGTGGCGGTAAATTTCGTCAACCGTGGTCTGCTCATCGAAGGGACTGCCGGTATCTGTGGGGCGGTGGACACTTGCGGGGAGGTCTTGAGGGTAATATTTTAGTCCCCACATGTTTCTGATGATACCGCGTTCATCCGGTGCGGAATCAGGCTGCCCGTAGGAAAATCCAATCCTGCGCATCTCCACCCCGAAGGCCCGCAAAAGCTCCTCGCGGTCTTTCACTCCCAGCCGTTCGATCAACTTGTCCGTGACTTCCTTATGCGCGCCATAGTTTGCCGGTGCGCGATCGGTTTTTTGATGTGCAATCGCCGCCAGCACGCGTTCTCGCTGCGTCATCGCTTCCTCCCAGTGTGGTGCCTTATGAATAACCCAAAGAAGCTATCTGGACATACCCATTTTGTGGAAGCTAAGGCTTCCACCCGCCAAGGCGAAAGCTAGCAGGGAAGGGATAAAGTCCCTTCCCTGTCGGATAACATAAAAATCTGAGCGTAACTGCGCCAGCCAAATCTCAGCAAAATGACTTTATCACAAGTCTGCCAGGGCTTTCGCACTCCATGTCACCCCTTATTTTCTCGCAATAGCTAACGTATTAAATCTGGTGTTACGTGGACTGCGGCAGCCTTAGCTGCCGCCTTATTCGCGGAAGCCCTAGCTTCCGCATAATGAGCCACCTTTATTTAGGGAAAGCTCTCACCGTATTCCATGAGCCTCAATAATTAGCGCAAAATTAGCCGGCCCCTTCTAGGTTTATTCCAGCCCGGTTACCGGCACCCGCCGGCTGCGCTTTGAGCTTTCGACAACCCCAAAAACCATGGCCAGCGATTTGATATTGTCGTGACATTCCGTCTGCGGCCTTTTGCCGGTGCGCAGGAAAGTCAGCATTTCTCGCAGCGCGCCATGCATGCCGCTATATTTCAGGGTGGCCTTAGGCAGGGGCAGATCCTTCAGATGCACGCCCGGCTTCCCGGCCAATACCTGTATCTTCGGCAGCTCATCATTCTCATAGAGCAGTGTGCCGCGCTCGCCGATAATGCGCCAATTGCCTTCCCAACTGGTCGTAAAGCCCTCCGCGCACCAGCTTCCCCGATAGGTGAAAATTACCCCATTGCTCATCTCGAAGATGCAGCTTGCCGCCACATCGCCCTTATACCACGACCCTTTCGGATTGAATTCCTTCGCATACACGGCCATGGGATCGAGCTGGCTCATATACCTTGCCAGGTCAAAGTGATGAATAGACATATCCAGAATCAAGGGGCTGGGCATCTCTTCCCGGAAACCGCCAAAGTGCACTCCCAGGTAAAAATCGCAATTAATGGTCGTTACCGTGCCGAGCTTTCCCGACTTCAAAAACTTGTGGATGGCTTCATGCCGCGGATTCCAGCGGCGCGACTGGCTCACCATATACAACATCCCGGTCTCTTCCGCAACGCGCACCATCCGCCGCGCCTCCGCCATGCCGGCAGCCATCGGCTTTTCCCCGATAACATGACAGTCCATCTTCATCGCCGTGCAGGTAACCTCACAATGCGCCTCCGGCACAGTCAAATCCACCACAAAGTCCGGCTGCGTCTTTTTTAAGACGCTCTTGAGGTCCGTGGAGGTCATCGTATCCAGCTTATATCTTTCCGCCTTCCCCTGCGCCGCCTCCAGGCGGAGATCAACGATCCCCGCAATTTCCACCTTTTCTTGTATCAACGGCGGGAACCAGGCGTTGGAAATTCCGCCCGCCCCCACAACGACTGCTTTGTATGCCATATCATCCTCCAAACTTTTTATTTGAGTGTGACTTATTTTCTTTGGTCAAATGTCGGGAACTGCACTGCTGCTCGTCCTAGGACGAGTCACCGACCAAATAGCTGAAGTCACACCCTCTTATTGCTTGAGCCTAATAGCCTCGCATGTATCGAGGCCTGCGTTTCCCCAACTTGCGTTCTCTAGGATAGGACATTTTTCCGTTCATGTCATCCTTTTCAAAAATAAAAACTTCTTATACAATGCGGCTTGGACTTATTGCACATCTCGCTGCCTTTTCCGGTCCCGGCCGGCGACAGGAGTATGCGAAAAACATAGGGAGCAATTTACATGGCAAAAATCGTCTTTCTGGGAGCCGGCAGCACGGTCTTTGCAAAGAACGTCTTGGGAGATTGCCTGCTATCGCCGGCGTTGAGCGACGCCCATATAGCGTTGGTGGATATTGATCCGGTGCGGCTGGCGGATTCCGAGCATATGGTGAAAAATATGATCCGCACCCTTGACGTTAAGGCTACGGTGGAAGCCTTTCTCGATTTTCGCAAGGCCTTGCCGGGCGCGCATTATGTTGTCAATGCCATTCAGGTGGGCGGCTATGAGCCAAGCACCGTGATAGATTTTGAAGTGCCCAAAAAGTATGGTCTGCGTCAAACCATCGCCGATACCCTGGGCATCGGCGGCATCTTCCGCGCCCTGCGCACCATTCCGGTCCTGCTGGAATTTGCCAAAGAGATCGAACGGCAATGTCCGAAGGCCTGGTTCCTGAATTATTCCAATCCCATGGCCATGCTCACCGGCGCGCTGCTGCGGGCCACTAATGTGCAGGCCGTCGGCCTCTGCCACAGTGTGCAGGGATGCGCCCGGTGGTTATGCAAGATGCTGGATATGCCTACCGACGATCTGCAATGGAAGATCGCCGGCATCAATCATCAAGGCTGGCTGCTGGAATTGACCCGCCAGGGCGAAGACCTCTATCCGGAGGCGCGCCGGCGCGCCCAGCTCCCGGAATATCAGCCTAAAGACGCGGTGCGCTTCGAGATTATGCGCCAATTCGGCTATTATGTTACCGAGTCCAGCGAACATAGTTCCGAATATTTGCCCTATTTCATCAAAGCCGCCCACCCGGAACTGATTGAACGCTACCATATCCCCCTGGATGAATATCCCCGCCGCTGCATTGGCCAAATCGAGGGCTGGAAGAAGCAGCGAGAAGAATTAGTTACCGAAAAGCCGCTCACCCATAATCGCACCAGTGAATATGGCTCCCATATCCTGGAAAGCATGGAAACCAACCAGGCCTTTGTCTTTGGCGGCAATGTCCTGAATACCGGCCTGATTCCCAATCTCCCTCCAAACTGCTGTGTTGAAGTTAGCTGCATCTCCAACCGCAGCGGCGTTCAGCCCGTCTATGTCGGCAACCTGCCCCCCCAGTGCGCCGCGGTTACCCGCACCAATGTCAATGTGCAGGAACTCACCATCGAAGCCGCCCTGACCGGCAAGCGAGAGCATATCTATCATGCCGCCCTGCTCGACCCGCACACCTCCAGCGAGCTTACCATTGACGAGATTCGCTCCCTGGTGGATGATTTAATCGAAGCCCACGGCGCCATGCTGCCCGCATATCATTAGATCAGCTATATAAGCGAGAGTGCCAATACCGGTTTTGCTGCCACCCAAGCGCCGCTTGCACAGATTTGAGATTCCTGCTATGATATGCTTTGCAAAATCAAATACTTAACAGTAAAAGGAGGCATATGTGAGGCCAAAATTAAGTTTTCTCGATAAGGATCTGATAGTCAAGATCGTTGATGATGCGTATAAGACCCTGGAAACGCAGGGAATTGATCTGCACCACGATCTATTGCGGGACAAACTAGCCGGTCTAGGTTGTCGGGTTGACTCCAAGACGAAAAAGGTCTGGATCAAAGCCGATCTCGTGAAGAAGTGCATCGCTTCATGCCCGCGCGAAGTCAAACTGTGGAACATCGCCGGCACCGCCTATAAAGGTTTGGGCGGCGATGCCGTGCACTTCACTCCGGGCTCGACCGCGATTAAGATCCTCGAGGCGGGGACTTCCAAGATTCGGCTGTCTAAAATTGCCGACGTGCTGCGTCTTTGCAAGCTCGTCGAGGGCTTGGAGTATATAGATTACTCCTCCTCAGCGCTGGTCCCGTATGATGTTCCGGAAAAGATCGGCGACAGCATCCGGCTCTACGCCCTGCTCAAGCTGACCACGAAGCCGATCGTGACGGGCGCCTTCTCCATCGCGGGTTTTGATGTCATGACCGACCTGCAGTTGGCCGTGCGCGGCACGCGCGAAGCGCTCAAGGCGAAGCCGTTCGCCTTGTTCTCGGCCTGTCCGACCTCGCCTTTGAAATGGAGCGATGTAACCTCGGACAACACCATGAAGTGCGCAGAACTGGGCATTCCGGTGGAGTTTATCTCCATGCCATTAGCCGGACTGGTGGCGCCGGTAACCATGGTCGGCAGCCTGGTGCAGCATACTGCGGAGACTTTGAGCGGAGTCGTGATCTCGCAAATCTCCTGCCCGGGCGCGCCCATCCTTTATGGCGGTTCCCCCGCCACCTTCGATATGCAGACCATGTCCGCGCGCATCGCTTCGCTCGAAACGCAGATAACGGATTGCGCTTATGCCGAAATCGGCAAATATCTGGGACTTCCGACGCAGGCCTATATCAGCCTTAGCGACAGCCGGGATCTGGATGCGCAGGCCGGATTTGAATCCGGAACCGGCGCCTACCTGGCGGCTTTGACCGGCATCAACAGCATTTCCGGTCCCGGGATGCTTTACTTTGAAAGCTGCTTGTCATTAGAGAAGCTGGCTTTCGACAACGAAATTTGCGGCATGGCGCAGCGTCTTATTAAAGCCATTGAGCCTATGGACGATCTGCCCGCCGGGCCGTTATTCGATGAACTCCTGCGAGACCGAAATCTCTTGGCCGCAGATCATACCTTGAGCAACTTCCGCAAGGTTCACTACCTTGCCGGTCCCACTTTCGTCCGGGGCCAGATAGATGACAATACCCTGATCCCAGCC
>Ga0315288_10012363_pt1 | contig 10736 bp, 9 predicted proteins | sample YL17G11_20_MG_FD_203454 | JGI IMG/M metagenome (GOLD analysis project Ga0315288, IMG submission 203454) | Sediment microbial communities from Yellowstone Lake, YNP, Wyoming, USA - YL17G11_20 | ecosystem: Environmental > Aquatic > Freshwater > Lake > Sediment | place: USA: Wyoming | collected...
ACTTGCGCGCACGCTCCCAACCCCAGAACCAACGACCCCAGCTGCTCCGCACGGCCAGAAAACTCAAATTTCCACGCCCTCCATACTTATTCGACAGTCTGGTGAGATAACCGGGTTAGTCGTCTTAAGATTATGAAGGGTTAAACCTTGGCAATTGGTTTTGATGAATCGGAAGACCTGTTCGACGGTTGCGCACTCGTAAGGAAGTCCACCGAGCCAGTCAGTGAGGTCCGTTTTCCAGTACATTCCCCGGGAAGATTCGTAGCTCTGGACATCCGCAACCAGATTCTTGGAATGCAGCAACCGCGCAACGAAATAGATGGGAATGGCGCCCAAGTCAACCAAGCATTGTCCCAGCCGTGGGAGCGCGTTGTAGGCCCGTTTGAATTTCAGCCAGAACTGCGAGCCCAACCAGCCGTCAACACAGTTGTAGATGGCAAGGTAAAGGTATCCGCCCTGATTGACCAGCACAGCAGACCTCTTCAGAGCATCCCACATTTGTCCGGTATGTTGGAGTGTTCCCCAGGCGTAAACAATGTCAAAGGTTCCCAGGCCCGAAGTGAAATCAGGGTCGAGGATTGAGCCTCGGTGGATTTCCCAGTTGGGCGGGTCGTTCACTCTCCGCCGGAGTCGTCGACAGCATTCGACAGAAAGCGGGTCGCGGTCGAAACTCACCACTCGCTTCGCGCCGAGGCCGAACGCCGCAAGCGAAAACAAACCGCTTCCGCACCCAACATCCAGGAAACTCCGGCCTTCGAAGTTCTCTAATTCAAGGAAGTCTGTCAACGATCGCGCCGCGTTCTTTACCCTCTCTTCGGTGATCCGGTTCAGAAATCTTCGCCAGTTGGCGCCAAAAGGGAAAACCCGATTCTGCTCCATGGGCTCCGTTACCAGTTACGACCAACAAATGGGTGCTTGCGCAGAGCCTTCGCTCTGCAGGCCGTGAATAGCATGAGGCCGGCTGTGCGCAACTTCAAACCACTTCTCTCGGAAAATCGTAGACTCGCACCAAGTGCCGAGTTGTGGACTGCCTAGCTGCCTTCTGCAACCAACCTCGCGAGTGCTTCCACAAGCCTGTTTGCCTGGGCCTGCCCGACGGAGTTCACCGCCTCCAATGGCCCTCCCAGCGATGTGGTAACACAGGTTCGAAGGAGTCCCCTGGGTAGGACGCGCCGTTTATGTTCCAAGGAGTTGCGCCGCTGGTCCCAAGCGAGCAGATGGATTTCAATTGGCGCGTCCGGGGCTCCCGCCAGCTCCATGCCCAGCATGAGCCTGGTTTTCTCCCACCATGTGGAGAGAGGACAGCAGTACGCAGAGGGAAACTCAATGATCCGGGCTCGGGAATAGAGATCGGCGGAGGTGAATGGCGGCTGCAACACAAAGGGCATAATGTACTCTTCCGGCTCCCGGATTATGACCAGATTCTGGCTCGGCATCGCTCGCAAGGCTGTTGCCAGTTGCGCCGCAATTCTCTCAGACACTTCCCCCATATGCGCGTCCTGCTTGTTTTGCTTCCACAACTGCGAGGCGGAAAGCAAGATAAGAAGCACCGCACCCAGCAACCGAAGAGATCCGGCTTCCAGCCGAGGCTTTCGGTGTGCTGGCAAGACCCAGAAGGCCGTGGCAATGCAAAACCCGACTGCCGGAAGATATAGATATCGGGAAGTAAGGTCGACCGCCAGGAGAGGGAGGCTGGAAATCAGGCACCACACCAGGCCGAGACAGACTGTAAGTTCCATGGGCTTATGGTCTTTGGGTGGACGACGTAAAAAAGAAAGCCCCCAAAACAAGTATAGGCCCAGCACTACGCCGAGGATAGGAGTTGGAAAGGTAACTAAAAGCTGCCGAAGGTCAAAGGCCTGAAGGCTCGCAAAGTGCTTCAACAGGTGGGCAAAGCGGGCCGCCAAGCCTGGCGCTCCCTCGCCAGAATAGCCACTCCATATACGCTCCCAAGTGCCCTCACTGAAAATGCTCGCGAAAGCAATCCGCCGCAATGCCAAATAAGCCAAGAGCAACACAGCAAAGGGGAGATAAGCCAGGAGGGGTCTCTGCCACCCCCTCTTTCTCGTTCCACCGCCAGCATTCGATACCCCGTTTTCTCCTATGAGTTTTCGGAACAAATCGTAGCAAACCAACATCACCGGCAAGGTGAGAGCGGTCTCCTTACTCAACAAACACCCCGCGAACGCTGACGTAGATATCACAATATACCTACTCAGGCCCGCGACGCGAAAACGCACGAAAGACAGAAAGGCCACCAAATAGAGCAACGTGGGGAGACCTTCGGCCGGTAAACCGGTGATCCAGCAAATAGCCCTGGAATGAACCGGTAGTACCACGTAGAGCAACCCCGCAAAAACCCCTCTCCCGGATTCACCAGGAGCCAGTTCCGTGACAATCAGGAAGACCAACAGAGAATTGATGACATGGAGCAGAACACTGCTCAGGTGATAACCCAAGGGGTCAAGGCCCCAAAGCTGGTAACTCACCATGTAGTAAAGTCCATAGAACGGGCGAAGTTCTAGAAACGGCTGGCCCCAAAGAACCTGCGCTATATCGGTGTGAAACAACCGCACAAGTTGACTCAGGGACGGAGTCTGAAAGTTGTTGATATAGGCAAAGTCATCATCGGTAAAGTAGCTGTTGAGCGTAGGCAGATAGACTGTGATGGCGACCAAGGAAATGATTACCATGGGCGCAAAGTCGCCGCGCAACCGGCCCCATCCTCGCGCCGAAGCGGTGAGGTGTCCTATTTCGAAATGCCTCAAGGCCCACAGCAATGCACCCACTACCAAAGCGATCAGGAACGCCCATCCCTTGCCATCCCGGAACAGGAGGACAGCAGCGGCGGCGGACAAGCCGGCAAGGAACAGCAGGAAAACACCCGTGATCCAGCGGTCGGACCATGAGGAGTTACCGCCTGGACAGGCTAGGTCGCCGTCTTTTCCATTGCCCATTTCCGCATCCACATCGCCGCACGTATTCAGCTGTGCCCGTCACTTGGCAGCGAATTCATTTCGTTCCCAAACCTGATTAAGCCCAGCAAAGGTCTTGACCACTCGATAATGCGTGCGCAAGTAGAGGCGCAAGGGCCCGAGGTGATCGGCTGCAACGTCCGCGCCAGAGGGGACATCCAAACTCGCCTCCCACATGATGAACCGCACGTGGTGCTTTTCCAACCCTTCCACTACCTGCTGGACCATCTCGGGGCGGGTGTAGTCCGAGGTGGTCAGAAACAACAGCGGCCCCGGACAGCGAAGCCCTGCCAGAAACACGTAGGGGTACGTGCCGACATTGTTGAAAAAGAACTCCCCCGGCTTGGTATGGCCGAGAACCCACTGAAGCACTTCCAGACGTGAGGAGTCTAGCAGCGCCACGCGGCCTGCCGGAAGATCGAGGTAAATCCAAGGACGGGTCTGCATCCGCAGGGGGAGGGCAATCGCAAAGGCCAAGGCGCCCGCCGCGAAGGCTGCCAAGATGCCCCGGCCCACCCTTCCCCACGAATTCAGAATCCAGACCAGCAGGATCGTCGCCGGCAAAGCCACCGTGGCGAGCCTCTGCGTTTGGGCTGCCGGCACCACTCCCAGGAACAGACATAAACCGACCGCCTGGAGCAGCACCAGTCCATCCCAAGGCTGACGAAGAGTGACTCTTGCGCCGCGCCGATGGCAAATCTGAAAAGCCAGATAGACGAAAGGGACCAACAAATGCACAAAGAAACCGGCGAGAAACGGCGCCAAGCCGTGCCAGGGCGAAAGCCGGGGGAATTCCTGCAGATACATTCCCCACGAATTATCATACTCACTGCTGTAGTACTTTAGCCCGAAGATGATGGTCGAATCCAGGAATCGCCCCAGACCCGCTCGCCAAATGAAGTAAGCATTCAGGGCCACAACCGCAACCAGAAATGATACCCACAGACACCCCAGCCCCTGGAAGAGCCAGCGCCGTCCCAGCTTCTTCTGCTGCCATTCCCATCCCAAGAAAACGGCTATCCCCAGAACCGCCAGCAATCCTCGCCCGTGGGTAAACCAAGCGGCTAAACCACATAGCGTCCCCGCCAACGCCAGCCGTCCCGGAGTTCTTTCCTCCAGGACTACTACCAGCGCTGCCATCGCCGCCACCACACTGAACCAATGATGGGTTGCATCGAGCTTCGAAGGATAGAGTAGGGTAAGGAACAGAAGTGGGGGAAGAAGCGCGGACCAGCCCGGGATCAGCTTGCGCGAGATTGCCAGCATAAGCCATGTCAGACCCAGGCCGAGAACCATCAGCGTGAAATTACCAATCCACGGGACGGGCCCGAAGGCCTTGAATAACATGACGTAAACCACCTCAGTGCCCGGGAAAATAACCTGGCTGAAATCCCGGTACATCACCTCACCCTCGAATAGTCGCGTGGCACTCGCCAGTAAAAGGTCACCGTCTCCTTCACGATAGATGGGGGTATGGGGAAGAACGAAGAGAGTCAGGTAGAGGTACGCCGCCGCAGCGATCAGAAAGCCCAGGACAACCCACCGAGGTGCTGTCGTCGGATGAAACCCTTCGGGCTCCTGTCCCCCAGCACCGTATCCCTCTGCCCATGCCTTGGCGCTAAACATCTGTGTCAATCACCGCCGGCTTTTGGTCTGAAACCATATCCTGAAGAGAGCCACGAAGTGTTGATAAGCAATGCCCGGCAACCGGCTGGGCCGGTAGATTTGAGTCTTGCCTGCCGAGCGGGCGCGGTGCTTTACGGGCACTTCCCCAACAGAAAACCCTCGCCGGTGAACACGCGCGATGAATTCCCAGAAAAGGCCTTGCTCCATCTCGCCCAATTCGGAGACAACGCTCTCAATAACCCGCCTATGCGTAAGCACGTAGCCAAAACTTGGATCGTGTACCGGAACCCGGTAGAGGACTTGGTAGACGAGGTAAAAAGCACCCGACAGGGCCTTCCGCAGGAGGTTGTCGGAGCGGTCCACGCGCCAGCCGATCGTTACGTCCTGGCTGTCGCGGTTGTCCCAGAACTTCCAAAAGTCATTCGGGTCACATTGGCCATCCGCGTCGAGACACAAAAGGTAATCTGCGTCGAGAGACTTCATTCCATCAATTACGGCACGCGAGTAGCCCTTGCGCTCCTCGCTCATGACGAGCTTGAGTGGAAACGAATGGCTGAGGCGCGTCAGCACCTTCTTCGTGTCGTCCACACTCCCGTCCTCGCAGATGATGAAGCGCAGAGGTACGCGTGGCGACAACGTCGCGTAGATTTCCCGGATGGTACCCTCGATGCTTTCTGCTTCATTGTGGACGGGTAACAACACTTCGAGGAGTGGGCTAGTAGTGGACATCTTTCTCAGCGCTCCGTCAAAAGCCTATCCAGGGGGTCGAGAACCACAGCTCTTTTAGGGCTTGCCGGGGTTTGGCCGCGGCCGGTAAACGGTGTAATGACCATCCTCGACGTCGGGATCACCCAACCACTCGGCCGGGACGTAATACTGCTCGATGGCGCCTACCATGGCTGGTGTCCAGAAGGTCTCATCTACTTTCCTCATGACGATTGCCCCAAATTGCCGCGAGGAGATCATCTTTACAAAACCGGACTGGTCCCACAGGCCTGCTTTACTCAAGTAACACATGATCCCAGGCTCAATCGAAATCCCCTTGTGGGCCTTCATCAAGAGAACCATGTTTTCGGAGAGTACCGGGCCGGGCGTTTCCTCAATGATCCTCAAGGCCGCGGCCGCAGTCGAAAGCCTCAGGTCTTGGACCTGCCTTTCTCTGGGTGTGAGAAGGAACACGCTGTTCAGGCGGCGGAGCGAATCCTTGAACCCTGTGATTGACGCAAGCAAAAGCAAAAGGAACAGCGCCGCTCCCCCAAGGGTATATCGCGAAGAAGGTCGCCAGCTATGAAGCGAGCGTACAAAGACCAGGCCGACCAGGGGACAGCAAGCAAGATTCCACTGCAGAAAATAATGGGGGCCGGCGCCCAGCTTCCCATAGGTAGCGGATGTCAGAAACGCAAGGATAAGTTGCACACCGAGGACGAAAACAGTTCTGCGATAAGGACTCGACTGCACGCCCGCGCGCAGCCATCGGATGAAGGCGCGGTGCTTGGTTAAGAGCCCATGGTTGACAATTGGCAGGAGCGCCAGGCAGGCAATCGCGGCAATTGAGGTCATCCGGATGAGGTTCTCCTGCAAACCTCCAATCAACTGCGGGATCGAGAATGGGTGCCCCATGTTGTAAAGGAACAAATGACGCAGAACTTCTCCGTCAGTGGCCCACGTCAGGTAGCCCAAAATCGCCAGACCGAGCGCAACCGTGAACACCACGAACCGCAACGCCTTGGCAGGACTGATGATGGCGGACGCGACCAGGCAGGCCAGCGGAGCAGCTATCATCGTTTGCTTCGTGAACAGGGCCAACACGAACAAGGCAAAGGCCGCATATTGACACGCGGATTTGGACTTGTAACGTACGAACAGGAATACACCGAGAAAGGTAAGCAGCACGGCCAGTGCGTCGACTCCCATTTCAGGGATATAGTTGGCCACCGAGTCCAATCGAAAACAAAGCAAAACCGTCAGAAGCGCACCGCTGCCGCGAATACGAACGGGGATGCGTTGCGGGGAAGCCTGGAAGACCAGGAGTCCAAGGAGCAAGCTGATCCCAAGGGCGGAGAACACGCAAACGAGGCGTCCCCCGATCAGAAAGTCCCCGGTGATTTTTGCCGCTCCCCAAGCGACGAGATGGTAAACGGGTGGATAGGGAACCGCAAAGTAAGGATATTCCTGGATGGGATGATAGAGAGTTCGAAGGCTGGTCACATGGGCGGCTTCCCACCAGACGGCACCCTCATCATCATCCCCTCCGAACGGGTAGTAGACGTGGTGGAGCGACTTGAGGACGAAGGTGGCGCCGCCCAGCAGGAGCAGCGAGAAAACCACCAGGAGGTAAACCTTGCGCAGACGACGGCCCAGAGCCTGTCGCCGCACGCTCTCTAGTGGCGTGAGCCCACCCGGACCAGCATCGGCTTTCCCCACGGCTTCTCCGGAGAATGAACATGGACCCATATCGATGCCTTCAAGAGCCTTACTCCCGACTTGATGGGTAGGCGCAAGAAACTCGAACGCGGCTCAGGATTGATTGACAACTGCACAATACAGGAATAATTCCACGGGCTGCGAAAGCCACACGGACAACCTTCCGCTGAATCGACCATCTCATCATAATTCGTTTACCGCAATAATGACGCCATTGTACAACGCCATTGTACAGGAGTCAAAAATGCCCGGCAACAGCGGGCGCACTTTCGACCCATCCTCCGTAAGGATGTCGAGCCCGGCAAATGAGTATGTCGCCGGGAGAAGGACAACCGAGGGGCTATCTTAAGCGGGCGTGGCCAGACATGGTATCGCTCTTCAGATTCCGTCTCAGTAAATCACAGTTCCCAAATCCGGCTGCGGACGCATGCAGCGTCGGCGCGCGCCAGAGCAGCGGTGGCGCCACCGAACTATTCTGTCCCGGGCGCGTCATTTCGCTCCAGGATTTGCAGCGAATCTTCACGGGTCTCGGCCGCATGATAATGGGTGCGCAGGTAATCGCGTAGCGGGCCTAAATGATCACCCAGGTGGAAACCGTGTACTCCGGGATCGAGATCCCTGCACCAAAGGAGCGGCGTCACGTGGTATTTTTCGAGGCTCTCGATGACGTTGCGAACCTGCTCAGGCCGCAGGTAATCGGTATCCGTAAGGAATGACACCACCGCAGGGGACCGGAGTCCGAGCAAGAAGTAAGCCTTCCCAGAACAGTCGAAGAAGAGCTTAGAGCGGCGTGTGGGAGACAGCAGCCACTTGTATCTTTCGTAATCCCCCTGCGCCAAGAAGGCCACACGCCCTATGGGAGCATCAAAATAAGTCCGCCACCTCGTCTGCTGATGCAAGGCAGAACCCAGCAACACGACCGCTGTGCCTAGCCAGAGCATTTGCCGGGCAAGGGACTGAAGCTTTCCTTGAGAACTCAAGAACCATACGATAATAATCAGGCCCGGGAGTGCGACGGTGCAAAGCCGCCAGTAAACGGGCGCCGGCGCCACCCCGACAAAAATAAAAAAACCCATCAAGCTCACCAGCATCAACCGGTCCCAAGGTTGCTCTGGCCTTTTCTGCGACTCGCGCCAACATCGGGCAAAGAACAGCAGGTAAACGAGAGGCAGGAGAGCGTGTATGAAGACGTACGGCAGCAGACCCGGGACTTCGTACCAGTGAGGCCGAGCGAACACGATTGGCATGTAGACCTGGAGATTGTTGAGAGACTCGGCAGGGTAATACTTCACCACAAAAGTGACCGTGCACCACAGGAAACGTTTCAAGCCGACTGCCCACACGAAGTACAGGTTCAGCCCCACGGTGACGGCGCTGAAAACACCGGCCAACAACGCTTCAGATCTCAAAAGGGACCGGCGGCCTTGCAGCTTCCTCCGGTGCTCCCACCAGAGAAAAACGGCCAGGCCCGTTACCGCCACGAGCCCGCGAGTCTGCGTGAAATAAGCAGCCAAGGCACAAAGCGCCGCCGCCCCTGCCACCCGCTTCGGGCTTCTCTCTTCGATGACCAAGGCAGTCGCTGCGGTCACCGCGAGCACGCTGTACCAATGCGAGAAGCATCGAGCACGGGGTGAAATGCCAGCAACAGAAATAAGAGGCCCGGGAGGTACGCCGTCAGCCCGCTGAGGAGCTTTCGGGAGATAAAGACGCAGAGCCAGGTGAGGCCCAGCCCCAGCAACGCTAGCATGACATTGGGGATCCAGGCGCCGACACCGAACAGTTTGAAAAGAGCAAGATAGACCAATTCCGTACCGGGAAAAGTGAATTGAAAGAAGTCCCGGTAAATCATCTGCCCGTCAAGCATCCTGGTCGCGTTGTGAAGATGGAGCAACTGGTCACTGTCATCAACAAAGATGGGCGTTGCGGGCAGAACAAACAGGTCGAGATAGAGGAAAGCCGCGGCGAGAATCAGAAAGCCGAAATGGAACCAGCTTGGAACTTGCCGTGTATTGGTTTGCATGCAGGCACTATAGCGGAAGCTGCATCAAAAAGCACGGGCTGGTCGTGAGTCCGGAGCGGGGTCAAGAGCGGGCGGGCCCCTCACCCGCTCGCGAGAACGCGCAGGTCCGGACTTCCTTAATCCACACGCGGTGACTGCAAGACGCGGTCATAAATCCGCGCAATCGCCTTGACCATTTGTTCAATCGAGAAGTGTTGCCGCGCCCGGTTGCGCCCGGCTGAGCCCATGGCCCGCCGCAATTCGGAGTTGAGAAGAAGTGTGCGTAACCGCTGGGCGAGCACGCCAGGGTCGCCCGGCGGAACCAGCCAGCCGGTCTGGCCGTCGACCACGAGTTCCGGAATGCCACCCACGGCACTGGCCACCACCGGCAGCCCCACTGCCATCGCCTCCAGCGCTGCAATCGGCAAACCTTCTTCGAGCGAGGGGAGCGCAAAAACGTCCCAGCCGGACATCACCGCACGGATGTCCGTTCGCCAACCCAGAAACGAGACGGCGCCCGTCAATCCGCGTGCAGCGACCTCCCTCTCGAGGCGTGCGCGCTGCGGCCCGTCACCCGCAATCTCGAGACGTGCATCAGGCACGTCATCCCGCAACCGAACCAGAGCTTCAACGAGGGTCATCACATCCTTGATGGGGACCAGCCGACAAGCCGTGCCGATCATGTTTCCGGCCTTTGCCGGAACCGAAGCCGGGGACCCGCTGGCCTCCGCCTCTGTCTCGACGCCGGCGTACACCACCTCCGGCGTGACGCCCCGGATGCAGCGAGCAACTTCCCGAGAGGTTGCAATCACGGCGTCGGCGCGGCGGATATGGATTTCCCTCGGGGCGAAACTTTCAGCCTCTATCACCCGCGGGCTGGCGCAGAGCGCAGCTCTGCGTTTCAGCATGCTATATTAGCGCTGGTCATGCCCACCTACAAACGCCATTTTGCGCCCGGACATCTGCAATTCCTCACCAGCAGCACTTACCGCCGCGCCAAGCTTCTTGAGAGTGATCGGTTTCGTCTGTTGGCCGCAGAGCTGCGCTCTGCGCCAGCCTGCGGACATTTTCACTTGCTAACAACAGCGCCGCGAATTATGAAGAAATTGAGGGATTGGCAGATTGAGTGATTGAGTGATCGGGCGAATGGTGAATGCTAAATTGTGAATTCTGAATGGGAAGAGAAGAAGGCAGGCGACAGGAGTCAGGAGACAGAAGGCAGGGCGAAGGGCAGGTGTCGGGTGTCAGGTGCCTGGTGTCAGGTGTCGAGTGGAAGGGCACGGATGAATCCATGCCGTGACGGTGGGTTGGGTCGCGTGCTGGGCTGGCCCAGATAGGGCGTGCGCAGATGCGCGAAAAGGGGGTTGGGGGGGTCCTCATACTGACCCCCTGAAGATGCGAGCGGGTAGCGCAGAGTTGTGCGCAGCAGCGCATTACTCTGCGGTTCGTTCCTGCAATCATTGCCAGCCGCCAGTTCATCCAACCCTTGCGACAGTACATATTTCAAAAACATATAACCATTCTCAAGTATACAAGCCGCAGAGTTTGAAAGACGCAAACTCTGCGCTACCCGCTGGCCCGCAACACGATGCGCGCCCGCCGGGCCAGACTCTGCGGCGTGGAAGGAGCTTGTACCCAACTTTGCAACTGCGACCTTTGCAGCGAATCCAGAACGATCTTCGGAGCGATTCTTGGCATGCCCCGATCGTATA
>Ga0315288_10012364_pt1 | contig 10736 bp, 8 predicted proteins | sample YL17G11_20_MG_FD_203454 | JGI IMG/M metagenome (GOLD analysis project Ga0315288, IMG submission 203454) | Sediment microbial communities from Yellowstone Lake, YNP, Wyoming, USA - YL17G11_20 | ecosystem: Environmental > Aquatic > Freshwater > Lake > Sediment | place: USA: Wyoming | collected...
ATGTGCTTGATGTATTCCGGACCAGGTAACCTTATCCGAGGAATTAGAACTACTGATGGGTATACTTGGATTTCTGATGGTCCTGGTGGTAGCAGTTCTAATGCTGGGTTTATTCAAGATACTATATTAGGTGATACATTATATTGCATAGCCACAGGAGGTGGTGCCGTAGTTAGTTACCAAGTGTCATCGGGATATTTATCCATCATACCAGCAATCTCCGGGAATGAAGGCAAAGCAGCTATGTGCGTCTGGGATAATAATATTTATATAGCAGGGTATGATACTACAAGTGGGGCTAGGCCCCTTTATAAAATAGTCGGAGGAAGTTTAAGACAAGTCATTAATGTGGTTACCTCCGGAACTACCGCTACTGCTACCTACAAACAAGGTATATTTGTTGATAATGATAAGCTCTATGTTTTTTTCCTGCAAGTTGCTTCCAGTACCGGCTGGGCTTGTTACCAAATTGACACACCAGGGACTTATAATATAACTAACCTTACATCCACTGTCATTTCTGGAAATATGTCTGGAGCCGGACCTAGCTCTAGCAGTCGAGTCCTAACCTATGTCGATGGAGATTCTACCCCAGGAGTTAATCCCACTAAATACGTTTTATACTCTGCCGACGGAACCGATGGGACTAGTTTTGAACAATTTAGGTGGAACGGACCTAGTGCTGCTATGACTTCTATCGCCAGCGGAGGAAATGTGGCCAATGGCATCACTGTTAGCAAACGTAGTGCTAGTAATGGAATGTACTCTCCCTATGGTACCTATCCTTACATCATCAGCAGTGTACCTACTACCTCCGGAACCATTGGCTGGAGAGTTAACTTCACTCTTTGGGGGCAACTTTCAAATCCTCCAGTCAGCGTTCGTCTTTGGTACGGCGGCTACGATGATGAATATCAAACTCAAGTAGGGACTTTGACAAATCCGGCGGTCTCGGCAGTCCCAGGAACTCCAGGTCCAGTGTCTCCCAATGGTACCCTGGGACCTAACAATACATCGCTCACTGGATTGACAATAGACTGCGGTCTGACGCTCTACTCTATTACTTGGGTTCCACCGGCTAGTATTACCGATGTGGCTAATTCACGATTCAATTTTCTACTGGAAACCTTCTAACTTTCGTTTTTTTTTGGTTTTTTAGTTGCATTTAGCATACCCACAATCAGCACAAGAGATACAACCCTCTTGATACTTCAAGTTTTTGCTCTGGCATTGCGTGCAGCTCGTAGACAACGTAACTTTTTCCCCCTCTGGGATATACTTCTTAAGAACCCTAGCGATTACGCGGTTGATGTCATTAATCTTCCCGTCCTTGCTCAAAACATCTGAAAGATATGACGTAGATATACCATGTCTTAGACTCATAGAGAGTAGACGAGTTGCCCAGGCTGATTGTGGATTATCAAATACATTGATAATGTCTTTGATAATTAACTCATCATCGCCTTCTCCTACGTGGAGTTGATACTTTCCTTTGCCGGTTTTAGTGATATTACCTGTTTTAATTTTAGTTGGCAGGTGAAGTTGTTCTGAGTAACCAAGGAATACTTCGTAAGGCACTCCGTGCAGTAGACCAACCATTGTGGTCCAACGTTTGCCATCAACTGTTACTTGATGGATGTCGCATGGTAATGTTTTGGGACGTTTGGGAGCAGACATTACAACTATTTTTTCTGGCCTGATAGTAGGGTCGATTTTCTTGATCTTGTCAGTGTCGCTGATTAACACACCATCTCTGCACCCATCGACATAGACAGTTAGGCCTTTAAGACCATTCTTCCATCCTGCTAGATAGATGGATCCTACGGTATCGGATGTAGTGCCTTTGGGAAGGTTAATCGTATTATGTGAAACGATGTCATTAACCAAATAAGAATTACCATCTTTAATATGTAGATCATATGTCTGATGCAACCCAATTTCAGATACTTCTTTCACTTTTCTAAAGATATAAGTATCATCCAACAAATTTTTATTGGGCAATTCAAAACCGAAATCACAAAACATTTTGACGGTTTCTCGACTCAGATCGAACTCATTTTTCCACCTAGAAGTAGCGGAATGAATAATATTATACAAGGCGTTGGATTTAATTTTTGGAAGTATAGACAGCCTAGCAGCTTCTCTAAGACCAAAGTTGGGTATTGAACCAAGGGAAAACTTTCGCGAAGGTCTCTTGAATTTAGATTGAAGTTCCTGGGTTTTTCTATCTTCAGCAAAGCCTATCATATCTATAAATTTAACCCCAGCATCCATTCCGCAGTATACAGTGTAACTTTCTTTATACTTGTAAACTTTCCCTCCAGGAAAGATTTTTTCCCCAGGGGGGTTAATCATAAAATTGGCCGAAATTCCGAATTGATTTAATAGAGCTAAAGTCCCTTTAGCAAAATCCAAACTAATAGTTGTATGCAACGCTAATTTTTCTTCGACCACATAACCGTCTAAGGTGACTCCCTTTAAAAACTCTGCGCACTGGCCTCTCCCAGCACGTTGGAAAATTACTTTGGGAACAGTGATAGTTCCATGATCATGAGTTAGCCCAAGGTACTCAAAATAATCGCGTAGTATCCTACTATTCACGGTTATTGCTACTAAATTTTCACTTCTCTTGTCGTAAACTATTGAAACATCGACATCGAATAGTGTTCTTACTAAGTTGATAAAATCATCACAAACATTGTTTACAACCTGTGATAATCCAAAACCATTTTCACTAATAAAACCATCCGAGACCAAGTATCCTAATAATCTGGCTAATTCCTTAGTCATCCTTTTTGGGATAGTGACTTCTTTAGTGTTTCCTTTCATTTTTAGAAGAGGCGATTCGAAAGGACCCAAAAGGGAAGAAATTATTTTTTGGGAATCTCCAAAACACTCCATGGCGGTCCTGCAGACTACGTAATCAGTATCCTTAAGGTCAGATGCTTGTTGCCATTCAAATTGATACTCCTCATTAAGAGTCATCAGTTTGTGATTTTTAGTACACTTGATACTGTGGCCCTCATCAAACTTAACTTCTACACACTCAGCGCTACCATTATTATATGTCTCATCCACGGAAACTGTCTGATCTAGGTGATTCTTAGTTGAGACAGCGGAAGTAACAGCTCCAAAAGACTTTTCGGGCAAATCCTTAGGTACTAAGTCTTCTATATACATTAGGCCTTGCGAAGTGTGGACTAGTTGTCCGGCAGTGATGCAGCTGCTAATGCTGTGATCGATGTATTGCTGTTCATTTCCTTGTAATTTTATCCGGTACTTCCAATCAATTTGATCAGAAGTAGTAAAGAAATCTGGAAGCTTTTCTTCTTTCAACTTTTGCACGGTTGCTTCATCTAGAGAATCATCGCTGGCAGTTAAAGAATACCCACGGACTTTCTCTAGATAGTTTTTCACGTTGGGATGGAAGACAGGGAATTCCTGCCAAGTATCTCCCATGGCATCTTTGTAATCGATGCGGGCCTTGTCACTAGGATTGATCTTCTTACGGCGAATGTAGAAGTTACGGAACACTGGCTCTACACCAGAGGAAACGTTCCAACGCTCGAACTCTCCGCATTTGCTAACGATACTAACTGAGCCAGTCGGGGCCTGCGTCAGCATGGCGATATTGCGCCGACCATCCTTCTTGATCTTGGCCTGCAGCCAGTCTGGGAGGCTCTGGATAAATTTGTTGTCCTTATCGACGGCCCAGTCCCAGGCGGGAAATGATCCGCGAACCTTGGCTAATTCGGTGCTGGTCTCGTAGGTAGTGTGGCAGAGAACGCTGTAGATTTGATCGACTAGATCTAGAGCCTCTTCACTGTCGTATTTGATATTCATTTGCGCCAAGGCGTCGGCAACTCCGTGAGTGCCTAATCCGGTGCGGCGTCCATCGTGGCCGGCTTGCCAAAGCTTCTGCCAGAGTTCTTTTTCTTCATCTCCACCGCAGGCGGATTTGATTTTTTCGATGAGTTCTAGTTCGAGATCTACTAGGTTGTCGCACATTTGTGTGGCAAGTTTGACATCGGACTTGAAGAGGTCCCAGTTGAAGGATGGTTTGATGAAGGCATCACGAACATAGCCGGTGAGATTAAGGGAGATGAGTCGGCAACTGTCGTAGGCGCTGAGGCTGATTTCAGAGTTACCGGAGATAATACCATTGGCGGTGAACTTACGATACTTCTCTACCTCGATACATCCAACTGGCTTGTTTCCCACATATTCAATAGATGTAATAACCACAAATTCATAGGGACTGCCATCCGGGCGTGTGAGGTTTTTAATGCAGGGTTGCGTCCGATTGTCGGCAGATATCATGTCTCCTACTTTTAGGTCTTTAAGCTCGACCAAACTTGTAGTTGTGGATAGACCAGGAAACGTAAACCCGGTTTTTTCTAGCTTGTGATTATCCGTGATGAAAAGTTCTTGCTGATTACTAAATGTCACGCGATAAACAGGAGCGATGCCAGCCTTGAAATAGCCCGAGCACTTAGCCCACTCACCAGTCGAGTCAATCCATACCTCGTCTTTGGCTGTTATCTGCTTTATTTCCTTAATACCTGCTTTGGTTGTAACCATCGCCTTGCTGTCTTGTGCAAAGCAGCAAGGATTGGTGCTGCGTGATCTAAACTGTTTGTACGAGTGTGCAGGCAAGAACTGTGTCATCTTATCCCAGAATATGAGACCTGGCTCTGCATGCTTAGTAGCCATATCAATGATGACTTTCCAGACATCACGAGCTTTGACCATCTTTGAATACTGTTTCTGTCCTTCCATCGGCCAATACTGCTCATACTCAGCATCTTCATCGACTGCTTTGAGGAATGCATCAGAAAGCCGAACAGATACGTTGGCTCCGGTGACTTTCTGTAAGTCAGCCTTCATCGTAGCAAAGTTAATAACATCTGGATGGTGTACATCCATCGTTAACATCAAGGCACCCCTTCTGCCTTTCTGTGCGATCATCCTAGTTATGTAACTAAAGAAATCTGCGAAACTCCACGCGCCACTGGTTTGTCTAGCGGCATTGTTGACCTTGAACCCATCTGGTCGCAAGGTAGAAATATCGACGCCAACTCCTGCTCTGCGCTTATATAGCTGTGCCAGCTCGGTTCCTGTCTTCATAATACCAGCAATAGAATCCTCCGGTGACTCTACTACAACACAATTAGACGCTGACATAATCTGATGTGTATTTCCAATAGCACACATCGGTGATCCTTGTGGGACTACTCGTGCAAATTGATGCAGTGCTTCTCGGTAAATTGCATATCTTATATCGTAATCTAGCCCATACTTTTCTGCATCGATGCGCGCAAACTCACTAGCTAAGCGATCATGCATATCATCGGGAGTCAGCTCCAATAAATTATTATCGCTATCCCGCATGGCGTATTTATCAGTCCAAACAGATGCGGGTAATTTTTCTTTGAAGTAGCTGGTGGACGCTATTAAAGTTTGATCATAGGTGTACTTGTCCTGTTTTTTGGCAGGACGTTTTGCGGGAGCTTTTAACATCTTTAATTCCTTTTTTGTGTTAGTGAATGCTACCAAAGATACTGTTTGTCCGTATTCTTGACAAACAGAATTGTAGTAGCGACGTTCAAGTTTTCTCTAATGCCTTGAATTAATTGGAATTATAATTGAGAACTAATTTAGCACAAGCAGTTGGAGATGCATCTATTCGAAGCTAGATAAATGCGTAAATTTAATTTGCCAAAATTCATCAGTAGTAGGATCTTGAGCAAGGATATGGAACCCCTCTGAAAGCTTGGAATCAATATAAGCTTCCGTGCTTACAGCATCGGATAAAACTTTCTCTATCGACTGATTGCGTCGTTTGGCAAGAATCTCTAAGGATTCAAGAACTTTTTTAGGAATTCTCAATTTAACTTGGTTATTCATAAACATGATGTCCTGGGATTGTTTCGGTTTTAGAAACCCACTTGAGTGGGACACGCAAACCTTGTGCTTCGCAGTTTTTTGCAAAGGGACACCACTCTTTCGAACAAAGAGGGTAGGGTTTAGCTTGCTCTGCTTGTGCGGGGAAACCTTTTATGCCTAGGGGTAAACTTGCTATAATTTTATCCCAAACGACTTGAACTTTTCTTTTGAAGGCTTCTACCTCGAATTTTTTAAGTTCGAAACTTATTAACTGAGTTTGTGGTTTTTCTCCTTCTTTGGGTTTCGTTACGATTTGATATCGAAATTCTTTAGGCATTCGCTCATATGTCTCCAGGAAAGCCAGGGAATAGGCCAATGGCTGCGATTCTTGTAAGTGCTTGGCGTAGCGGCCTTTATCATTCCAAAACTTGGCAGCAGTTTTGGTGTCTACGATTGCGTCCTTTTCTAGAATATCAATGTAACCTAATATCCGACCGCCATTATCTAAGTGAACATTGCATTCTGTTTGAGTGTCTATTGCCTTAGTAATCGGATCGAATCTGTCTAAATAGGCATCTATTACAGAAGGTCCTATCTTAAGTAGATGTTTAGGATCCTCTTCTCCCCACTCAACCTTATCCTTTCCATTCTCAAATGCTTCATAGAAGGCAGCATATACTGCTTGCCTAGGAGGAGTAATACCTTTAATTTTTTCATCGAAGAAAAAGTTAAAACTATCATCAATACTTTTTCCAAAGTGTAGGGGAGCAGTAACCGGGGTAGGAAGTCTTAGCCCATAGGCATAATACCATCGTCTAGGACACCCCTTTTTTTCTCCATCTAACCCATCTAACCCGTATAGTCCTAGTTGTGTACAGCTAACATACTCAGGAATTATTGGAGACTCTATATTTAGTAAAGCTACCAACTCCGGGGGTATGGCAGTCGAGGTCACTTTGGATTTATCTGTATTTTTAGACGCGACCTCCTCCGCAGCCTGGAGTTTCAATTCCAGGAGTCGCCGCAAGTATTTAAAGTATTTTTGGTTCGTTTCTCCACTATTTGGATTTTTTGAGTATTCAACCTGAATCGGCAGGGTTAAAACATATGCGTCGGGCTTGTTTTGCTGCGCCCAGGTTAGAGTCTCCTTTTCCAAAAGGAAAATGAGCTTTCCCTTAGATTTCAAATCTATGTCATTTATCGTCTTGTTATGAATTATATGGAGGCGCTTCATGCCTAGATGATGCCACAAAGTCCGGAGAGGTCCATAACTAGAATTATATTAAGCGTTAACATGCTAGCGCTTCTAAAATTTTTGGTTGAGAAAATTAACTTGGCTGTTGAAGCCTTCTAGCTACCAAACTATATAAAATGTGGCCTGTCCCCGCGCCACAAAGTCTAAAGTAGTCTATAACTAGATTTGATACTGGCCTTTGTTATAATTAATAGAGAGGAATTTTATGACCGAACTTAGTATTCATGAAGGGGATCTGATTAAAGTGGATCAAGATTTCGTTGAGAATGTTTTGGCCAAAACTGTTCTGGATCCAACTTTACTGCAAACAATCCACACCTTAAAACTATTAGGCGATGAAACGGCTACTATCACAGGCATTGGCAACGTTAATATAGAGAAAGTTTTTTGCACATACGTGCATGTTACTCCGATAAGAGTCGGCAATAGCTTATTCCGTGGTGGACGTGGAAGCAGAATCTATTTTCGATTTCCCGAGCAGATCATCCACGCACTAAAGAAGTGCTAGGTTGTTACAGTTAGTTCTCGGATTTCGACTTCTCCACCACAATGGGGATGGAGTGCGAAAACAGTCTTCATAGCATGGTTAAGGGCTTCTTTACCATGAATACCAAGATTGGCAAGAGTTTGCAGTGCTGCTTGTCCGTGAATAAATCCTGATCCAACGCAAGCAAAATTATTGAATTCCTCTACCGAGTAGTCTCCTTCTATAACATAGACTTTCTTAGTTAAATTATTAGCAATAATAAATTCAAACTCATGATTGGGGGTGTCATTATTTTCTGCGTCACCAATCCCAGAAGCGGATATTTTTTCGTAAAAAGCGTCAGCTATTGCTACTACGTCTAGTTCTGTTTTGAATTGAAGTAGTTCCGGCTGATCTCGAATCAGTAAATTAAAGATTTGGGAAAGTCGAACACTTCCGGCTCCAACGACTAAGCATGTCCCATCGGTCTCTAGAAACTTAGAGCCCGCATGTCTTTTAAGTTCTGAGCCGTAAGTAACTAATGTATCAGCTGCGACATAAATCTTGCCGTGTAGGGGATCTACAACACCGATAGCTATTGTCATAGCTATGATGGTCGCATATATATTTAGTTTGTCAACTACTTATTAACGAGGGGATCAGAACTCAGATACGCTTCTATGAAGACTTCTTGATAGGTTTTTCCAACATACTCACCCATTTGAGCCCAATCTAACTCTCCAGTTAGATCACGGATCACTCCGTCGTCTGTTTGGTACCAACGGGTTTTAGTTTGATAATGAATCAGGGATCCATTATCGTAAGGCAATACATAAAGCTCTTTTTTGGCGGGAACCGGGAGATCTTCGGCTGGTAGACGATTCATTTTTAAGTCCTTTTTTGTTGACTCAATCGACATTTTAAAACTAATTTAAGACTTTTCAATAGCTAGCTGTGCTATAATTTTAGTATGAGACGACCTGGATATTTAGGGAATACAAATTATTGGTTTGGTGAAGTAAAAGCGCCGAGCCTCATCACAACAAAACTAGAAGAAGTCCGTCTGGCGAAAATAGCTAATGGAACCCCTCTGTCTAAGGGGCAGATTAATAGTAGACTAATAGATCACTTGAGAAATCCTAGGGCCTTGAGTCAAAAGACGTAGGCTAGGATTCGGCAATAGGGCAGGCGGAACAATCCTCTAATTCGCTACCACAACAGTAGCACTGACAATGACATAACGATAGAGGCCCGCATCTTGAACACAGCTTCCCTTCATTTTCGCAAATAATACAAATTCCGGCCCTCAGGGCGATTAGGCGATATAGTTCCCAATCAGCCGAAGTGCCAGAGCGGATAGCGCGGGCTTGGAGTTTTCGGAGATATTCGTCCATAGATGAATTTTATCAAAGTTTAGAATAAATCATCATTAGATGATTCTGGAGGAATGTCTGCTACATTAATTACTTTGGCATTATCATCTGACGTTTCTGTGACAGATGCTGCCAAGTAAATCAACGCGTCAGGCGGATTGTCTTGTGGGTCCAAGCTTAAGATCAAAGATCTTACAGGTTTTCCTTGAATGCGCTTTACCATATTATCTTCTATGTAATATTTTTCATCGCGAATGTAAGACAGAATCGTCTGTCTCTTGAATGGCTCCATGCCTTTCTTGCGGGCTTCCTTAGACCACTGATTGTAGAAGGAGGGGAAGTGTAACGCTATTCGACGCTTTCCTTTGGGGTCCGAATTCTGACTGTAAATCATATAGTGCGGGCTCAGGTCCTCACCCATAGCAACTAAGTCATCCATAAAGATAGCAAGCATATGCTCGCGCTCTTTTTCTTCTTCGTTACGGAAGGATTCTTTGATGACCCACTCCAGATATTGTCTGCGGACTTCCATATCCTCGCCAGCCAAGAAAATAATGTCATAGCAAATGGCAGCTATGGCGTAGTTAAGAGCTATACGATCTCCTACTCCTTCTTTAAGAAGACGCTTCTTGCAGCCGTCAATAGCTTCCAACACAATAGGTAGTAATTTCTTTCTTTGCTTAATTACTTCGTAGACTAGGCGTGAGAGAAGATTTTGAGTACGATAGGTTTCGATTTGGGCATAGTTGTCGGTATTTCCTTTCTTTCTCTTAGAAAGAGGAATTATAATGCAACGACTGAGTAATGCGTTATCTTGTGGGGTCTCTTCTCCGGAAATCATCAAACAGGCATTAATATCGTATGAACGAATGTGTTTGCCCAGAGTTCCTTTGGTAGGGCCTTGCCGTTGATAAATGTTTCGCAAGAACGAATCCCATTTCTTACCAGTAGAGTCGTTACGGTATTCGTCTAGCCAATAAGGTAAGTTGCTGAACCAAGAAAGATTTCGTATAACACCCGCGGTGGACGATTCTCCAATACCATCTCCAGCTTTATCCGTACCTGACTGTCCGGCTAAAGCCATGAGCCAGGAAGCTAGGGTGCTCTTACCGGACTCTCGTTTTCCAGCAATGTAAAGCAATGGAAAACTTGCATACTTCTTGAAGATTTCATCAGAGAAAAGACAGGCTACCAACCAGCCAAGAGCAAGGGAAACGGTTCTAGTTCCCAGGATGGCTTCAATATTTTTACCGACGGACTTAATTTCAGCCAGTCCGAAAGTTAGGTCCGGGTCTAGATTGATGATGGGGACTTGCGAGTTAGTAGTAATTTTACCTTTCTTATCCTTATCCTCTCGAATACTTCTCGGAGAATAACCCACTAGACCATCCCAAATAACTCCATCTCCTTTTTCAGAAGTGAGCATCGAACCGTCGCTCTTAATGAGCACGTTTCCGAATAACCAGAGGGGATCCATCATAGAATTGATAAATCCTATTTGCTCTGGACGAATGATTTCTCTGCCATCACAAAGAACACCCTCCAAGCGCCAAATCTTATCTAAATCATCTTGAGTGCCACTAAAGTGAAAATCTCCTCGGGCCCAAACCCAAGCCTTAAAATCTCGGAAAATGTTCATGCCTTTAGTGCATAAAACAGGTTCTGATAAAGAACCATCTTGGCTACGAAATACAATTTCTCTTACGTAATCATCTCCGTCAATTACAGTTTTATTGATATCCATGGTGAAGTTAGT
>Ga0315288_10012365_pt1 | contig 10735 bp, 6 predicted proteins | sample YL17G11_20_MG_FD_203454 | JGI IMG/M metagenome (GOLD analysis project Ga0315288, IMG submission 203454) | Sediment microbial communities from Yellowstone Lake, YNP, Wyoming, USA - YL17G11_20 | ecosystem: Environmental > Aquatic > Freshwater > Lake > Sediment | place: USA: Wyoming | collected...
CCGCCGCCCAGCGCGGAGCGTGGCGGGAGAGGAGGGAGCGGAGCGCAGACGCGCGCGTGGCCGGGCCGGGCAGGAAGAGGAGGGGAAGGGCCGCCCACTCGGGGGCGCCGACAGCCTCCAACGCCGCAGATGCGCCGGCGTGCAGGGCGCGCTCGACTGCCAAGCCAGACCCAGACACGCCGGCGTCGTCGTCCACGTCCGCCGGCGTCGGTGGGCACCCACTGCCCGCCCGGGCGGCCAGGGCAAGCGCCCACCCAGCAAACCCGTCGAGCGGGTCGGGGGTGAGGCCCGCCGGCGCGGCCAAGGCCGCCAGGGCCGCCCCGTCGCCGGCCCGGGCACCCCGGGCCGCCAGCTGGAGCAGGCGCAGGCAGGTATCGGGCGAGGGCGCGGGCGCCCGGGACGCGGTGGGCGGCGGGGCGGCCCGGGGCGGGGCGCCCGGCGCGGCGTAGGGCGGCAGCGGCGGCGGCGCCCGGCCCCCCTCCGCGTCCCCCTCGTACGCGCCCAGCGCGGCCGCCGGCGCCGCCCCCGGCGCCGTCCCGTACCACAGGTGCATGCCCAGGGCTACTTTCCAGGACAGGCCCGGCGGGTCAGCCGGAGGGGAGGGCGCGGCGGCGGCGGCCTGGGCTGCAGACGCGGCCAGCGAGAGCGGGCGGGCCACCCCCGCCACATCGCCGGCCAGCAGGCGGTAGGCGAGCTCCCGCCCCGGCGCGAAGGAGGCCGGGCCCGTCATGCGTTCCGCATCCCACAGGGCGAGGGACCGGGCCACGGCGTCCCGGGCGGCCGTAGAGGACGCGGCCGCTGGAATGAGGGCGGCCAGGCGGGCGTCGCCCGCGCCGACTGCCGCTGCCGCGCCCGCAGCCAGCTGCCCGCCCGCCAGCAGCCAGGCCGCCCTGTGAGAAGGGTCGACGCCGGCCGCGGGAGCTGCGGACAGCGCGCTCAGCGCGGTCGCCACTTCGGGCTCCGCCCGGTCACGCAGCCAGCGGCCTAGGGCAGCGCGGCGGGCGGAGGCGGCTGACACAGCGGCGGGCGACCTCCCGCCAGCCTGCCCGCCCAGCGTCGGCCCGCCTCGGCCTTCCTCCTCCCGGGCCTCCACCGTGAAGAGCACATCCACCAGCTCCCACGCCCACGCCAGGCTGCGCACGGCCAGGGCTTCCGCGGAGGAGACCGGGTCGGCCGGGTGGGTCCGGGCGTGGGCGCCTAGGGTGGCGAGGACGGAGCAGACGAGGGCGCGGAGCGTGCCACCTTGTTTTCCTTCTTGGGCCACTCCAACCTCGCCAGGCGGCGGGCCACGGGGCGCGACCAGCTCCCACCGAGGCACGGTGCAAAGAGAAATAGACCCGTCATCGCGCTCGCCCTCCCAGGGCAGGACGGTGCCCAAGGCGCCGTCCGGGCCGGAGGAGGCAGCCAACACGCCCGCCAAGCGCGTCCACAGGCTGGCCCACCTACCGCCTGCGGCAGCCACGGACGCCGGCACGGCGGCTCGGCCGGGCGGTAAGAGCGGCGCGCCCACAGGCAGGCGCCGCAGAGTGATGGTGGTGCGGGTGCCATCAAAAGAAGGGACGGCGAGCAGGCCGCCGGGGCCCCAGCCCGCGCGGAAGGTCCTGCCGAGCAGGGCGCCCGCGTCGACCAGGACACGAGACCCTGCACCGGCGCAGCCGCCCAGGGACACCGTCAAATCCCGGGCAATAGGGGAAGATGGAGGAGGGGGCAGGGCCGGTAGTGGCCTGCCAAATGTGGGCGGTGGCGGGGTCAGGGCCGGGGCGGAGGCGCCTTCCATCACATCGCGCCCAGGGCGCCGGGGCGGGTCGAGCGCGGGCGCCAGGCGGCGCCACACATTTTTTTTTGGACTGTTTTTGGATGGGGCCGCCGCCGCCGCCGCCGCCTCAACCTCATTCGCACCACCCATGAGGGCGAGAGGCTCAGAATCAGCACACCGGCGCTTGCGACCCGCCGTCGCCAGCGGCAGCAGGGCCAAGGGCGGCGCGTAGCGAGCAGTGGGAGCGGCGGGCGAAAAGAGGGCAGCCGCGTCTGCGGCAGCTGCAGCGGCCGCGGCCGCCTCCTCCTCGCCCTCCGTGGGTAACGGAGGGAAGGCGGCAGCGGCGGCGGCCGCGGCGGCGGCAGCCCCACCATAGAGGGTTGATGTGTCTGATATGTCCACGTCGATCAAGGCAGGCGCCGCGCTCGGCGGCGTCGCCCCTCCCGCAACCACCACCCCACGAAACACGCGGCCACCGCCCCCGCGGGTACGCAAGCCCACCACCTCCACGCCCTCCTCCTCCGCACCAGCCGCCCAGTCCGCCAGGCTCGCAGCAGGCTGGTGGCCGCCAGCCTTGATCTCGGCGTCGCCGGCCTCACGCCCTACCTCGGGGTGCTCGGCCGGGACGCCCCACCGAAAATCCACAGCGGCCTTCAGAGGTGAGGGCGCAGCAGCAGCGGTGGCCGCGGCCGCACCACCTGCTCCGTTTTCATCGTCCGACTCGCCGTCCGGGACGAGGCCGTACTTGGAAAAGTGGTCCACCTTGAATTTCCAGACCCCGCCGTCCACGTCGTAAGACAAGTGCGTGGCGCCCTGGTCGGCGGCCAGGGAGCGCAGGCGGCGGTTGAACTTTTGGATGGCGGCCGGGTCGGCGGTCGGGGCGCCGGTCGCTGAATCCGTTTTGTACACGCCCAGCAGCGTGACCTCCGCCGTCCGGTTCAGACCGGAGCCGACATCGGGTTTGGTGGCCTCGTCCGGGTACACTTCGACGGCCCCCCGGGCGATGGAGACGACGGAAGAGAGGTCTGCGCCGCTCACGTCCACTGGCACCAGCCAGCGGACAGCGCCGACGCCGCGCACACCGACAGTGAAGCCGCGGACGGCGGTCAGGGCGGACGGTCCGCGGGCTGAGACCGCAGCACGCAGGTAGGCCAGGGCGGGCGACATGAAGGCGCCATCCCCGGTGGGTGGGGTCGGGAGAGCAGCGAGGGCAGAGGCGTCAACAGCGCCAGCACCACCAGCGGGTGGGTGAGGAGGGCTGGTGTGGTTGCCATTGCTGGTCGACGGGGAGCCCACCCGTGCGGCCGGGGCAGACGGCGCCGGGCCTGTCGCGCTGGGCAGGGGTGCCCGCACGAAGAAGGCGCGCGGGTCATCCCGCGGGACGAGGAGACCGGGCGAGGGCGCGGCGCCGGCCGACCCACCGGGGCCGCCGCCGCCCGTGGTGGTCGAGGCCGGGGGTTGCTGCCCATAAGCCGGCGGGCCTGGCGAGGCGCCGGCGCCACCATTCGCGAACCCGCCGCCGCCCAGGTCACCCAGGGGCCGCAGGCGTAGGCCCAGGCGGGAGGTGCCGGGGCGTGGGGCCAGGAGGGCGGGCGCCCGGGGTAGGCCTCCTGAGGCGGTGGGCGGACGGGCAGACAGTCCAAGGCGGGGGCCCGTGTCACCGCCGCCATAGTCAAGCGCGGGCGGCGGGGGCAGCGTCCCGTACGGGCCCGCCGCGGCGGCCGCTGCCACAGCGGCCGTGCCAGCGGCAGCAGCCGCCTGGGCAGCCAGGGCAGCGGGCTGGGCCGGCGCAGCGCCGTACCCGCCAAACAGGCCGCCAGCCGCGGAGAAGAGCGGGGCGGGCGTGGCGGGGGGAGGGGCGGATGCGCCAAACAAGGAGCTACCCGCCCCACCAAACCCCGCAAAGAGGGAGGGGGCGGGCTGGGCGGCCGACGGTTGCGGGGTGCTAAACCCGCCCAGGCCCCCGAACAGTGGCGCGGGTGCGGCCAGGGCGGAGGAGGCCGGCGGCGGGGCGCCAAACAGGCCGCCAGCGGGAGGGGCCGCCAGTGGCAGGCCGAGCCCGCCGAACAGGGAGGGTGGGGCCGGGGCGGCCAAGGCTCCCAGGGGTTGGGAGGACGCGCCAAAGCCGCCAAACAGGCCGCCCGCTGGCGGAGGGGCCGCCCCGCCGGGCGCGCCGAAGAGGCCCAGCCCCGGCGCGGCGGGCGGCGCGGCGGCCGGCGCGCCAAACAAACCGGCGCCCGGGGTCGGGGCGGCGGACAGGCCGCCAAACAGGCCAACCGCGGGGGCCGGCTGGCCGAACAGGCCCGTCCCGGACGTGACTGGGGCGGCTGCGCCAAACAGGCCGCCCGCGACTGGGGCGGGCGCGGGCGCCGAAAAGGCGGACGCCCCGCCAAAGGAGAAGGCCCCGGGCGCGGCCGAGCCGGGCGGCGGCGCCCCAAACGCGCCCGGCGCCGGCGCCGCGGACGCCGCCCCAAAGCCGCCCGCACCAAAGGCGGGGGCGGGCGCAGCACCAAAGCCGCCCAGGCCGGGCGTGGGCGCCGCCCCAAACGCGCCAGGCGTGGGCGCTGGCTGCCCAAACAGGGAGCCGGCCGGGGCCGCCGACGCGGCGGGCTGGCCAAACAGGCCACCCCCCGCCGGCTGGGCGGCCCCAAAGCCGCCCGCCCCGCCCGCGCCCCCAAAACCGAAGCCCGTGCTAGCGGGGGCGGCCGGCCCGCCAAAGGGAGACGGGGCGGCGGGCGCCCCGAACGCGCCCGGCGTGGGGGCGGCGGAGGCCGCGGGCGCGCCAAACCCCGAAAACCCGGCCGGGGCGGGCGGGGCGCCAAACGCGGTGCCGCCTGTGGGGGGTGCGCCATACAGAGACGGCTGGGCGGCCGCCCCGAAGGCGGGCGCGCCAAAGGGCGAGGACGCCGCGCCGGCGGCGGGCTGGCCAAAGGCGCCCGTGCCGGGCGCGGGCCCAAAGGGGGACAACCCGCCCGTCGGTGCGCCAAAACCGCCGGGGGCTGGCTGGGCGGCCCCGAACAGGCCGCCGGGCGTGGGGGCCACGGGTGCGGCCGGCCCGCCTTTGCAGCCGGCCTGGTAGTCTTCCCAGCGCAGCTCCTCCACGCTTTTGTTGGCGTAGATGGGCATGGCCGAGATAGAATCGAAAAAGACGACGGTCTGGGACGGAGGGGGTTGATGAGAACGAGGAAAGGCAAAAACGAGGGAAAACAAGTGAGCGCGGAGTTTTTTTTTTAGGAGGGGGCGCGGCGTTGCGCAAAGGGCTTCCCACGCCGATGTAGGCGCTGTCCGCGCCTGTGTGAGCAGGGGCGCGTCCGCTTCACGCCTACATGCGCAAGCACATCGGGCTGGCGCTCATCGAGCGGGCACGGCCCCACCCAACGTCGAGAGCGGTGAATTCGACGTCGACTCTCCATCAACTCTCCACCACCAAAACTTACCCGTGCCCCGCCCGCCGCCGTCGACTGGTCATAATCCTGCTGCTTCACAAAGGTGGCTGCCCGGGAGCCGCTGCCCGGTGGGGCGGGCTGCCCCGCAGCAACCCCGGCCTGCTGCTGGCCGGCGCCCACACCAAACCCGCCGCCGGCCGTCCCGAACGCGGGCGCGGCCGGGGTTGGCGGCGCGCCGTACGTCCCGAAAGGCTTGGGCGCCGTCGCCGTCGACCCGTAGGTAGGAGGCTGGGCGGCCGTCCCAAAGGTGCTGCCCCCGCCCAGGCCGCCGCCGCCCAGAGAGCCAAAGCCACCGGGCTGGGGTTGTGCTGGCGTGCCAAACTAAAAAGAGGGGGGAGCGATGGGGTGCAGGCTTGAGAAAAGAGAGGAGACGGAGCGCGCGGGGGAGGCACAACACCTCGTCACCTCACCCACTTACCGATCCGCCAAAGGGCGATGCACCCGCGCCGGCTTGCTGGCCAAAGGCGGGCGCCGCGGCGGGCGCCGCACCAAACCCGCCCGGCGCCGGCAGCGCGCCAAACGGGGACGGCGCCTGCTGCTGCTGCTGGGGCGGTGCGCCAAAGCCGCCGCCGCCAAAGCCGTAGCTCATTGTGTGTGTGGTGTGTGTTCGCGTGTGTGTATGTCTGTGTGTGTGTGTGCGCGCGCGAGCTGCACACTACCCCCAGCGCGCGAATGATTTAATGAAGACTGTTTTCCCTCTTTCCTTTTCATCAGTCAGACCACCTCCCATCACTGTCACCTCCCGCGTCCGCCGCCGCGGCCGCCGCAAACGACGCCCGCCGCGCCCGGGCGTTGGCTTTCACCAATGTTGCCACCGCGGCGGCCCCTTCCTCCGCCCGATCGGACCGGCCGCCCGCCTGGAAGGCGGCCCGCTTACCCTTCTTCCAGGGTGCAGGCAGGCGTGGCTCCACCAGGCCCCGCTTCTGGACGGACGAGAACCGGTCGCGCAGCAGGTTGGCGGCCGACCGGCAGGCACGCAGGGAGCCGCCCCGCAAGTCCTCGGTCAGCGCGACCTGGAGCGGAGCGGGCGTGAAGCCGAGGCGCCCCAGCTTAGGGGGGCGCACCGCAGTAGCGGCCACCCGGGCGGCCACCCGATCAGCGACCGCGGCCGCGCCGGTCGCCTCCGCCTCCTCCAGATCCCGCTTGATGCGGGCGACCGATTTCAGGCCGTCATCCCGGACGCGTGCGGCCTTGGCAAGGGCGGCGGCCGCCTCCTCGGCCGCCACCCGGGCCGCCCGGTTGCGCTGGGCCTGCGTCTTCCTAGCGGGCGCGCGGCGGGAGGGGCGGGCGCCGCCGTCGCCGCCATCGCTGCCGCCCTCCTCGGCCTCGCCATCACTGCCATACCTGACGTCTTCTTCCACCGCACCGGGCCCCGCGACGGTGAGCATGCCCGTGAAAGCGTCACCGCCCTCGCCCTCCGTGATGGCCGCAGCGGGCGGGCGGGGGGCGAGCACCGCCGCCAGCTCTGCCGCCACCTCGGCCGCCACCGCCACGGCCAAGGCATCCTGGTGCTGGGCTGGGTCCGGGTTGAAGGAGCAGCCCGGGGCGTCGACCTCCAGGGCGGGGATGGGAGGGGCGTGGGCGGGCAGGCGGCGGCCACGCGCGCGCTTTGCGGCCCGGGCCGCGCAGGCCGCGTCCGCCCACGGGTCGGCGGGGGCGGGCAGCATCTCCCGCACCTCCGCATCCTCGCCCAGGGCCTCGTCCCGAGCGGCCAGGGCGGCCGCCGTGGCTTTGCGGGCGGCCGCGGCGGTCAGGGCGGCCCGGGACGGCGTGCGGGGCGCGCACGCCAGGCGCCCGTGAAGGTGGCTGCCAGTGGGGCCCGGGGGCGGGCCTTTGAAGCCGGGGCCGCCCGCGCGGGGGTTGTGGGCGACCAGGTGGCAGGTTAGAGGCCGGCGCTTCAGGGCGGCCGCGCCGCGCAATCGGGTGGCGGGCTGACGGCGGGTGCCGGGAGGAGGGGGAAGGGCAGCGGCCTGGAGAGGTGAAGAGCGGGTGGTGAGAGTGAGATGGAGGGACTCTGCGCTTGCGGAGGGCTTGACATTTGCCGAGGCCCCGCCAAGCCCGCCTGCCCTGCATCCAAGGACATCATGCTAGGGACATGTTCATGCCCGAGCCGGGTGGGGCACGCACTCCCACACCACTCCCACTCCTACCTTGTCCTCGAAAAAGAGGGCCACGTCTGGGAGCGCCTTGCCGCCGCCGGCGGCCACCCGCTTGCCATCGCCCGGCAGGGGTGCGGCCGCCAGGACTGCTTCTTCCGCAGACGCATCCACATTGCGGCGCCAGGCCTTCTTGCCTTTACGGGAAGTCTTGGCGAGAACCATTAGGAGGGGAAGAGTTGACTGGGGGGGGGGGGGCCGGCGGACAGACTTTTTTTTGCTCGGCGGCCAGGGATAAATGCAAACGCTTCTCTTGGTGGCTACGAAAAAGGTGGAATACTCTGTTGCCGCAAGATCTAAAGTTTCAGGCAGAAGTAGGTGGTTGGATGGGGCAGGCTGGGGTGGGGAAAGCAGGTCGAGTCGCGGCGCGCGTCACTAGGCCAGCAATTGAAAGAATGAAGAAACCAGTCGACCCGAAGAAAAACACACTCGTCATTTTTTACACTTCTCCCGCCCCGCGCACGCCTAGGTGAGCTGATGGGCGTGCCCCATAATTAATGACACCAGCCAGGCGCCCGGTGTTCAAGTGCCAGTCACCTCGTGCATTCTTTGATGTTCTGGCCTCTCTCCCGCCCCTCACGCCGCCCCGTTTCGCAAAGGGGCATGGCAATGCCTCCCTTAGAAAAACGCACATAACCGACCACCTCTCCCCTCTAAAAACACAACGACCACCCCACACAGCGCATGACCGCCCGGGCTCGGGCCCTGTACCGCCGCCTGCTACGCTCGATCACCACGCTGCCAGAGTGAGATATTTATAGTGGGAAAAAAAAAATGCCTGCCGCGCGGGCGCTCTCTCAGTCATAAAGGCCCGGGCTCGATGGGTTTTCCTCACCATTCTCCATCACATATTTCCATCCAGGCCCGCCCGCCCCTACTACCTGGCCCACGTCCGCCAGGGCTTCATCGCGTTTGGGGACGAGGTGGACGAGGAGCGGCTAGCCCAAATCGAAGCCCGGGCGGCCCAGGACGCGGCGTGGGTGTTGAAAAAGGTAAGAGAGATGGGGTTGAGAGGGGGGGGGCGCGTAAAACACAAGGGCGCAAATCTTCATCTCTCCCTCACACACACACACGCCAGTACGCCGACACGTCCACCACCCCGCCCCGGTCCTGGCCCTGAGGACATATAAGGGTATATTAAGAACCAAGACACGTTGAGATGGCACCCGCCCCGCCTCCCGCGCACGCCTCCTCGGCCGCGCTCGCCGCCCTGCTCGCCTGGACGGCAGCCTCCTCCACCCTCATCGTCGTCAACAAGCGGGTGATGGTGGACGACGGGTTCGCCTACCCGCTCGCCCTGACGGGCCTGGGCCAACTGGTGTCGGCGGGGCTGGCGTGGGCGGCGGCGGGCGCGGGGCTGGCGGCCCCGCTCGGCCGCCCGCCCGCCAGCCGCGCCGACCTGGCCCGCCTCGCCCCCACCATCCTGTGCTCCGCGGGGACGCTCTACTTCGGGAATGCCGCCTACCTGACCCTGTCCGTGTCCTTCATTCAAATACTCAAGGTGCTCATGCCGGCCGCGACCCTGGCGGCCGGGGCGGTGGCCGGCCTGGAGGCGGTCACCCCCCGCCTGGCGGGCGCGGTCGCGCTCATATGCGCGGGCGCGGCCGTCGCAACGGCCGAGGAGGTCGGCCGGCGGGGCGGCAGCGGCAGCGCCGCTGGCGACCACTCCCGGTTCGCCTGGACCGGACTCGCCTCCTTCCTGGTGTCAGTGATGCTGGAAGCCGGGCGCGTCGTCTGCATGCAACGCCTGATGAGCCCCTGCGCGAGTGGTGGTGGTGGTGGTGGGAAGGAAGGCAGCAGGGAGCGGCCGGCCACCCGCGCCTCCAGCCGGGCGGCCACGGGCTCGACCGCCCTGAAGCCTCCGCCACCCTCTCCCCGGGGACCGCCTCGCCCCTACTCTCCCCTGGAAGTATGCGCCTTCCTGGGCCCTCCCACTGGGCTGGCCCTCCTCGCCGCGTCCGCGCTGTTCGAGTGGCGGGCGGGGCTGAGCAGCGCCGGCCTGGCTACCGCGGCCGCCCACCCCGCCCGCCTGGCGGTCGCCCTGATGATGGGCTTCGCCGTCAACGCCTCCACCGCTGCCGCCATCGGGGCCACCTCCTCCCTGACCTTCAAGGTATGGGGCACGGCCAAGAACGCGGGCGTGGTGGCCCTGGGCGTGGCCCTGGAGGGCGAGAGCGTGACGGGCCCCCAGCTGGGCGGGTACGCGCTCTCCATGGCGGGCTTCTGGCTGTACGTGACGGCCAAGGCCGCCCAGGCCGCCACCGCCGGTGGGCAGCACCGCCCACCGCCACCGCCGCCGCGGGCAACGCGGGTGGTGGTGGCGGGCTGGCGCCCCATACCCACGCAAGGACGGGGCGTCTAGGGCTGGGGATACGGAGCGCCCGTCGAACGGGAGAGAGGAGGTTGGGATGGAGAGAGAGAAAGAGAGATGGAACGGAAAGGAAATGCAGGGACCAACACCCCCACGGCCACTACCACGGCCCAGCATGCACGCCATCATGCTCAAACATCGACGCCCTACACAAAACCCCGCGAAAAACGCAAACCATTCCTCCATCATTCCCTGACTTTCAGGATCCGCCCCCCCGCCGCCCGGACCCGCTCCTCCAGGGCCTGCAAGTGCTGGCGCCGGTCCTTCCCCGTCGCCTTCCGCGCGTCCGCCTCCCAACGCCGCCGCTCCTGGCGGCTGCGCGGCTGGGGCGGCGGCGGCGGCGGTGCCCGCTTATGCTCGCCCAGGCGGCCGAGGAGGAGGACGGTTCCGAGCGCAGAGCCGTTGAAAAACAGTGTGTTCAGCAGCGGGGCGGCTGTGACGGCGCGGAGGTAGGTGCGCCCCATCCATGTATAAGCCAGCCAGGAGGTGGCCCCTAGGTCAGTCTGCAGGAACGTGCCCAGGACGCCCGCACAGAAGAAGCAGAGCACTGTCAGCGGAAGGGCAAAGGTGGCTCCAGCGTAGGCGCGAGGAGAGAGGCGGCGGAGAGGTTTCTTGGCGGGCCCCTCGCCTCCTGGGCCGGGTGCTGGGCCTGGCCCGTCCGCCTCCTCGCCGGGTATTATCCCAGCCGCCATTTGGCTGGTCATCGACGAAGAGAGGCGTGCGCGTGTGTGGAGAGGGAGCCGAGCACGAAGAAGAATGAAACACATGCAACATCTTCTCACACCTTCACACACACCTGCTGCACAGGCGCGCTCACCGTGGGGCTCGACCGTACCCCAGCGTACATTCTTCGACTGGGGTATTCGCAACTCACACCCCAAGCTCCTCCCGTGTGCCTCGCCCCCTCGCTCTTCCTGCCCCCAAAACAAAGAAATCTGTGTGTGTGCGCGTACAAATAGAACACATAGGGGGGCCCCGCGGGGGGGGGGGGGCGGGGGGGGGGGGG
>Ga0315288_10012366_pt1 | contig 10735 bp, 15 predicted proteins | sample YL17G11_20_MG_FD_203454 | JGI IMG/M metagenome (GOLD analysis project Ga0315288, IMG submission 203454) | Sediment microbial communities from Yellowstone Lake, YNP, Wyoming, USA - YL17G11_20 | ecosystem: Environmental > Aquatic > Freshwater > Lake > Sediment | place: USA: Wyoming | collected...
CCTCAATCAGATGGCACTTATTTGACGACGGTTAAGCTTCGTGAATTATTCATTCAGCTTAAGGCGTATCTGACTATACAGAGTCAGATTGGTAGGAACTCGGAGACGGTTGAGTCGCTTAAGACGACGATTTCAAATTTGGAGAAGTCGATGAATGAAAAGTTGAAGGATCAGCAAAATATTATTGAGGCTCATAGACAGCAGCTTGAGAAGGTTCAATCAATTTTAGACCAAGTTAAGCCGACTGATCAGCAATATGCTGATTTTAAACGGTTTAATGAGCTTGTAAAGAACGCTGATGATGAAACTTATTCGAAAGAAATTAGACCCAAAGTAAAAACTGAGATTATGAAATACGGTGAAACGCTTTCTGAATCAACTGGACTTTCACCTTATGAAACTATTATTGAACTCTATTTGACGAATATTTTAGATAAAATGAGAGAGACATAAAAAAGATTGCATATGTAAAATGTGCATTTGCGTGGGGATCCTTTTTTTTAATTTGATTTGCGTGCACTCATAAAAAGTGTTAAAAATTACTTCATAATAGAAGTAATTCATGTACTCGGAAGAAAAAAGATTACGCGCACGTAGAATCGCGATGCGAGAATTTGAATTTGGGGGTAGAGTCGAAGGGAAAAATATACGTGAATGCTTTCGACAAAAAGATTATGATAATATATGTAACTATCTAAAAAATCCGATTTCGAACGGACTTTGGATGTTTAAAGGTACATACTTAGGAAATAACGAAGGTGTTACACAATATATAATCAATGAATTAAAATCAGTAAATAATATTACTGACGTACTAAATAATATTAAAGATAAGATATATGATGTAGATGTTAAATTATTGATGGAAAAAGGTGCTAATACAGACATTATTTTAAAGGAAATAATTAAAAATAAAGTTACTTTTATCACAAGAGTTTTTTCATATATGATGTATGACACAGAAGAAGATCAAAAAAGATTTTTAAGAACGATTAGCAATGATAGAGAATTAATTGAATTAATAAATCGGGAGAATTTTAAGAAAAATTATTCAGATGCTCTTGAATATTATAAAAATTATATATTTATATATAATTACGATTTAGGTGTAGGTGATAACTATTTATCTATGTTAAAAAATGGAGTTATTAGTTATAAAGGAGATGAAATAGATAAAGAAAATGAAATGCAAAAAAATATTCAAATAATAGCATTGGAACCAGAACCTCTTGAAGAACTAATTATTTTTATGCAAAAAATAGGAAAAATATCTAATTATAAACTTTATCCTATATATTCACCAGAAGAAAATGTTTTCAATCCTTATTTCACCTTCTTAGAATATGGTTATCCTTATTTCATTGAAAAAGGTAAAATTTTAGATTTAGTGGAACAATGTGTTTCAATTTTTAAAAGTGATAATTTTCCCTATTGTATAACCACTATTGGAATAGCTTTGGAGGAACAATTAACTCAAATTTATGAAACATTATTCAGAGAAAAATGTCCTCCGGGCAATACAATTGGTGAAACTTACGATTTAATAGAGAATGAGTTAAAGAAAAAGATCTTACCGGATGAACCAGAAAAATTAATTGATGCCGATGAATTATATGGAAAAATAAATACTTTAATTAAAAATAAAAATGGATCATCTGATTATGAAGAACAGCTAAAAATAATGAGAGATATAATAACACTAGGAAAAGAAAATAATAAAATAATACTATCGAAAATTAAATCTATAACAAAAAAAGATGAATTACCATCTATTTTTCCTAAATATATAAAAGAAGGATTAACTGAAACAATAAAATATAGAAACGCAATTTCACATAAGTCAAGAATACCTATAGGTGATTTTGAAACGATAAAATCAATCTATGGATTAATAATACTAATTTTATGGTGGGTTAATGAAATAAATAATTTAGATTGGAAAAAAGATACTAATGAAATATTATTACAACTTTTAAAAAGGAATACTCCGAAAATTATTGATTTAAAAATATAAATAACAACTCGCGTTTGCTATCAAATTTTAATAAAATTAAATGCACATTCGTGTATTTATGCGGGTACTCACTCGTTTTGGAGATCTGAGTATTCCTGATGGGTTCGCCCCTACGGTGAAAGGGGCGACAGAGTGGGGTAGGTGCGGAAAGATCTGACCCGGGAAGGGGCGGGGAACCGCAGGTGCCCCGCCAATAGAGAACTCTCTAATACAACAATACTATCAAATGAGAACACAACAATTTCTTGAAATAATAGCGGTTGATATTCTAAAATCGTATCAATCAAATGGAAACACTAGCACCACTAAACGACAATCCGTCAACAAATCAAAGCCTATCGTCTAAATTAAATGATATTCAACAACTACCAAAAGACATACGCAACGAAGCTTTCTACTATGCAAACGAAGGAAACATCGAAAAAACCACTCAACTATTCGAAACATGGTCAAGCTACCCAGATTACATTATACTAAAACGGATGCAACGTGGCTCCTTCAAAAACGAGTGGGTTCTCGTAAAAGCCTCAAAACGTGGAAACGACGTCTATCAACATAGAATAAAGAAACGCTTCCAAAACATCTCCTCCGACGTCGTTTTCTTCGACTACAAAAACAGATCAATCAACCAAAAAACGAAGGCAATTTTCATATCACTAACCTACGCACGCGAAGATCTATCTCTTCCAGATGCATGGATCAAATCATCAGATGACTTCAACACGTTCCTAACGAAGCTACGAAAAAAATATCCTAAATGCGCAATAATTAGAGTAAACGAAGCTCACAAAGATGGATTCATCCACATTCACGTATTATTGCATTGTGAACATGAGTTCAACGCTTTTTCTCATCGTGGAAAGAATGGTCGTATATCTTGGAGAATATTAGAATCAGATGAAATCAAACAATTATGGTCTCACGGTTTCGTTGACGTTAAAGCTGTCTCTGATCTAAAAAACGGTGTAAAATACCTAACTAAATATATGTTGAAATCGGTAAGAGACAACAAAACTCTAGCTCTAAATTGGGTGTTCAATAAGAGGCAATATTCCATCAGTCGGAACTGGATATATCCTTTGCATAACTCAAATATTCATCACTATTATCAGGTTGACTTATTCGGAAAATGTATTGACTCTTGGTCGTTAACGGGCTTCTGTGGTGGTTTTTCACTCGATGATTGGTCTGTTTCAATTAGTCTTAAGGAATTGCGTCTGATTAAGGGAACTTCAACATATCGGGAATATAATCCGAATACACCTGTTAATGCTGATCTGTGTTATGAATATCAGATTAAATTAACTAACAAAAAGTTAGGTTTACAGGTGGAAGTGAGGATAAGACTATGGCCCCAAACCCAAACCCAAAGTGGTTTATCGTTGGGGTGAGCAGGGAGGACAGGTTAAAGCGTATTTGAGAAATAGGAGGGAGATAAATAAAATCACAAAGTCTCTCCGATTCTGCCCCCTCATAAGTTATGTTACTTTTTATGCTCAAAATGCTCTCTACGGTTCCTTATCCTGACAATATATAGAAGCACTATTGCCACGAGACCAATCACCAAAAGGATATCATTACTTGTGATAAAACCGTAAATCTCAACAACAATTAGAAAACTAAGCAGTATTAAGGATACGTTGTCAATTCCAACTATTATATCCCCGCTCATCAATATACGGTAAGTGATAGTTTGATTTAACGTTTATTGAGTGCGTATTTAAAAAGCGTATATTGTTAATAAAATTCCTTTGTGGATTACCAGGAAAAACTTATAGATCAAACAGGGCATAATTCATAACAATGGACTGGAAAGAAGCCGACGAGAGGCTCATCAGACGAGGAGAACTCATCCTAGACCTGGAATCACTCAAAAACCACGAAAAAGAACTCGAAAACATGAACGAGGGCAGACCAGGCCCCCGATACACGCTGGCCAACAGCTACATCAGGCTACTCGCAGCCGTCCGATACATCTACGGGATGCCCTACCGACAACTCGAAGGCTACACAAACACCCTCCACAGACTCGTACCCAAACTCCCAAGCGGCGACTACTCGGGGCTCAGGAAGAGGATCCTGCGACTCCCAGTCGATCCATACAAGGATCTGAGCCAAACCAGCGAGCCCGTCAGCATCGCCCTCGACTCCACCGGCATAAAGGTGGAGAAGGCAGGGGGCTGGATCGAGAGGAAGCACGGGAAGAAGAAGAGGTACGTGAAGCTGCACTTCGCCGTAAACACCGTGACCCACGAGGTGGTCGCCATGGAGATCTCAACCGACGATATGCACGACGTGAAGGCCCTCCCCGGGTTGGTGGAGGAGGCGGGGAGGAACGTGCGGGTCTCAAAGCTCTACGGGGATGGGGCCTATGACTCGGGGAAGGTGTACGGCTTCCTGGAGGGGCTTGGCGTCGAGGCGGTGATCAAGCCCCGGAGGAACAGTCGGCTCGATACGCGGTGTCCGGGGAGGCGGCTGGCTGTGGGTCGGGTCAGGGAGCTGGGGTACGATGCTTGGGCGAAGCTCACGGGTTATGGGCGGCGGTGGGCTGTGGAGACGGCTTATTCGACGTTTAAGCGGTTGTTTGGTGAGCACAGCCTGGCGAGGAGCTTTGAGAATATTGCGAGGGAGCTTGTGGGTAAGGTGGCGCTGTATAATGTGCTGGTGAATATGTGAGGGGGTCGTGGGGTCTGGTGGATGGGATTCTAACCGCTAACTGATAGTCCACTAAGCAATTATTTAATCTAATTTTTCCCTTTCAACCTGTGCGCGTGCGTATTTTTTAAATATTTTCAATAATAGTTTTTTTGACTTTTTGAATTTTCTCAGCGGAGTGACTACCTCTTGTTTGAGGAACTAATACCACGTTTCCTTCAAAGACGGTTAAAACTTTACACTTCCTGACTAAAAAAGCATCAGTTTTTTCTTCATAATTAGGATAAAACCAACGGCATACATCCTTTCCATACGCCATTAAAAGTTTAGGTGACAAAGACCGTAGTTGGAGCGCCAAATAAGGGGAACAGTTCATTAAAATTTTTTCTTTTTCTGTTTCAGAGAAATAACTCCACTGATTTCCAGCTCGAAGATTTTTTCTAGTAGGGCATTTTACAATGTCAAGATACCCTACTTTCTCCCAAGGTGAACGTGCCCACCCAAGTTTATTTTTCACAGGATTATCAAAAAACTTCATGAGATTTTTAAAAAAGGTATAAGGTTTCTTCATGAAGTAGTTTATCTGACTCCTATGTCTTTCCTCAATTAAATTTGAATTGCTTACATAATTTCCAACATACTCGTGATCTGATGGGTTTAAACCAATTACTAATAGGGGCTTATTTACAGGGTTCCCAAAACTTATAATTGGATAATATTTTATCGCGTACCCAAATGGTAATTCTTTACATTCTGTACAATTATGAACTAATTTATCGAATTCAGTTAATTCCATGGCTACAGTTAGTTTGTTTAGTTATTAAAATATTAATTGTGTTATCCCCCCTCTGTCTGGGGGTATATATAAAAGTAAGATAAAGAGAGTAAAAGAATAAGAGAGAAAGAGAGAGGAAAAAGGAAAAGTAAGGGGGGGGATAAGGCTATGGCCCCAAACCCAAACTACTCTCCCCTCTACCTACACTCTCCCTCATACTCTTTCTCTCTAAGACAGACAGACGAACAAACACACATCCCCTCTAGAATATATTTGAAATATATTTCGAAGCAAACCCTATTTGTTGTCACAGCTTTACATTCTCTGGTGAAAAAGGACGCAAAATATGAAAAAATACGCCCTAATAGGGGGAGTCGCCATTCTCGGAGTAATACTCGCCACCATATACGTCCAAGCTCTAGATGGAAACCAAGCCACGATCATCGGCATGAATCGCCTAGAACCGACAGCTGAGGAAAGAAAAGCGCTTGAGGAAGAGGCTCTAGAAATCGCGTTATCAGATCCCAGAGTTAAGCCATTAGTAGAGGGAAAGGAGTCGAAAATCTCAGCCTCTTTCAAGATGACTTACACACTTAGATTCGTAGACAATAAGACTGAAACATACTACGCACAATGGGATGGAAAATACAGGGCATCAGTGTACATCAGATACCCCGATGATACAGGGTATGGCTTCGACGTTAACATAACCGATAAGGTTGTTGAGGAGCCAAGAAAGGTTGTCTGGGAAGATGGAGAACATTTCAAGTATCTGACTCCATAGTAAAATCTGGAGTTAGGGGAGACCACTGCGATGAGAAACATAAGACTCGTTTTATTCGCTGGACTCCTCATCTCGATATTCATATTATCTGTAAAGTTTCTTCAGCCTGTTTCGATTCAGTTGACGATTAATGGAAGCGTGATTGAGTTTGAGCAACAACCTACGTTTTATGGTTTAGTTGATGTGATTATCGTAGCGGGATCAGCTTTCACCGCCGGTGTTTGTCTTGTCTGTCTATTGAGTGGGTTCGGAGAAATGAATCAAGATATTGTAGCTGACTCTTCGAAGATTGTTGACCTGTCGAGGGTTCTGGAAAGTGCTGAGGACGGTGATGAGGGTGTTGTTCTTAGGCTCGTTGTTGAGGCTGGGGGGTCTATGTTTCAGAGTGACGTTGTGAAGTTGAGTGGGTTTTCGAGGGGTAAGGTTAGTCTTGTTTTGGATAGGCTTGAGGCTAGGGGCTTGATTGAGAGGAAACGAAGCGGTATGACTAATTTAGTCTTACTCACACCGAAGTGATTCTCGGTTCCCAATTTTTTGCCTCTCCTCGAAGGTATTTAGCGAATAGTAAGGCTTCCTCGTTGATTAACGTCTCAAGGGTTTGATGCTCCCCGTTCCTGATCCTCTTAACCTCAACCTTTGTCTCAAAGAACTTGTTAAGCTCGTCAAGCACGATCTTCGTCTCAGAATCTGTTAGATATTCGCGCTTACTCTTTTTCCCGTGGCTCGCAGACTCAGTTTTCATCTTGAAATCCTTTTTGCTGATTCGTTGACAGTATTGAATCAGAAAGTCGTCGATCAGGTACCTGTAAAGCTCCTGAAAATCACACACGAGGCTAAGTTTAGCCATCTGGTTACTGTGAAGGAAACCGAGGTACGGCTCAAGCTTCGCCCTAACGAGAGCCTTGTGAATCTTCCAAGCGAGAATCTCGTAGGCGAGGTTAAACAGGTTGTTCATGCCGTCGTAGGCCATGAATCCCTCTCGTTTCTCAGGTCTTAGCGATTCGGGGAAGAGCCCGAAGATCTGCTTATAGTATCTCTGGGTATGCTTTCCCTCGACTCCTGTTAATCTCCGCCTCAGTAATTCGAGACTCTTCGACTCACTCCTCTCTATGATATTCTTAAAATCGTCGATATGAGGCTCAAGCCCATATTTACGCAGGATAACGTTCTGACTCTCGATGTTAGCTGAAGTGAAGTTCTTCGCGATAATGTAAGCACGCTCGTCAAGTGATGCGCGCTCGTTTCAAGTAGATAAAAAGGTCTTATGGATTATTGTTCCGTAATGGTTGACTGGGGCACCTTCACCCGACAGACCACTTACCTCATCTGCGTCTCCTTTAACCGGGTCTGATCGGGGATCGTTCTGCGTGAGAAGGGATGAACGACTACAGTATCGGGGCGTTGGAGGCGTTGAGTTGGGCGAAGCAACTGCTGGAGAACTGCGAGAACGAGGCCCAGTATCGGCGGGCGAAGGTGGAGGTCGACAGGGCGCTGCTCGACCTGGTGACGGGCGGGGCCGTCCACTTCCGGGATCGGCTGACCATGATCCCGAAGCTCTAAACCATTCTACTTGGTCACTTCAAGCTCTTTCAAACGTAGGTTAATGCACTCAATTATGAAGTTCTGGCCACTGACCCAGCGTTTGCGAGTCTGTACTGTGCGATCAACGAGCTTCATCAGATCCCCCGGAATGTAGACGGGTGTCATATCGCTTCTGATGAAGTCACGGACGGCCTCTGTTACGAAGTCGGCCCGGCTTCTGAAGCCCATCTGCTCACCGGCTGGGCTGAGGGTGATTTTATCGATCTCTGCGGCGAGGTCCTCATTGATTCTCACGGTTGCCAAGTTATCCTTTTTCTTCGACATTCAACACATCGTTTAGAATCGTATCCGATTCATTTATATATGTCTTATGGAGGTATCCGATTCGGATGCGATTCGTATGAGTGGGTGGAGGGGTGTAAAACTTGATGAGGGGGTGGCCGCAATGGCCGACCAATACGTCGACAAGGCCGTCGACGAACTCGGCATAAGGAAGTTTCGAAGCAGGGCGGACCTCGTCGACGCCGCCGTCCGCGAGTACCTGAAGAAACTAAAGGCGGAGGCGGCTTAGGTGTCTCCTGAGTACCGGGAGATCCCCGTCGACCAGATTCGCTTCTCCCCCTTCAACACGCGGGGCGAGGTGCCCGCTGAGGAGCTGGAGAGCCTCGCGGAGACGATGAAGGCAGAGGGCATCAACACGGTACCCATCAAGGTCAGGCCCGTCGAGGGCGACGCGGAGCCGAATACCCCGATCTATGGGCTGGTTTATGGTGAGCGCCGCCTCCGGGCTCTCATACTCGCAGGGCTTCCCCTCGCCCGCTGCATCGTCCAGGAGATGACGGAAGCGGAGGTGCTGATGGAGCAGTGGGTGGAGAACGAGGAGCACCGCGACATACCTGACTACGGCAAGGCCCAGAAGCTCAAGCAGTTGCTCGATGCTCTAAAGGTCAACCAGGCTGACCTCGCGGCCAAGCTGGGAAAATCTCAGCCTTGGATTAGCGTCCACTTTTCCATGCTCCGCCTTGAGCCATTTATTACCCGGGTAATAATGTGGCTTCTCTCTGAGAAGCAGGCTCGTGCCATCCTCGCGGCCCCCGAGGACCTCATCCCCGCCGTGTGCCGTGAGGTGGAGGCGTGGATGGCCCTCAAGGGGGCCCTACCCTCAGCTGAGGAGATCCGTGGCATCGTCTCACTCCTCCGAACGGAGGCCGCGTTAAGCGTTCCCGAGGAGCATACCTGCGTGGCCTCCCCCGGCACCACCAACTGCAGGATCTGTGGTCGTCCACTCACGGCCCCCGAGTCCGTGGCGGCGGGGATAGGCCCCGTCTGCGCTGAGGGGAAGCCTGAGATCAGTGAAGCCTCACCACAAACCATAGAGGAGCTGACCCTTGAGGAGAGGGTCTTCAAGGAACTTGACGACCTGCACGCAAAGTTTGGGGAGCCCAGCCAGAGTTGGATGCGCGGCAGGCTCTACGACGTCTTCCACCTCTACGTCCCCGACGCCGACAAACTCATCGCCAAGTACAGGGCCCGCGCAGCCAAGGCTGAGGCCCCACCCTTCAAACTTGTAGTTCAGGAGGATCCGGAGGAGACGCCTGGGAAGGTCATCGCCCTCTGCCCTCTCTGTGGCAAACCAAACCTACAACCCGACCTCGATCAACGGATCGAGATCTTCGTCAGAGAACTGCGGGGTAAGTTGCCTCTCGGTATGGTCGCCATCGTCGAGGAGACCCAGAGGAGGCGCATGCAGTGAACGTCGAGAGGGTAGCGGAGGCCTTTCGCATCCTCGGAGTCCACGGCACCCGTCGACATCAACTCGCCGAGGCCCTCCTAGCAACCGAGATGCCTCTCACTCTCGTTGAACTCGCGGAGAGGAGCGGGATCAGGAGGACCAAGATCTACTATGTGACGGAGCTCCTCCGCGACCAAGAGATCCTCCAGCCCACGCGGCCTATCGAGCCCCGGGACTGGCGCATCATCTATGGGCCTCAGATGCTGGCTCGAAAGCGCAGGGAATACGGCATCACCGGACCCGCCCACTACGTCTTCAACCAGATGCGCCTCCGGGAGGCCCTCCGGGAGAAGGCTCGTGAGGCGGCGGGGCAGATCCTCAGCGTACTCGAGGAGGCCCAGCCATGAGCAGCATGGATCAGCTCAGGGAACTGTGGCGTAAATACTCTAAGGCAACGGATGAGGTTCTCGCAGAGATCAACGCCATCCTCGGGGATACCCCTGAGGAGCGGGAGGCCACGCGCATAGCCTTCGAGGGCCTCACCCCGCCCGAACTCAGGGTAGCCGTCACCCAGTATCGGGAGAGGAGGGCCCTGCTAAGGCACCTCAAGGAGGCCACGGATTGAGTGCCTACAGGCCTGAGGAGGACCCCGTCTTCCTGCTCTTTAAGAGGGCGGCGGAGACGGCGGGGCCTAAGCAGAAGGAGGGCCACAGTTTCAGACTCAGAGTCAGGAAGGGTGATGCGGAGATCGACTTCGAGACCGCGCCCCCGACGCAGGTCTTCCGACGTGATAATCAGCAGCAGCGGAGCGTATCCAAGCAGGAGGCTGAGAACGCCCTCAGGGGCTACGAGGAGTATGTGGGCGTCGAGGAGACTGGGGACAAGGTCATCGTCCGCAAGAAGAAGACCTTCGACGACGCCACCTATCAGAGCCTCAAGATGATAGTCGCGCCCCTCGGCTTCAGGTGGATGCAGGGTGGTGGAGGATGGGAGGCCCAGAAGAAATGAGGGAAACCCCACTTACACGGGGGGCGCAGCCTCGTTGACTGAACAGGTCAGTGACGTCGACCTCTTCAAGCAGCTCGACGAGGTCACCAAGGAGATCAGCAGCAGCACCGACAAGCTCACCGCCCTGCAGAAGCGCCTCGAGCAGCGCAAGGGTCTCCTCAGGGACGCGATCACCGATAAGGCCGAGGCCGTCAGGTGGAGCAAATTCGTGCCGGCGCAGCTGAA
>Ga0315288_10012367_pt1 | contig 10734 bp, 7 predicted proteins | sample YL17G11_20_MG_FD_203454 | JGI IMG/M metagenome (GOLD analysis project Ga0315288, IMG submission 203454) | Sediment microbial communities from Yellowstone Lake, YNP, Wyoming, USA - YL17G11_20 | ecosystem: Environmental > Aquatic > Freshwater > Lake > Sediment | place: USA: Wyoming | collected...
CCTCGCATAATCAAATGGGCCTGCGGACCGACGACCGTCGCCTCGCACGCGACCGCCGCAGCAGCCCGGATGGAAGACTGAACGTGTCACCGGCAAAATCCCCTTGACCGACCCGGCTTCATGGAAGGGCGCAGAGAAGCAACGAAGGGGACAGCAACGGCAAACCGACGCACGGCGATCATCGGCCGTTCCCCATTTCTTCAGTTCTCCGCGTCCTCGGCGGTCTCTGCGTTTAAGAACACGGCGTAGTAGTACTAATCGGCGGCGTCGGACCCTGCGTCGGTCCCCTCGGGGGTCCCGCCGACCCCGACCGCCTGATCGATCCGGCGCTGGTAACGCGTCGTGAGGTCGCGGAGCCTGCGTCGCTGCGCCATCCGCTGGACCGGGGACATGCGGTCCACGAGCAGGCGGCCGTCGAGATGGTCGAGTTCGTGCTGAACGGCGCGGGCGAGGAGCCCTTCGACCTCGAGTTGCTGCGGCCGGCCGCTCGGGTCCTGATACCGGGCGACGATGCGGGCGAAGCGGCCCACTTTGACGTAGATGCCGGGGAAACTCAGGCATCCCTCGTCGGCCTCCTCCCAGCCCGCCGTCTCGACGATTTCGGGGTTCACGAGGACGGTTTCGCATCCGGGCTCGGCATCGGGGGCGATGACGACGAGGCGCTCGAGGGCGCCGACCTGGGGCCCCGCCAGGCCGAGGCCGTTGTTCTCGCGCATCACGCGGGTCATCTCGCGCGCCAGCGCCGCCAGGGCCTCGTCGAAAACCTCGACCGGTTCCGAGCGCTCCCGAAGCGCCGGATCCGGGTACAGACGCAGTTCCATGTCGCCTCTCCTCGCCCGTTCGCCCTCCCCGCTGGCCCAGGGAGCCCGCAGTCCTTCATTATAGGTCCTTGCCGCGGGGGCTACAAGACCGCTTTTTGGTTGACATATCGGCCGACGGGCGTAGAGTAATCTTTTCCGGCACGGCTTGGGAATGAGCAAGGGCGGTCCCTTGGCCGGCGGACCCAAACGGAGGCCGTTTCTTTGGCTGAACCCCAGAAGAACGGGACAAAACCGAAGGCCGAAGGCTCGCCGACCGGCGCGCCCGACGCCCCGCCGGCCGACCAAGCGCCGACGGATATCATGGCGGCGGAGGTCCGGCGGCTGGCGGACGGCTGCTTCGACCGCGCCCAGCAGGCCACCGTCCGCAGCAACTTCGATTACGCCATCGCCCTGTACCTCGAAGGCTTGCGGCACGACCCCCAGGACATCGAGAAGGGCCATCAGGGCCTGAGAGACGCGGCCGTTCGTCGGAAAAGCCAGGGCAAGCGCGGCGGTCTCGCCCGGTTCGTAAGCCAGATCCGTGCGGCGATCTATCAGATGCTCGGCCGCCACAAGGACGCCATGCTCGCCCTCGAAGCCGCCCTCGCCCACGATCCCCAGAACGTCATGTTCCTCACGCAGATGATGCAACTCGCCCGCCGACTGCAATATGTGAACGTCGCCATCTGGTCCGGCGAACTCGCCGCCGAGGAAACCCTCAAAACCAAAAAACCTCAGAAGCAGATCTTCACCACCCTGGCCGACCTCTACGAAGACCAACGCCGATTCCGCGACGCCGTCGAAGCACTCAACCAGGCCATCAAGATCGACCCCTCCGACCGTACCCTCGACAAGCGGGCTCGCGACCTGGCGGCCTCCAGCAGCATCGAGGACAGCCGCCTGGAGTCGGTGACGGACTTCCATGACATGATCCGTGACCGCCGGCAGGCGTCCGTGGCCGCCACCCAGCAGGTCATCCGCACCGAGGAACAACTCGACGACCAGTACGCCGAACTCAAAGCCGCTCTCGACGCCGACCCCGAAAACCCCGTCAAAATGCAGGCCCTCGCCGATTGCCAGGCGCGGCGAGGCAACATCCCCGATGCCATGGCGATCCTGAAAAAGGCCCTCGAGACGGGCAAGGACTACCGCTACAAGTACCGCATGGACGATATCTATATGGCCGAGTACCGCGCACGCCTCCGGGACCTCGACGTCGAGATCGAGGCCAACCCCGACCGCGCCGACCTCAAGGCCGAACATAAAAAAATCTCCCAGGAACAGGACGCCTTCGAACTGAAAGCCTATCAGGAACGCCAGCGACAGTACCCGACGGACCTCGGCATCCGCCTCGACCTCGGCATCCGCCAATACCGCAAGGGTCTGTTCGACGAGGCCATCGTCTCCTTCCAGCAGGCCTCACGCGACCCCAAACGCCACGTCCAGGCGCTCAACCTCCTCGGCCAATGCTTCTTCGCCAAAAAACTCTACCAGGAGGCACAGAACCAGTTCGAAACCGCCCTCGAACGCCACGAACTCACCGGCGACGCCCTCGCCAAGGAACTCCAGTACCACCTCGCCATGACCCTCGAAATCCAGGGCAAACTGCCCGGCGCCATCGAATGGTTTAGCCGCATCGTCCAGCAGGACTACCAGTACCGCGACGCCGCCAAGAGGCTCGAAGCCCTCCGACGACGCGCCGAAGAACAGGGAAAACCGGCCTAAAACTGGCCCACAAAACGAGGAAGGAGATCCGTCCCTATGCCCCGCTCCGTATCCGCCAAAAAACGCGTGCGACAGAACGAAACTCGCCGCATCCGCAACCGCACCATCAAGAGCCGCATCCGCTCCGCCCGACGCGACTTCCTCGCCGCCGTCGCCGCCGCCGATGCCGACAAGGCTCGCGACCTGTTCCTCAAGTGCGAAAAAATGCTCCACCGCGCCGCCAACAACGGGCCGCTCCATCGCAAAACCGCCGGACGCGTCATCGGCCGACTCCGCATGCGACTCACCGGCCTCCAGCGCGCCGCCAACGCCGCCCCCTGACCGCCGCGCCGCTTGCTTGCCACGCCGAAGCCATCGGCGAAGGCGGGCGGCTTAGCGTCCAGCCTGTTTTGGGCGCGGCGATCGCCGTGAAAAAGCCCCATCTTGAGCGCAGCGAAAGGTGGGGATAGGATTATCCCATGATCGCCGTCAGCCTCATGCCTCGCTCCACCGACGACGCCCTCGCCGCCCTCTCCCGCCTCGCCAAAAGCCCCATCTTGAGCGCAGCGAAAGGTGGGGTATCCGTCACCGTTGAACTCCGCCTCGACTCCATCCAGACGCCCGACCTCCCCCGTCTCCTCGCCCGGCCCCCCTGCCCCCTCATCGTCACTTGCCGACCCAAACGCGAAGGCGGTCTCTACGACGGACCCGAACAGCCGCGCCTCGAACTCCTCCGCGAGGCCGCTCGCCTCGGCGCCGACTACATCGACGTCGAACACGACGCCTTCCAGGCCCTCGGCCCCGTCGCTCCCGCCAAACGCATCGTCTCCTACCATAACTTCAAGGAAACGCCCCCCGACCTCGACGCCGTCCACGCCCGCCTCGCTCGACTCGGCGCCGACGTCGTCAAAATCGCCGTCACCGCCAACCACATCCTCGACACCGTTCCCGTCCTTCGCCTCCTCCGCGCCGCACGCGTCCCCACCATCGCCCTCTCCATGGGACCCCGCGGCCTCCTCACGCGCATCCTCGCCCCGAAGTTCGGCGCCTTCCTGACCTACGCCTCATTCAACGAACCTGTGTGCCACGGCCGGCCTTGCCCGGCCGTGCCTCCGCCTGGTTCCCCGCCCCCCGCGCCGCTAAAGCCCGGGGATGAATCCCGACGAAGTCGGGATGAATCCCCGGGGCACCCGCCATCAGAGGCCGGACCCGGTCAACTTTCACTCTCCGAGATGCTCGACCTCTACCGCGTCCACCGCATCGGCCGCGCCACGCGCGTCTTCGGCGTCATCGCCGACCCCGTCGCCCACAGCCTCAGCCCCGCCATCCACAACGCCGCCTTCGCCTCTCTCGGCCTCGACGCCGTCTATCTCCCCCTCTGGGTCGAAGGCGACCCCGCCGCCTTCGTCCGCGCCTTCCGCGAGTTCGGCTTCGACGGCTACTCCGTCACCATCCCGCATAAGCAGAAAGTGATGGAGGCGATGGACGAGATTTCGCCCCTCGCCCGCCGCGTCGGGGCGATGAACACGGTCGTCGGCCGGCCCGACGGCTCCCTCTTCGGCACGAATACGGACATCTCCGCCGGCATCGCTTCCATCGAGGCCGTCGTCGGAAAGGGTTGGCTCCGCGGAAAACGTGCCCTCCTTCTCGGCGCGGGCGGCCTCGGCCGCGCCCTGGCCTTCGCCCTCGCCGATGCCGGCACAATCCTCACCATTACCGATATTGATTTCCCCTGCGCCGAGGCTTTGGCCCGCGAACTCGGTGCCGTCGCCGTTCAATCCGAAATCCGAAATCCGAAATCCGAAATGGTGTACGATCTCCTCCTCAACTGCACGCCGATCGGAATGCATCCGAAGTCGGAAGTCTCCCCCGTTCCTGCGGAAATGCTGCGGAAAGACATGGTCGTCTATGATGCCGTCTATAATCCCGCCGAAACGAAACTCTTGCGCGACGCCCGTGCCGCCGGCTGCCGCACCGTCGCCGGCATCGACCACTTCGTCCGCCAGGCCGTCGAACAGTTCGAACTCTGGACCGGCCAATCCGCGCCGGTGAAAACGATGCGCCGCGTGGTGACGAGCGCCTTAGCGATGTCACCCTGAGCGAAGCGCAGCGAGTCGAAGGGAGCGATCCCGGCACGCTCGCCCCGCCTGCTCCCGGCGCGCCGGGATTGGGGTTGGGGCCGGGAGAGCGGAGGCTTGCCCTGAGCGCAGCCGAACGGGGCTCGCCTTGCGCCCCGGTTCGTGGGGTCCCTCGCCGCACAAATACGCCTCAAATCCCCTTAACTTAATGCCATTGATGGGTGTCCCCGGAAATCGCTGGGGCGCTCACCCTGTTCGGCAAGTCCGCCGACGAGCACGCCCTTTTCGCCGAGCACATCGCCGGTTCCGAGACCTGGACCCTCACCCACGGCCACGGCCGCGACGAGCGCCATCACCACACTGGCCCATTTCATGTTACGTTTCATCGGTTCGGTCTCCTTGTTCTTGAATCGTTTCAACACGACCTCACTTCGTCTCAGACGAAAGCAGAATGGTTGTCGGTTGCATGGCCTCCAACTTGAGCCAGACGATCAGGTCCGTGCCCTCCAGAGTGGATACATGGCCCACGCGGCAGTCTTGGCCGCGCGGTATGTCCTTCCCACCCACGCTCACCTTCACCATTGCCTCACCCCAGTTCTTGATGACGAAGGCCGGGTTGAACACCGGGGAGTTCTTGCTGCTCGCCAGCGTCATTTCCAACGTGATGGGCTTGCCCGGCTGTTTGCACCCGAGCACGTAGGCCCGCTGGTTCTTGTCGTAACCGCCGCTCTGAAAGTCGCTGCCGGCGAGTCTCAATTCCGCCGGATCGTTCCACGACCGCCCAAGAGCCGCCAATTCCTGCGGCGTCTTGTCGGTCATGCCATAGAGATCGCGGCCGAACATCATGTCGGGGCGATTCGACTTGTGCTTGATGGGCCACAGGGTGCCCAGGCACGTGGAACTGGGCCGGTCGGGCGCCGGCGTCACGCAGCCGTCGTTGGGCAACTGCGCTACCGGCCAATGGTTCCAGCAGGGCATGGTGGAGTAGCCGGCCAGCGCGCCGGAACGGAGAGGCTCCCAGTTGGCGCCCGTTTCCCCAATCACGAAGTGCCGGTACTTCGACTTCAGATTCATCACCTGGATCGGCCCGGCGATCTTTTTCGCCGCCGGAAGCCGTTTCCCATAGGCCACCGACCAAGAAAACGTGTTGGTGTTCCCCTCCAAGTCCACGACGGTCAAGGCGTCCACTTCGACGTTGTCTTGGGGTTTGGTGCCCGGCTGATTGAGCAGTTCGCTCTGCTGCCACTCCATGCCTGCGGCAGCGGGGCTGTGGATCTCCTGGTAGCGGACCGCCACCGCATCAGGATAAATGGTGTAGTACTCATCCGTCCATTCGCCCCAACGGGTGTCCGGATCAACGTGATTCTGAGCGTACGTGATGTCCGGGCTGGCCGTGCGCCAGTGGACCACCACGCGCGCGTCGGTGTTCTCGATCACGCGCACGTGCGCATAGTGGCATCGTTTGTCCGACATCTGCTCGCAACAGCCCATCGCATTCCAACTCTCCGGCCCCTGGTCGCCGACCCACTTGTCGTTGTCGGTAACCCAGGCCGGGCAGTAGCCCGTCCCGCGCCAGAAGACCATGCGCACGGGCGAGAGGTCAAACCGGATCAGGACGTCCGCATGATCGCCCACGCGCCACAGCCGTTCCCACTCCTCGCAATACTTCAGCCGAGTGTAGTAGGCGCCGAATCGTCCCGGGCCCGGCGGGCCGGAAGGCATTTTCCGGTACTCCAGCGGTTGAGCCACGGCGGGCTTGATGGCCGAGTATGCCTGGAGCACTTGCTCGGACGCAAGAGCACGGTCGTAAATCTTCACCTCGTCGATGAGTCCGTCGAAGACCATCGGCGAGAGTTGCCTGCGGCTCGGATCGCGCTCCGTCATGGCAGGCGACTGGCGACGATGGGACATGCCGATGAGCAGATCCAAGTTCTCGGCGGGCTTCGGCTTTCCTTGTGCCGCCTGGCTGCCCGCCAGTTGGCCGTTCACGAACACGGCGAAACCTTTCTGCGGATCGAAGGTCCCGGTCACGTGCGACCACTTCAAAAGCGGTACCGGTTCCTTGCTCACGCAGCCCTGCCAACGCCCGTCGATCGAGGCGTGGAAGCCGACCCGCCCCAGGTGGTCGATCCCGAAGAAGTACCCCGCTTGACCCTCCTGATCGTGATCGACAATGCCCGTCCAGTTCCAGGAATACTCCTGCGGCGCGATCCAGGCCTCGACGGTAAACGCCTCCGTCAACCGCGGCGCCTGCGCGGCTTTCCGCACGACGCGCGAGGTGAAACCGTCGAACTTCAGGCCGTTGCCTTGCACGCCGGCTGCAAAGAACAAGTAGCCCCGCAACTCGTCCTTGTGGTTTCCCGCGGAATCGACGACGACGTTCCCTTGTCCCTCGTCGAACCGCCACCAGGCCACGGGATTTTCTCCGGCCCGGAGTTGGCCCACGCAAGTCAGCAAGGACAACAGGGCCATGAATGTGGAGGTCCTCATCGTTTCATTCCTTTCGGGCTATTTCCCGGGCTCGTAACCGTTCACGGGGTTATTGCCCTTGCCGTGGCCGCCGCTGCCCCACAGCGGTCGCCTGACGAAACTCATCTTCGTTCCGGTTTTGGGCGTAGTCAAGCGTTCCCCACGCGAAGTTTCCAAGAATTATTGCTGGGAAATTGCTTTTGGAGTTAGCGGGCATGAGAAAGTCAAGGGGCGGATCGGAGAGCGGGAAAAGGGGCGGTGATAGCCACCCTGACCTGCGAACTCTACGGCCCACCACCTGGGGAGATTAACCTCGTCCAGATACGCGGACGCGGAGGGGGCGGCATTGCCGGGCCAAGGTAGAAGCCGGGGTGAGAGGTGGGAGTTTTTCGTTGCAGCACCCTCGCCACGCCAAGCCGGTAGTTATGCACTTGCCTGTTGCCGCGTCGTACAGTTGGATGCACTTGACGTTCGGCTTGCCTTCCACGCCATCAATGACCGGGCGAACGCAATGAACGCATCCGGTTCCTCGGGGTTGTGGTTTCATTGCATGCTGGAATGCACAATGCGAGCAGAAAATTGCTGGGGCAAAAGCCGTTGCAAGAGCCGGTGGCCGGACCGGAGGGCGGGGGAAAGGGGGTTGATTTCACTTGAGGGTCATTCCGACGCGGTCATTTCTCTGCAACGCTCACCTTGACGAGATGCTCGTCGTGTTTGAGCTTGAGCAAGAGCAGGCCGTCGGCATTCGGTTTCCAGCCCTCTTTGGCGCTGTCGAGATCGTCGGTCCGAGCAAGAACACTACCGGCTTTCCTGACCTCGATGTTGGGTCCAAGGCCGGCGATCGTCGCATAGCTGGTTTCGCCGGCGGGGTATTCCAGTTCAAATGAAACGCTGCGGCCCTGACCGGCCAACTCGGCGGATTTGAGGATGGCGCCGGTGCTGACATGGATGCGTTTGCCGTCTGCATGCAGCACTTTGGTAACCACCTCGACACCCTGCCCGCGCATCAGAAAGATGCACTTCATGATGAGTTCCGGCTCCCACGCGGGGCCTCCGACGACCCCCTGTTTTCCTTCTCCGGCAATATTCAACGCATCGGCGTACAGTCCCTTCTTCTTGTCCACAATCATCAGCATCTGCTCGATCCCGCTGTCCAAGATCCCCTCGCCGATGTTGCGCCACGGAAAACTCTGGTCGTATTCCGCCAGCTTGAGGACCCAGTATCCATAGGGAAGACCGCACCACTGCACCGGTCGCCCGATCCAGCAGATGACATTCATCCAACTGGTTCCGAGGCAGGCGATCGTGCTGTACTTCATGACCGGGCGATCCGGAGCTTTCCACATGTACACAAATGGCAAGCCCGTTTTCGCCCAGTACCTGGCCTGATCGAGATACTGCTTCTCACCGGTAATCTGATAGGCTTCCAGGCAGCACCAGACATGTAAACCTGCTGCCTGGATATCGGGAGCGTGCTTGGGGACCTCCCAGGTATTCTGGCCGCGAGGCACAATGAATCGCTCCATGTACTTCAGCGCCTTCAAGCCTGCCTTCAACGCCCGTTCGTCACCCGTGATACGGGCATACATCAAGACGCCGCCCGTCAGTTCGGTCATGGTTCCATCGACAATGTCATCGCCCTGCCTGATCATTTCCCTCATGTCGCCGAGGTATGCCCAACTGCCGTCGGCGCGCTGCTTATCGATGAGTTCCTCATAGACACGCTTCTTCCAGGCCGCCAAGCCATCCTCCAGATGCCCAATGTAGAACGGCAACAGATGGCTGCGGACGCCACAACTGGCGGGAAATTTCTTATTAAAGGGTACATCGCGACCGTCAAGCCAGTCGGTCAGCCCCTTCGCCCCTTCCCTTTCCAGCGCCTTGTTCACCAACAGGTCAATGCGGTCGCGGATCATCTTCTTTCGGGCCGGGTCTTTGGCGTCAAGAGACAATCGCCACAGAATGGCGCATGGGCCAGGCGCCGGATAGGCTGGAGAAGGTTCCCAAAGCTTTGTTCCCGGGACCTTCGCATCATACAGGGTTTCCATATAACCCACCCGCCCCAATTCCAGCGCTTCGTCATAAGTTATCGGGAGTTCAAGTTTTTTCGGCATGCCAAAGACCGCCAGGTAATGGTCGATTATATTGAGCAATTTCGCGGAAGCCTCCGCTACGATATAGGCCTCAATCGCGATTTTGTTATTCGCCTTGAGCGGATAAGCTTTGGACGCCCGGTCGCCGTTTTCCGCTACAAACTCAGGTATCGGCGGCAAGAACAGACCCATCAGGTGGTTGTCCTTCTTGTCATGGGTGTTGGGCGAAGAAAACCTGGCGGAAAGGGTTACGTGTTCACCATCCCACTTTTGCAGCATGTCCCACATCACACCAACCAGGCAGTTGTCCGCCTCGACCGCCATCAGCGGTATGGTTATTTTATATGGATGCGGCGCATAGCGATTGGCGAAACGCGGACCATTATCCCGGTCGGACGACGACTTTTCGTCGCCTTCAAGGTATTCCAGCCCGGGAACAAGCGCCATTTGCTTGCGCGAACCAAAGCTGCCTTCGCCGGCATACAGGTCGGGCCCCTGAAAGTACAGCAACTGCCTGTCTTTGTTGGCCCAGGCCTGGTAGTGAGTCTTCACGGTGTGTTTTCCCGATTCAATCTGAAAGGTATAGACGAAATTCCAAATGGCGGCGTCCTCATCAACCCTTTCGGCTGTGAAACGCACCTGGGCGAGAGGCCCGTCGGACTTCAGAATCTCATACTTGGTCGGAACAATGTCAGACTCAACAGTCTTGCCATCGGCAGTACGGTAGGCCACATGCCCGATCGGCCGACTGACCGCCATCTTCCGCCATTGTTTACCGTCATAAACCGAGATGACAGCGGCACTATAGCCGTCCTGGTTTCTCTCAAAAACCATTCGCAGATTCTGGTTCTCGAGGATGACGTTCTGGTTCGCGTCAATCCTTGCTGCAGCCGCTTGCGCCGGCGGCGATTCGTCCATCGCCGCCTGACACGTCGTCGCCCAGAAAACAGCCATCCCTAGTATTTGCAAACACCTGTACAAGCGGATCATTCTTTTCTTCTCCTAACGTGCCATGTTCCATTTTCATGGCTCTTCCGGTTCTAGTAATGCGTCAACCTTGAACGTGTGGGTTCGGGTGCCATGCTTTCGCTTGCGAAAGCATGTTTCCGACCCTCCGACGACCATGCTTTCGCAATCCCGGCGCGCCGGGACGAAAGCATGGCACCCACCCTGGCACGGCAGACGTGCCGTGGCCTGACGGCAAATTCAACTGTGACGGAACACTAGGTGCGAACGCCGCACAAACCCGAGCCTCACCAATAGGGCGATTATAACCACGGGCGATATTGAGTCAAGTCCTGAAAGTTCTGTAAAAGCGCATCTCCTCGTCAGACGGCGTGTGGGCCGCGGAGGGCCGGAGGCCCGGAGCGGGCCACACGCTCAGGCGGCCGAGCGGGCCGGCTCCGCCGCCGGCCTCTCAGCCCCCATGTCCAGGTAGATTCTCGCCTCCCACTCCTCGCTTGTCTCCATCGCCAGCGCCGTCACCAACCGAAGGCACGACGGGCCGTCCGGGAAGATCCGCACCACCCGGGTCCGACGTTTCAGTTCCTGGTTCAGACGCTCCAGCATGTTCGTGGACCGCATCCGCTT
>Ga0315288_10012368_pt1 | contig 10734 bp, 5 predicted proteins | sample YL17G11_20_MG_FD_203454 | JGI IMG/M metagenome (GOLD analysis project Ga0315288, IMG submission 203454) | Sediment microbial communities from Yellowstone Lake, YNP, Wyoming, USA - YL17G11_20 | ecosystem: Environmental > Aquatic > Freshwater > Lake > Sediment | place: USA: Wyoming | collected...
TTTCCGATGTTTAATACTAACCATCCAAATTTCTGTCACCTCATGAATATGGTTCGCGATTTGTTTTTTAATGCTGTGATATGGTATATCATTTTTATTGTTCATATTAGGATATAATTCTGGAACACTTGGCGGAAAACATGTCCATTTATGACCATTATTTCGTACATTCCTCATCCATTCAATTGCATTAGCTGTTTCCTTAATGTAATGAAAATCAAAACCGTCATAAGAAATACAACCTAACAAATCATAACAATTATATCCATTATCTTCACCCCCATTAATATTCCAAGCTTTACCTAAAATATATGCTTCATTTGGTGTGTAACCCTGTAATTGACCAAGAATTGCATTATAAATTGCCAATTGACCTTTATATGCTGGAATACGATCACTATTACGTATATTTTTACCATTACTACATAAGTAAATAGTACTCCATTTAATATCTATGACACGATAATGATAATTTACATTATTTAGTAATGGTGATTTTATTGTAGATGTATCATCAGATAAGGTTTTCGTATTAAAAATAATATTAATCCAATCACTTCTGATCAAAATATCTGCAACACCGTTTGTTTTATTTTGATAGTTATATAATGGTGCTTGAAGAATAATAGGAATACCTTCATGCATGTATTTTTTAGTAACTTCCATTAATTCGGGTGATAAATATTTGAAATCGGTTAAGACTGTTCTAACCATATTTGGATATTTATTGGTTAAATGTTCACATACTTTCTTTTCAAATAGATTGCCCATTTTGAATAATATTTCTAGTTCACTTTTTTCTCCTGATAATTTATCTTTACGGTATTTCTTTTGTTGTAATAAGTCGTTGAGTTTATTTTCATGGTTGTCATCAGTATTACTCCCATTTTGTTTATTGGAATAAGTACTTTTGGGTGTAATATTCAACCCATTGTCAATGTAATAAATATCCAAAAAGTCAATAATTGGATCCTTCATCAAATAATTTTTGACACCTGTTGCAGATACCCAGTCTTTTTTTTCAACTACATTGCTCCCCCCACGATACTTATTAAAATCAGCCCATTGCGACTCTAAATCAAGATTAGAATCATTATCACTTTCATTAAAATCATCATTGATAATAACCTTTTTTGGTTTTCTTGACTTTCGAGTAATGGGTAGTTTGTTATTATTATTGTTATTATTATTCTTATTATTATTAATTTTTACAGTTGGTCTCTTCCTCAAATTGACAGTTCTAATAATTGTCGACTTGGTGTTATTTCTCAAGTTATATCTAGATCTTCCATTTGTTTTTGACATGTAATTTAATATTTATTCTCCTATATTACTTTATTTATTTATATGTATATTAAATATCAATTTTTTTATAAATAAATTAAATATATTTGATCTCCATTTTCTTTTTTTCCAAATATTTGTTAACAATATTAATATTATTGATTGTTGATTTATAAATACTAATCATATCATCAACTGGCATTTTAGTCATATCATTATTAATTATGGTTTTCAATGTTTCCAATTCACTTAAATATTTTGATATATCAGATGGTTCATTGTTATCATTATTAATAATTTTATCTAAACTATCTTCACTATTATTGTTATTATTATCATTATCTAATGATAAATTTATATCATTAATCATTTTTTTGTACAATTTAATTTTATTTTCACATTCATGTACATTTTTATTAATAGTATTATATGATGATATTTTGTCAATATCATTTAATTTACTATATTTGTCGATTTCAATATTAAGACTAGTTAACATTTGTTCAACCGTTGATGTACTTTCACTAGTTAATTTACTTTCACTATTTAATTCTGCCATATTATTCTTTTAGTTCTTCACAATAGTAATTGCTTTAATATCAATCAAAACCTCTCCATCTATAAATTTAATTTTCAATTTTTTATTTCTTAATTGCCCTATCTTACTATATTCAAATTCAATCACATTATTAATTTTTTTATTATTTTTGTCTAATGCAATACAAAATCCATTATTCAAAGATTTAATGGTATCAAATGAATTGAATTTTGTTTTAATATCCAATAATCCTTTATATTGAGTCATTAGTTGTAAGTTAATCATATTATTTAATTTTTGGATGATTAGATTATTATTATTGATTGTTTGTTCTATGACTTCATATGGATTTTTGAGTTTATTTAATAATACATACAATGAATTATCATAATTATTAAATTTGGTATCGATCATGTTACTAATTTTTGATATCATTAGTTCATATTTAACAATATTATATTTATCTTTGTTAGCACTTGTTACAATTTCACCAGCAATTGAAGGTGTTGGTGCCCTAATATCTGCTACAAAATCTGACAACATATTATCAACTTCATGGCCAATAGCTGATATGACACAAGTATCCAAAATATGCATCGCCTCAATGACCACTGGATGTGAAAACCCAAATAAATCTTCAAATGATCCACCACCTCTCATCACAACGATAACATCCAAATTTAATTTATCTAATATTTGTAATCCTTCTGCAACAGAATTAGGACAATCTTTCCCTTGTACAGCACAATTTTTAACAATAACCTTCCCACAATAATTGTTTTTATTAATTACATACAAGAAATCTTGTAATGCTGCCCCATCTACCGCTGTTAACACACCAATTGATTGAATATTATCAGGTAATTGTTTTTTAATTTCTTTATCGAAATATCCAAGATTTTCATACTGTTCCTTAGTTGTTAAATAATCTTGATGCAAATCACCTGTACCTAATAATTCAATTTTATAAACTGTCAAATTATAGGAACCTGATTTTGCAAACAAGTTGATTTGTCCAGTGGCTTGAACTTTATGACCATCTTTTAAATTAATGGTTGGTTTTCTACTGGTATAATTCCAAATAACAGCATTAATAGATGCATTTTCATCTTTGATCGTAAAATAGACATTAGCTTTGGATAATTTAAAATTGGATATTTCCCCAATAACACTTAGCTTTTTAGGGATTTCTTTGGATAATACATTTTTGATTAAATCAGTCAATTCTGTAACTGTTATTATTGATTCGTCCATTTGATTGTATGATTATTAGATATATTTATTAAATGTAATAAATATATTTTTTTTCAATTTTTATTTAGGCCACTTTAGTTCACTCTAGTCCACTTTAGTTCACTCTAGTCCACTTTAGTTCACTCTAGTCCACTTTAGTTCACTCTAGTCCACTTTAGTTCACTCTAGTCCACTTTAGTTCACATAGTCTACTTTAATTCGATACCATAGTTACTTTTCTAATTTTGCCAATCTTTCTAATATATCGTTAATTGTTTTCTGTTGACTATCAATTATACTTTGCTGTTCTTGAATGGTTTTAACTAATGGTGCCAACAATTCATCAGGTGTGATTGTGTATTTGTCATTTTGATAAGATACGCCATGATAATCATCATTATGAACTTCATCCAATGCTGTTACAATATCTTGTGCAATAAACCCATATCTTTTTTTATTTATATCAACATCTGTCAACAAATTATATTTAACCGGTTTTAGTTTATTAATGAAATTCAGCCCAAGTGTACAATCCTCAATATTTTTCTTAATTCTTCGATCTGATGGAAATGAGAAGGCAACCTGTCCTTCAATAACCGTTACATTTGCATTACCCAATCTAACTTTGTCGGCTGCATCCCCCGTTGCACCATAGCCAATGACCGTGCAATTATCAAAATTTGGATTAGATATACCTGTATTACATCCAATAAATGTATTAAAGTTACCTGTTTGTAATCCGATTGCACTATTTGTCCCAATGGCTATATTATTATTTCCAGCTACAAGATTGAACAGAGAATTATAACCAACTGACACATTTTCGATACCACCAAGATTATTAAACATTGATTTACTACCAAATGCTGTATTTCGATTACTTCCATTGTTAAATAATGCATTATGTCCAAAAGCGGTACAGTCAGATGTAGTTGTATTATTATTTAATGCATTATAACCACCTGCTGTATTTCGAGTACCTGAGATATTGTTACTTAATGTTCCCGAACCAATACCTGTATTTTCATTGGCTGTATTAAAAATTAATGAATTATAACCAACAGCTGTATTATTAGATTGTGTGGTTATTGATACCAATGTATTATAGCCAATACTTGTGTTATTATTACCACCAGTTATATTTGATAAAGAATTAAATCCAAATGCCGAATTTTGTAATCCAGTGGTTAATGTCACAAATATACCAGTATATCCAACACCCACATTTTCATTTATACTAGCTGCATCACAGAGAAGATCTAAACATAAACCTGTATTACGCCAACACGTTGCCCCATAAATTAATACATCACTGCCGGTCAATCCAGTTAAACAAACATCTGCTAATAAACTTAATAATGTATTTGCACCTGTCGGCCCTGTTGGACCACCTGGAGCACCTGCTGCCCCTGTTGGTCCAATATCCCCAGTTGGTCCAGTTGGGCCGCCAGGTATACCTGGTTCACCTGTTGGTCCAATAAAACCGATTGGGCCAGTTGGACCGATTGCTAAAGGTCCAGTTGGTCCGGTTGATCCGATCGATCCAGTTGGTCCTGTCTCACCACTCAAACCAATCATCCCCGTTGGTCCGATAGCGGTTGGTCCTGTTGGTCCAATATCTCCTGTCGGTCCAATACTTCCAGTTGGACCAACAAAACTAGGCCCAGTTGGTCCCATTGTGCTTGCTCCTGTTGGTCCAGTTGACCCAGTTACACCAGGCAAACCTTCTGAACCAGTTGGACCAATTGCTCCCGTTGGTCCAAGATTGCCTGTTTTACCTTGTGCTCCTGTTGGGCCCATTATACCGATGCTACCGGTCGCTCCTATTAAACCAGTTGGTCCAAGTATCCCTGTTGGTCCAGTTGAACCAATTCCGCCTTGTAAACCAGTTGGCCCAATTGTTCCTGTTTTTCCTTGTAATCCCGTTGGACCGATATTACCTGTTGCACCCATTGGTCCAGTCATACCTGCCGGACCAATCGGACCAATTGAACCAATCATCCCTGTCGGTCCCACAATACCTGTTGCCCCCATTGGACCAGTTGGACCAGTAATACTTTTGCCTGTTGGACCAGTTGAACCAATATTACCAACAAGACCTGTTGGACCTGTTTCTCCTTTTGGCCCAGCTGGACCCGTTAATCCTTGTCCTGTTGGACCAGTTGATCCTATTAAACCAATTGGGCCAATTAAACCAGTCGGCCCTTTTGGACCTGTTGGACCGGTAGGACCAGTCGTCCCCATTCCACCAGTTGAACCAGTTGACCCATTGATGATTAATCCATTGACAACTAAGTTACCTGTAATTTTGACATCTTTAAATAGAGATTTATTTGTGTTTGTTAAATTTGTGGTTGTTAAATTTGTGGTTGTTAAATTAGTGGTTGTTATAGTGCCGATATTAATCTTACCATTACCATCTCTTTTAACAAGAGTATTTGGGACATTATTACTGGTGGCATTATCAACAATTGATTTTGTATTAAGAAAGTTTTGATAATCAGTTTTTGACAATCTTCCATCATTTGTAATGGTGACAAGTTCTTCAATATCAACTGGCCCTCGAAATAAATGATTATTTGATATTTTAATCCATATTGTATTATTATTAGATGGATTTTTAGATTGTGCTGTAAATTGTACACCAGTTGGATCAATTAATCCATCAACTGTTAATTTATTTTTCACCGTTAAATTATTATCGATAGTTAAATTATTTATTTTTCCAGTATATCCGGTCAATGTATTCGTTAAGATGTTATTTGATGATAGATCATTTGAATGGATGGTTTTAACATTCAATATTTCTGTCAAACGATCAAATGTAAAACTTTGACTCCCTAATATTCGCCCGTTAAAGACATACAAAACAGAATGATTACTAGCCTTGATCATTAAACCATCAATTGTTTTATTAATATCATAAACACATTTTATATCTTTTGTCAATGGGGGATTAACTGGAGTAACTACGGACTCACAACCTTTTTTTTCACAATTTTTATCCGATAAACGATTCATAATATATTATACCTATTCCAACGTAAATTATAATATTTACGCAAACGCAGATAAGTATAATAAAGCTACTTAGGGCAGCCTGATGGTTGCCGATGAAGCACCACTGACTTTTTTTTTCGAGTTAGACATTTTGGAAGTTCTCTGTTATTTATTGCACATTCGGCTTTATAACGAATATTTAAACTTCCATTTAAATCTCTATTCATCAATTTATGTTTTGTTAAATCACTTTCTAGAAAGATTTTAGATCTTAGTAATCCATGACATAATTGATAATTCCCTTGACGGTTAGGTTTTGGAGATTGTATTTTCTTAAATGTTTCCATTTCACAATTCATTAAATAGTTCATTTTACTTGTATTGAATTCATTTACTAAAAATAATTCATAACCGGCATCTTTAAACAATTTCCGTATACTTTTTCCTTTTGTTGGTTCTTGATTCTTCATTGTTTCAGATTGTGACCAATCACCATAACATATTAATACTTTATTACAATTACCAAAAGTTTTCTTAAAATTATTTACCATTTTCGCTTCACTACGTTGTTTATTTATATATCCATACCAGTTTAGTGTTCTATATAATTTCTTTTCATAATAACTATATAAATAATTATTTATTTCATTTTTCTTATTGATGTATTTTAATGCATCTTTATAATTAGATGTTTTTGAATATGCGATTGTATATACACTTAATGGAATAATCTGATGCAGTTTGTTTAATTCTCTATATTTAGTTACACTTAGTAACTTTTTGTTTAAATTGTAGTTTAATACCTGTTTTAATGTTAGCGATTTCAGATTATTTAAACATAATTCATTTTCTAATTCTTTTACTGTTTTAAATTCAGTTGTTTCTTCATTTATTATCACTTTAGTATGTAATTTATCATCTTCAATTTTTTTCATATATTTTTTACTTTTACTTTCTTTTTTCCGTTGATTATTTGTATATCTAAATGTATGCGGTTTTTTATTATTCTTTTTATAACAACGTTTTTTATTTGTTATCACTTTACCATTTTCATTTTTCTTATGAATAAATGTTCCATCTGTTGCATATATTAAATCAGATTTTCCAGGATCTATTCCTACTAATACATGATTTTTATATTTTTCTTTTTCTTCTTCTGTTAGCTCGGTTACGTATCTTTCTGATTTATAATTAAATGGTTTCTTTATAGTAAATACTTTGGTTTTATTTTCAGTATTGTATAAGTCTTTACGAATTAATAATAATGAACATCCATAACCATCTGTTTGAATTTGATGATTAAAAACATAATTTTTTTTACGAAATTCTTTTTTTTCCGTATTAAAATAAATTCTCCATATATCTTTTTCATTTTTTTTTAGATTACCATTTTCTAAATAATTCGTTTTACAATCATATTTACCGAACAATAATTGAATTATGGTTGTTGTATCTAAAATTATGTATTTTGGTCTTATATTAGTCCTTAAAGAAAAACAACTAAATGTTCGTTGATTATGTTTTTCAATTTCCAAACTCATTTGAATCATATATGGGAATAATTTTATTGGATCTTTGTATATTACATTTTCAATTGTTGCCATATATTTTATTTTATGTTTAATACTATTTACCTTATTTTTAATATCAACAAAATAAGACGAACAACTACTGTCATTATTAATAATATCATTTTTTAAAATATTTAATTGATAATTATAATCACTTTGAACGAATGTATTAAATTCTTCATCATTACACATTATTGTATAACCATTATTAATAAATTCATTTATGAAATTTAATTCATGAACTTTTTTTGTTTTATTTGTTTTTACTAACTTTAATAAAGAATCATTATATCCCAAATATTTAAAAATATCTTTTCTGATTTTATTTTTGATTACATTTAAATAAGCTGGACATTCGTCCCTACCATAATATAAATCACTTATGAGTAATTTAATAGATGTATAATATCGTTTCAATGCTATTGTTTGTTTTTTCACAAATTGTTCTTTTAACATTTTATTTTCTGGTGTATTTATAGGTTTTAACAAATCACATTTATCTTGGTAATATTGTTTAATTGATTGTATATGTTCATACTTATACATAATTACATTAATATATCTGCTTAAAAATTGATAAAAATGATTTGTAATATGATTTTCATACCCAGTTGTAATACTGATAGATTCATATTCTAGTACATTACCTAAACATGTATATGACAATTGTTCATTTTTCATTAAATTTTTATAATGACTTATGTAAAAATCATTTAAATCATCCATTATTTTTCGTCCCGTATCATTCATTTTAGCACCTGCTGAATTTTTGATACATAAAGTTTTCATAATACATTTAAATAATTCTTTATTTATAGTTGGTAATTGTAGGTTGTTGTGATATTTATTCAAATAATATAATTTAAAAAAACTATATGTATGAATAATTATTTTATTCATATTTAAAACTGCATTATTTATTATATCATGGTCATATTTATCAATAATTATTTTATCAAGGGCGCATTTTACAGTTTTATAAGATGTAATAAATTTTTTATATTTTTCAGTCATATCAACCTTATTATCTGATTTAATTATGGTTGGTGTTCCATTAACTTGTGTTATTATTTTGTCATCTTTTTTCTTTACTTTTTTGGAAGAATTCTTGTTCATCATTTTATATTTTATAATATCAATATTGTAAACACAACGATTTTATTCTATTTAAATTTCAATTTTTTTCGTATAATTAATTATAAATATATGAAAAAAATAACCATAATAACAAAAATTTTAAAGAAAAAGTAATCGAATGTTATAATAAGAAACTGTATAAAATAAAAAAATTATTAAATATATTTCAAATATCAAATAGAACACTATATAATTGGATAAACAAATATAATTTAAAAACACTGAAAAGAAAATAAAAAGAAGAAAAACTTACTAATGTGGCAAAATGTTATATCCAGTCATATGTAATAAGTAGAATTAATTTTAAATATATCAAATTAATATCATTAGTATACAAAAAATATAAAATAAGTATAAGTAAAAGTACACTATACAGTTGTATTTCTAAATTAAAAATAACAGGAAAGAAAATAAGGAAAAGAATTATGTATACTTCAAAAGATAAAAAGAAAATACAATTAGCAAATTTTAAAAAGGAAATAGTAAATGAAAATTTGTTAAATATAATGTCAATAAATGAAACAAGTATCGATACACATATAAGTAATGATTATGGATGGAGTGTAAAAGGGAAAAGAATAGAAACAATTTAAGAAATATCAAAGGATAAGATATACAGTCATAAGTGCAATAAGCAATAAAAAAATTATATTAAATAAAATAATAAGAGGGACATCAAATGGACAAATATTTTTAGATTTTATTATAGAATTGTTACAATTAATTGGACCAATTAAAAGTATATTATTAGATAATGTTCGTATTCATCATTCATTATTGTTAAAAGTATATATGAAAGATAAATCTAATAACATAATTTATAATGTACCATATTCTCCAGAATATAATCCAATTAAAAAAGTATTTTTAAAGATAAAACATAAATTAAAAAAATAGTACACATACAAATAATAATATAAAAACACATATTTTAAATTCATTTAAAAGCATAACCGTTAATGATTTTCAACATTTTTATGAAAAAAGCTTAATATTTTAAATACATCAAAAAAGTTCAATGATGTACATTATATACTTTCTGTAAAAAATAACGATAAAACTATTTTTGTTTTTTCATCAAACAGATATATATATTGTAACTTGTATAACTTTTTGATATTTTATATCAATTTATTGTAAACTAGTTATAACAGAAATATTAATGGGTATAATTAATTTTTAATAATTTACAATTTATATTGGAATGGGTATAATCCATATATTATTTTTTGTAAATAACTGTTTGTTGTTATATTATTGTATTGAATATTTCATATTAAGTAGGTAAAGTTGCCATCCAATTAGTTGTTAAAAATGGTTGGATATATGCAAATCTTGCTGTACTTTGAAACTGCGTTGTTGGAATTACATACATTATTCCGAATTGTCCATTAACAATCTTAAAAAAAGTATTTGAACCAGTGGCTTGAGATCCGGCATCAACTACCATTGGTTGAAGCCAATCTGTTCCAGTTAGTCCATTTTGGGATGAAGATACAACATATTTTAAGGCGGTAGTAGTTGCATATGCGATCGCTGGATATCCACTCGGAGCGGCAATCAGAGACACCATATCGGTAGCAGTATCAATTACCAATGGAGATAACCAACCTGTAGCACCATTGATATCTGAAGATCTTGAATACTTGACACGTGATAATTCGGGCGCAGTTGTACTATAAGCAACCGCGGGAAATCCGTTAATTATTGTTAATGATGCACAAATACATGGGTTTGTTTCGAGAATAACTCTTGGATTTGTCCATGTTGTCCCAGTCGAATCATTTGCTCGTTTGTAGAAGATACTACCAGAAGCTGGAAATGGTATCAGTTCTGAATATATTATTGCTGGATTTCCATTAACCATGATCATACTAAAACCACTACGAAATCCGTTAACTGTATTGTCAACGATTGTACCAGATACAGGCCATGACGTACCATTAATATCATTGGCACGTAAAAATAGTA